>ENA-ORBV01011838-ORBV01011838.1-microbial-mat-metagenome-genome-assembly--contig:-NODE-11838-length-13587-cov-4.173723_pt1 | contig 13587 bp, 6 predicted proteins | sample MGYA00237777_ERZ505514 | MGnify/ENA primary metagenome ERZ505514 (study PRJEB26160, sample SAMN06269048) | microbial mat metagenome | isolation source: Oligotrophic lake microbial mat | place...
TTTAGACTTGTCCCGGGTAGGGCCCGACCTTGGTCGCGGCCTGAAAAGTCGGGTGAAAACGAAACGGCCACGAGCGAGCTCGGGCCCTACGGCCGCCCTCGGTCGCAAACCGAAAGCGCGAACCGGGGCCGGCCGCGGTCCCGCTTATGCTCATGGGATTTAGACTTGTCCCGGGTAGGGCCCGACCTTGGTCGCGGCCTGAAAAGTCGGGTGAAAACGAAACGGCCACGAGCGAACTCGGGCCCTACGGCTGACGCCGCACCAAAGTCATAATCACCTTAGCCGCTGGTGTAACCTCTTCGCGTCGACTTGAAGTTTACTGGGTAACCTCATCGTTCACCCGCAAAAAAGCGCGCCCGGTGGAGGCGCGCCATCTTAACGATGCGTTCGACGCTCGTTTGATCAGCTCTTCTTGCTGTTCAAGAACGCGAGCACCAGCTCAGCCTGCTTCTCGGTCTGGCCCTTGTCGTGATACACGACTTTGCCTTCGCGATTGATCAAGTACGCCTCGCGACTCGCCATCATTGCGCCGGATTGGCCGAAAGCCTTGACGACCTTCTTGTCCGTATCGGCGAGCAGCGGGAACGGGAAATTGTTCTTCTCTTTGAACTCCTTCTGTTTTTCCACCGTGTCGGTGCTCACGCCGACGACGGCGACGCCCTTTTGCTTCAGTTCGGCGCTCGCGTCGCGCAACGAGCAACCTTGCTTGGTGCAGCCGCCGGTGAGTGCTTTGGGATAGAACCACACGAGCGTGTAATCGTTCTTCTTGTACACCTCGCTTAAGTTGAGCGGGGTGCCGGCGTCGGTTGTGGCGGTGATCGCCGGAGCTTTGTCGCCGACCTTGAGCGGCTCGGCTTGGGCGGAGCCAAACAGGAGGGAGGAAATGGACATGAGAGCGAGAATACGGGAAAGTTTCATGAGCGCTCCGAGCTTAGTGCACCTCCGCGGTTTCGCAAGCGGGATGATGGTCATGCGGTTTTAGGGGCATCTGCCGGTTGGTGGTTCCGGCGTCGGCGCGGAGCGGAGTCCGCGCCCTACCTTTTCAATGGTCACAACGGGTAGGGCGGCGAGTCCCTTCGCCGCCTTTTTCAAACGTCACGAGGGTAGGGCGAAGAGTCCGCGCCCTACCTTTTCAATGGTCACAATGGGTAGGGCGGCGAGTCCCTTCGCCGCCGCGGTGGCTTCCACCGCCAACCGGCAGTTGCGGCCAGTTTTAAGGAACCACCGAATCACGCGACACTCTCATCGCTGCGCTGCCAGCGTTCCCGATCACCACCCGTTCACCCTTTCCACCCAATCCGTCCAACTTTCCCCCGTAAGGCTCGTCGTTCCGTCTCTCAATCCCACCGCTTGCCTTGCGCCCCGGCGCCGCCCAACCTCGCCGGCTCGAAGTTTTGATCCCTTTGCTCACGCCCACTCAGCCCGGTCTATTTTCCATGCTCATTGCTCCGCTTTCCCGGTTTGCCGCGCGTCCGTTTTGCCTCCTGCGCGCGCTTGTGCTTGTCAGCGTCTGTGCCCTCACCGCCGCGTTTGGTCAGAGCCCATCCTCCCTTGATGGCTTTAATCCCGACGTCGATGGCAACGTGTATGCCCTCGCCACCCAGCCCGACGGCAAAGTGCTGGTCGGTGGCCAATTCACGACGTTTCGCGCTTTATCCGGCGACACCGTTTCGCGCAGTAATTTGGCGCGCCTGAATGTGGACGGCACCGTTGATGCCTCCTTTAACCCGTCCGCCAACGGTCCCGTCCGGGCGATTCTTATCCAAGCTGACGGCCGGATCCTGATCGGCGGCGATTTTACTTCGCTGCAGCCCGGAGCCAGCGGCGCGACGGTTGCTCGCGGCCTCGTCGCGCGGCTGAACCCCAACGGTTCCGTCGATACCGGGTTTAACCCGAATCTGGGCGGCAGTTTGCTGCCTCAGGTTTACGCCCTCGTGCTCCAGCCCAACGGGCAATTCGTCGCCGGTGGATCGTTTACCAGCGTCCAAGCCAACGGCGCCGCGCAAGCTGCGACCCGCAATAACCTCGCGCGTTTCAATGCCGACGGGTCCCTCGATGCTGGATACGATCCCAAGCCCAACGGCATCGTGCTCGCGCTGGCGATGCACGTGCAGGGGAAGTTGGTTGTCGGCGGTGGCTTCACGTCATTGCAGCCCGCAAGCGATCCCGCTGTGATCACCCGGAACCGGATCGCGCGCCTGAATGCGAATGGCACCGTCGATTCCGAATTCAATCCCGACGCCAACAACGGCGTCACCTCGCTCGCGGTCCAACGTGACGGCAAGATCGTGTTGGGCGGTTATTTCACCACGCTTCAACCGGTTGGCGACGCGTCGCCGGCGACCCGTCAGCGGCTCGCGCGCTTGAATGTCGACGGAACCCTTGATTCCGAATTCAATCCGCGGGCCAATGGCAGCGTCCTGGCCGTGGCGGTGCAGCCCGATGGCGGACTCCTCGTCGGCGGATCGTTCACCAGCGTGTGGGGCCGGGGCAGCGAAACATTGACCCGCAGCTATGTGGCTCGCTTCAGCGCTGACGGATCGCTCGACACCAACTTCGCCCCCTCCGTCAACGGCGTCGTCGACGCGTTCGGTTTCCAGAGTGATGGCAAGATCGTAATCGGCGGTTACTTCACCCGCGCCATCCCGCGCGATGGTCTCACCGCAGTCGTGCGTAACCGCCTCGCCCGCCTCAACGCGGATGGTTCATTGGACACGGATTTTCAGCTCGAGGCTGGCGGCCGCGTGCTGGTTTCAGCCACGCAGGCGGACGGCCGCGTGGTGATTGGCGGCACGTTCACCAGCGTCGGTGGCGCTACGCACAACTACCTCGCGCGTCTGAGCGCCGATGGGACCGTCGACCCGACTTACAATCCCAGCCTCAACGGCCGAGTCTCAACCCTCGCGATCCAGTCTGACAACAAGGTAATCGTCGGCGGTACGTTCACGTCCGTTACCGGTGAGCCGCGCAACTTTATCGCGCGCTTGAATCCCAGCGGCTCCATCGATTCCGAATTCAATCCGATCGTCGATGGACCGGTCGGCGTGATCCTCCTTCAGCCCGACAACCGTATCCTCGTCGGTGGTACGTTTAACAATGTGATCCCGGCGCGAGCCTCCGCTTCGACTCCGCGCTCCAATCTGCTCCGGCTGAACGCGGATGGTACGTTGGATACGGCTTTCGATCCTTCGCCGAATGCCGGCATCAGCGCCCTCGCGCTTCAGTCCGACAGCAAGATCCTCATCGGCGGCCAGTTCAACGCGCTCGCTCCCGGCGCTGGCACTACGCTGTCCACGGCCCAAGTCGGCCGCAGCTTTATGGCGCGGCTCAACGCCGATGGCACGCTCGACACGGCCCATGCGGTGAACGTCAACGCGCGCGTCAGCGCCATCGCGGTTCAATCCGACGGCAAAGCCATTATCGCGGGTGCGTTCACCGCGGTGCAGGGGACCAATGCGACCGCTTCCTCGGTGCGCAATCGCATCGCTCGTTTCAACGTCGATGGGACGATTGACGCCGCGTACGATCCCAACGCGAACGGCAATGTCATCGCGGCCGCTTTGCAGAGCGACGGGAAGCTGCTGATCGGCGGAACCTTCACCACGTTGCAACCGAATGCCGCGGCGGAATGGACGCTGCGCAAATACGCGGCCCGTCTCAATTCGGACGGCACGGTCGATTCGACCTTCAATTTGGACATCAACGAGGCGCCCGGCAATCGGGTTGATTCGTTGCGGGTCCAGTCAAACGGGCAGGCCTATCTGGGTGGAAATTTCCTCTCGCTGCACCAGGTCACCACGCCGGCGCGTATCACCCGGCCGACGTTCGCGCGCTTGAATGCGAACGGCACGGTTGATGTGGCGTTCGATCCCACCGCCGGCGGTGCCACCGGTGCCGTCGTCAACGGCATCGCGGTGCAGGCCGACAACCGCATCATCGCGGTCGGCAGCTTCGCCGATTTGGGCGGCGCGAAAAGCACGAACATTGCCCGCTTCAATTCCGAGGGCACCCCGGATGCGAGTTTCAGCTCGAGCCTGGTGATCGACGGACCGGTCAACGCCGTCGCCCTCCGGTTGAACGGCGCGCCCGTCTCTTCGCAGCTCGCCGGCTTCGCCTGGCTCAATGCCAACGGCACGCTGCGCACCGCGTTTGCGGCCTCGGCCACGCGTCTCAGTGGCGAAATTCGAGCCATCGCGGTCCAGCCGAATGGCGCGATCCTGCTCGGTGGCTTGTTTTCCAATCTCTCCAACACCACGGGTGGCAATCTCGTTCGCTTCAATCCGAACGGTACGCTGGATGAGTTCTTCAGCCCGCGTCTGAATGGCGCCGTATCCAACATCGTAGTTCAGCCGGATGGCCGCGTGCTCGTGGCCGGTTTGTTCACGACGATCAACGACGTCGCCCGCAATCGCGTGGCGCGGATCGATGCGAACGGAAGCCTGGATGTTACCTTTGACCCGAACGTAAACGGAAGCGTGGGCGCGATGGTGCTCCAGAGTGACGGCAAGATCGTGCTCGGCGGCGCCTTCACGACCGTGCAGCCAAACTTGGCGGCGACGGCGACGGCGCGAAATTTCCTGGCTCGTCTGAATGCCGACGGCACCCTGGATGCCGCCTATAACCCTAACCCGAATTTCAATGTCAACTCCCTCGCCATCCAGGCGGACGGCAAGGTGATTGCGGGCGGCGGCTTCTCGACCGTGCAACCGGGTGCAACCGGCGACGCCGTGGCCCGCAATGCCATCGTTCGCCTGAACACCGACGGCACGGTGGACAGCAATTTCAACCCAACGGCCAACTCGATCGTCGAAAGCATTCTGGCCCTGCCGAATGGGCAACTCGTAATCGGCGGCAGTTTCACGACCTTGCAGCCGAACGGCGGGGCAATCGTGACCCGCAATAATCTGGCGCGGATCAATAGCGACGGCGCGTTGGACGCCGGGTTCAATCCGAACCCCAATGGCGCGGTGACCACGCTGAGCCTGCAAGCTGATGGCGCGGTGTTGGTCGGCGGCTCCTTCAGCGGCCTGCAGCCGAACGCCGCCGGACCGGTCGTCAGCCGGAACCGGGTGGCTCGCGTCCGGGCGGACGGTTCGCTCGATGTCGATTTCAACCCCAATCTCAACGGTCCGGTGTCCGCGCTCGTGGCCCGGCCCGATGGTACCGTCCTCGCCGGCGGCAATTTCACGCAGCTACAGTTGATCGGCTCGATTGTGGTGGGCGGCAACTTCGGTTCCGTCGGCGGCGTTTCGGCCCGCAATCTCGCGATTCTCAACGACGACGGCTCGGTCAGCACGACCTTCCAGCCGCGTCCCGACGGCGCCGTTAACGCGTTGCTCCCGCTCCCGGACGGCAAGCTGCTGGTGGGTGGAGCCTTCACCTCCATCGCCGGAGCAGCTCGCAACGGCCTCGCGCGTTTCAACGCGGATGCGACGCTCGATACCACGTTCACGGCCAGCACCGGCGGTAACGTACGTTCGCTCGCCCTCCAGGCCGACGGTAGAATCCTCGTCGGTGGTGCGCTGTCCGGCGCGACGGGTCTGATCCGGTTGAACGCCAACGGGACCGCGGACGCCTCCTTTGCCTCTTCGGTTCCGGCTCCGATTACGTCCTTGGCCGTGCAAGCGGATGGACGCGTGGTCTACGTCTCGAATCAGTCCACGCTGGGCCGGCTCACCGCCGGCGGTGCCGCTGATCCCACTCTGGCGATTCAGACGGGCGACTTCCGCACGCTCGCGGTTCAGGCGGACGGGAGTCTGATTCTCGGCGGCAGCGGAACGGCGAGCACCACCGCCAGCCGGCCTGCGCTCGTTCGCCTCCGTCCGGACGGCACCGTGGATGGCTCCTTCAATCCGGCGCCTAATGGAGCCGTTACTGCGGTCGCAATCCAGTCGGATGGGCGGCTGGTGGTTGGCGGTGGCTTCTCCCGCATTGGCGGCGCCACGCGCGTCGGCATTGCCCGCCTGAGCGCATCCGGTCCCGGCACCCAGATGCTCGGCGTGAGCGCGAACCGGACTACCGTGCTGTGGAACCGCGGTGGAACCGTCGGCGAAGTGGCCGCGGTCGTCTTTGAACAATCGTCCAATGGCGTGAATTGGACCCGCCTCGGCGAAGGCCGGCGCACGGCCAATGGCAGCGACTGGCAGCTCACGGGCCTGAGTCTGCCCTCGAGTGGTGTATTCTATGTTCGGGTACGCGCCATCGCGCCGACCTCAAGCGGAACGTCGACGGCACTCTACGAGACGGTGCGTGAGTTTAATTTTGCTAATCCCGCGGCAGCTCCCGCCGGACAGGCCACATCGCCCTTGCAAGCGGCGGCGCCCGGCCTCGGTTTCGATCCGGTGACAGGCATTGCCCCCCGTGCGCTGCAGATCGTGGTGCCGGGTGAAGGCACGGTGGAAATCATCGCGGCCGAGGCGCAGGCGGGGGCCAGTACGTCGCGCCTGGTCAACCTTTCGACCCGCGGTCGGGTCAGTGCGGATACGCCGCTCATCCTCGGTTTCGCCGTGAGCGGAACCGAATCGCGCAGCGTGCTCGTGCGCGCGGCCGGACCCGCGTTGAGCCAGTTCGGCGTCAGCGATCCACTCGGGGCGACGCGACTGCAGATCTACAATGCGGCGGGCGCGCTGGTTGTCTCCGTTAACCCGGGTGCGAGTTCGGTTGAGACGGTGCAAGCCGCTGCTCGAACCGGTGCGTTCCCGTTTGCGTCGGGCAGTGCCAATAGCGCCGCCCTCGTCACGCTCGCCCCTGGTACGTATACGGCCCAGGTCATCGACGCGCAGGGTAACGGAGGCGTCGGTCTCGCTGAAATTTATGATGCTGGCACGGGCAGCGCCTCGCGTCTGGTAAACGTCTCCAGCCGCGCTTCGACGGGCAGCGGGAGCGCGGCCCTCATCAGCGGCTTCGTGATTGCCGGTGAGTCAGCGGAGCGTGTGTTGCTTCGCGGCGTCGGTCCGGGGCTGGCCCAGTTTGGCGCGCCCGCCGTGACTGACCCGTCGATTGCATTGTATGACGGCGCCGGGTTCGAACTCGGCGGGAATGACAACTGGGTTTCGAGCGTCACGGATATCGCCCGGGCCGCGACGCGTGCGGGAGCATTCGCACTGACGGCTGGCAGCAAAGATGCGGCCGTTCTCGCGTCGTTGCCTGCCGGAGCCTACACCGTGCAAGTCCGCTCGGCGACGAGCGGCAGCGCGATGCTCGAAATCTACGAGGTCCCGTAATTTCGAAATGTAGCTCGGTGGAAAAGCGGCTTGTCCCCCAGCCGCGGGCTCGGCGGGATTCGCCGATCGGAACTCCGAGGTGGAGCGGCTTGTCCCTAAGCCGCTGGCTCGACGGCTTCGCCGAGTGAGGCGTGAAACGCCGTCATCAAGGCAAGCGCGTTGGGACAACACGCTCCACCTCGGAACGGCTCCAACACCATGGCCATTCTTCGTTTGGTCCGCAAATACCTCTGACGTACGGATTGCGATGGATGTAGTCCCACGTTGCCCCGGACTCGTCCTCGCTCCGCAGCCGATGATCAAAGAAGCCTTCCTGCCACTGTGTGCCGAACATGCGTTTCGTCACGCGTTTCCAGTGGCGGACCGTTTCGCTCATGCCTGGATTTTGTGGGACCGCGATCATCGCATGAGCGTGATCGGGCATGAGGAGGATGAGTGAGCACGACCACTTTCCGGTTAGATCATAATGGCGTGCCGCGCCGATGAGTGCGTCGCCCAAGGGGGAATCGACCAGGGAGGCCTGGCCCTCGGCAGCACGCAGACGAATGTGAAAAAGTGCACCATCATCCACCCAGCCCGGGGTATTATGGTGCAACTTGCCTGGGTAATTAAGCACACTCCAACGCATCGAGATACAGTGCCGGGACCCAAGCCGTTGATTTGACGAATTCAGGGGTGAAGCGCGAAACTGCCGATCGACAAAGCAAGCGCGTTGGGGACAACACGCTCCACCTTGGATCGGAACTCCGAGGTGGAGCGGCTTGTCCCTAAGCCGCTGGCTCGACGAATTCGCCAAGTGAGGCGCGGAAACGCACCCGGTATCCGTTCGGCGAGCCGACCACGCTCCACCGCTTCCGCTTACCAGTCATCCGAACGAAACGGCACCGCGGGTAGCCCCGCCCCGCTGTACAAATTGGCTTCGGGCGCGTTGTTCCAGGCGTAGCGCACCGCCACGGGCTCGCGTACGGCTGGGGCGGTTACAATCAGCGTGTCCCGGTCGATCCGGCCCGTCGCAAGGTGAAACACGCGATCAGCTCCCGCGACCTGGAGCGACTGCACCGGTTTATCGTGCGCGACGAGTCCGCCGCTCGCTTCCGTAAAGCGCACCCGCAGCGCGGAACCTTCGCGCGTGCTGCCCGCATACCCGGGGCCGCTGTCGTCTCCAACAAGTTCATACGTGCGGACGCGCGCCAGCAGCGCCAGCCTTCGTCCTACCTCCTGCTTGTTCGTGGGGTGAATGTCATTCGCATCCCCGATGTCGATGGCGATCGCCTGCCCGGTATTGGGAAGTCCGAGGGTGCGCGTTTGAGCGTCCCGCAAAACCGCCCAGCTGGTGCCGCTCGAGTCGTTGGGCTGGTTGAAATTTGCCAGGTTCACCCAATAAAACGGGAAATCGCCCTGGCCGAAATGCGCGCGCCAGGCCGCGATCATCGCGCGAAACAATGCCTGGTATTCTCCGGCCCGTCCGACATTGGATTCGCCTTGATACCAGATCGCGCCGCGCAGCGCGTAGGGCAGCAAGGGATTGATCATCCCGTTGAAAAGTCGACGCGGCGTCCACGGGTCGTTCGGCCCCCGCGGAGCCCGCGGCTTGGGATTTTTCGCGACGAACGCCGCCTGCGCAGCTTTGCCTTTCGTATTCGCCCCCGCCTCGGCGCTCGTCCACGCGGCGAGCTCAGCTTCAAACGCGGTCTGGCGCGCCGGAAACTCTGCCAGGGTCTGCGCCCAACGTTCGTCGACCACCCGAAACGCCGGGTCGCTCGCCAGCGCCGCCGGACTCATCCAGGCCTCGATCGGCGTTCCCCCCCATGAACTGTGAATCAGCCCAATCGGCACGCCGACTCTCTGGAAGAGGTCGCGCGCAAAAAAGTAACCGACCGCCGTGAAGGCGCCCACGTACTCGGGTGTGGCGCGTTGCCAGCCGGTGGTGGGCACGGTATCGGCCGGGTCGTCCGCCCCCACCCGTTCGATTTGGATGTGCCGAATAAGTGGATACCGCGCGGCTGCGATCTCCCGCGCCGCATCCAGGGTCCGGCTGACGGGAAACTGCATGTTTGACTGACCGGAGCAGAGCCACACCTCGCCCACGACCACGTCTCGTACCACAATCGTGTTTTGTCCCGATACGACGAGGTCGGCGCCGACGCTGTTGGTCGGGAGCGCGTCGAGCAACACGCGCCAGTGCCCATCAGGCCCGGTGGTGGCCTCCCGGCGTTGTGGCGCAAAACTGACCGTGACTTTTTCTCCCGGCGCGCCTTTTCCCCAAACGGGAACGGTGCGATCGCGCTGCAGGACGGCCCCGTCCCTAAACAGCGGCGCCAGCGAAATATCCGCCCACGCCACCGTGCGGGAGAGGACGAAGCTCAAAAGAAACAGTCGACGCAACATCGAGGTCATTCACCCCGACGTTAAGAAAACGCATCGCATTTTCCCAGCGAGAACCGTTTCTCCCCGGCCCTGAGCTTGCTCGCTACCCTTTGGCAAAGAAGCAACCCCGTCAGCGCAGAAACCTGGGAGGCGTCATTATCAGTCCGATGCTGCGCGTAAACTTGCCTGTAATCTTCCGCCTCGCACACTGTCGCCATGCCCCTTCGCTGTTGGTTTTTGCCTCTTTCCGTGGCTATGGTCGCGATCGTGTCCGCAGCCGAGAAGGACTCGTTCAACTACGACGAAGCTAAAGTCCCGGCGTATACGCTGCCGGATCCTCTCGTCCTGAACCAGGGAACCCGCGTGCGGGACGCGAACGCTTGGACCACGCAGCGCCGGCCGGAGTTGCTCGAGCTGTTCTCCCGGGAAGTCTACGGCCGTACCCCCGCTGGTCGTCCGGAGAAAATGCACTGGGCCGTCACCTCGGTGGACCAGGCGGCGCTCGGCGGCAAAGCGGTGCGAAAAGAGGTGACGATTTGGTTCAGCGAAAAAAAGGACGGTCCGAAGATGCACGTGCTCATCTACCAGCCGGTGGCCAACGCGTCTACGCGGGGACCCTGGCCGGCTTTTCTTGGCTATAATTTTTACGGCAATAGTAGCGTTCACTCTGATCCCGACATCTCTCCATCTACTGCGTGGATGCGGAATAATGCCGAGATGAAGATTGTGCAGAACCGCGCCACGGAAGCCACGCGGGGCCTGCATGCGAGTTATTGGGAGGTGGAGACCCTTATCGCGCGGGGCTACGCGACTGCCACGATCTATTATGGCGACGTGTGCGAAGACCGGTCTGAAGGTTTGACGCAGGATGTGGGTGCGCTTTTCAAAACGAGCGCGACGGAGCAGCGGCGGCCTGACGAATGGGGCGCGATCGGCCAGTGGGCCTGGGGATTGAGTCGCGCGCTGGATTATCTGCAGGCTGATCCTGAAATCGATGGGCGACGCGTGGCGGTCCACGGCCACTCCCGGCTCGGCAAGGCGGCTTTGTGGGCGGGCGCGCAGGATGAACGTTTCGCGTTGGTGATCTCAAACGAGTCGGGCTGCGGTGGCGCGGCCTTGAGCAGACGCCGATACGGCGAAACGGTTGCGCGCATCAATCGCTCCTTTCCGTTCTGGTTTGCGAAAGCGTTTCGGGCGTACAACGAACACGAAGAGAAGTTGCCGATCGACCAACACGAGTTGATCGCCCTCATCGCGCCGCGACCGGTTCACGTTGCGAGTGCGCAGGAGGATCAATGGGCCGACCCGAAAGGTGAGTTTCTGAGCGCGAAACACGCCGAGCCGGTCTACGCCCTGTTTAACAAAAAGGGCCTCGCAGTTTCGGAGCAGCCAGCAGTGAATCAACCCGTGCTCGGCGACGCGATTGCTTACCACGTGCGCAGTGGCAAACATGCGGTCACGCCGTACGACTGGGCGCAATACCTGAACTTCGCCGACCGCGTATTGAAGAAGTGAGTACCCGTGCGGTCGGGCCCGCCGCCGGCTGGGCTTTCCTGGTAGGGGTGGTTTTCCGCAACCGCCCTCATCGTCCTAAATTCCTCAGAAGAGGTAACCACGGATGAGCACTCATAAACAGCCTCCTCGCTGTTTTCAGTGGGAAAAGAGATGAAGTGCCCAGCAACGAAAGACCTCAAGGATGCGCGAGGTGGAGCGGCTTGTCCCTAAGCCGCTGGGTTGAGGATTTCGCCGGCGAGGCGTCGAATCCATCCTGTAAATCGGGTTTATCCCTGTTTCCCGTCTTCAGCGATCGATCTCAAACCGTGACAGGATGACAAGATGACAGGATGAAAGTCGTCTCGGACCCAAGCGGGCGAACCACTGATCTTCACTGCCGGAACGGGGCGTGGCTTCCATTTCGGATCCCGGATGCGGCCGGGGGCGGCCGCGGTCCCAGGTTGCCGGAGGTGGGGTTTAAGGCGGAGCGGGTTGTCCCTAACGCGCTTGGCTTGCAGCAGGGTTGCGCGTTTGAACGTGAGGACTTTTCGAACCATCTGCTTGGAGACAAGCCGATCCACCTCGATCCGACGCAATTCGACCCGCGGCTTATCCGCGCTGCGCGGCTTTCATCGCCAGGAGTTCTTTCATGACGCCCGAAAGATCACTCGATCGATTCAAGCCGCCAAACGCGTCATGGACTTCCCGATACACGCGGTAGAGGCGGTCGTAGATTTTGCGATTGGCCGTGATCGGGCGATAACTCCGGGGCTGCACGCGCGTCATCGCCTTTTGGGCGGCAGGGAAATTGGGATGCGCCCCCGCGATGACGGCCGCGCTGATGGCGGAGCCGAGCGCGCACGCTTGCGAGGAGGTCGACACTTGCATCTTGCATCCAGTGATATCCGCGTAGATTTGCATCAGCATCGGGTTCTTTTCCGCGATTCCTCCCGCGCAAACGATCCGCTTAACCGGAACGCCGTATTCCTTGATGCGTTCAAGAATGGCGCGGGCCCCAAACGCCGTCGCTTCAATCAACGCCCGGTAGATTTCCGCGCGAGTGGTGTAGAGCGTCTGGCCCAGCAGCAGCCCCGTGAGTTGCGGGTCAACCAGGATGGTGCGGTTGCCATTGTTCCAGTCGAGGGCGAGCAAGCCGGACTGGCCAGGTTTTTGTCGAGCGACCTCCTGGGTCAGGCGCCCGTGTAAGGCGGCGTCGCCTTGACAAATAACTTCCACCCACCACTTGAAGATGTCGCCGACCGCCGATTGTCCGGCCTCAATCCCGTAGAATCCTGGCAGAATCGCGCCCCGCACGATGCCGCAGATGCCGGGAATATCCGGCACCGATTTCTGGGCGGAGACGACGCCGCAGTCGCACGTCGAGGTGCCGATGACTTTCACCAGGACGCCCTCGGCCACGCCGCACCCGATGGCTCCGTAATGGACATCCATTTCACCGATCGCGATGGGAATTCCCGCGGGGAGTCCAAGGGTCTTGGCCCACCCTGGACTCAACTGACCGGCGGACACGGTGGCGTCGTGCGCTTTCTCATAGAGCCGATCCCGTAGGTCCGCCAGCTTCGGATCCAGCAGCGCCAGAAATTCCTGGTCAGGCAAACCGCCCCAATCGTCCGCGTACATCGCCTTGTGACCGGCCATACAGACGCCCCGAACGATTTGCTCAGGCCGGTTGATCCCGGCGAGAACGGAGGGTATCCAATCGGCAAGTTCGACCCACGAGTGAGCTGCCGCGAAAACGTTGGGCGCGACCTTACGGCAGTGCCAGATCTTCGACCAAAACCATTCCGACGAGTAGGTGTTGCCGCACTTGGCGAGAAATTGGGGCCGGTGCTTGGCCGCCAGCTCCGTGATGCGCGCCGCTTCCGCTACGCTCGTGTGATCTTTCCAAAGCCAGCATTGCGCGTTAAGGTTCTTGCGCCACTTCGGCTGGAGCGCGAGCGGTCGATTGTGGGCGTCGACGGGCAGCGGACTGGATCCGGTCGTGTCGACGCCGATGCCAATGATTCTGTGCGCGGAGAAGCCGCGCTTTTTCTTTGCCGCTGCCACGGCGGCACGCACGGCCCGTTCGAGTCCGATCAGATAGTCGCCGGGATGTTGCCGCGCGAGATTATGGTCTTTGGGATCGAGTAGGACGCCTTGGTTCCCGCTCGGGTAGGGAGCAATTGCCGAACCAAGTTCAGCGCCGTCTGCGCAGCGGACCACCAGCGCGCGCACGGAGTTGGTGCCATAGTCGATGCCAAGGGTAAACATAAGCGACCCTGAGTGAGCCGGGCTTGCGGGCGCGCGGCAAGACGTGAAGCGGAACACCAGCCTGACACGAGCGTTCGACTCTCAACCGATGACGCCGCGAGCCTACGCGGGTCCGCCCGGAGGGCTTTATACCAACGTCCCCTGATATTTGGACGGTCATTGCGAGAAGCGGAGCGACGAAGCAATCGAGCTGGATCACCACGGCGCGCTTCGCGCACCTTGTGATGACAAT
>ENA-ORBV01011839-ORBV01011839.1-microbial-mat-metagenome-genome-assembly--contig:-NODE-11839-length-13585-cov-18.080175_pt1 | contig 13585 bp, 4 predicted proteins | sample MGYA00237777_ERZ505514 | MGnify/ENA primary metagenome ERZ505514 (study PRJEB26160, sample SAMN06269048) | microbial mat metagenome | isolation source: Oligotrophic lake microbial mat | place...
AAGCGTTGTTGCGCTGGCGATCCAGTATCTCCGATCAGCAGCACCTTGCCGCGGCGAGCGGTGAGACGCAATGCGTGTGCGAACACTTTATCGTTACCGGTGGTATCGGCGACAACGTGCGGCAATTCTCCGTCATTGAGCGCCTTCACCCGCTCGTCGATTTCTTCTACGCCGGCGGGGATGACAGCAGTAGCCCCGCCAAGTAACGCCATCGACAGTCGTTTCTCGACTAGATCGACTACGGTGATATTGCGCACGCCGAGGGCGCGGGCCCAACGCGTGGTCATCTGTCCGATCGGACCAGCACCGATCACCAACAGAGTATCGCCTAGCCGATACTCTGCGGCTCGCGCACCGAGAAACGCGATTTTTGCGATCTCCGGCAGAAAGTGACCGAGGGCTTCCTTAATGCCTTCAGGATTGAACGCAGCGGGGGCGACGAGCTTTGGTCTCGGCCGCGAAGGTCAATGTTGGCTGAAACCTCTTCTTGCCTTTGTTCTTCGGGTTGTAGCTCTTCAGGTCTCCCATATGGTTCGAACACTGTGTGCACAGTCTCTGTAACCACGGGCTAACGGGCATTTCAGCGTCCTGCTACCGGCAATGCTCCGCGATCCGGCTAATGAATGGTCCGCCCGCGCCGCCGCGCATAGCGGAGTATTTCACGTGGGAGAAACGCCGGAAATCCGGCTAACCGGCCATTCCATTGCGCCACTAACGCGCCGGCCAGACGGGTGGTAAAACGTCGACGCATTGTCAGCCCTGCATTTTACAGCGCTTAGAAATGCCGGCAGTTATGCAAAATGGCACGAAGTTACGCGAAAGAACGTTGAAGCCGATCCCGTGGAGCCGCCCATGCCGCACGGTCCCGCCGCGACCCACAGCCGCGGGGAATCAGCCCTTCAGCAGCCGTTCGGCAAACATGTGGTCGCCGCCGACATCGGTGAGGCGGAAATCGCGCCCCTGGGAAAAATAGGTGAGCTTTTTATGATCGAGGCCGAGGAGCGCCAGGATGGTCGCATGGATGTCGTTGGTGTGGACCGGGTCCACCACGGCGTTGAATCCGATTTCGTCGGTGGCACCGATGATTTGCCCGCCTTTGATTCCCCCGCCGGCCATCCACATGCTGAAGCCGTACGGATTGTGATCGCGTCCGCCGTCGTAACCGGAGGTGCTGAACAACTGCCCGTCCATGATCGGGGTACGCCCAAAGTCGCCGCCCCAGACGACCAGGGTACTTTCGAGCAAACCGCGCTGCTCGAGATCGGCCAGCAGGCCCGCGATGGGCTTATCCACACGGGCCGACATGCGCTGGTGGTTCTTGTCGCACTGGGCGTGGCCATCCCAATCGTCGCCGTTGACCAGTCCGCCGGAGTACAACTGCACGAAGCGGACGCCTCGCTCCACCAGCCGCCGCGCCATCAGGCACTTCAGCCCATAGTCATTGGCCGGCTCCTGGCCGACTCCGTACATCTCCCTGGTGGCGGCGGACTCCTGCGACAGATCGACGGCCGACGGCGCTTCGGTCTGCATGCGGAAGGCGAGTTCGTAGGCGGCGATGCGCGCCGCGAGATTCGAATCGCCGGGCCGCTCCTCCATGTGCCGGCGATTGAACCACTGGGCGTCGTCAAGCATGGTTCGCTGTTCGGCGTTCGACATCCCGGCGGGCAGATTCATGTCGAGAAACGGAGCGCCTTTGGTGCGCATCACGGTCCCCTGATAGACCGCCGGCAGGAAGCCGGAACCGTACACCGGCGGGCCGGCCTTCGTCCCGCCTTCAAGCATTACCACGTAGGCCGGCAGATTCTGGCTCTCCGATCCGAGACCGTACAGCACCCAGGAACCCGCGCTTGGAAATCCCAGCCGGGCTGAGCCCGTGTTCATGATATTGAGCGCCATCGAGTGCACGAAGGCCTCGTGGTGGCACGAGCGGATGACGGCCAGCTTATCGGCGTGCGCGGCCACGTTCGGAAAAAGATCGGAGATCTCGATGCCCGACTGCCCGTGCTTGCTGAAGGTGCGCCGGGAAGCCATCAATGGCGCTTCGCTGGCGTTCGTAAACTGCAGCCGGACGCCGCGCATGCTCTCCGGCAGTTTCTGGCCGTCGAGCTTGAGGAGCGCCGGCTTCGGATCAAACGTATCGATATGGCTAGGCCCGCCGTGCATGAACAGGGAGATGACGCTCTTGGCCTTGGCGGGAAACATCGGCGGTTTTGCCGCCAACGGATTGGACGCGGCGGCGCCCGCGTCCAATCCGAGCAGATACAGCAGCGCGAGTTTGCCGAAACCGCCGCCGGATTGCTCCAGGAACTCCCGCCGGGACGAAAAACTGGTTTTGCGATGAAGAGGGGCGTGCATGTTAGTCGACATACAGAAACTCGTTGAGATTAAACAGCATCAGGCAAAAATCCAGGAGTGGCTGTCCGGGTTGGGACGCGCCGCGGGAGAGAATCGCGACCGCTTTTTGCAGTTCGGCAGGCGTTGGCTCCCGGCCGAGCGCGAGGCGCCAGCCGCTGGCGGCCTGCACGGCGGGATCGGCGGATTCGCGCGAAAGCCGGCCGGCGAAGGCCTGGGCCTGGCGGTAGACGAAATCGTTGTTCAGCAGCGCCAGCGCCTGCGGAGCGACGTTGGTGGAATCCCGGTGGGCGGAGCTGAAGGAGGCATCCGGCATATCGAAGGTCTCCAGCATGGGAACGCGGAATCCGCGTTTCACATACAGATAGACGCTACGCCGGGCAGCGGCGGCCGGATCGTGGTTGGCCGGCCATTGCGAGGCATCCTCCAGAGCGCCGATTTCCTCTTCGGACAGCGGCGGAATCACCGGCGGGCCGCCGCCCTTCAGATTTAGCGTACCGGCGGAGGCGAGGATGGCGTCGCGCACCCCTTCCGCGTCCAGGCGGCGGCGGTTGGCGCGCCACAACAGGTGGTTGTCGGGGTCCTTGTCCGAGTTGGGCTGCAGAACATCTGAGGAGCGGCGATAGGCGTCGGAGTTCATGATCACCCGGTGCATGGCCTTAACGCTCCAGTTCCGCGCGACGAATTCCGTGGCCAGCCAGTCGAGCAGTTCTGGGTGGGTGGGTGGATCCCCCTGGCGGCCAAAATCGTTGGGAGTGGCGACGATGCCGCGCCCGAAGTGTCCTTGCCAGATACGATTCACCATGACCCGCGCGGTGAGCGGGTGGTCCGCCCGGGTGAGCCACAGGGCCAGCGCCTTGCGGCGCGCCAGCGGCTGGCCGGGCACCTCCACAATGGCCGGAGTGGCGCTGAGAACGGCGGGGAAACCGGGTTTGACCACCGGTCCCTTGTTGCGGAACTCGCCGCGGATGGCAAGGTGGATTTCCGGAACGATTTCCGAGTGGGTCAGGACGGTTACCGTGGGATTGGCGCGAGGGATCTTGAGAGCCACCTGGGCGACGGACTGCAGGAGCCCCTCCCGTTCGGCGCGTTCCCCCTCGGTATAGAAAACTGCGAGGTCACTGGCCGATTGCTTCCCGCCGCTCCCCAGCCGCCGCCGCGCAGCTTGGTCGAGGCGCGAAATCCTGTCCTGGAGGTCCTCCAGTTCCAGCAGCTTCGTCTGTCCTTTCTTGAACTCCTGCCATTTGCGGACATCGATGGCCAGATCGCGCGGCTCACTGCCGGCAAAAATGGCCTGCAGGGCGAAGTAGTCCTTCTGCGTAATGGGATCGAACTTGTGATCGTGGCAGCGGGCGCAGCCCATGGTGAGCCCGAGAAAGGCCGACGCCGTGGTATCGGCCATGTCGGTCAGGCGCTCGTAGCGAAGCTGTTCGCCGTTGAGCAGCGACGAGGGGTCCATGGGTCCGATGGTGTAGAGGCTTGTGCCGAGGCGGTGTTCCAGGTCGATCTGCTTCTGCGCCGGCATGATGTAGCTGCCTTCAAACTCCAGCGTGTTCGGCCAGATTTCATCCCCGGCGATCTGTTCTTTCACGAACTGATCGTAGGGTTTGTCGGTGTTGAACGACTTGATGACATAATCCCGGTAACGCCAGGCATTGGGGTAGTAGATATCCCCTTCGTAGCCGCTGGAATCGCCGTAGCGAACGACGTCCAGCCAGTGGCGGCCCCATTTTTCGCCGTATTGCGGGGAGGCCAGCAACCGGTCGATGAGATTTTCCCAGGCTTTGGGGGAATCGTCCTTCAGGAAAGCGGCAACCTGCGCGGGCTCGGGAGGAAGTCCGGTGAGGTCAAAGGCAGCTCGCCGGACAAGGGTGAGTTTGCTCGCCCCTGGAGCGGGTTTGAGGCCCCGTGCCTCCAGTTTGGCGAGGATGAAACGGTCAACCGGCGAAGGTGCGTTGGCGGCGTTTCGCACCTCCGGCAGCGCGGGCCGGACGGGTTTGCGGAGCGACCACCAGGCGGGCTCCGGGGCGGCGCTCCCGGTCGGCACACCCTCCCGCGGCCAGTGGGCTCCGCTATCGATCCAATCCCGAATCACCCGGATCTCGTGCGGCGGAAGGCCCTGTTTGCCGGGCGGCATCTTTAAGTCCCCGGTCCGTTCCAGGGCCAGGTAAAGCGGGCTGGTGGCGCTCTTGCCCGGCGTGAGGGCGGGTCCGCGGCTGCCGCCTTTCAGGATGGGGCCGATCTCGCGCACATCCAGGCCGCCCATTTTCGGCTCGCCATGGCAGGGGAGGCAGTTGGCGGCCAGGATGGCCCGGGCGGACTCATCGATCGTCGCCGCGGACACCGCGAGCGCGGCCAACCAAAGGGAGAGAAGGGTGCGATGCATACGAAAATTCCTCTGAACGCCGAGCCACTCCGCGATCCGGAATCAGTGGTTGACCCCGCCACAAGGATCGATTCAGATTTCATCACCTTTCAAGCGGCGCTTTGCGGGCCTACACGGGGCGACCATGGCAGATATGGCTAGAAAGCACGACCTCTTGACTAGTTGCATAATCACTCCTTACCCCTACGGGGCCGTAGAACAATCTCCGGCCCCAAGGCGATGTTTCTGTTGTAATCAGAACTCGAACCGCGCCAGCAGTTGGATCCGCCGCGGGTTGCCGCCGAGAGCTAACGCATTGATGCGCCCAAAACCGGCAGTCGGCACGCCGTTCGCATTTCTGACCTGTGTAGCCAAGGCGTTACTCGCAGTCGGGTCCCCCATCTGCGTGCGGTTGAACACGTTGAAAAACTCTCCGCGGAACTGGAAAGTCATCCCTTCCCGGATTTGGAAGCTCCTGCCAATCCCCAACTGTTCGCTGGGACGGCGTTGGAAGCGATAGTCGTCGTAGAAGGCCGCTGCGGTACCCCATTGGCCTTCAGCCGGATCGGACCAGGCCGACGGATTCAGCACGAAGTCCTTGTTCGGATCGATGCTGCGACTGTTCAGATCCTTGAGAAACAGCGGCTGTCCGGGCACCCGGTTGGCGAACGTGCCACGGAACAGCAACTGAGCCAGGTTGTTCTGCGCGGCGGGCGACTGGATAGGCGTCCCGCTGGCGTACCGCAAGAAGCCGCTTACGGTCCAGTCACGCAGCACAGTGCTCACCCATCGGTTCTGCCCAACGCGGGGCGACTGGTAATTGAATCCCACGGTCAGCACAAGTGGCTGGGAGCTGCGCGAGATGTACTTGTTTTGCTGCCGATTAAATACGTCATTCGCCGGCTCGGGTTCGTATCCAAGTCCGCTCAGAGCGCCTAGGTTGAGCTCCTTCTGCCACGTGAACCCCCCCGAGAGGCCGAAATTATGTGAGTAGCGCTTAGTAACCTTCACTTGCAGCGCGTCATACCAAGTGTTGCCGAGAGGCGCCCACTTGGAGCTGATGTCGGCGAATTGCGGGTACGGCCTCAGACTCTGGGCCACGGTTCTGCCGGTAGGCCACCCCGCATACGGCGCCCTGAACCCGCGGGATTGGGCAAGCGCGGAACTCACCGGCGACGTGAGTAACTGCCGGTCGGCCGCGTTGTTGATGTCGAGGCCGAAGGAAGCGATCCGTTGCGGCGTAAGCCCATTCAGGTTGACCAGACCATCGCCTCCCAGCCACCCGGCTCCACTCTGCAACCATGCGCCTCGGTTGCCCACATAGGCGGCCTCCACTATCAGATTCGTCGCGACTTCTCGCTGCAGTGAGATGTTCCACTGATTGATTCTGCCAGGCCTGCCGGCGTTGCGATCCACAAGGGGCGGAGGAGAATTGATCTGGCCAGGCGAGGGCCGGATGCCGGGATCCCGCATAGCCACGGACAAATCCTCCGTGTTGTACTGGAGACCGTTGCGCAGATTGACCGCTGGCTCACCGAAGGTTGGCGAGGCGAACGGGAGTGTGTTGTAGCCCACACCAATGTGAAGGCCCTGTTGAGTGATGTAGTTGCTGTTGGCCGTCGTGGAGTACACAAGGCCCCAGCCGGCGCGGAGGACTGTCTTGGAATCGATCTGATAGGCGCCCCCCAGCCGGGGGCCAATCGCGTAGGGATAGGTGCTCGTCACATCGCAATTGCAGCGTCCCGGACCGTAACCGGCGTACGATACCGCACCCAGCAGGCCGCCTGCGGACGGGTTTGGGATGGTGGGTCCGAATACCGCAAACCGGTCGTGGGTTTCGCGGAGGGCATCCTGGTAGTCCCACCGCACGCCGTAGTCGAGCGTTAGCCTGCGTGTGACTCTCCAGGTGTCCTGCACATACATCCCCCAGGCCGACTTTCTCACTTGAGGGTCCTGGATGCTTTGGACGCTCGCTTGGTTTGCAGAGCCCAGCAGGAAACTGGCGTATGGGAAACCTATAGAGCCGCCACCGATATTGGTGGTGTCCAGGTATGGAAGGGCAGTCTCGGCGGCATTGAACTGGTAGATGCCCTGTGACCCGCGAAAGTTCCGGTCAGTAAAGACGTCAACTCGCCACTCCGCACCAGCCTTGAAGGTGTGGGAGGACCGGATCTTTGTGGCACTAATGACCGCTGTGGGCTTGTCGTTATAGTAAGTGTTGGCGTTGGTTGGCCCCAGCCCTGACGCCATGCCGCCCTGGGGCGAAGACAGGCCCGTTATCCGCGGAAAGCCCGCTGGAGTTGTGGCGCTTCCCTTCAAACCGAGCAATCCGGGCGCATCGTATGCCAGTGTGCTTTGCGGAGCGGAATCTCTATGCACGTAACGCATGACGCCGACACCGGCGTGGATCATGAATGAAGGCGAAACCGTTTGATCGAGGCTCAACCGGAACGTGTGTGTGCGATCCCAGAACTGGCGCCGGGGCGAAATCGGGTCGGGCAGAAAGTCGGGCTGGTCATCATCTTGTCGCCATCCTCCATAGTAAAAAGACACCTTCGTGCGCGAGCCGAAGTTGTGGTCGACTTTGACGCTGGGGATACCCTTGGTCGTGACCCGCATGTCGCCACTTGCCGCCAGGTTGTCCACCAGAAAGGTATTGGTGGGGGCAGGCATCAACGCCTGAATCTTCAGCGCGACCGGATCGAAAATGCTCCGCGGCATGACGTTGTTGTTGAATGGATCGCGAACGATTCGGCCGTTCACCTCCCGACTGGTGCGCGGATCGTAGATCGTGTTCTCGAGGATCGCTCGCCCGAGCGGATCTGTGCCTAAGTTGCGCCCGGTCAGCGCAGCGCTGAAATCACCCTGGCGATACGCCGCCGTAGGTACGGTGGTGAAGGTTCCGACGAACCTCTCCCGGGTCTGGAACTGCTCGTGGTTAAAGAAGAAGAACGTCTTGTTCTGTCCGTTGTAGAGCTTGGGGAGGACCACCGGGCCGCCCACGCTGAACCCGAAATTGTGATTCCGCGCGCGTGGGCGAATCAGGTTTCCCTTGCCGTCGTTCGTATAGGGCCGCCCCGCATTCAGCGCTTCATTGGTAAGGTATTCATATGCGCTGCCGTGGAACCGATTGGTGCCGGAGCGGGAGGTAAGGTTGAACAGGCCGCCGCCGGCCTGGCCGAACTCGGCGGAGTAGTTGCTGCTCTGTAGTGACACCTCCTGAAGCGCTTCCACGGACGGATGGTTCTCGGAGAGGTGTGAGGCGTCGATGCCGCTGGTAATGTCCTGGCCGTCCATTAGGACTCTGAAGGTGCTGCTCGGAGCGCCGTTGACGCGCATCGTCAGGTTCCCGCCCGCGGGAATGCTGGTGCCCGGCGCAAGCTGAGCGAAAGCGATCGGGCTGCGAAGCCCTCCCGCAAAAGTCAAAGGAAGCGCGTTGATCGTGTCGCCGGTGATAACCAAGCTCTGCTCCGCGCTTTCGGTCCTGAGCAAGGGCGCATCGGCGGTCACGATGACCGACTCCGAAGTCGAACCCACTCGGAGCTTGACATTGATCCGCGCGGTCTGGACCACCTGGACCCCAATTCCCCTTTGTACGTACTTGCTGAACCCGGCCGCCTCGACACTCAGCTCGTAGTTGCCCGCGGGCAGCGACGGGAGAGTGTAATTCCCGGTCTCCGTGGTCTTCGTTTCGTGGGTTGCGCCGGTCTCCGCATTCCGGGCGGTCACTGCTGCACCTGGCACTAGCGCGCCAGCGGGGTCTGCGACAGTACCCGTGATCGTCCCACGGTCAGTTTGTGCTAAAGCGACAAACGGGATAAGTAAGGCGAGGATCGCGACCCGGAACCCCGCGCACACACCTAAAACACCAGTCGTTCTTGGCATAACTTCGCTCCTTTTGTTTACGGTCCACCAACGTGGAAATCCAAATTCTCCAGCCGAGCCTATCGAGTAGCGAGTTTCCAATCCACCCTGAATTCAAAATGCTTGAACCTATCTGAGACGCTGCCGCTAAAACTCGATTCGCTAACCGGGACGAGCCAAGCCCGCGACCTCTGAAACTGACGTGCGGTTTCTTTCATCGCACAAAACGCCGGATCAACTTGTCACCGCGGCCATCACGCTGGCTTCTGGCTTCGGGCTGTCGATTCGAAGGTAGCTCTACTACTGCGCCTGCAACGGCTGCGTCCGATGCTCGCGCTAAAGAGTTTCGCTACCGCGGCAATGGTGATCGGCGGCATCGAACCGGCGGAGAAGATCAAGAAGGGCCCGTTCAAAACCGGCAAGCTCGGCGGACGCTCGGCGACGATGCCGGAAATCTGGTTGGCTGCGCTGGCCGCCTAATCGGAACGGCGCCAGATCGACCAGGCGAGGTTGGCCAAAATTGCGCCAGCTCCCAATTATGTCAACGGCAACTCCGCCAGGACCAACTACATGCTGGACAGGGTCTCAGTCCCGCTGCTGTTGACTCCGACAACCTGTATCCCGCTCAAGCGGCCGTACTCAGCCTGATAGAGCGGGACAAATCAGTTTCACGGATCGATCTTCGACCTGGAGAGAAGATCGGGCTGGAATGCGAATTCGTTGGCGGTTTGAAATCAATGCCGGTTTTCCTCAACGAGGAGGGAAGCCGGCCTTGTTTGTTTGGACGGAAGAGCGGATGACAGCGGAGGAGTTGGCGCGACGATTGTTCACTCCGATATTCGCGGATTGGAACCGCATGGACATGATGGTTCCGCATAGAACGCAGCAGGGTTCTCCTTTTCGTTGACCAATACGCCGCAGTTCGCTCCCCCCGGCGTCACGGTGGGCGCCCCGGATTTCGGTCAAGTGAATGGGACGCGTTTCAACGATTCGGCGGAATGTCCAGCTCGGGTTGAAGCTGCTTTTCCCGATAGACGGCCATCTTTAGGGATTGCGCAGACGATTCGCCACTGCACCATGAACGCTCCGGAGTTGGATGAAAAACGTTTTATCCCGTCGCACGGTCGCGTGATCGCTACCGTGACAAGCTGATCCGGCGTTTTGCGCGATAAGAGAAACCGCACATCAGCTTCAGAGGTGGCGCGCCTGGTTCGTCCCGGTTCGCGAATCGAGTTTTAGCAGCAGCTTTTCAGATCAGGTTCAAGCATTTTGAATTCAGCCTTGACTTGCAGATCATTTTTTAGTAGGATTCAGAGTCACAGAGGTCTGGATGCGGGGTTCTTGCGACACTGACTCTCGTCGCACGCTGTCGCTCATCCACTACCCTCTCTGACAACTCTGACAGTGGGGAAACCGCCCGTGAAGGGTCACGGCGATTTGAGATGAGGAATACACAATGATTAAGACTATCTGGACGCAAACTGAGAACTCGTGGAGCAAAACCTCGTGGAGCAAAGCAATATCACGTCGCCTATATCCCTACCTCGGCGCTTTAATTCTGCTTCCGCTTTTGGTACACGCACAGATCACCACAGGCACCATAACCGGGCTGGTCGTTGACTCATCTGGCGGGGCAATCGGTGCCGCCAAAGTCACTCTGATTAGCGAGACGCGCGGAACGAAGATCACGCTTGACACCAACTCGACAGGCGACTACGTGTTCCCGAACATCGCCCCCGACACCTATACCGTGCAGGCAACCGCCGCGGGGTTCAATGTCTCGCGTCGCCCGGGGGTGATGGTGACCGGCGGTGATCGAGTGGGTGTGCCCCCACTGACGCTCCAGGTGGGAGGAACCACCGAGACGGTCACAGTGGCCGCCGAGGCGGCGCTCATCCAGACGCAGAGCGGCGAGCGGTCGTTCGCTATCACCACTCAACAGATCGATTACCTGCCAATCAACCGCGGCAACTTCACGAGTCTGGTGGCCTTTACGCCGGGCGTTATTGAGGGCGGCGCCTCGGCTGGCGGAACGCGACTTGGTGGTGTCAGCCAGAACAACATCATGATGGACGGCATCTCCGCCATGGACACGGGCAACAACGGCCAGATGCTGAGCATGAACATCGAGTCCATCGGTGAAGTAAAGATCATCACGCAGGGATATCAGGCGGAGTACGGCCGGTCAAGCGGTTTGCAGATCACGGCCGTCACCAAGGGCGGAACGAATCAGTTCCACGGATCGGGCTATGGCGTCTTCACGGACTCAGACTGGAATCAGCCGACTTGGGCGCAGTTGAAGAACGGCGACATCAAGCCGAAGGTAGCCCAGCAGATTTACGGCTATACCATTGGCGGTCCGGTCACAATCCCCAAAGTCTACAACGGTCGCAACAAGCTGTTCTTCTTCTACGCGCATGAGTACCGTCCGCAGTCGATTGCGACAAACGGCGGCAATGTGATTCGCCTCCGTGTACCGTCGGCACTCGAGCGCGCAGGCGACTTCTCCCAGAGCCGTGACAACAACGGCGTTCTGCTGCCACCGTTGATCGACTTTTCGACGGGCGCCCCCTTCGCGGGCCAGCGCATTCCGGCCAGCCGACTCTATGCCCCGGGCACGGCGGTGCTTGGTCGCTACCCGCTCCCGAATCTGGAGCAAGCGGTGGGTACGAACTTTAACTATCAGGCAAACCCGGTTAACTTCAGCCAGTTGACCCAGCAGCCCGCCGTCAAAATCGACTACAACATAACAGATAAACTGCGCGTGAGCGGCAAGTACTCCGGGCAAATCGCCCGCCCCGTCGTGACGCCCGGTATTATTCCTGGTTTCTCCGATGCCTACATACCGAGACCTTACATTACAAACTGGGCCTTCACGGCGAACTACGTGTTTAGCCCCAAAACGTTCCTCGAAGTGACCTACGGAGGCATCCAGAACGAACTGGCGGGCGGCAACGAAAACGGAATCCTGGTCAACCCGGAATCCAACCGCCTCAAGAGCCTGAAGGACTTCCCCCTGCTGTCCCCGGATGCCGGTGTCCTGGACGAACGGTACTACGGCTTCAAAATCCTGACGGCCGAGAAGCCGCCTTTCTTTGACGGAAAGTCACTGAACCTGCCGCCCGTATTTGGCTGGGGTAACCGGATCGGCGCCGCGCCGCCGCAGCAGCGTTACCCGGGTTGGCTCAACATCAACAAGACGCAGGATGTGGCGCTCAGCCTGGTCCATGTCTCGGGACGCCACACCATCAAGGGTGGCTACTATCACAACTACAGCTTTAAGGCGCAGAACGTGGGTGCGGGCTTCCAGGGCAATGTCAACTTCGGCAACGATACCAACAACATCCTCGACACAGGTTTCGGCTACGCCAACGCAGCGCTCGGTATCTTCACCCAGTATACGCAGGCTTCGAAGTTCATCGAAGGCAACCTGATCTACAATCAGCGTGAGGCCTACATCCAGGACAACTGGAAGGTCACGAACCGGCTGACTTTGGACTACGGCATGCGGTTCGTCAATCAGCAACCGCAACACGACAAGTTCCTGCAGATGTCGAACTTCTTCCCGGAGAGGTGGACGGCGGGTGCGGCACCGGTGTTGTACACCGCTGGCTGCCGGAGCGGCGCCAGAGTCTGCTCGGGCAATGATCGCAACGCAATGGATCCGCGAACCGGGGCAATTCTGTCCGCGGCAGGCGCGGCGAACACGCAGGCCGCAATCGGAACCCCGGTTCCCGGCACGGGCGCTGCGCTGAACGGCATCGTCAAAGCCGGTGACGGCATCGCAAAGACAAACTACGAGTGGCCCGCCATGGTCTTCGGACCTCGCTTCGGGTTTGCTTACGATGCTTCGGGCAAGTCGGACTGGGTAATCCGCGGCGGCATCGGGCTCTTCTATGATCGGCCGGACGGAAACACGACCTTCGGGACGCCGGGCAATCCGCCGGCTGCTACCGCTACGGATCTTCGCAACGGACAGCTCTCGACGCTTGGCCAGGGGCTGAGTCCGCGACCAGTCCCGAGGCTGATCACATTCCAGTACAAGGCACAAATTCCGGCCTCGTGGCAGTGGCAAATCGGCGTACAGAAATCACTGCCGTTGTCCATGGTGGTGGACATCACGTACGTGGGCAACCGCGGCGTCAACCGTATGGGGGCACTCCAGGGCGGCCAGCTTACGAATCTGAATTCGGTCGACTTTGGCGCGGCTTATCTGCCCCAGAATCAGGACCCGACGCTGGGCACCAACGCGATTCCCGGGCAGACCGCCTTCACGGCCAACCTGCTTCGTCCTTTCCGGGGGCTCGCCGGAGTCGACGAGAACCAGACGAAATTCTGGGACCTGTATCACTCGATCCAGATGAACTTGAACCGGCGCTTCAAGGGTGGTTTCTCCTTCGGCGCCAACTACACCTACGGGATCTCCCTCAAGGGCAACACCGGGCTCTTCCAGCGCTTGCAGCATTCGGCCGACGGCAAGATCTCGTTGCGCAGCGATCAGGCGGCATACGAGAAGCTGAATGAGACGCTGGACGTGCGGCCGCATTTGTTCAAGGCCAACGGCATCTGGAACAGCCCGAACATGACCGGCAAGCCCGCCGCGCTCCGCATCCTCCTTCGCGACTGGCAGGTTTCCACCGTCTTGACGTTCGGTTCGGGTGCGGCCTACGACCTCGGTTACGCCTATCAGAACAACGGCTTCAATGTGAACATCACAGGGTCGCCGGACCAGGCTGGCAGGGTCAGTCTGCTCGGTGATCTCGGCAGCGGATGTTCGGACAACCAGTACGGTCAGTTCGCTGCCTCGTCCGTCCGCGGGCCAACCTACGGCAGTCTGGGCCTGGAATCAGGCCGCAACTACATGCGCGGCTGTATAAACAGGAACATCGACATGTCGCTCGTCCGGAGGATTCGCGTCCCCGGCGGAGAGAAGTACCAGGTTGAGCTCCGGGCCGACGTTTTCAACGCAGGCAACTGGGTGGTGATCAACGGCCGGAGCACGGG
>ENA-ORBV01011840-ORBV01011840.1-microbial-mat-metagenome-genome-assembly--contig:-NODE-11840-length-13585-cov-16.381922_pt1 | contig 13585 bp, 17 predicted proteins | sample MGYA00237777_ERZ505514 | MGnify/ENA primary metagenome ERZ505514 (study PRJEB26160, sample SAMN06269048) | microbial mat metagenome | isolation source: Oligotrophic lake microbial mat | place...
CCACCGAGATTTACACCTCTCTATTCGTCGGCAGCGTCAGATGTGTATAAGAGACAGGTAACAGAAGTACTACTAGCTAGTAGTACAGGAAGGAATCGTTCTTTGGCTGGAATCGATCGTTCTTTGGCTAATCGCGGTTTGTGGGATAGCTTCTGACAAGATTCCACGTGTTAATCATTGGCGGGAAGGCGTTGACGTGATTGCCCCACTAAACCTTAGCAATTTGTTTTCTGGTAGATTCCTTGTATCGTGCTGGTTACTCCATGTGCATCATTGGACTGGTTTCTTTGCTGGATTGCTAAGAACAAAAAAGATACCTTTCGAAACAGCAGGCGTTGTTGAGTCCCACCAATGCGTTTGAGCGAGTAGATGGGGACCAATCACGCACACAAAGGGAGTGAAGGTTTGGAGTGAAAGATCTACACCGTACATTTCTCCGTACATTTCAGTACTGAAGGATTTCGAGAACACTCTACAACGCATGTGATGCCTTCTGTGTCAGCAGGTGAGAGCTAAAATAATTTGATTCCGCATGTCAACGTGGTGTCGTGTTTGGGGCAAAATAGAAGCATGCTACTGAGAGTACGTGCAGCGTGCGTGCGGCAACCCCCAAATTTGTTCGGTGCAATTCGATTCGAGAAGCAGTTTGCACACAACACATTCAAAGCACAAGCGCCTTGCTTTGAGTCGTAGTAGAAGGCATCCCACTAACCGAAACACTAACGCCTCCAGGTTTGATCAATCGAATCAAGACAAATCATCACTTTTTTCTTCTGGTTCCTCAAAACTTCACAATTCTTCTTGTGATCTTTGATCCAAATTACAACAACCCATCAAGCATCCCGCAAGACAAAGCTAGAAAAGCTCGTCTACCGGTCATTGCTTCATTCCATCATTCTTCTTATTCTGCAGCTAGCTCTTGCAACTTCTGCGGTATACGTAGCCTCATTACAGAGAGTAAAATAATAGTCTTGTAGTCCGATCCCTTCCATTCGAAACAAACCACTCACAATTTCTAGATTCCACAAGGAACAAACACACACCACTACTAGTACAACAAAATACAACAAAAATGGCCGCTCTCATGTTACCTGGAACTCGTCGAAGAAGCAGCGGATCCATTCGGATTCCGGCCTTGTTTCTGGCCCGCCGTCTCAGCCACCAGAACGTCAACAAGGAGCAAGAGCCCCACCATCATTGTGTCAGCGGCAAGGAATTGCGGCGTCACATGATGAAGCAAGACATGACGGAAAGTCCCGATAGTATGGCCAAGAAAACGGTGCAGACCTTGCCCAGTATTGAAGACGATGGCGTGGACCATGAATCCTTGGCATTGCCGGAAATGAACAGCAATCACATTCATCCCAAGGCGGCTGCTGCGGACAAGGAGGAGGACGAAGCGTCCGTCTCTACCTTTGGATCTCACGCTGCGGAAGAGGCGGCTGTGAAACCTCAAGTCTTTCTCAAGATGGACGTGACGGGCTTTCGGATTCAAGACTTGCACGTCGAAGTGGACACCCGGCAACGCCGCCTCTCTTTGGCGGCCAAGGCACCCCGCATGTTCAAGCGGTCCTTTCCCTTGGCCTCGGAGGCGGAAGAAGAAAAAGAAGATTTGCCACGTTTGGAAGCTCGAGTCGTACTCGAAGAAGACGGAAGACAATTCCTGGTGATTCAGTCATCTTTGGCAAACAACCAGGAAGAGGACGACGTCTCCAGCCTTTCCAGCACGGGAATGCGTCCCTTGACCATTCAAGATGATACACGACCACCTACCATGATTTCTATCCCCGGCAACAACTGATCCAGTGGACGAGGAGACTGCGTGTGTGCACTTCCTTCTCCTTTTCTTTCCTTTTCTCTATCTTTCCCTCTCTCTACCCAATCGAACATCAACTCTTTCTACCATTCCATCCAACTCTACTACTATACAATACCCAACTGGCCGCTTGTTTGTTTTGCTTGCTTGCTTCTGGCTTTTGACTTGACTTGTGGCATTTACTATTACGTACTACTCATAGACTATTATTAACTACATAGAAGAAAATATTATTCAGTATTTACCTACCGACTTACTTGCGACTGCCTTGCCATTCCGTCATCTTCTAGTTCTAGTCCAGCCCTTTGCTTTAGCTTAGCTTCTATTTCTAGCTAGTAGTAGCTCTTGACAAGGTTTCATTCTTAAGCATCTAGCTAGTAGACCTGCCGGATCCAACTGAACTCCGCTCCACTCAACCGACACGGCGCAGCAGTCTTGGAGTATTTCACGGCCAAAAAGATACCTTTTTGGGTCAATCTATCTGTTGCGAACTATTAGTAACTAAACCCACTCTAGATACCAGTACCAGTAGCTAAGGAGCAGCTAGCTAGGTACTATTACTCCATGGGCTTCCCATTGATCCAGTTCCGCTCGTAAGATATTGGAAGCCTAGCTAGCTAGTACTTAGACCTCGTCGACAGTAATCTTGGATAGCTTGCTACTCTAGCTACACAGTAGTTGGACCACAATAGTAGTAGCCACAAATATAACAAGAAGCAAAAAAGAATGGAACCAAAAACGAATGGGGGCCTCGGGCATTATTCCAGGATAGGGATGGGCATATCTTGTCGTGCTGCCAAAAGAAAAAGAAGCTTCCATCAGTAGGTATAGCCCACTGCATTCTCTCCATAAAAGAAGGCATCTCACTTTATGCTTACTTCTGTTTCGGGATTTACGTAGCACTGTTAGTTCCTGACCGGTCTTAGCATAACTTTAGTTGCTTGCTAGCTAACTAGTGAATGCATCTGATTGTACTACTGGGACTGTGGAATGTTGACAAGGACTTCACCATTCTCATCTTCGCAGTGAACAAAAAAACGGATGAAGAAACGAAGGTCACTGCCACTGGCCGAAAGTTTGTTTGTTCGCTCGTTGGCTGGCTTCTTCCGGACCGCGGCAGCAAGATGGCCATCGGTGCGCAGTGGCGAATCTTTTACTCTTTGCTCACTCACTTGGTTGTAGTACCCTTTGATGGCTGCAACGGGCCTAACAATGGATGTGGCTCTTGACATACTATCAGGCAGCCTACTCTTCTACCTGCTGTCCTAGCTACTAGCTAGTACCACTCTATCACTTGTACCTACTTTCTTTCACTTCTGATACTCCGAGTAGCTGCGCCACTACTCGCATGCGACAACTACATCAACGAAGATACCAACAGACGTCAAGTTATCCTCCAATCAGCTCTCTTTTTTCGCCTCGGAAAGATACCTTTTTATCGGAATAGAAGTCATATTGGTGACCGCACAGCGTTCCCATTTGGTACAGCACATCATTAGAGTGAGGGATTTTGATTCTCATTTTCATAGCACCAGTCGGGTGAGGTGAAGCACCGAGTTCCGCGCTCACTTTTTCTCAAAAGATCGAGAATTCCCTTCCTATCCATTGCATTCGGTGTCAATCATCCACTTGCTCATTCAGCATGTGACGATGCGCGGTTCATTCCGGTTCGCGAAGCTAGTAAGAGCCCTTGCCCTGCTGCTGCTACTACTAGCTATCTAGCAGCTAGAGGATTAACAAGCGGCATCATCATTACTGGTTGTAGCCATAATCCCGCTTGAAATTCAAAAATTGACAATGAAGTTCCATAGTAAGCACATCCTTGCTGGTTTGGCGCTTTTCCTCACTGTCGAAAGCCACAAAGCGAAAGCGGAAAGCGTGAAGGTTGCAATCCTTGGTGGTGGAATCGCTGGAGGTGAGTCTACTGCTTATGTTGCATGACTGGTTTGCTGGGTGGCTTCTCTCTTTGTGTTGACATGTTATTGTCTTATCCCTCGATGGGCACTGCACTCTATTTTATCCTTCCCACTCAGTGAGTGCTGCGAGAGAATTCGCAAAAGCTGGGTTTGATGATTGGCTTCTGTTGGAACAGTGGAATGATCGACTTGGAGGGCGCCTCTTCACCCGAAAAATGGGAGCAGGTTCCGACACTTGCCCTGCCGATGGATGTCCCGTTGAGATTGGCGCAAGATACATACAAGGGATCCAACGCAATCCTGTGTACGATCTCCTCAAGAATGGTATTGGTTTTCGCATGCACCAAGTAAACTACAACAAAGTTCTCGTTTTTGACGAAAATGGAGAGGAGGAAAAGAAGCCTCCCTGGCATGAGTGGGACAGTGCATTCGTTTGTGCGGAAGAACTGGGCAATGAACTGAACCAAATTCCAAATAATAATGAAGAAAAAGATGGCCGTAGTCTCTTGGCATCCGATCAGTGTGGCTGGAACAACGACACTCCCGTGAAGGATGCTATCGAATGGTTTGATATGGAGTTTGAATACGGTCGCAGTCCAGAGCAGGTTGGGGCCTACGCCTTTCCAGAGTACACGTATATGGATTTTCGTGGTTTTGATTATTACGGCGCCGACGAACGAGGCCTGGAAAAAATCATCACACACTTTCAAAAGGATCTCGAAGGAAGTGGTGAAATTCGAACTGGCGATCCAGGCACGGTAGTGGAGATTGCCACGCTTGTGGATGAGAAAGAATGCCACGGCGAGGGGCTCGACGCAAACTGTGTCAAAATTTCGATTGCCGATGGTACTATCCTCTACGCTCAGTGGGCAATTTCGACAATTCCGTTTGGAGTTATCAAGCACAACGTGGAATCCGGGAATGCAGCACCTCTCTTTCGTGACGCGACAGATGACTGGAAAGATGTTGTCAAGAAGTTCATCATGGGTGGCTATCACAGTACTTATCTCAGGTTTTCCAAAAAGTTTTGGCCTAATACTGAGTTTATTCTGTCGTCTCGAACGGATGATAGCGATCTCAACAAGCCTGTGATTGGGTTCAAACCACATGATACCGTAAGTCGCATGAATTGTGCTGAATTGTCCAAACTCCATACGCTGTGAAGCTTACCTTGCCCTCTTTTGGATTTCTTTCTCAACAGGGACACCCAGTCCACTATTGGCCCGGTTCCAATATTCTACAAGCCAACGCTGGCGGCGATGACGCTGATTACTTTGACTCACTCTGTGCTACCGAACCTGACGCCCTGAAGGACATCATCCTGACGCGTCTCAATGAGTTGTTCGACATCTCCAGTGATGAAGAAATCACACTGGAAGAAGATATTGTGTGTACTTGGTGGTCAGCAAGTGACTCCTTTCGGGGAGCTTGGTTTCAGTATGGTGAAACGGCTACACTCGCGGACTATCAGAGACTCTTTGAACGTCAAGGAAATCTCCTCTTTTCCGGCGAAGCTAACTGCAGGCGTTACTATGGATTTTACCACGGTGCACTTCTTGCTGGATGGCGTGATGCCAACATTGTGCTTGATGAGATCAATGCGTTGTACAATGATGGTCCTTGCAATGGAGGTCCCTGCAACGTGGCGCATGAAGAGCGCTGTGAAGCTCTCCCAGAGAACAACGGCAACGCTGTTCCTCGTTCTCGTAGGTTCCGAGGTAGTGGCAACTAATAGTAGCTAGTTTGCTAAGGATGCTCTTTGTTCTGTAGGAGTGCACCGGGCAGTAATATTAGATGCGTGCCAGAACGGACCTAATACAATTGTACCATCCTAAGTTTTAGTTACTAGTACTGTTTCTCTTTCTGCTATGATTTGGAGACCGCACACTGCTTCCAAACCAACAAAAGATTCGTTACAGTTTCATTAGAGTGAGGGCTTTCCTAACCAGTCGGGTCAGGCCACAGTAAAGCGAACCCAAGAACCCTTTCTCTATGCTAAAGACATGGACGAATGAAATCCGCCTCGTGTATTTCATTCATTCCTTGTCGATCTTTCTCATTATTTCTTCCGAGTGTCAAGAAATAAGAAGCGTAATAATTAAACCTAAGAACCGTACAAGCAATTAAAAATCAACAGGACGATGAAGCCAGGACACCTTTCCGCGTTGTTGTTGACGGCAATTATCACCACCACCACAGCGTTTACTAGTATTGTCCCGACAAGGACTGTCGCTGTCGTTGCTCCTATCTATTCCAAGGCAGAAGACCATTTGGAAGAAATCAACCAGAAATGGAAAGCCCTCAAGGCCAAAGAAGAATCCATGTTGAAAAATGGTGGCAGTGATGGGGCCATGGACTTCGCCATGGAAATGGTGAAAATTGCCATTGAACATTGTCATGCCAAAGAAGAAGTGGAAGAAGAGCATGTTCAATTCGTTCATGGAGCCTTGGAACGCGTCTTGAAAAAAGAACAGGCCCTCGAGTCTATGGAACATTATGATGTGAGTCCTTTGTTGAAACCGTATCAAAGGTTGGATGCTCCAGGAGAAGATGCGGAAAAACGCCGCGTGTTGACCTTGGCGGAGTTGGAGGTACAAGTTGAAAATTATGCCAAAGAACGACTTCATCAACTCCACGACGAAGAAGAACACTTTCGAGAAGAAGAAGATGGCATCCAGGAAGAGCTCAAGCAATTGAAATGGAATGAAGATACGTTGAAGGAGGTATTGGAGACACTCGAGTCGCTGAAGTCCGAAAAGATTTCGAATATGATGCAGTAAAATTGTTCTTTCGTCGCCTTTTTTACTAAGCAACCAAGCACTCTACATATAACCAGAGGTAAAGAACCTTTTATTCGAGATTTTTATTAGTTATGATACGTTTTGGACTGTGGGATATACAAAGCTACAGTTGCCAAATTTCAATGCGTTCGTTAGATAACTCAATTGCCGAGAAGTGCTACCAAGCCGTCCTGAGATGTTGGGTTTAAAAAAAGGGGGTTTGCAGGCACACTCTCGCAGGTCCGGTATATAGTAGCCGGCAAAGTTATGCCTCGGCTACCCTTGTGGCATCCTCAGGACGGCAACGGCGCCCCCTGAACTGAATGGATAACTTGTCCACCTAGATTGTGAATAGTGAACGACGTCGGCCTTCCATTGTTTAAGAATTCGTCCACAGCCTTTTGTAACCTTTCGTGGAGCTGGAGAACACAGGCCACTCGTACATCCTTGCGGCCTTTCACAATTTCGAAGCCGGCCGGTCGGGTCAAGACAGAATTCGGCAGAACTCCAAACACCTTGGAGGCTTCAAATTTCACCATAGGAAGACATTGACCCGAAGTTTTTAACACATGCACCGCCCATGCGTGGGTGGGATCACGAGGAGAGTTGCTATAGGTATGTCCGTTGTTCATACCAAGAGCTGGCACAAAGTTGCCTATGATCCGGACTACCAAAAGGCCAGCATCACCATAAACATTACCCATAGCGAAAAAAGGATTGTTGGCGGTGTAGATGCCATCGCCCAACGCGCTGCCATTGTAGTGAACATGGACACCGCGAACATCCCTCTCCGCCTTACTTAGGAGGCCATTTTCACGGATAGAGTCGAGGCACGTAGGTTGCGTGTAATGGTATCCTATATCTGCATGGGACGGGATTCCCAAAGAGGCAAAAGACCGCTGTGTTTGAAGCAATTTCTCAGCCAAATACACCATATCGTCCGTTCCAATAGTCTTAATAGATCCTTTGAATTGAGGGAATTCACGGAGTGTTTCATTGACTATTTTTATAATCTTCTGTACAATGACAACGGCTTTCCCCGGTATCGAGTTGACCATGGCCCTTTCTGCCCACTCATTGGATCGATTGAGGGAATTAGTTCCATTATTGTGGCAGCCTCGATCCATCCTTTTCCACTTCTCGCTGAGTTTGACCGCCAATTTATAGTCGCTGGTCGCAGTTCTCTCTAAAGCTTCCACGCTCTCATCATCATCGCAAAGATTGACAAACCCACCATGAGTAGAGCGCTTGACGGCAGGGTGCTTCTTGTCATCGTCGTCCACCGTCAGGTCCACAAAGAGACGCTTGTTGAGGCTATTATTGCTCATCTTATCTCTGTCTACTTGTGTGTGACGAGGTATCAATTTGAATTTGTCTACTCGGTCGAGAAAGGAAACAATCTCGTTCAAGTTCCCATCTTCGCTCGGAGTGCATATTTTTTCGAGACAGAAATCAGAGCTAGCACTACTCCCACCAACAGCTCTAATTGCTAACCAGCTACTGGGCCGTTGAATGTTTCTTCATAGTTTTTTCTAATGTTAAAGCTACTGTTAATAAGGATTTTGTCAACTTATCATTCTTCAACGAAACATTTAGGGTTGATATGACTGCGCCGAGTCATAGGACTGTGCCGACGTGCTGCTGGTTCTCTTGGATGTTCGTTTCCTATTCGTTGTCGTGGCATGTCTGGTGCGATTACTCTGCCGCTGCTGTAACCCGCGTTGCGCCGAGCAGATGAGAACTTGTAGCAGCTTCGCCGCCATGACCGTCAAAGGGATCACACTGCTCATCAACGATGGCGACGGCATTCCAAGAGGACGCGAGGACTGAAGCTTCCAGCCCTTGACTCCCAGCAAAACAGGGTGAAGAGTTCCAAGGGCCAACGCCAACCAAATGAACTTGCCGAAGACAAAATCCCACTGCTTGTAATTCATTGCAGCACCCACCGACGGTAGTGAAGCTATGGCGCAAACGGTGTAGCTTCCAAAGCCCAGGGTCGCAAAGAGAAAACTAAGCTCTGGGTAAAGGAGCAAGCGATTAGAGATGGGATCAAAGAAGCGAGCATGATAGACGGGACTGAGGAGGAGACAGCTCAGGATAGCGTGTGCAGCCAGGGTAAAAAAGGACGCCAAACCCATGTGCTTGCGAATGGCCAACGACCACTGCAACCATTTGGGAAATCTAGCGCTGCGTCCTCCGAACGTGCGAAGACCATTGGCAAAGATTCCAGGGATCTGCGTGAAGGCAAAGCCGGTCAGAGCAGTCGATCCAAAGGCGCGGTTCATGGTGTATGACTGAGCGTTGCATAATGTGACAAAAATAGTGGATGAGACACGAAGATACTGTAAAACTCAGGGCGAAGATCTTCGAACGTGCTTACCGGCATGCTGTCCTTGGGAGTTCCGAACCCTTTGTGAACGCGGACAGCAATGTAGGCAAAGGAAGCCGCGTGAATGAACAACATGATCCAGAAGGTATGGATCCACTCCCACCCAATACTGCCTTGACTCTCTTCCATCTCGGACGCAAAATCTGCCTGAGGAAGGATGGTAACCCTTTCAAATGCCAATGCTTGTTGTGCAAAGACTTTGACTGTATCCACGGCTTGTGCATCGTTGCCGCACATGGTGGTCGTGAGTGCTTTCTTGGAGGTAGCCTTGCGAGTAATCAAATCCAGAGCGCCGACATCGTTGAAAGCCTTGACCCAGTGAACATCGTAGCCGACCCCATGGCATTTATAGATATCTTCAAGAGCGGAACGTACGTTTTCTCCTTTCTTGGCAGGGTTGGTAATATCAACAATGATCTTATCCTTGATGGCTTCAATATTGCGGGAAAGAAACGAATGGATGGCAGCAGAGGGAATGGCCAATATGATCACATCACAGCATTCCAGGCCTTCAGCCATGTCCACAAAAGGAACGCCAGTATCTTGAAAGGACACTCCGGCGACTTCTACACTACTGCTTGTGACGTATAAGGAATGCTTTGGTTTGGGCTGCACACCAGACTCCTCGTCATTGGCTGTCAAAAGACTACCGTTGTGGCTTCCAAATTGACGGCAGAGACCGAGGGCCATGTCACCCTTTCCAACAATCAAGGCCCGCACCATGGTTTTCGATTGAAGATCCAATTTTGAAACGTTCGAGCTTGATTGATTAGCCAACGATGGAGACGGATCCAGGTTGATGGGTCTGAAAAATGAGGGAGTCTGAAGTGCCTCTGATTGGGACTTTCATCCAGTAATCGTGTCAAATCTATCCAGGTCCGTACTAGCTAGTAGCCATCATGCCAACTACACCTCAAACTGAAAAAATGAGGTGTCGAAAGAGAAAAGATGAGTCAGCCCAATCCGACGAGAGCATCATCCATGCATCAGCATCGCTTTATCCAATTTAGATGGCCTAGTAGTAGGCGCGCTAGAGGTGGTCACGTGACTGAAGGAACTTTCTTCAAGGGCATGCACGTTCTTCTGTTAAAGACATGTTTACCAGAAGTTGTAGAAACACATGATGTGATTTGGTGCACCCCACCTCTTTTTGGCATTCTGGCTACTGGTCCTAAACAGTGTCCGTGTACATGTTAGCTAATAGATTTTACAAGCCGAATGCGTGTTTCCGGTCACTGAGTCAGAATTTCGTTGCCGCAGAATTTAGGAGCAAGTGAGAGCTGTGTTGTTTGTTCAAGGCGGACAGAGGCATTCGCGGGCAATGAAACCTGCTTGACCCAATCTCTCTCGCAACCATCAACAAGCAAACACCCAACATGTTGATGAGTGTTGTTGGCAGGAGACATTGTGACAGGCTCTGCTGCTGTGATCAAGACAGCATCAGCAATTGTTGATCCCTCCATCAACGATCCTAGCAAGAATGACACAGAATGTGTCGCAGTCGATTTTGAAGATAGACTTCGTGGACGAATGTGTGGATTTGAAGTTTTCCCGGGGGCACTGGAAGACTCCAAGGTGGGTCTCTTATTGTGACAGGAAGCAAAGCACACCGTGGAGCCTCTTGCATCAAAAATAGGATTCATTTTCATCTTCAAACTCGATCCAGACAAAGCAGTTGAAGCTGATGCATGCAATGAAACATTCCGCGCTTGAATTTCTGTGAGTTGATGTCTCTGGCATTGAAGGATTTCCAAAGTGAAAAAACCAAGTTTCAAGTTGGACCACCCCGTTGCATTGCCTATGTCGTCGGACCCTTCCTATCTGACTGTTGTCAGCAAATCCAATGTTGTTGACAACAAACATTAAATTAGAGAAAGAGTGAGATTAATCTACTTCTGAATTGTAAAATCACTTCAAAGTCTAAAATGGCTCGGCGTCTCTCGGCGTGTTGGTTAGGCACGTCCGGGTGGCGCTGCGGGTCTGTCTGTCGTCCGCAACACAGCCGATAACTCAAAATTCATCAATTTTTTTCTTGCCATCCAACTCTAGTGATCAGAATTTTGCTCTACATGAAACTGGGTTTGACTGTTTTGATGAGTGAAGCACTGCAGCTGCAAATGACAACAAGCAAAATGACTAAGAGTGGACACACATCAATGGACAACAAAGACACTCCTCCTCCTGAATGCCTTGAAGATTTTTGGGCGTTGGATGCCGCAAGCGGGCTGTTGCATTGCAGTGTGCGGCACGCTCCAAACACGGGTTAGTCCAATTTTAGTCCTACGTGGTGAAACTCGTGACGTCAAACGCCGGATTAATGAGAACCTTTTGGCTTTCAGACGCACATCTACTTCAGAATTTTCTTGCCCGACACGAGAACGGCAGGTGTCGCGCCTGCATCCGCCACTGCCGACACAAATTCTGATATGATGGATCTATCTGTTGAAGCCAAGCGAAGTTCTATTTCTGGTGCATGCAGTTTGCATTCTTGTACTGACAGACATAGTTTCATTCTAAACTCTTGATCTTTTTCTTCGATAAAATAATAATAACACCACAATATCATTCTAAAAATAATACTCAATCAACAACCAACATGTCCTTATATAGCTTGTGTCTAATTTCGTTGTGGGCTTCATCAGGGGCCGTCTCTGCCTTTGTGCCGACCCCATCGTCATCGTCGTCGTCCAGTCCAAATTCTGTCATTGGCGTAGCACCTCCCATGTCACCTACGGTCATTTCGTCGTCGGTGGCATCTACCATGGACTTGAGTCGCGATGATTCCAGCTTTCATCCCCGACACAGTGAGAGCCAAAATGCTTTGCTTCGCAGCAGCGAACAACAACGAGCCGAATGGATTGAAAAATCTGTGAGTTATTACCGCAAAGTGGCACGACTCGACCAGGACATTCCCGAATACTTTGAAGGCGATTTCGTCTTACTCGCCAAAAAACATTACTTTGCCATTCGCAAGGTCAAAGATGGCAAACTCCTCCAAGCCGAGCATTTGTATCGAAAAATCATTGATGAGCTATTGCAAGAACAAGAAGAGGAGGAAGAATGCGATCATTCCAAGCTGGCCGTGACGACGTTACTTTACGCCTTATTAACGAAACGAATGAAAGATCCCAAAAAGACACGGGCCGTCTTTTTGAATTTTTTCAAGCTCGCCGTCTTGGAACGAGAGGAAGGCGCGGAATGTCACTGTTCGGCCAAAGTCATGCAAGCCTATGCCTTGTTTGAGATGCAGCAAGGAAATCGAAGAAAGAGTTACGAGATTATTCAGAAAGCCTTGCAATTCGATAGTTCCTTGGCACCGGTCCTTCAATGGAAACAGTTTCGAGATGTCGCGAAACAGAGCGACCTTTTACGACCCTGATGAGTGTCATGCCATAGTGCTACAATTGTGAGATGTAGAATTGAAAGTCCATGACATTGCTTCTGCGAATCAGTCTCAGCAATCCATAAACATGTATTGCTTCGTCGACTACTTGCTACTAGAACATAATTAGTATAACTAAAAATAGATTCTACAACCGCAACTACTCTAGGTGATTTCCAATCTGCATCTCCCTCTTGTGTAATTGTAGTAGTGCTTTAGCAACCGGTGCCTACAATGCGCCTTACTCTACTTATCTTAGTCGTCATAGTTGACATCCATAGAAATTATAACTCCTAGATTTTAGATTAACCTGTGTTTGGAAACTGCTAGACATGAAAGGTTTTTAGAACTTATCCATTTTGTGTGATAGAGCAAACAGTCTAGGTAACACACTCATTTCTATGTTTGAGCCAGTCCTTGCTGTTATCACTGCTGTGCTTCCTCTTTGCTTTCTTCACCTGCTACAATGTCAGAATTGCACTTGGCTCTTGTCTAATGTTTGTAGTTGAAGCTATTGGAATACTAGTATCAGAGTTGATGCACTAGTCATGTGCAAGCTTTTCTTTGTGCAGCATCTGATTAGGCTCAATTTTGAGCCTTTGCAGGTGGCATCATGGCTGAAATAGAGCTTAGTCCAGTTTGAGTCAGTCCCCTCATGTGCAACATGTCTTTTTTTGCACTGATAACTGTGGTGCCAATCATTTGCCCCTTTTACAACTTTTTGGAATGACTCTTAGTTTGTGACATGCAACTCCGTTTGCCAAAGCGGGGCTCCAGCTGCTCATGCATTCAAAGTTTTCCTGATCTGCATTCTTTTGTGTCATTCTTGAAACTTTCAGCATCGTCCAATTTAGCATGAGGTTACCTTCAGTTGCACAAGCTGTCACAAAGAACAGTTTTTTTTTTGTGACAATGAGCTTCCAAGTTGTGATCCAATGACATTTTCTCTCTGATTAAGCTGAGCACCATACAAAAAATGTTGGATTGAAACGTTTTGCGATAGGATCTCATTGCGGAGCTCTTGCATTTGTAAACGTTGTTGTCTTTGGGGATTGTTTTCTTTGTCTCTCAGCCTCACCAAAAACTCATCGCAAAAAAGTGCAAGTGTCAGCAATAAATTTTGTTTTGAAAAAAGTTTCCAACTACACTCCAACTACAGTGTTTCACTAAAGCAATTGTCTGTTTGAGTCACAAATGAGAAACTCATCACAAATGTTCAGAAGTGAATTTTGATCAAATCTGACAGGGCCCTCAGGCAAATTGACTACATGTTTCTGACAATTCACTACCAATGTCCATAGA
>ENA-ORBV01011842-ORBV01011842.1-microbial-mat-metagenome-genome-assembly--contig:-NODE-11842-length-13582-cov-14.723954_pt1 | contig 13582 bp, 10 predicted proteins | sample MGYA00237777_ERZ505514 | MGnify/ENA primary metagenome ERZ505514 (study PRJEB26160, sample SAMN06269048) | microbial mat metagenome | isolation source: Oligotrophic lake microbial mat | place...
TTCAAGCAGAAGACGGCATACGAGATTCGCCTTAGTCTCGTGGGCTCGGAGATGTGTATAAGAGACAGGTACCTTGCCGAACGCAACCTTGGATCAAAACGGTGCATATAGACCATGGCTGGATGGCCATTCGCGGCCCCGGTCACCGATGGTTGAGTCTCGCCATCGCTGCGTGGGATGCTTGGACAAACATCGGAGATCGCGCCTTGCGGGAGACCGCTGTGCGCCTGGGAGTCTCGGTCGTGGCACACATCAGAACTGCTCTGGGTCTTGTTGCGTCAATGACATTTGTGACAGGGACCGCCTCTGCGGCGGAAAAGTCAGACGCATCGGCGGCACGCGATGTGGCGCCGCAGGCCGCGGCCCAGCCGACGACGGTTCGAACGAAGGATGGTCACGCGATCCAGTTGAGCAACCGCCGGGAAGATGTGATCTACATCAAGTTCCGCGACGACCTGAGCGTGCGACTCCGCGAGGGAGCATTGACAGACTTTGGGACCGGCGCAATCGCTGAGGCGGCCGCGGTCATCGCCAAGCACGCCGCGGCGAAGGACGCGTGGTCCCGGGTGCATGACGTTGCGGAGGATGTGCTCGACGGGTTCCGCGCGACGGCGAGCAAGTCACTCGGGCGGGCGACGGCCGACCACAACACCGAGTATCACCTCACGCTGGCGGTGGCCGGAGAGATCGCCCGGGATCAGGCGCTTGCAGACTTCAATGTGCTTGGGTGCGTTGAAGTGGCGCTGGGCGTACCCGTTCCCGTCGCCGCGCCGCTGCCGCCGAATCTTCAGAACAATCAGGGGTACCTGAACCCGTCGACAACGGGCGTTGGCGCGACGCAGGTCTGGCCTTGGCCGGGGGGAACCGGGGGCAACTGCCGCGTCGTTGATCTCGAGTATTCGTGGAATCTCAACCACGTCGATCTGCCCACGGTGACGCGCATCGGACCGGCAGGGGTGGACCCGTTCAACGACACGAACCATGGCACCGCGGTGCTGGGGCAGGTGGTTTCGCGCAACAACGGCTGGGGGACGACGGGCATCTGCTACGACGCGACGGCGCACGTGGTGCCGACATTCCGCAACAACAACTGGAATGTCGGCGGCGCGATCACAACGGCGATGACCGTGCTTTCGGCGGGTGATGTCATCATCATCGAGCAGCAGACCGATGGCCCGCTTTATGATGGTTCATCGCAGTTCGGCCTGGTGCCGGTCGAGTGGTACTTTCCGTGGTATCAGAGCATTGTGACGGCGGTGGGCAATGGCGTGACGATCGCCGAGGCCGCGGGCAACGGGAGCCAGAACCTCGACGCCGCGATGTATTCAAGCGGGAACGGCGGGCACTGGCCCTTCCTGCTTGCCAATGACTCGGGTGCGATCATCATCGGCGCGGGCTGCAATCCCGGAGGTTCTTCGACGGATCGCTCGCGGCTGTGGTTCTCCAACTATGGCGCAACCGTGGACCTTCAGGGCTGGGGAGAGAATGTTTTCACGTGCGGCTACGGCGACCGGTTCTCGGCCGAGGGCCTGAACTCCTACTACACCTCGTCGTTCGGCGGCACCTCCAGCGCCTCGCCGATCGTGGCGGGCGCGTGCGTGCTGGTGCAGTCGGTGTGCAAGGAGGCTCTGGGTGTGCCTCTGGCTCCGGGGCTGCTCAAGACCCTGTTGAGAAACACAGGCGCGGTTCAGCTTTCCGGGACGTACCCGGCAACGCAGAACATCGGGCCGCGACCTTCGGCTCGGGCTGCGCTGTTCAGCCACTTTGGTGCTGCGGACTGCAATACCAATCAGATTCCTGACGCGGTTGAGATCGGGGCGGGGACCAGCCTCGACATCAACGGCGATGGCATTCCGGATGAGTGCCAGCCCGACCTGTGCATCGCGGACTTTGATGAGAGCGGCTCCGTCGCCGTGCCGGACATCTTCTCGTACTTGGCGGCGTGGTTCGCGTATGACCCGCGGGCAAACGTCGATGGCCTGCCGGGGGTGGATATCCCCGACATCTTCGCGTTCCTGAGCATGTGGTTCGCGGGGTGCGACTGACCGCGGCGAGGGGTCGACAATGTCTTTCTTGAAGTAAGTTGATTGTTTTCAAATGCTTATGACTCCAGTCTCGTTGCTCATCGCTTTGAGGTGGAGCCGCAAAGTCTCGTTCACGAAGCCCGAACCGGCCCCGTTCAGGGGTCGTAGACACCATGAGTGTTCCCTCACGCGCATCACTTCTCCCCAGCCAATATTTGCTGCGCCGGGGTCTACCATCCGGCCCTCTCGCCCCTGCCTGACCCTTTCCACCACCCTCCGAATCCGCGCCTGGATAAATCTCTCCCGGCGGAAGGATCGGATGATAAACGGAGTTCGTGATGAGTGTCGCGCACACGCACGCCCATGGTCCCGCCTCGAACCACAAGCACGCACACGATCATGACCACGGGCACGACGCCGCGGGCATGGCCTGCTGCTCGCACCATAACGTAAAGCTCGAGCGGTACATGCTTCTGTACTTGGTCGGCGGCGTGCTGGTGCTGTGCACCGTGTTTGCCCGCTGGCTCTTCCCCACGGCCATCTCGGCGCAGATCGCCGAGCTTCCGGCGATTGTCGGGGCGATCATGCTCGGCATGCCGCTGTTCATCGCTGCGATCGGCGAGCTTCGCCGCGGCCGGGCCTCGACCTCATCCTTGTGCGCGCTTGCGATTCTCGGTTCATTGGCCACGCAGGCGTATGTCGCTGCGGGCTTCCTCGCGCTGATTCTGCTGGTCGCCGATCAGTTCGTCCGCCAGCGGGCGTGGGGCGCACAGAAGGCAATCGAAGACCTTGTGGGTCTCACCCCTGACATCGCCCGAGTCGTACGCGATGGGGCGGAGCAGGAAGTCTCGCTGAGCCAGGTGAAGGTCGGCGACATCATCCGTGTGCGGCCGGGAGAGAACCTGCCTGTCGACGGCACCGTGGTGATTGGTCGCTCGGCGATCAATCAGGCTTCGTTGACCGGCGAAGCAATCCCACATGAAGTCGCACCGGGCGAGCCTGTCTATGCGGGCACAACGAACATCTCGAGCGTCATCGAGCTTCGCGCCACGATGATCGGTGAAGATTCGACGATCGGCAAAGTGACACAGCTCATCCGCGAAGCGGAGGCGAGCCGCACGCCGCGGCAGCTGATGATCGAGCAGGTCGCGTCCTTCTTCGTTCCGGTGACGCTGGGCCTGGCGTTCATTGTCTGGTACATGACCAAGGACCTCGAGCGGGCGATCACCGTGCTGGTGGTCGCGTGCCCGTCGGCGCTGCTGCTTTCCAGCCCGCTGGCGCTTGTCGCTGCGTTCGCCGCGGCGGCGCGTCTGGGCATTCTGATCAAGCGGACGAACTATCTCGAAGAAGCAGCGGCGATCGACACGGTGGTGCTCGACAAGACCGGCACACTCACGACAGGCCGGTTCAGCGTTTCCAAGCTGGTACCCGCAGAAGGCGTGGAGGGCGCCGACCTGCTGCAGGCGGCCGCCGATGGCGAGCAGCACTCCAACCACCCCCTGGCACGGTCGATTCTTCAGACCGCTCAGGCGGCACGCATCACCCCGGACGGTTCGAGCGAGTTTGAGGAGATCCACGGCCGCGGCATCCGGGCGCGGACGGCGGGCGGCGAGGTGTGTGTGGGTCGCATCTCCTGGCTGATGGAACTCTTCCCGCAGATCAAGGCGAGCGTCGCCTCTGTTGAGCCTCGCATCGAAGGCATGACGGGCGTGCACGTCGTCCGCAACGGTCGCTATCTCGGCGTGGTCGGGCTGGAAGACAAGGTCCGCGCCAACATCAAGAACGTGGTCTCAAGGCTGCGCGAACTGGGCGTTCGGCGGGTGGACATCCTGACTGGCGACCGTATCAGCGTGGCCGAGCGCGTCGGCCGCATGGTCGGGGTTGACAACATCGAGGCCGAGTGCCTGCCCGAAGAAAAGCACGCGATCATCCAGGGCCTCGTCAAGGACGGTCGGCGCGTGATGATGGTCGGTGACGGAATCAACGACGGCCCTTCACTGGCCGCGGCGGATGTCGGTGTCGCGATGGGCCTCGGCGGATCAGACATCGCGGCGAACTCCGCCGGTGTCGCGCTCATGACCGACGATCTGTCCCGCATCCCGTTCCTGGTCGAGCTTGCTCGCCGGACGCGGGCGATCATCGCGCAGAACATTGCGGCGTCGATCCTTGTTGCGCTCATCGGTCTTGTGCTTGCCGCGACCGGCCAGCTGACGATGGCATTCGGATCGGGCGCCCTGGTGGCCGCGGCGTTCTATCACGTCTTCGGCGATGTCGTGGTGATCGGCAACTCGTTCCGCCTGTTCCGCTTTGGCGAAGCCTTCAGCGAAGAGGAAGCCCGGCTGATCGAGCAGGGCGCGATCGAAGCCCCGCAGACTCGCCGACCCGGCAGCCTGTCGCTGGGTCGTCAGGCCGCGGCAGTTGGCTGAGCATCCCGTCCCGCGAGGGAACTCTGCGGGGTGAGGTGACGGATCGACTCTTGTGGAGCACGCACAGGCATTGCCATCTCAACGCGGCCGACGGCTTCTCTGGAGCGTCGGACGCATCGCCCTTGGCGTTTATCTGCTGTGGTGCCTTGTGCTTTCTGCCTGCCAGACCAACATGATCTTCCCGCGGCACATCGCCGGGCAACCCATGCCCGGAGATACCACGCCGCGCGGTGTCGAAAGCTGGTGGATCACCGCCGACGACGGCTCGAAAGTGGAAGCGTGGTACTTCCCGCCGCCCCCTGATACGGATGGCCCCGTGCCGTGCGCGATGATCTTCCACGGCAACGGCGAACTCATCGACTACATCGACAGCTATGCCCAGTGGTACCAGTCCCGGGGCTATGCCGTTCTGATTCCCGAGTATCGCGGCTACGGCCGCTCGGGCGGGACACCGTCGCAAAAGGCCATCACGCAGGACATGCTCGCGTTCCACCAGAAGCTCATCTCGCAGCCCGGAGTGGACGGCACGCGGCTGGTGTATCACGGGCGCTCGCTGGGCAGCGCGGTTGCGGCTCAACTCGCCGAGCACAAAGCCCCGGCCGCGCTGGTGCTCGAGTCGCCGTTCCTGAGCATCACGGCGATGGCCCGGCGGTACCTGGTGCCGGGATTCCTCGTGAAGCACCCCTTCCGCACGGACAAAGTCCTGCCCACGCTCGGCAAGCCCGTGCTGATCCTGCATTCCACGCACGATGAGATTGTGCCATACTCCCATGGCGCGAAACTCCACGAGATCACCCCTGGCTCCAAGTTCGTTGATCTCTCCGGGTCCCACAACTCCGATCTCTCCTCGCTTCAGCCGTACTGGTCGAACGTGGATGCGTTCCTGAAGGAACATGTCGACCAGCCGGAGTGATGGGGCCCCCTTGGCCCTCCGGTTCGGGTGCGATCCCGTACACTTCGTCATGCCCCGTGGAAGCTCCCCCACTCCTCGACGCGCCGCCCCGCCCGATGCCCAGACGCTGCGCAAACGCATCGTCATCATGGGAATCGGACAGATGGGCCTTGTGTGCGCGGGCATCCTCGCGCCCCCTTCACCCCCCGCTGCGACGCTCGTCTCCGCTCCGGCCTCGCGACGAAAAGCCGGAAAGCCCGATGCAGCGGCAATCCCGGCGGGCCCCGAGATCATCCTGTGGGGACACGACATCGACGAGGTCGGCGAACTGACGCAGACCCGCCAGAGCTCGCGCCTCCAAGGCTTCACGCTGCCGGACTCCGTCCGCGTGACCCACGATCTGAAGAAAGCCATGAGCGAAGGGGGCGATGGGCATGGCGCATCGCTGGTCGTCTCGGCGATCCCCGTCCAGTTCACGCGCGATGTCTGGAAGCGTCTGCGACCGGCCCCCGCTTCTCGCGGCGGCGGAACCTCGCTCCCGGATGCAGCCGCAGTGGTCTCCGTCGCCAAAGGCATCGAGAACAACACGCTGCTGCGCCCGACGCAGGTGATCGCCGATGCGCTGGGCGACGACCCAGACGGCCCACCCCGGCCGATCGGCACGCTCAGCGGCCCGACGATCGCGAGCGAACTGGCGCGCGGGCTCCCGGCGACGATGATCGCCGCGAGTGACTGGCCGGGGTATGCACACGAGCTTCAGCGTGTGTTCTCGACAAGCTATCTGCGGGTATACACCAACGAGGATGTGCTGGGCGTCGAACTCGCCGGCGCGATGAAGAATGTCATCGCGATCGCTGCGGGAATCCTCGATGGCTTGCAGGCCGGCTACAACGCCAAGAGCGCGCTGCTGGCGCGCGGGCTGGCCGAGATCACACGGCTGGGCACCGCGATGGGCGCATCGACCGATACGTTCTTCGGGCTTGCGGGCGTGGGCGACCTGGCCACGACGTGCTTCTCGCCGGAAGGTCGCAACCGAAGCTGCGGCGAGGCCCTGGGCCGCGGCGTAAAGCCGGACGACTACCTCAAGTCCGCCAAATCGGTGGTTGAGGGCGTGGCGACAACCAAGTCGGTGATGGACCTTGCGCGGAAGTACCGGGTGGAGATGCCGATCACCGAACAGGTTCACGCAGTCTTGTTCGAAGGGCTTGATCCGATCGACGCGATCGCGCGTTTGATGAGCCGGGAGCTGACATCAGAGAAGGTTGGGTAGAACCAGGGTAGAACCACTGGAGCTGGGAATGCGAAGACCGAAATTAGCTGGATGGATCCGCACAGCCGCGGTCTGCGTCGCCGTCGGCGGCGCGGCATCGGCGCACGGGTGGGACGCCCACGGCCACCGCACCATCACCCGCCTCGCGCTGGATGCCATGATCAATACCGCGGCCAGCCAGAGCGCAGACGGCCAGCCCGCGGCGACCTTGCCCGATTGGCTCACCTCCGATCAGGCGCGGTCGATGATCGCCTACCAGTCGTCCGAGGCCGACCGCTACCGCGGCACGCGCTCGAACTACCTCGCGCACGAGAACAACCCCGAGCACTACCTCGATGTTGAGGACCTGGCGAGCTACGGCCTGACCCTCGAAACCGTTCCGCCGCTGCGGGCTCAGTACATTTCGACGATGGCTGTCGCGCGGCACGAGCACGGCGAGGACATCCCGCCGCACAATCCGCGGCTGAACCCGTCGGGCGATCAGGAGTGGCCGGGGTTCGTCGTGCACGCGATCATGGAGCACCACGCCAAGCTCACCAGCGCGCTCAAGACCGCGCGCACGCTCGAGAAGCTCAACGACCCCAAACGCGAGCCGCAACTGCTGATGGCCCGCGCCAATGTGCTCTCGCACATGGGACACCTGTCGCACTTCGTGGGCGACACGGCGCAGCCGCTGCACACAACCAAGCACCACCACGGCTGGGTGGGCGAGAACCCCAAGGGGTACACCACGGATCGGGGCATTCACTCGTACATTGATGGAAAGATCCTCGAGATTCACACACTCAACTATCCCTCGCTCAAGCCGGCGGCGAAACCCGCGGCGACCATCGACCACGTTGATCCGTGGAAGGATGTACTGGCCTACCTCCAGCGTTCGCATGTGGAGGTCGAGCCGCTGTACGCACTCAAGCAATCCGGCGAGTTGGAGCAGGACAAGGGCAAGGCATTCATTACCGATCGCCTGCTGGATGCGGGCGCCATGCTCGGCGCGCTCTATGCCTCGGCGTGGAAGCTCTCCGAGCCGACGCCGAAAGACCTTGAGGACTTCGTGCGGTATGACGGAACGCTCGACCCGGAGATGAACAAGCCCGAGCCGACGGGCGGGACCAGATAGTCCGCGCTGCGCGATGTGTATCCTGTCGGCATGAACCTTCACCATCGTGTTCTTGCCGGAGTTTGCGCCGCCGTTCTCTCGCTCGTGCTGGTGCCCTGCCTCCACGCCCAGCCCGCGGCGGAACCCCTCCACCCCGAGCTTCCCGGCTCTCTGCGCGGCGCTCGTATCGCCCGTGTGCTCCCGGCCGACCCTGCCGAGCGTGCCAAGGCCACGCTGACGATGCTGACCGGCAACCTGTCCGATGAGCAGGTCGCCGAGCTTGCGGTGGTTGCGCCAAATGTTCGCGTCATCCGCGCTGCTGACCGCAACGCCGCGATGGAGCACGCCGCGACGGCGGACGCGATCGATGGCCGCTTCGCAACGGCAGAGTTCCTCGCCAAGGCTACGAAGCTCAGTTGGGTACATTCGCCCAGCGCGGGAGTGGATCGTCTGCTCGCGATTCCGGGAATAGGCGATCGTAAGGAACTGGTCATCACCAACGCCCGCGGCGTGCACGGCCCGGCGATCGCCGACCACGCCATGGGCATGCTGCTCTCGCTCACGAGGCAGCTCCCCTATTACAGCACACTGCAGAGCAAGGGCGAGTGGAGCCGCGAGGACCCTGCCCAGCGACCCATCGCGCTTGCCGGCAAGACCATGCTGGTGGTCGGCATCGGCGGCATCGGCACCGAGATCGCCCGGCGTGCCCACGGCTTCGGCATGAAGGTCATCGCAACGCGACGCAGCGATACCCCCGCGCCCGACTTTGTCGATCGCGTCGGCAAGCCCGCCGAGCTCGCGGCGATGCTGCCCGAAGCGGATGTCATCGCGATCTGCGTTCCGCTCACGCCCGAGACGGAGAAGCTGTTTGACGACGCCATGCTTCGCAACGTGAAGCGGGGCGCGTACCTCATCAATATCGCCCGCGGCAGCATCGTTGATACTGACGCGATGATCGCCGCGCTGAAGGACGGCCGCCTCGCGGGCGCTGCGCTGGATGTCACCGACCCCGAGCCCCTGCCAAAGGGACACGCACTGTGGAAGGTGCCCAATATCCTGATTACACCGCATGTCGCATCGGCGGGCGAGCTGACCGATGAACGCCGATGGGCGCTGTACAAGGAGAACATCCGGCGCTTCGGCGCGGGCGAACCGCTGCTGAACTGTGTGGATGTGAAGGCGGGGTATTGACCACCAGAACCGCTCTTGAAGCTACTCCGGCTTGGCGATGGAGTAGCTGGTGCTGCGGCCGCCACCTGGATTCTGGACAAGGATGCCGCGCTCGATCAGTTCGTGGATGTCGCGCAGCGCGGTATCTGTGGAGCACTTGGCGAATGTGGCGTACTTTGATGTGGTCAGGTGGCCCTTGAAGTTGTCGAGCAGGCGGTTGATGACCAACCGCTGCCGCTCGTTCACCTTGCCGCGGTTGACGGCCTGCCAGACTCTCGCCTTGCGCAGCACTGCTGCGAGAGTGATGTCGGCGCTATCGATCGCGCGATCGAGGCAACCGATGAACCATTCGAGCCAGAGAGTAATGTCGAGGCCGCCGCGCTGCGATGACTCCAGCCGGAGGTAGTACTGCCTGCGCTCAGACTCGATCTGCGAGGACATGCTGTAGAACCGCTGCGATGCGCCATCGGCGTGTGCGAGCGCCATGTCGGCGATGGCGCGGGCGATGCGCCCGTTGCCATCGTCGAAGGGGTGGATCGTGACGAACCAGAAATGGGCGATCGCGGCCTTCAGCACCGGATCAAGCGATGGCGACGACGTATTGAACCACTCAAGGAACTTCGACATCTCGGTATCCAAACGCTCGGGTGTGGGTGCCTCGAAGTGCACGGTCTCGCGGCCAAGAGGGCCAGAGACGACCTGCATGGGCCCGAACTCGCCGGTGCGCCAGGCGCCGATGGCCATACGAGCCATCCCGCTTCGAGCGGTTGAGAACAGCGCGGCGTGCCAGCCGAAGAGGCGATCGCGGGTGAGCGGCGCATCGAAGCGCTGCGTGGCATCGAGCATGACCTCGACGATGGCCTCGACATCGCGCCCCGCTGCTGGGAGGCCTGCGATGTTCAAACCGAGCCTGCGCGCGAGGGATGAGCGAACCTCATCAGGGTTGAGAGTCTCGCCCTCGATGGCGGAGGTCTTGACAACGTCGGTTGTGAGCGTGGCGAGGCCAGCCTCGGTGCGAAGAGCGAAGCCGAGAGACTCCATCTTGCCGAGCAGGCGACCCTGCTTGTGGCGCATCGCGGCCAGGGGCGAAGTCAGCAGTTCGCTGTCCCAAGTCAGGTCGGGCCAACCCGCTCGTTCATGGACGTATGGCATATTCACCGCATCTTCTGCGGATATTATCAACCACATTCGCCGCAGAGTCAAGTATTCACCGCAAAATGTGCGGTGATTGAGGTCGATATTCGCCGCAGCGTCCTCGGGACCGTACATGCAGAGGTGCTACGGGGCGGGTGTTTCCGCGGGTTCCCACCCCGCTGGCTTCTCACCCGCGGGCATCAGCAGCGCCATCACGCTCATCGCCGTGCCATAGTTGGCCGAGCGTGGGAAGACGCGATCGTTCCACGAGCCGTCATCCAGCCGCACGCTGAAGAGCAGTTGCCCCAGTCTACGCCGATACTCGCCGCGTTCGCGCTGCGGGAGCAGTTCGATCGCCTGCCCGGCGTAGTAGTGCGCGTAGTAGAAGTAGTACGGCGCAACCCCATAGGGCGCGATGTGCGTGCCGGTCTGCGCGCGGCGCTTGTCGAGCCACTCCCAGTGCACGATGAAGGCATCGACCGCGCCGCGCACCCGCTCGGGGCTTGAGCGTCCGGCCAGCGACAGTGCGCACTCGGTTGCGAGCATGCGGCCGACAGAGCCGGGCGTGGCGTCGGGCCGGTGCTCGGCCGTGCCCGCGTACGAAACCGAGCCTGTGGCCGAGCGGCCACGCTCCAGCGTTGCCAGGCCGCGATCAACGATCGCGCCATCCACTTCATATCCCTGCTTCTTCGCCTCAAACAGCGTCATCAGCGTGGGCGAGGTCATGAAGGGAGAAGCCGGGTTGGGCTTCTTCGCGCCCGCGGGCGTCGAGTAGTTCCATCCGCCAGACTCCGGGATCTCCGTCTTGTGGATCGCGTCGATGTACCGCTTGATTGTCGCATGCATCTTCTCCTTCATGTCCTCCGGCACGGCCTTGGCTTCCTGCATCGTGAGCAGGAACCAGCAGCCGTACGTGTATCCCCAGCCGCGGACGTCGTAGGTTGAGTTGTGATCGGGCACCATCGCGGGGTCATCCCCGCCTGCGATGACAAACTCCGCCGCGCGGCGAACAGAGGCCTTCCGTGCTTCATCGCCGTCGTAGCCCGGCGCCTTGAGCAGGCTCATGCCGGAGATCCCGGTTCCGCCGACGCGGTAGCCGATCGGGATCTTGCCGCGCTCGCGATAGACGCCCTCGTACGGCCACTCGCCCTTGCTCTCGCCTTCCTGCATGCCGACGATGAACTCGACGCCGCGGGCGATGGCATCATCGATCACCTGCTTATCTGGCGCGGCCACCTCCTTCCGCGCAGGCATCTGGCTGTAGGGCGTTGTCGGCAGGGCCCTGTCGCCGCCGCCACCACCCTCGCGCTGCGCGACCGCGACCGAGGCACAGGAACCCAGCACCAACAACACGCCAAACTGCTTGAGCATCAGAATCCTCGCTCGTGGACTGCTAGACCCTTTCCCGCCCGGCGACGCACCCGCACAACTTCTGTGGACAGCATACCGGAGGCGGGGCCTTTGGTGGTAGCATGATCACATGAACACGAGGATGCGATGTGCCGGGCTTGCCGTCTTCGCTGCGGGGTTTCTCGCAATGGCCGGCGGATGGGGGCAACCGGAACCCGACGCAAAGCCGATATCCGCGCCTGGCGCGGCTGTGCCCGTCGCCGACTCGAAGCCCAGTACCACCGTCACCGATCTCGCCCGTGCCTATCTCGAACTCGAGGCCGCGTTCTTCGCCGCGCCAGTCGAGAAGGAACTCTGCCGCGAGGTAAACGTCGCGTTTGATGATGCTTCGAAACTGTTCTTTGCGGGCAACCTGGCGCGCGTGGTTGAGATCGTTGACGCCAGCGCCGCGAAGCTGCGTGCCGCGGGCGGGCTGCCCGGACTCGTACCGCCGGACCTCGCGCCAGTAATCGACGCGGAGGCGCTGCGGGTGTCGGACGGCGCATCCGCGCGACCGGCAGAGATCTGGAACGCGCGGAGAGACTTGCTGTTGAAGGTATCGGCCGCGGGCTCGCTGGAGTCGCTGGTCCAGAACGCCGCAAGCCTGCATGAGACGCTCGCGGCGGAGGCGAAGGCGATCGCGCAAGGCGAGAACCCCTACACCAACCGCCGCGGCGACATCTGGCGGCCCTACTTCATCGCCGATCAGCCCGCGCCGATGCGCCTTTTCTGCCCGGAACACCTCGAAGCCCCCGCCGCGGGCTGGCCGCTGGTGATCGCCCTGCACGGCGCGGGCGGGAACGAACATATGTTCATGGCCGCGTACGGCGTCGGCCGCATCAAGAACCTTGCCGAGCAGCGCGGCTTCGTCGTCGCCTCGCCGCTGAACTCCCCCCTCTCAGCGCAGCCCACGGTCTTCGATGCGCTCATCGACTCCGTCGCAGCCGACTACCCCATCGATCGCTCCCGCATCTACCTCATCGGCCACTCCATGGGAGCTGGCGTTGCGCTCGCGTGGTCCAAGCTGCGAACGGACAAGGTCGCCGCGAGCGCGCTCATCGCCGGTGTAGGCCGCTTCAACGCGAAGGACAAACTCCCGCCGATACTTCTCATCGCACCCGAACTCGACGGCTTGATCCCCGCGCGCTCGATCATCGCCTCTGGCGAACAGGCGAAGGGCTTCGGCCTGCCGGTCGAGTGCCGCGAGATCAAGGACTACGGCCACACACTCGTCGTCGGGCATGTGCTGCCCGAGGTCGTTGAATGGCTGCTCAGCCAGCCGCCCGCCGCTTCGCCCGCGCAACCGATGACGCCCAATCCCGTCAAACCCGGAGTTTCACCATGACCGCACGCATCCTTCTGAGCATCGCGCTGGTTGGCTGCCTTGCACTCGCAGCGTGCGAAGCAAAGGTGACCCCTGAGAATGTCGACAAAGTTCAGGTGGGAATGAGCCTCTCCCAGGTGCAGAAGATCCTCGGCCGCGGCAAGGAAGACTCGTCGCACGCGGGGACAAGCATCTCTTCGGGAGGGATCGCCGCGACGAGCAGATCCAGCGATGTGGTGTATGTCTGGGAAGATGAATACGGGGGCAAAGTGGTCGTGACATTTATGGATGACAAGGTCGTGCAGAAGACCAAAACCGGGCTGGAATGAACCCCTACCGGCCGGACGAAGCCTCCGAGTCCTGCCTCGGGGGGCGCTTTGACTCAGGGGGGCGGGGGCTATACTCCCCTTCGCCTTGCCACCCACCTCGGCCGAAGCCAGCGGCCGCGGCGTCCGATAGAAGAAGTACGAAGGCCTGTAGCTCAGTTGGCTAGAGCGCACCCCTGATAAGGGTGAGGTCGGCAGTTCGAACCTGCCCAGGCCTATTTCCCGACTTCCGGCCCCGGCTTGCCCCGGGGTCGCGTCATTTTTGGCTGGCTCGGGAATCTGCCGGTTCCACCGTCCGCAGCGTCAGCCCGCACTCCGGGCAGATCGGGGCGTTCAGGTTCTTGAGCGAGTAGCCACACTGGGGGCACTCGCCAACCGGATCGGGAACGGGCACGAGCCAGCGGGCAAGCGGCCTGCTGGCCGCGGCGAGCACGGCCGCGGGAACCCAGAACGCCGCGAGTAGTGCCACCAGCGGCACCACCAGATACCTGTCTCTTATACACATCTGACGCTGCCGACGAATAGAGAGGT
>ENA-ORBV01011843-ORBV01011843.1-microbial-mat-metagenome-genome-assembly--contig:-NODE-11843-length-13582-cov-10.031914_pt1 | contig 13582 bp, 11 predicted proteins | sample MGYA00237777_ERZ505514 | MGnify/ENA primary metagenome ERZ505514 (study PRJEB26160, sample SAMN06269048) | microbial mat metagenome | isolation source: Oligotrophic lake microbial mat | place...
ACCCAACGTCCCCTCGCTAGCGCGAGGGGCTTCTATTGGGATGAGGTCACGTTGGCGTCATACAAGCCCATGGCGATAGCCGTGGGACTGCGGGTAGCACACGTTCCCGTTTTCAAATCATGCGCGGGCTCGCCCAATAACCCAACGTCCCCGCGCTAACGCGAGGGGCTTCTATTGGGATGAGGTCACGTGTGCGTCATACAAGCCCATGGCGATAGCCGTGGGACTGCGGGCGGCGCACGTTCCCGTTTTCAAATCATGCGCGGGCTCGCCCAACAACCCAACGTCCCCTCGCTAGCGCGAGGGGCTTCTATGAGGCATGAGGCATGAGTCGCGCGTGTGCGTCATAAACGCACGCGGCATGCGACACGCGGCCGTTACGGTTCCGCGTGCCGGGCCTGGAAGAAACGTCGGGCGGCGGGATGGAGGTTGAACTCGCTCCCTCGGGCGGCTTGGTGGGCCGAGATGATGCCGAGCCGCGCCAGGAGCGCCGGATCGGCATAGAGGGCCTCGAGGAGGGTCGTCACCAGCACGTCGGCCGCGTCGCGGCGGACTGCCAGAAACATGATCGTGTTGAGGGTGCGAACCTTCTCCTCAGGAATCGCCGGCTGGTCCGCGGTCCGCGGTGCGAACGAGCCGGCCCGAATCGTAAAGAGCCGAAAGCTCGGATACCTCATGGTGATCTCCTCGACCACCTCGTCGTCGAGCGGCAGCAACCTGAAACCACCACCGAGCATGAGTTTCCGGAGTTCGGGGCTGTGATGGCTGGTGGTGACAATCGCTCCGTCGAGCGTCGGGTCGGTGGCGAGCGCGGCAAACGGGAGACTGGCCGCCTGCACATCGCCCGCGCGCCAGCCCGGAACCGCGGCGACAATCTTGATCGAATTGGACCGCATCCCCGAGCCTGGCTCGCCAAGCGACACCCGTCGGCCCCCGAGGTCCTCGAGCGAGTCGATGCCGCGATCCCGCCGGGCAAGCACGTGAACCACTTCATACGTGAGCGGCGCGACAACCGCGATCGCCTCCAGGTCGAGCATGTTCTCCTGGACAAACGCCACCTCCGCCGATCGGTCGAGCAAATGCCCGACGTTGTCCACCGAGCCGCGGGTCTCGAGCACATGAATCGTCCGTGGGACGGTGCCGGCCATCGCGTCGGCAAGCGCCCCGGCAATCGCATACGAGGCACCTCGCCGCGCGGACGACGCAATCCGGATCTCAGACGGTAACGGCTTCGGCAGCACCCGCCACGCCACCAGGGCCGCCACGATGAGCAGCGGCGCGACGATGAGTGCTCGGTTGACGCGGCGCTGCCACACCGTCGAATCCAGATGACTGCCGCCAGTAAGGGCTGCGAGCAACGGAACCCGCAGGAGCCAGTGCCAGGAGCGGGACACTGGGCTTATCGGCTTGGCATGGATCGGCTCGCCGCGGAGGTAGCGGCCCAGGTCATCGGCGAGCTCGGCCGCGGTCGCATACCGCTGTTCGCGTGCTTTGTTGAGGCATTTGAGGCAGATCGTCTCGAGGACGCGGTCCACGGTGGAGAGAATCGCCCTGGGTAGACGTGGCTCCTTGTGAACCACGTCCATCATCGTGTCGATCACGGATGCACCGTGAAACGGTGGCTGGCCCGTCAACAGCGAGTAGAGAATTGCACCGAGCGAGTAGACATCGCTTCTGCGATCCACCTGGTCGTGCCGGCCCGAGGCTTGTTCCGGCGGCATGAAGCTCGGCGTTCCCAAGGCCGTGCCCATCTTGGTGAGGCCCGAGTTGTCACCCACGGTTTTTGAGAGACCAAAATCGGTCACATGCGGTTGCTCAAACCGGTCGAGCAGCACGTTGGCTGGCTTGAGGTCACGGTGAAGGATCCCGTGATCGTGGGCATGATGGATCGCTTCGGCCGCCGTCTTCACGAGGGTTGCCGCGCGATACGGATCGATTGGGCCGGCGGCCACCAGATCGGCCAGACTCGAGCCCTCGATGTAGTCCATCGAAAAGAAATGCTGCCCCTCGTACTCGCCGACCTCGTGCACGGCCACGAGATGCGGGTGTGACAGCCGTCCAGCCGCGCGGGCTTCGTGGTAGAGCCGTTGGACATCGGCCGTATCGGTCAGGCGACTATCGCGAATCATCTTGACGGCAACCAGCCGATCAATGGGCCGCTGCCGAGCCAGGTAGACGACGCCCATGCCCCCGCGCCCGAGCTCCGTGAGCAGCTCGTAATCCCCGAGCATCCTCGGCAGCGAATCGCTCTCGAGGTCGGCCGCAATCTCGACTGCCGAGTCGGGATCAACCGCCCCCTCGTGATGGCTTTTTGTTTGCGCGTTGTCAGCATGCATGGCAGGTCGCTCCCCCAAGAAGCTCCCCAGCGGCGAAGGCGTCGCTGAGCCATTAGGATAGCGTTCCTGCGGCGTGTGTCGCGAATAGAATGCCATTCACCGCGAGGTTCAAGTGATATCGACACATCAGGGACCAGGGGCCGCATGGGGATGGGCAGCCGTGGCAGTGCTCATCGCAGGGGCCAGGCTTGCCGCCGCCGCCGACGGGCCGCCGCTGGCTGAGCTCGACGCTTTCTGGACCGAGCTGTCGAGGTCGGTGAAGGTCGGCGACTTCGAAGCCTGCGTGTCGTGCTATCACCCCGACGGCGTGCTCGTGAGCGAAACCAAAGAGCGGTCGGAGCCGATCGCCTCCGCGCTGGCCCGCTGGAAGAAGGAGTTTGCCGACACCCGCGACGGAAACATGACCGCCGAAGCCGTCACGCGGTTCACGCGAAGGCTCGGCGACGCCACCACCGCCCATGAGACCGGCATCTTCCGGTACACGTCCCAAAAGACCGGAGAGGAACCGAAGACCGACTACGTCCCGTTTGAGTCACTGTGTGTCAAGCGAAACGGCCGCTGGATCATGCTCATGGAGTATCAGAAGGCCCACGTCACAAAAACCGATTGGGACGCCCTCGCCGCAGGCAAGTGACCGCCGGCCAGTTGGGCATGCCCGCGCGGCACGGCACGGGCCGTATACTCCTTGTCCGCGAGGCGATCCTGGGTGACGCCTGAAGTGTCCACTTTCTCTTAGGAAACGCTGCCATGCTGCCGCCGACAATGTTGAAGCCACTCCACGTCGCCTTCGCCGCGCTTGTCGCCATGACAACAACCCTTGCCACGGCCGACGACGCCGAGATCAGGCCGCCGGCGAAGGGCGAGCGAATCGTGTTTCTCGGCGACTCGATCACGCAGGCGGGTGACAAGGGGCGCGGCTACGTCGTGCTCGTGCGGGAGGCCATGGCGAAGGAGCTTCCCGACGCTGGTATCGAGGTGATCGGGGCCGGCATCAGCGGCCACAAGGTGCCCAATCTCGAGAGCCGGCTCGACCGCGACGTGCTCGAAAAGAAGCCCACAACGGTCGTGATCTATATCGGGATCAACGACGTCTGGCACTCGAAGGGGGGCAAGGGCACGCCGAAGGATCTCTTCGAAAAGGGCCTCCGCAGCCTCGTCGAACGAATTCGGGCCGTGGGCAGCCGCGTGATCCTCTGCACGCCGAGCGTCATCGGCGAGAAGGCCACCGGCAAGAACCCGCTCGACACGATGCTCGATGAATACTCCGACATCACGCGGAAGGTGGCCGCCGACATGAAGACCGGCCTCGTCGATCTCCGAAAGACGTTTGTGGACCACCTCGCAAAGGCGAACCCGGACGGGAACGAGAAGGGCACCCTCACAGGCGACGGCGTGCATCTCAACGCCGACGGAAACCGCTTCGTCGCTGACCGTATGCTCGAAGGCCTCGGCGTGGCCGTCGATGCCCCGGCTGCTCCGTAGCCACCAGCGCCGCCGCCGCCCCGGAGACCTTTGATGCATATCGTCCATGTCTTTGTTCACGTGAAGCCTGGCCATGAGGCCGCCTTCGAGGCATCGACGCTCGCCAATGCGAAGGCGAGCCTTGCCGAGCCGGGGGTGGCCCGATTCGACGTTGTCCGTCAGCAAGGCGACCCGTTGCGGTATGTGCTCGTCGAGGTGTATCGCTCGGCCGACGCGGCACTCGCCCACAAGGAAACGGCTCACTACGCCACCTGGCGCGACACCGTTGCCGACATGATGGCCGAACCTCGGTCGAGCGTGAAGTATGAGAACCTCCACCCCGACGACGCGGGCTGGTGAGGCTCCTATTGATGTCTGAGTAGTTGATTCAAGGGCGAAGGCCGAAAAGACCCGGAGCGGAGCGAAGGGATGCCATGAGTGAACCGTTCAAAGATCAATAGGCATGTTTGAGTTTGCGACGGCTGGCCGGATCGTGTTTGGAGCGGGCTCGCGGCAAGGCCTCGGGGCGATCCTCGCAGGTCTTGGAAAGCACGTACTTATCGTGGGTGGTCGTGGCCGGCGCCATGATGCTTGGCTCGAACCACTCCTTGCGAAGCACGGCCTTTCTGCGACGCACTTTCCCGTGTGGGGTGAGCCGACGCTCGACGTGGCGAGGGCCGGGGCGGAGGCGGCACGAATGGCTCATGCCGACGTCGTGCTCGGCATCGGTGGTGGCAGCGCGCTCGACGCTGCCAAGGCGATTGCGGCCCTCGCGACTCAAGGCCGCGACGTGCTCGACTATCTCGAAGTCATCGGCACCGGCAAACCGCTTGATGCCCAACCGCTGCCATGCGTGGCTGCGCCGACAACCGCGGGCACCGGCAGCGAGGTCACAAAGAACGCCGTCCTGGGCAGCCCTGAGCATGGCGTGAAGGTGAGCCTGCGCAGCCCGGCGATGCTGCCGCGGGTGGCCGTTGTGGACCCCGAGCTGACGCTCTCCATGCCGCGGGACGTGACCGCCGCCACGGGGCTTGATGCACTCGCCCAGCTCATCGAGCCTTTTGTGTCGGCCAAGCGCCAGCCGATCACGGATGGCCTGTGCCGTGAAGGCTTCGCTCGGATTCGTGATGCCCTGCGCCGCGCGTGCGACGAGCCAACCGATCTCCCTGCACGGGAAGCCATGAGCCTCGCGAGCCTGCTCGGGGGCATGGCCCTTGCAAACGCCGGGCTCGGCGCGGTCCACGGATTTGCCGGACCGATCGGGGGAATGTTTCCCGCACCGCACGGGGCGGTGTGCGCCATCCTGCTGCCGGGCGTCATGGAGGCAAACATCCTCGCCTCTCAGCAGGCTCACGACGAAGCCGTGCTCGCCCGGTACGCGGAAGTCGCTCGCCTCCTCACAGGCGACGCTGCCGCACGCCCCGAAGACGGTGCCGCCTGGGTGCGATCGCTCGTCGCGGACCTCGAAATTCCGTCGCTCGCGGCCTACGGCATGACGCTCGGCGCCATTCCCAAGCTGGTGTCATTGGCCAAGAATGCCAGCAGCATGAAGGGCAACCCGGTCGTGCTCCACGACGACACGCTCACCGCCATTCTCGCCGCGGCCATCGGCTGAACGGTCGCTACCGTGTATGGCCCGCATGGAAGCCCCTCGCGGCAGCGAGTGGACGACAGGCTGTTGGGCAACCCCGCTTTCGATCCACGGCCGGCTATCCGCTATCGCGGCACGATCCAGATGTTGCGGAACTTGACCGGGCTGCCGTGGTCTTGGAGGAAGAGCGGCCCCTCGTCGGTTTCGTCGATCCGCTTCTTCACCGCCCGAAGATGATCGGTGACGCCGTGGAGGTACGGAATATACGGCGACCGCGGCTCGGTAAACTCGGTGCCGTCCTGCACGAGCTTGCCGTTGAGCCAAGCAGTGATCCGCCCCGGCGTTGCGACCTTGCCATCCTCGCCACGGCGGGGCCCCGTGTAGCGGATGTCATACACCTGCCACTCGCCGACCGGTCGCGCAGCATTCACCAGTGGCTTCGAGAATCGATAGAGGCTTCCTTCGTCCTCGATCGTCGGCGGCTCGACCCCGAAGGAGTCGAGAATCTGCATCTCATAGAGGCCGTGGATGTAGAGGCCGCTGTTGCCGCGAGCCTTCTTGTCCACCATGAACTCGGCATGGATGTCGGCGTCGCGAAAAACATCAGTGGACAGAATGTGATTGGCATGCCCCTTCGACTTTTCCATGAAGAGCACGCCGTCTTCCACCTTCCAGTCAATTGGGCCGCCACTCATCGCGACAAACTTTGGTTCCCCGTCGGTGCCGTCACCAAAGAGGACGATCGCACCCTCGGGCGGCTTCGCCGGCAGCGGCTCCTGCACCGGCCGAAACTCTGGGTCGGCCGTCGAATGCTCCTCCGAGGCCACGGCAATGGCTCCCACAAACACCAGGATTCCAAGCAGGCTGAACATGTGTTTAATCATTGTGAGCTCCGATTCTCGGCGCCGGAATCCCAGGCGCCTTTGAAGAGAATACCACCCCGGGTGGCCAGGCTTCAGTAGACTGTTTCAATCTTCCAAGGAGGCCTTCTCGATGACATCCCACACCGCCCGCGTCGGGCTTTTCGTCCACGGCTTCGCGGGGCTTATCGCCCTCACGGGCTGCAGCGAGCCCGAGGCCACGCCGCCCGCCAAGCCCCCAGTCGAAACCCGAAAGACCGTCGGCAAGACGACGGACAAGGTTCTCGATCTGGCCACTGCCCTGGCCGATGGCGGCGTGGTGATCGATCCCGGCGCCGAGCGATTCGGCCTCGATGCCGTTACCGGGGCGCATCGCTATGCTGCCGCCGCGCTCTCGTCCGCTTCGGTCGAGCAGACGTTGAAGCTCTACGAAGCGGAGCATGAATCGCGGCCGGCAACACATGCCGAGTTCATGGCGAAGATCATGAAGCCAGGCGGCCCCGACGGCCTCCACCTTGCCATGCTGCCGTACTACCAGGAATACGCCTTCGACCCACGGAAGGGCGGCATCGTCGTGGTCGAGTTCCCGGCGCTCAAGGAGCAGTACGAAAAGGAAAATACCGGCGCCGCCGGACTGTAAGAGGCGGCGCCGCGCCAGCGTGAACGCGGGTATCGGTCGCGCCTCATCCGCGCGACAGCCCCGCGACCGCATTCCGTGGTGTATTCCGTGGTGTATTTGAGCATCGGCCTCATGTCCGCGCTCCAAGGGCGTGATTTCCACGGCCGTACGGTGCGGTTCTGAGAGGCGATTTTCGCCAGTCGCCAATTGGCACGCGAAGTGCTTGTCCTTTTGGCGGCGGACGAGGCCGGTCAATGCGATCGGCAGAACCAAGCATGGGCCCTGCGGGGCACACATCAGAGGAGATGGTAGCAATGAAAAAGATCGAAGCGATTATCAGGCACTTCAAGCTTGAAGAGGTCAAGGACGCGCTCAACGCGCTGGGTGTCAAGGGTATGACGGTGACGGAGGTCCGTGGCTTCGGGCGTCAGAAGGGTCACACCGAGACGTACCGTGGTGCCGAGTACTCCGTTGACTTTCTCCCCAAGGTGAAGATTGAGGTTGTGGTGAGCGACGACGAGGCCCAGAACGTGATCAGCAAGATCATGACGACGGCCCGCACGGGTCAGGTGGGTGACGGCAAGATTTTCGTCACGAACCTCGCCGAAGTCGTGCGTATCCGCACGGGCGAAACCGCTGCCGCTGCCATCTGACTTCACGGCGGCGGGGCCATCCATGACCCCCGCCGCCTTGCCGGCCCGGCGGCCGCACCTCCGGGCGACCGTGCTCGTTCGCCCGGAGGGTTGGGCGAGCCCGCACGTAATTTGAAAACGGGAACGTGTGCCACCCGCAGTCCCACGGCTATCGCCATGGGCTTGTATGACGCACACGTGACCTCATCCCAATAAAAGCCCCTCGCGCTAGCGAGGGGACGGCGGGTGATTGGGCGAGCCCGCACGTAATTTGAAAACGGGAACGTGCGCCCACCCGCAGTCCCACGGCTATCGCCATGGGCTTCTATGACGCACACGCGCGCCTCATCCCAATAAAAGCCCCTCGCGCTAGCGAGGGGACGTTGGGTTGTTGGGCGAGCCCGCGCATGATTTGAAAACGGGAACGTGTGCCCACCCGCAGCGCCATGGGCTTCTATGGCCGCGTGCCGAATCGCCTGGGATCTCAATGAAGGTGAGGCATCAGCCGGTGCCGCTGCGGAAGGTGGCGGCGTCGAGGGCGTGGCTCTTCATGAGGCGATAGAGCGTGCCGCGGGGAAGGCGAGCTACGCGGGCGGCGGCGGAGACGTCGCCCGCATGCCGCGTGAGCAGGTCACTCAAAAACTGCTTCTCAAAACGGGCCACATGCTCCGCACGCTTCGCGAAGAAACCGGTATGACTTGGATCAGAAGATGCGACGCGGCCTGCCGCAGCGACCACGTCGTCGGGAAGATCATCGGTGCCGGCCGTCGGCGACCGCGCGAGGGCCACGGCACGTCGCACGACGTTTTGAAGCTCACGAACGTTCCCCGGCCAGTGATATCCCTTGAGGATTTGATAGACATCCGTGGAAAGGCCGCCCGCCAGACGGCCCATCTCCTGGGCGGCACGGTTCGCAAAATGTTCTGCCAGCAGGCCAACATCATCGCCCCGCGCCCGCAGCGGCGGCAGGTCGATCCGCACCACGTTGATCCTATAGAAGAGATCGCGCCGGAACGTGCCGTCGGCCACCATCTGGTCGATCGGCCGCGATGTGGCAGCGACGACTCGCACATCGACAGGTGTTTCCTGACGCGCCCCAACCCGGCGGACCCGCCGCTCTTGGAGCACCCGCAGCAGCTTGGCCTGAAGCGGCAGTGGCAGCTCGCCCACCTCGTCGAGGAAGAGCGTGCCGCCGTCGGCAAACTCGACAAGCCCGATGCGACGGGCGTCGGCACCGGTGAATGCGCCACGCTCGTGACCGAAGAGCTCGCTTTCGAGAAGCGTGTCGGGGATCGCGCCGCAGTCCACCGGCACAAACGGCCCGGCTGAGCGTCGGCTCTGGTTGTGGATCGCGCGGGCCACGAGCTCCTTGCCCGTGCCCGTCTCGCCGGTGACAAGCACATCGACGGAGCTTGCGGCCACCCGCTCGATGAGTGAATACACCTCCCGCATCGGCTGGCTCTCGCCGAGGAAGCCGGCGAAGGAATACGGCCGCTCCACCGCTCGCCTGAGCACCACCTCGGCGGCGTGCCGTCGCGAGTCGGCGAGCAGCCGCACGAGGGCGTCTTCAAGATCGGGCTCGGCCTGCGCGATGTCGAGGTAGTCAGTCGCACCGGCGGTGAGGCAGGCCCGCGCGGCTTCAACGGTGGGCGAGTGGTCGAGCACGACCAGCGGCAACTGTGGATCGGCCTCGCGGGCGGCTCGATGGGCCGCGGTGGCGGAGACGCCCGTTCGGGCCGCGATGACCCCAAGATCCCACGAGTCGCGGGCGATCAATTCGACGGCCTTGCCGAGCGACTTCTCGATGCGAACTTCAAGCGGCTGGAGCCGGGCGAGGAGCCGGTCGTAGGGCAGACCCGGGGGGCCGGCCGGATCGACGACGATGATGCGAGGCTGCTGCACAGGCGGCGATGGCGAAGGGGACGCGGGCTGACGGCCTGAAGTGCTACATTACCCGTTTTTCCCGAGGGACCAATTTACCCCATGGCCATCGACACGTACGCCCCGTGCCCGGGCGGCACCGGCAAGAAAATCAAATTCTGCTGCGCCGACCTCGTTAGCGACCTCGAACAGCTCCAGAAGCTCATCGAGGGGGAGCAGATTTCTGCGGCCCTCGATCAGGTGAAACGCGTCTCTGAAAAGCATCCGGGGCGAGCGTGCCTCTTGGCGACCCGTGTGAAGCTCGAGCTCGCCACGAAGCAGTACACCGAGGCGGCGGCCACGAGCCGCGCCTTCCTCGAAGCGTGCCCCGAAAATCCGCTGGCCATTGGGCATATGGCGGTGACCGAGGCGATTGCCGGTCGCATCCAAGAGGCTGCGGCCTCCTTCGACAAGGCGCGGGAAGTGGCTGCGGCTGCGGCTCGCCAGGAGGGCCTGCAGGATGTGACGCCGGAGCTCGCCAAGATCGCCAGCATGCTCGTGCACTTCGCCGCCGAAACGCATCACTCGGGGTTTGGCCAGGCGCTTGTGGAATGGCTCGCCGACAGTGGCCTTGGCAGTGACGACGAGCGGCGGATGCTGGCTGCGGTCGTGGCGTCGCCCGGCATTCCGCCGTGGCTTCGGACGCGGATCCCCCTTGCGGAGATCGCGGGGGACGAATCATGGGGTCCTGATTTTGAAATCGCCCTTGGCCATGCGTGGGCCTGGCGGCTCACGAAGGCGCTCACCGGTTTTCGGAGCCTCCGCGGCGTTGCCGGATCGAGCCCGGCGGTTCACACGAATATCGCCATTCTCTGTGAGATGCTCGCCAAGCCGGTCGAGGCCTCGGAGGCCTGGCTCGCGCTCGCGAAGCTCCCAGACACACCGGCGGACGATGCCATCGAGGCCACCGGCCGCGCGATTGCCCTCGAGACCGAGGCCAACCCCGAGCGGTCGCCTCTCGTGCGATTTTCCAATCGCATCGCACCCCTGGCGGTGCCCACGGGCGAGGCGGGAACGACGGCGCTCGAGCTCCTCGAAGACAAGCTGCGGCAAGTCCCGCAGTGTGAGCCGGCTGGTTTTGATCGTTCGCAGTGGGTCTCACGCAACGCGGCGCCGCCACGATCGGCCTGGCGGGTGTACGAGGCGGGCGGAGGCGATTCGCCGCGGCTGTTGGCGTCGCTGTTGATCTTTGGCCGCCAGACCGACCGCGAGCCCGAGGCGATGCTCCAGGGGCTTACGCCTGATGTGGAGACTGCGTTGCCGGTGGTCGCTGCGGTGGTCGGGTGTTCCTTCGAGGCCGCGCAGGATCTGGCTGGCATGCCCGGCGTCACGCCCACCACCTGGCTGCTCGGCAGTCAGTTCAAGGCAACGCTTCCCACCGCGCAGCCGCCTGCCCCCGCGGCGGGCGAGCCCGCGCTCTTCGACACGGTGCTTGAGTCGCAGCGCCGGCTGGTGGATGACCGGCTCGTGCGTGTGTGGCCCGACACGGCGCTGCCCGAGCTCCTCGGCAAGACACCGCGGGAGGCGATGGCCGATCCAGAAGGGCGTCGGCGAGTGGCCGCGCTCGTGACTGAGGGGGAGACCACATCCCGCCGAGGGGATGTGAGCGCCGCGTGGGGCAGGCTGCGCGAGTCGCTGGGGCTGCCCGAGCCGTCGCGAATCACCACCGGCGAGCCGCTTGGCGGGCTGGCGCCGATGCGGTGGCACCGTGTCGATTTCGCCGCGCTCCCGATCGACCAGCTTCGCGGGGTCTTCGTGATGGCGATGGACGCTGGCTTTGAATTGGCGGCGGAACGGGCCGCTACCGAGCTCGGCTCGCGGCCCGACGCCACCCCAGAAGACCGCTGGGAGTCGCTGGGGTTCGAGCTCGAACGCGCGGAAACGAGCGTCCGCAAGCTCGAGCTGATCGCGGCTCTTCGGCCGATTGCTCGCGAGCTGAAGGCAAGCGACGGCTCGCTCGACGTGACGGAACTGCGGGTGAGGATGCAGCGGGGCGATGAAACCGATGCCATGCGGCTGCTCGATCACATCAGCCGCGAGCATGCGGCCGACCGTCAGGTGATGCAGGCCGTGGCCGAAACGCTCATGGAAGCGGGTGTCGATCTCCAGGCGCTGGCCGCGCGAAGCGGTGCCGGCGGGCCCGCTCCGGCTGCTGCTGCGTCATCTGCTGGCAAGCTCTGGACTCCGGGAGGCGAGCAGCCATCGGCCGGTGGTGAAAAGAAAACGATTTGGACTCCTGGCAGTTGACGAACTCCTTCGACACGGCGTGCATGCGGCGGGCGGTCGAGCTTGCCCGCTTGGGCGAAGGCCATGTTGAGCCCAATCCGATGGTGGGCGCGGTGATCGTCTCGGCTGGCGGTGAGGTCGTAGGCGAAGGCTTTCATGAGCGGTTTGGCGGGCCGCATGCCGAGGTAGCGGGGCTTGCTGCGGCGCGCGAGGCGGCGCGCGGTGGCACGCTCTATGTGACGCTCGAGCCCTGCTGTCATCACGGCAAGACGCCGCCCTGCACGGAGGCGATCATGGCAGCGGGTATTCGCCGCGTGGTCGTGGCGGCTGGCGATCCTTTTGAAGCGGTGGCTGGAAGGGGGCTTGATGCCCTTCGCGAAGCAGGGCTCGTCGTCGAGACGGGCCTCTGCGAGGAAGAAGCTCTGCGGCTCACGGCGTCGTATCGGATGCTCGTCACGCATGGCCGGCCGTGGGTGATTGCGAAGTGGGCTGCGAGTCTTGATGGGGTGCTCGCGGCGCCGCTAGGCGGGGAGCGCTGGATCTCGTCGCCCGAGTCGCGGGCGATCGTCCATGAGCTACGAGGCCGCGTGGATGGGATTCTGGTTGGCATCGGCACGGCGCTTGCCGATGACCCACTGTTGTCAGCGAGGCCGGAGGGCCCGCGACGGGCGGTGCGGGTGGTCCTCGATTCGACGGCGCGGCTGCCGCTCGAGAGCCAGCTTGTGGGCACGGCTCGCGAGTGGCCCGTGCTTGTGGCGGTGGGGCCAGCGGCCGATCCTGGCCGTGTCGCGGCGCTCGAGGCCGCGGGCTGCGAGGTTCTTCCGTTGGTGCAGGCGAGCGAGGGCCAGCGGCTTGCAGCCCTGCTTCAGGAAGCGGGCCGGCGACGCTGGACGAACCTGCTTGTGGAAGGGGGCGCCGCGGTCCTCGAAACCTTTTTCGTCGAGCAGCTTGTAGATGAAATATGGTCGTTCACCGCCGCCAAGGTTTTTGCCGCCAGCGGTCGTGGCGTGGTCGCGGGCGATCCTACTGATTCAGGTGTCGCCGCGCCGCGATTGCCCGAGCCTCCGCCGCTTATTATCGAGGGCGTCCAACATCCTGGCGGCGACCTCTTTGTGCGTGGCCTTGTCCGCCGCGACGCACCCGACGAGCGAGTGTGGGCACACTGAATCGGCCGTAGCCTCGGCGCCCTGTCGCTGGCGATACCAGCGACCCCGCCGCCGGCCCCCGTGCGAGGTGATTCGCTCACAATGTTCCCTCCGCTGCTATGCCGCATTGTTGCTCGATAGCGTCCGCGAAAAACATGCCTGTAACCGCTCGCAACCCGTTGCCCCATCGCCACTTGCAGCCAGCTGCCACAAAGTGGCATAATCCCGCTGCGAAGAAAAAAAGGGGCCGCTACGAGGGGCCGCATAATTAAGAGTTCGGGGCAAGAACTTCGACATGGGAATCGTCGCATGAGCAAGATGCTGCACGCGAAGGTCGTCCGGTAGCTGTTGCCGCTCCTGTTGTTGGCTTGTGGCTCCGGCTGCGTGGTCGTGGTGAAGGGTCACTCTCCCATCGTGTTTTATGACGCGTGGTCGGCCGACTATGTGGAGGTGAGTTGGGCGGCAACCGTAGTCGCCCTATTGTTGCTGGTTGCCTCCTCGGCCGCGCTCGGGGCGACGGGCTATTGGTTCGTAAAACATCGATGGTTGGCCGAGAGCCGATCGCCTGAAGAGTCGGGCATCGGTGATTCGCCATCGCCCCAAGAGCCAAGTGCCACTGAGCGCCGGACATGAAGGCGGCCCGATCGATGTCGGGTTGGCCCCTTGCGATACGCTGCAGCCCCTAACCAAGCGATGCAGACAGACTCGCGATGGCGTCCTGCGGAATGGAAACTCCTTTGGCTGCGAGCTGCTGCCGCTATGTTCGCCGCCAGCTCGCAACCGCTCTTTCCA
>ENA-ORBV01011844-ORBV01011844.1-microbial-mat-metagenome-genome-assembly--contig:-NODE-11844-length-13582-cov-3.926620_pt1 | contig 13582 bp, 14 predicted proteins | sample MGYA00237777_ERZ505514 | MGnify/ENA primary metagenome ERZ505514 (study PRJEB26160, sample SAMN06269048) | microbial mat metagenome | isolation source: Oligotrophic lake microbial mat | place...
AGACGGCACTGGGCTTTGAATCGATCCCAGCGGCCGTCAACGCCTGGTGGCTCATCGCGCCGGGTGTCGCGTTGCTCACCCTCCAGCTGCTGCTGCGCCCTGGACCCGGCAATGCCCTCACCCACCGCCTCTATGCAATGGCTCTTGCTGCCGGAACACCATCGGCGACAGCGCAGCCGCAATCAGTCACACTCCAGAAAGGATTTTCGTCATGAGCCTTGAGGTCCGAGCCGCGGTAGCTCGAGCTACCCGCGCGGTGATACCGATCTGGCCGCTGTCATCGTTTATCGCCGTGAATCCGCTGGGCGGTCGCGAGTCGGAAGACTTCTCGGTGGCCGCGGTCATGAGACCGCTGAGCGCGTTTCGTGCCGACTACTCAGCCGGGCGCATCACCGACGTCGAACTTGCAGCGGTCCTGATGGATCGCGTGCCGGAGCTGGACGACGCGGGACGCGTTACTTTCGACGGTCAAGACTGGACCGCGGTTGATCTCCTCGTCGCTGACCTTGTTCACGGCCAGCAGGCCGATCCCGCACCAGCACTCCCGCCGGCCGCTGACCGGGTGGACGAACTCGTCGCGAAGTGGGTTGCCGCCTACCTTGACCCGCACCCCGCGTGGCCGATGCCCAGTCGCGAACTCGGGCTGTGGGCAGCGTGGGGGGCAATGGCGCGGCACGACCCGCAGCTTCCCGCGAAAGCACGTCGGCAGCTCGCAACCCTCCCGGCAAGCGCCGACGAAGGACTCGCCAACGCGCTCACCAAGCTCGGACTCAACGATGGCGCGGCCGCCAAGATCCTGAAGATCGAGGCGCGCCGGATGCCCGGATGGGTGGGGTATATCAAGTGGCGCGCGGCTCAGGTTGGTGACATCGACCTGACCTCGTATCTTGCCGTCTGCTTGACTCTGCGCTGGGCGCTCGGCTTGCCATTGCCAGAGCCCACAACGGAGTCCAAGACCGAGCTTGCGGCCAAGCCGCAGACTGATCTAGCGACGGATGCGACGAGGGCAGCAACACTCGCAGCGTTGCTGTCACCGCAGCCCGCGGCATCCGCCGCTCTCGCAAGTATTGCCAGGATTCTGGCGCTGCATCCGCCACAGGACCATGCGGCAACCTGGCAAAGCGCATACGAAGAGCACTATCGGCGGCGCCTTCTCGCCTCACTACCGACGACCAGCAAACGGGTTTCCGACCCGAAGGTGCAGGTTGTCATGTGCATCGACCCCCGCTCAGAGGGGATGCGCCGCCACCTTGAGGTCGACGCACAGATCGAGACCCTCGGATTCGCCGGGTTCTTTGGTGTGCCGATCCGTTTCGCGAGCTACCTCGCACGCGGCAGTGTCGATGCACTCCCGGCGCTGCTGAGTCCTCGACACGCCGTAACCGAAACCGCGACCGATACCGTTCGCGCGAAGTTGCGCACCAACGCGCTTCGCGTGCGCGATGCCTTCAGTGCCGGTGTCCACGCCAGCGAGACTGCACCGCCCGCCCCGTTCGCACTTGCCGAGACGGTCGGCTGGTTCTCCGGTCTCGCGACGCTAGTGCGTACGCTCTCGCCGAGCCTCGCCGGCGCCATCGATGCGGCGCAGCTCCGCACGACACCGTCCCTTGAGACCGAGGTCACCGTCGCGACGGCTTTCACGCTCGAGGAACGTGCGGCTATGGCCGAAACGGGCATCCGCATGATGGGGCTGGACCGCTGTGCTCCGCTCGTGATTCTCAGCGGCCACGGCTCAACGAGCGCCAACAACCTGTACCAGTCCGCGCTCGACTGCGGAGCGTGCGGCGGAAACCCGGGGGCTGCAAACGCCAGGGCTGGCGCGGCGATCTTCAACGATCCAGACGTGCGCGAGCTCCTCAAGAAGCGCGGACTTCCGATCCCCGCGACGACGTACTTCGTGGCAGCAGAACACAACACGGTCTCCGACCACATCGAAATTCTCGATCCCCACCTCATTCCAGAAAGCCACGCGGCCGCGGTGCGCGAGTTCACCGCGGCCCAGAACACGGCCGCGGATCTGCTCGTCTTCGAGCGAGCCGGCCTCCTTCCCGGGGCGAGCGAACAGCCGCTTGCGCGTCTGCGGGCACGGGCGGATGACTGGGCCGAGGTGTATCCCGAGCTCGGACTCGTGCGCAATGCCGCCCTCATCGTCGGTCCACGGGAGCTGACCCGCGGAGTTGACCTCGAGCGGCGAGTCTTCATGCACTCCTATCGCCCGGAGTGTGACCCCGACGGTACCGCGCTTGAAACGATCATGACTGCCCCGTTAGTCGTCGCCCAATGGATCAACCACCAGTACTATTTCTCCACTGTGGACAAGCACCTGTGGGGCGCTGGGACCAAGACGATCCACAACGCGATCGGATCAATCGGCGTGCTCGCAGGCCAGACCGGCGACCTGAAGATCGGCTTGCCATTGCAGTCTGTTGCCGTCGGCGATCTCGACCTGCACGAAGCAATGCGGCTGACTGTGGTCATCGAGGCTCCACTCGAACGCGTCTGGGAGATCATCTCGCGCAACCTAGTGCTTCGTCAGCTGTTCGATAATCATTGGGTCATGCTCACCGCGCGGAACGACCCGAACAGCGATTGGCAGCGCTACAGCACCTCCGGGTGGATTTCGGACCCGCTCGCCGTTGAACCCGACACCGTTGAACCGCTCAGCCTCAAACCGCACGACGTCGAATCCACAGAAGGAGACAAGTAATGGATGGCCTGACCAAGATGACCAAGATCGAGATCGTGATCTCTGGTCGCGACGCACCCCCGATCCGAGAACTCATCACGTCGGCTGGGGCAACTGGCTACACGTCGGTATCCGGCGTCTCGGGACTCGGACACCACGGGCCACACTCTGGCGCGCTGCTGTTCAACGAGTCCGACACGCTCACCATGCTCATTACCGTGCTGCCGCCGGAGAAAGCATCCGCCCTGATCAGTGCGGTGCGCACGTTACTTGAGGATGGCCCCGGAGTGATGTTTGTCGCCGACACCTACGTCAGCAGGCCTGAATACTTCGGATGATCACCGGCCAGTACACGGGAACCGTCGTTGCGTTTGCGACGATGCACGGCAAGGAACGGCTCGCTCGAGAACCGTTTCGTGACATCCTCGGTGCAGAGGTCGTCGCGGTTGCGGATCTCGACACTGATCAGTTCGGGGCCTTTTCGGGCGAGATCGCGCGAACCCTGAGCCCACGAGCCGCAGCGAGCGCGAAGGCCAGGCTTGGCATTCAGCTTGCAGGAACCCCGTACGGCCTTGCCTCAGAAGGTAGCTTCAACGCCGGCCTTGGATTCGTTGTCGAACACCACGAAGTGCTGCTCTTCGTCGATGAAAGTCTGGGCCTAGAACTCGTCGAAGGAAGTGTCGCCGCTTCGCCGTTGCCTCCTGGACGCACGATCACGTTGCTGGACGAAGGCCTCGGGTACGCAAACTCGATCGGGTTCCCAGAGCAGGGAGTGCTGCTGCGCGCTGGCGAATCCGGACAGGTCGTGCGAAAGAACATTGAGACCGCGGATGCGCTTGCCGGAGCTCTCGACGAATTGCTGAGCACTGCAGGCGGCCCGGTGACAATCGCGCCGGACTATCGCTCGCATCGCTGCCCGTCACGCGCTTCGGTCATCGCCGAGCTCGCAACCTCGATGGCGCGGCGCCTCGCGACCCTCTGCCCCGCGTGTCAGACCCCGGGGTTCGGGCGCGTCGACGTCGAACGAGGCCTGCGCTGCGCGGACTGTGGGCAGCCCACTGGCGTCATCGCCGCCGATATCGACGGATGCGGCGCGTGCTCCCACACCGTTCGCCTCTCTCGACCGGAGCAACGCGCCTCGCCGCAGTGGTGCGACTTCTGCAACCCGTGATGCTTCCTAGGGGATGCCTGCTGTTAGCGGGATGCCTGCGAAGACGTGTCCGAAAGTGCCTCCCCGACCTCGGTTCCCCATGCCTTGGCGCGAACGATCTCCCCGTCACCGAGTTCGCTGTCTTTTGTCACGACGAAGTTCTCGGCGGCCATGAGCCGGTGAGAACCGCGACGATGTAGCTCGCGATCTATCTGCGCTGCCGCATTGCCGCTCACGATAATGGGCCAGTCGACCCGAGTGGCGAAGGTGGCGAAGTTCTTTGGGACTATGACTTCGTTGTCCAGCCACTCGCGGATCCCGCGACCCGGCGCTCCGGACTCAAGACTCACCTTCTTGGCCGGGTCGAGCGTCCACTTCTCCGCTTCAGCGCGGGTACTCGGGCGGGACATCCCGTGAACGTGAGTTGGGCCACCCACCAGCACAAGGTCGGCGGACTCGACATCCTCTGACTCGACATGGTTGACGTTAACGACGGTTACTTCAGCCGCGTCTGCTAGACCTACAGCAATTGCATCCGCGATCTGACGGGTGTTGCCGAACATTGATTCGTACACAACGATGGCTCTCATCGCGACTCCTTTGGTTATTCCCACACTGCGCGCTCGGCAAGCAGCACGGCAGGGCCTTTGGTCCCGCTTCGCGCCCGAGGCCAGCTAGAAAAACTGCCGGGTTCAGGCCGCTCAGGCCGGCGGCGAGTTCGTAGACAGGATGCCCGCGACGACCTGCCACGCGAACGCCGCCTTCGTGGCAAGGCTGAGCGCAATGTAGGCGCGCTCCTCGTTCTCGTAGGTGCGCCCGGCAGGAATGCCGCGAAACCCGAGCCACTGGTTGATCCCGAACGCAAAGAACAGAACAAGCAAAGTAACCGTGAGCACGCGGATCCAGCCGGCCTGGTCATAGCCGCTTGTCGCTCCCGGTGCCAAGACGTGGAGGGCAATGACTCCCCACGGCACGATTCCGACGATGCTTGCGAACACGAACGGTTGCAGAGTGCGGGCAGGGGTGCCGAGCCGCTCCTGCATCCACAGAAAGATGACGAGCGCGGACTGGGCCGTGTAGATGAGTACGAGCGTGCTGAGGTCGGTGATGCCGTTGAGCTGCGCGAGCAGAAACAGCATGATCGACGAGCTGAGCCCGAGCTCGACCCAACGGATCGGGTTGCGCCTGCGCTCGATCGCGCCGCGGTAGCGTGCGGCGAGCACCGGTGTCGCAACGAGCAAGTGATGCACCGCGGGAAGCAGGAGCACGACGACAGCGCCGAGGCCCACATTGACAACGCCCAGCAGATTGGTTTCGGCAGGCAGCCCTGTTCCCGGCGCTCCGATTGGGTACGTGACGGTGACCGGAAGCAGCAGTCCCTGGGTCTGGAAGACAATCGCGATGACCGCAACCGCCTGAGCGAGGTGCAGGATGCCGGCGGTGAAGTTCAAGGAACGGAGGTTCACTGGAGCGACCGACCGCGGACACAGGTAACGCGGGCTGTGCAAGGGCTCAACATACCTCTAAATCTATCGACGTTCCGGCTGATCGGCCTGACGCCGCGGTCGGGACTACATTGATGCCACGGAGCCGCCTGGCGCCTCTTCTGGGAGGTGGTTGTGTCCCAATCGACTGCTGAGATGCGTTCCTCCATGGGCGACGACTTAGTGCTCGACGCCAGCGTCATCGCCGACGGAGGAGTCAGCGAACTGACAAACCCGCACGAGATTCTCGTGGGCCTATGCATCATCGCTGGCCTCATCGGGAGCAATGCGGTGCTGATGATGTTGGGTAGGGCGTCACGTTGGGCCGAGACCCCGTCAGCCAGCCAATCGAGATGCTCGCCCTCCGGGACATTCCACAGTCCTTCATTGCTGTGGGCCTGTTCGTGGTCGTCGTCGTGGCGTCTCTCGACATCGTGCGCCACCGGCTGCGGTTGACAGAGGTTGTCCGCGAAGCGCCCGGGGTCGTTTCCATCACCGTGTCCGGGCGCCGCCTCGAGAAACTGCGAGCACCTGCCGTGCTCGGGAGCATGATGCCCTCGGGTTGATCGGACCCCACCCAAGAATGTGCCACCGAACTGGCTCCCTGACTCCGTGAGCGGGTGTGCCTCGGGACCAGATCCACACCGAGAGGTTCAATTGGTGATGCGAAAAACGAGCGTCGCGATCCTCGCTGCCGCCTCGGCGGGCACTCTTGGAGCGGCTTGGGTTGTGGGTACGGGAACTGATCACGAGGATGCGGAGGTCGCAGCCCCGGTCCTCACTCCGGCCCTCCCTGCGAAGGGAACGACCACCGGTACCGCCACTGCCGTCCCGGTCGGACCACGGATCGTTGACGGAACCGTAATCGACACGAGGTGCGGCACCGTGCAGGTTCAGGTCGTCATACTCGGCCAAACAATTACCGATGTCGTTGCGTTAAAGCTCACCTATTGAAGCGAGACATCCGTTGAGGTCAGCAATCGCGCCGCGCCGATTCTGCGCGAAGAGGTGCTCGCTGCCCAGTCCGCGGCTGTCGATGTGGTGTCAAGCGCGACCTACACGTCCGAGGCATATCTGACGTCGCTGCAGGCGGCACTCGATGCTGCGGCGTTCACCCGCTAGCGCCGCACGATGCGCCAACCAGCCAGCCAGGTTCAGCGAACGATAGCAAGCCCGGTGGATGCCGCGGCCTCGTCGAGACCCCCTGCGTTGGTCATCGCGGTGAAACCGAGTGCCTCGAGTCGCATGATAGCCGCGCCGGAACGATTGCCTGAGCGACAGTAAACGATCAATTCGGCACCCTCGGGGAGTTGCGAGGCAAGTGAGTCGAACGACGGGGACTGCACATCAATGTTGATGGCACCGTCGAGGTGGCCGGTCGCAAATTCCTCTGGAGTGCGCACGTCGACGATAACGGTGTCAGTCGAGATCACGATCGGCTCAGACGTCGGCGCGCACGCGACGAGCCCCATAGCGACGGATGCCGCGACAGCAACTGTGACGATCAGTCGGCGAAGATTCATGACGGGTCCTTCTCGCCCGAGCGCTGCAACTCGGCCATGTCCAGCTTCTCGACCGCGCCGATCAGCTCTTCGAGCTGCGACTTGTTCAGAGCACCAGGCTGGGAAAAGACTAGGGTCTTATTCCTGAATGCCATGAGCGTGGGGATCGAGGTGATCCGGGCGGCGGCGGCAAGTTGCTGCTGGGCCTCGGTGTCTACCTTGCCAAACGCGATCTCAGGATGTTCCTGGGATGCCTTCTCGTAGATCGGCGCGAACGCCCGGCACGGGCCACACCAAGCAGCCCAAAAGTCCACGATGACGATGCCGTTCGCTTCGAGTGTCGGGGCAAACGTCTCACTCGTCAGGGTCACAGTTGCCATCAGGATGCCTTTCGTCTTGCGGTTACTGGATTCTTGCACATACCCCTGGGGGTATGCAAGTATACGGGTGGGGGTATCGACGCTTTGGTCGATCAATCCATCGGAGGAGGCAACATGTGTTCAGCAGTAACGTGTCGCAAGTGCGGCAAGACGACGTGGGCGGGCTGCGGTCAGCACGTTGATCAGGTGATGAACAGGGTCCCCAAGTCGCAGCGTTGCTCAGGCCACGCGAACGAGCCCCGCACGGGGCTTTTCTCACTCATCTTTGGCAGGTAGGCCGCGGCACCCAGTTGCGCGAGGCCTGTCCCGACGAGCGGACTAGACCCTTCCTCGTACCGGCGCCCGCGACTCGGTTGCTCCGTTCGGTGAGCGCCACAACGGCAAGGTGCTGGTCCGCAGTCCAACTGTGTCTCTGATCAGGACTTGTAGAGCGGAGACGAAGGGATCTAAACCCTGCCGGAGTAGAGCACGTCGGCCGATGTTCGCTCACCCGAGTACTGAATCACCGAGATTCCGTCCCGCTGTGATGTGCTCTACCCATCAAGCAGTGGCAGCCATTGTTGCCATCGTGTTGCGACGGATGCGCGTGAGGGGACAGTCTCACTCGGAGCTGTCAACGACCACTCCGAGCATCGACTGTTCAGCTTGCCCAGTAGGAGGTAGCGGGAAGGGCCGGTCGTCTAGGTCGGCGAGTTCGCCGATTCGCAGTACTCGCAGGTGGATGCCCTGCTCTGAGGCGATTCCGGCGTCGACGAGGGCGTTTGTAACGCGAAGGTATTTTTCTGCCGTGTTGAGATCCCCGAACTCCCCGTGCGCGACCCATTTCTGAGCGTGTTCCAAAACGCGGTGCAGCGTTTCGGGACCGTTACCTGCTGTGATGCGCGCGAGCCCTGACAGGTACTCGTTTCGGATGACGGTGGGCACGATGATGCGGTGCATACCGGCGGTGACGAGTTCCGCGTTCATCGCGACGCGGGCGCTTCGGCCGTTCCCATCGGCAAAGGGGTGCACCTCGCTTACGAGGAACATCATGTACAGGGCGCGTTGGAACGGGTCGGTAATGGCCTGCCCTTCCTCCCAGCCTGCGCGAAGAGTCCCGGGCACTTTCTCCGGATCGACGAAGACAGTTGCCCCCGCCCGGTTCGCTTCGATCTTCCAGTCGCCAGGTAGCTTGTCCGGGCGGGCCGCCATCATGACGCGGTGCCTGTCTCGGAGCGCGTCCATGAACTCGGTGGCTGTCGTGAACCGTCGGCTCATCTCCCCTGTGTCGGCAACGATCTCCCACGTCGCACGCACATCGTGCGCATCCTGCGGCTTTCCGACGTCTGCGTGATCGAACACGACACGGCGAGCCTCGTCGACGTCGAGGGTGGAGCCTTCGATGTAGTTGGAGAAGTAGGCCTCGTAGAACGACGCGTAGGCGGCTCGGTCGACATCGATGAGATTCCGGATGACGGGCGCCAAGTTCCGCAGAGACGCGGCGAGTTGTCCAAAGAGACTCACGCGTGCGTTGTCATAAGGTTCGTTCCCCTGCGCGGCCCTGAGAGCGCGGGAACTCGTGGGTAGGGCGCGAAGGCCCTGCGCTGCTTCGATGATCTCGATGAGGCGAGCTGCGGCAGCCTTGTTGGCGTTCGCCCTAATGTCGGCGATGATGTTGCTGATCTGGGTTACCGTCGAAGTCGTCACGATGTTGGTAATGCGATCGTGAAGCTCGGCCTCGCTGAAGCGGCGGGGAGCCACGGATGGCCGGCCACGCTGCTCGGCATTGTCGATGAGGGCCCGGCTGCGGTTCACGCCAAACAGTGCGCCGTCAGCGACACGGAAGGTGTCCTTCCCGCCTGCGCCATTCTGCTGCTTCCCGTCCGGGTAGACGGTGAGACCGGGGAGTTCCAGGGGAGTTGTGCGCCTGTGGGAGACGAACAGCGCGCCGTTTGCCGGGGCCATGTCGAACGCCGATCGGTCAGTTATGACAGCGTTCGGGAGGAGTGTAGCGACGAGGCGCCGCCAGTGCTGCATAACGACGGCTTCTGGAGCGTCGTGCACTTGGTCGGTCCACACCCCTCGGGCAATCGGTGCGATCGCGCCCGCCTGCAGGCGACGGTTGCGCGCGGTGGCCGAAGTGAAGTCGCCAGCGAATAGGACTGCCATGATCCCTCCGGATATTCTTCTGGGTAATTCGGCTCGAACCGAATGCAAGCGGACACTCCTAAAGGTAATCATGGGGGCTCGCGGACACTTCTGTAGGTAATTCCTATCGATCCGGACACTTTGCCGGTAAATTACAGGTCCGGGAAGTGGGCGGGGCGACAGGGACGGTCAGGGCTCACGAACATTAGCCCACACGAGCCAATGCCCTCCAACGCGCGGCCCGATCAGCCATTGCCTGCGTAAGTTGCTGCAAAGAAGCATGATGTCGAGGCAGTACTAGCCCCTGACCAGGGCTTTTAGAGCGGAGACGGAGGGATTTGAACCCTCGGAACCCGTGAGGGTTCTCCACCTTAGCAGGGTGGTGCACTAGGCCGAACTATGCGACGTCTCCTAGTTGCTCGTGAGCAATCATAGCTACTTGCGGTGGACCGCCGGAATCGGCGTGGGCGTCAAACACGCTTGCGCCGCAGGTTGTCCGCATTTCGGAGGACACCTAGACTCTACGGAGACGTGTCTGCTGCGGATTCCGCGCCCTCCGTCGCTTTCGTCTGGCTGGCTCCTGACACCGCATCGGAGCCAGCCAGCGCTACCGTCGGTAGCCGTGCTCAGAAGCCTGTGCTGCTAGAAGGCGATTGAGCAGGTGTAATCAGCCGCAGTCTGGCCGCGAATACCTTCCACAACTGGTAGCCCGGTGTTGTCGATCGGCGCGACTGTGGGAGCATCAGTTGCAGTCGGATCGGGTGCGACGGGGCCCGGCGCATTGGGGTTGATCTCTGAACCTCGACCGTCACCGGCAGCTTCGAGCAAGAAGGGTTGATCAGACGCAATCTGCGCCATAAGTTCATCGCCGAGAGCCTCTAGCGGCTGGACCTTGCCCGAGTAGATCCCGGTCCCACCGGTGCGACCGGGATACTGCACAAAGGTGACGCGCTCGAGCGGGATGTCCTTCAGCGCGAGCGCAATGGAGGCCATCGTCGAGACATCGGCGAGGCTGCTCGAAAGAACCATGTTGCCGATCGCTGAGTTGGCAAGGTTGTAGACCTTCTTGACGTCCCCAAGCGTCTCTGAACTTTTCAGCGTTCGAACAAGTGATGACAGAAAGACCTGTTGCGAGCTAATCCGAGTCAGGTCGCTGCCGTCGCCGACACCTTTACGCGAGCGCAGAAAGGCGAGCGCGTCGCCCCCTTGCAGGGAGTACGTGCCAGCCGCAGGAAGGTTGATCCCGGAGTACTCATCGACAACGGGACCGTTCACGCAGACGTCAACACCGCCGATCGCATTGGACATATCGATGACCCCTTGAAACGAGATCATGCCCGCAAACTGGATTGGGAGGCCCGTGAGCAATTCGACAGTCTGTACAACACACGGCAGCCCGCCGTAGAACAGAGCCGTGTTAATTGGCTCCGTCGAGAAGCCTTTCGTGCCAGAACCGTCTTCCCAAGCGCACTCCGGAATGCCGACGACCATGTCACGCGGGAAACTAATCGCGGTGGCGTTAGTCTGATCTTGGGAGACGTGCAACAGCATGTTCACGTCATTCAGGACTGATTCGACCTCGTCCTCTGTGCCACCAATGCCGCCCTGGCCGACCCGGGTATCGGTGCCGACAATGAGGATGTTGAATCCCCCCTCGATCGCGCCTATCTGCGGGGGTGGGCCAAGCGTTTCGCTGACCAGCGTGACGACTTCGCGCTGCGAGTAGATGCTGTTGAACGCCACTGCACCAACCGACGCACCACTGATGAGCACGACTGCGAGAGTGGCGGCTACGAATTTCACGATGGTCGGCCAGGGGTTCGACTTCTTCAGTTGACCGTGGCGGGCAATGCCCTGCGACGCGGTTGATCTATTGGAGCGCGGACGCAACTCGCTCATGACAGATCCCTTTCTTAGCCCTGCAGTGGGGTTGATCACTCCGAGCGGAGGGCGTGGGATTCGAACCCACGAGACATTTCTGCCCACCAGTTTTCAAGACTGGCTCCATCGGCCGCTCGGACAGCCCTCCCGGTATGACCAAAAAACGAGTGTAACCGATCACGCGACCGTGACCCTGAGGATCGCCTAGAAGTTGGCGAGCAGTGTCGCTACGCCGTCGTCGAGGTCGGTTCCTGTCATTTCGCTCGCAACCTCGACCACCTCGGCTGGTGCCTGTCCCATCGCGACTCCGCGCCCCTCTGCGGATGCCCATTCCAGCATCTCGATGTCGTTGCGACCGTCTCCGACCGCCATCACCTGCGAGCGCGGTATGCCGAGTATCTCGCGCACCCGCTCGAGCGCCGTCGACTTGTTGATACCGTCCGGGGCGATGTCGAGCCACGCTGTCCAGCCGACGTTGTAGCTAACTTTGTGGAGCCCCATCCGCTCGACGACCGAAAGGAAGTCCTCGACCCCGTGCTCCGGCGAAATGACGACGACCCGGGTTGCGTGAGTGGCCATGAGGTCAGCGAAGTCGACTTTCTCGCTGATCGCACCGAGCGTGCCATCCGGAAAGTAGCCTGTGTAGCGGTAGAGACCTTCCTCGTCTTCGACCGCGTAGTTTGCCGTCTCAAGACTCGAGCGGATGGTCGTCAGCACATCGCTCGGATCGAAGGTTTCGACATGGAAACGCCGGTACCCGGTCGGCGCTTCCGGATCGCGAGTCAAGGTGATCGCGCCGTTTGAGCACACGACGTACTGCGGCGCGATACCGAGCCGATCGAGAATCGGCATCGTCATGGCAACACTTCGCCCGGTCGCGAGCATCACTTCATGGCCGGCATCGCGAACACGTTGCACCGCAACGGTCACGCTGTCGTTGATCACGCCGTCTTCGCGTAGCACGGTCCCGTCGATGTCTAGGGCGATGAGCCATTGCTCGGTCACGCCGGTACCTCCAGCCGTTCGAGCCCGCCGAGGTAACGCCGAAGGGCCTGTGGGACGATCACCGAGCCATCCGCCTGCTGATGCGTTTCGAGAATCGCGACGATCCAGCGAGTGGTGGCGAGGGTACCGTTGAGCGTCGCGACCGGCGCGGTCTTGCCCGTGTCAGTGCGATACCGGATGTCGAGCCGTCGCGCTTGGTAGGTCGTGCAGTTACTGGTTGACGTGAGTTCGCGGTACGCACCCTGAGTCGGAATCCAAGCTTCAACGTCATACTTGCGCGCGGCGCTTGACCCGAGGTCGCCCGCCGCAACATCGATGACCCGGTAGGCCAATTCGCACGCCTGCAGCATGCGCTCTTGAAAGCTGAGCAAGCGTAGGTGCTCGGCTTCTGCGTCGCCGGGCAGCACATAACTGAACATCTCAAGTTTGTTGAACTGGTGCACCCGAAGGATGCCCCGGTTGTCTTTGCCAGCCGCGCCAGCTTCGCGCCGAAAACAGGTCGACCAGCCGGCGTACCGCAGTGCTCCCGCGCCCAGATCGAGGATCTCGTCGGAGTGGTAGCCGGCGAGCGCGACCTCGCTCGTGCCGGTGAGATAGAGATCATCAGCTGGCAGATAGTAAATCTCGTCAGCGTGTTGGCCGAGGAAGCCGGTGCCGGCCATGATCTCCGGGCGCACGAGCGTTGGCGTGATGAGCGGAATGAAGCCGCCGTCGATCGCAGTATCGAGTGCGAAGTTCATGAGTGCCAATTCGAGTCTGGCGCCCATCCCCTTGAGAAAGTAGAAACGGCTGCCAGATACCTTGACGCCGCGCGCGATGTCGATCACGTCGAGCAGTTCGCCAAGTTCAGCGTGGTCGCGTGGCTCGAAGTCGAAGGCGGCTGGAGTGCCGACCTCGCGCACGAGTTGCCAGTTCTCTTCTCCGCCGGCCGGCACCCCATCGACAATGACGTTGCCGATCGAACCGATGATCCTCGTGAACTCGGCCGTGGCGTCGTGAGCGACTTGCTGCGCGGTCTTGACGCGGGCCGCGAGCGACTGAGCCTCGGCGACCAGCTGCTTCTTCTGCTCGGCTGGCGCTGCCGCGACGGTTTTGCCGAAGAGGTTTTGCTCGGCTCGCAGGTTCTCGGATTCGGCGATACTGGCGCGGCGTTTCATGTCGGCGGCCAAGGCCGAATCCACCAACTCGACGGGGCCACCCCGAAACTGTTGTGACCGCCTGACGAGTTCTGGGTCATCACGCAAGAACTGGGGGTCGATCACCCGTACAGCCTAGCGATCGCATGGCTGAGGCTATGCCTGTCTCTTATACACATCTCCGAGCCCACGAGACTAAGGCGAATCTCGTATGCCGTCTTCTGCTTGAAA
>ENA-ORBV01011845-ORBV01011845.1-microbial-mat-metagenome-genome-assembly--contig:-NODE-11845-length-13580-cov-12.744279_pt1 | contig 13580 bp, 15 predicted proteins | sample MGYA00237777_ERZ505514 | MGnify/ENA primary metagenome ERZ505514 (study PRJEB26160, sample SAMN06269048) | microbial mat metagenome | isolation source: Oligotrophic lake microbial mat | place...
GGGTGGTGATCATGGGTGATTGGGAGGCGGTAGGGAACCCGGGTCTCAAACGAGCCGGAGTATATGAGCGGGAATGGCCTTCTGCGGGCTTGGCAAGGCACCTTTCCGACCTTCCTCGCCCTCTCCAGACGGTGCCAATGACAGTCCCGCGGCCGCGAGCCGATACAGTTTCCATGATGCACGAAGGAAACGGCAATGTTGAGGGCGGCGTGAACAGCGGCGGGGCGTCCAAGGGCCCGCTTGTGGCTGTTGCCGCGCTGGTGCTGGCCGTGGGTGTGGTCGGCTGGTTTGTGTTCAACATGGCCACCAGCGCCCCGAGCACTGCCCGCGCCACGGGCAGCGGGGGGGGCGGTACGCTTCCACGCGACGCCGCGATGACCATCGAGGCGGGCATGGAGTCCGCCGCGACCTATTCCAACCAGGGCCGATATGGCGAAGCTTCGGCGATCCTCGCCAAGCTCACTGAGCAGAGCGCGGAGAACCGCTCGGTGCGCCTGATGTATGCACAGTCGCTGATGGGAGAGAGGAAGTTCAAGGACGCTTACGGGCAGTATCAGGCCGCGTTTGCCCTTGATGCGGCGGGCACCGCCGCGAAGGTCACCCCGGCGCAGGCCAAGCTGCACTTTGAAGCCGGCACGTGCGCCAACCAGGCCGGGCTGCCCGAACGCGCGGTCGAACATTACGAGATGGCGCAGATTGGTGAGCCCTCGGAGGCCCGCTACCCGCTTTACCTCGCGATGATGCAGATCAAGCTCGGGGCCGAGGACGCCGCGAACGCAAGCCTTGTACGTGCGGCGAAGCTGAACCCGGATCTTGCCGAGGCCTGGGGGACGATGGCGGAACTGGCCCTGCGAAAGAACTCGCTGTCGCTTGCCTCCCAGCATCTCGAAGCCGCCGAGCGCTTGCAGCCCGAGGTCGCCCGCTGGCGCATTGTGCGGGCTCGCATCCTCAACCGCGAGGGTGACCCGGAGAAGGCCGCGACGCTCCTGCTCGCCCTTGATCCCGCCTCGCTCCGCGCCCACGACGCGATGACCGCCCTGGCGCAGAGCTACGGCCTGCTCAAGCGTCCTCTCGATGCGGCCAAGCTGTATGCCGATGCCGCGAAGGCGAAGCCGGATGATGCGGAGCTCTTTTTCGAGGCCGCTCAGTGGTTTGAACGTGGTGGAAACGAAACCGCCGCGGCCGAGCATGCCCGCATCGGCGCGATGCTGGGGCACGATGGCTGCAAGGACATGCTCACCCGCGCGGGCGAGTGAGCATTAGAGCATCGAGCGTCCACCATCGAGCCGAATGATCTGCCCGGTGACGTACTGCGCATCCAGCGCCAGCCATCGCACCGCATCCGCGGCGTCTTCGGGCGTGCCCGCACGTTCGAGCGGAATGTGCCGGACATATGCCGCCTGTGCGGCGGGGTCGGACTCCTGCCCCGATTCCGGCCATGCAACCACACCGGGGGCGATGGCGTTCACCCGTACCCGCGGGGCAAGCTCGCGCGCGAGTGTGCGCACCATCTCCACAAGCGCGGCTTTGGACATCGCATAGCTCGAGTACCCACGCCGCGGCAGCCCGTGCTCGCCCATCGCGTGGATGTCCGCCATCGCCACGATCGCCCCGCCGCCCGTGAGCGACGACTGCATGAGTGCGGGTGCAAATGCGCGCGACAGCAGCAGGGGGGCAAGTGCGTTCACGGTGTAGTCGCGGATCGCCCGCTCGGGGGTGACGTCCGCGAGCGCGGACGAGTCGTACACCGAAGCGTTGTGCACCAACACATCGCAGCGGGGGTGGGCCGCGGCGAGCGCGGTGGCCTGCGAAACCACGGTGGCGGGATCATCAAGCGCGAGTGCGTGCGCGGTCGCTTGCACACCGAGTTTGTGGATCTCTGCCGCGGTGGCCTCGGCTTCTGCTCGCGAGCGCTTGTAGGTCAATAGGACATCGCACCCTGCCCGCGCAAACGACAGACAGATTGCGCGGCCAACCCGCCTCGCCCCGCCCGTGACGATCACCACCGGTCGGTTGGTGTGCTCCCAGGGTGATCTCATCGCTTGCGTCCCTTCCCGCCGCGGCCGGAACTCGGGGCGTCATCGTCATCGTCGTCATCGGGACGCAGATCGACATCCCCCGGCGAAAGATCTGAAGGGTCGATGTCCCGGGTGTCATCATCATCGAGCTCATCGTCGGGCGGAAGCCGGAGCCGGCGGGCCGCCTCATCCCAAGCGCCGGGTGCACGCCCGCGCAGCCGCTTTTTGCGAACAACCTCCGCCCTCGTCCGGCGTCGCGCTGCCATCAGCCACAGCGTTGCAAACACGATGGTGAAGACCGCAACCCCCATGAGCAGGAACGCGCCCACCCGCACTTTGTCAAGCGGTACCCGCCCGGAGGTCTGGGCAAGTGTCAGCAGGGCATTGGCAAACGCCGGATTCATGAATGGAGGGTAACCGATCGCGTTTGACCACGGATGACGATGCCCGTCGGAAGGAGCGATCGCCCCGGCAACGGGGGCGGTTGGGCTGACCGGGTTCGCGGGTATGCGGGGAGAGGATCACGCCCGAACTGCAACCGCCAGCACCGAAGTTCCCCACGGAATGTGCAGCGGCCGAGTGAGCCGCTCCTCCACATCGCACCACGCCGCCGCCAGGGCGTTCACCGGCCGGGGTGGAACGCTGAACTGTTCGCTCTTGTTCGCCGCGCTCCGGTTCCGTCTGGCGACCAGCCATTTCGGTACATACAGGGAATGAAACAGGTACCGCACGCTGACCAACCGCGCCGGCGGCTGGATCAGCGACGCAAACCCGCTCGCCGTGTATCTGCGGTGGTGGTGGTTGATCTCATCGTGATGGTCCCACAGCGACATGAACGCGGGCACCGTCATCATCAATCTTCCCCCCGGACGCAGCATCCTGACCATCTCGCCCACCGCCCACGCGTCGCGCTCGATGTGCTCAACCACATCCAGCGACGTGATGAGGTCGAAGCGGCCCTCCCAACCCTTGTACTCGGCATCGCCGAGCGGCCGCGTATGGATCAGCGCGCGATCCGGGTTGCTCTCCGTCAGCAGCGAGGTATCGATCTCGATGCCCTGGACCGCGCCAAACTCGCGCAGCTTCGGAAAGAACAGCGCATCGCCGCAGCCGACGTCGAGGATCTGCGAGTTGGACGGGAGCGCGGGCGAGAGCCGCCGCAGCTCCCGCATCAGGATGCGTTCGCGCGAACGCCACCACCAGTGCCGGCGGTAGAGGTCCGCGTAAACGCGTCCGTAGTCGCCTTGCATACGACAATTTCCGTGCCGCGGCCGTCGGCGGCGCGGGGATGAACGAGGTGCTGACGGATGAGCGCGACGGGGCGGCGGCGGGTTTCATCAAACGTGCGGTGGACGTATTCGCCGACGATTCCCATGAACAGGAGTTGAACGCCGCCGAGAAACCAGATGGAGATGATGAGTGTCGGCCAGCCGCGCGGCCAAGTGGGGTTGTCGATCACGATCGCGAGCGTGAGGTAGACGATCGCGGTGAGGAAGGAGACGCCGGAGATTGCAAACCCCAGCACCTGCATGATCCGCACCGGCACACTCGAGAAGCTGAACAGCCCGTCGTACGCCAGCGAAAGAAGCTTCCTGAGTGTGTACTTGGGCGCCCCCGCGTGGCGTGCTGAGCGTTCATACTCGACGCCGACCTGCTTGTAGCCGACCCATGCGCGCAGGCCGCGGACAAAGCGATTGCGTTCCGGCAGACGCAGCATCGCCTCGACAACTGTCCGCCGCATGACGCAGAAGTCGCCAGTATCGAGGGGGATGTCGATCGAAGCCACACTCCGAAGCGTGCGATAGAACGCAAAGTATGCGGCGCGCTTGAGGATGTTCTCCTTGCGTGCGCGGCGGACGCCGTAGGCGACATCGGCACCTTTGCGGATAGCTTCGACAAGAAGGCCGATGGCTTCGGGCGGGTCCTGCAGGTCGCCGTCGATGATCGCGACCACATCGCCCCTGCAATGTGCAAGCCCCGTCGAGACCGCCGCCTGGTGGCCGAAGTTGCGGGTGAGAAAGATGCCAGTGAAGACCGCGTCTTCATCGACGATGCGGGCAATGAGGGCTTCGGTGCCATCGCGGCTGCCGTCAGAAATCAGGAGCACCTCCGCGCGATCAAACCCCGCGGCGGCCGGTGATGCCAGGAACGCCAACACCCTGCGCCGCAACTCCGGGAGGTTGTCCTCCTCGTTGAACACCGGGATAATGATGCTCAGGAATGAGCCAAGGTCCGACATATCGGACAGACTTTACCCGAACGGCCGCGGCCGGGCACGAAGATTCTCATCCGGTCACCAGTCCTTCAAACGGTCAGCGAAGCGGCTGAGAAGAGCCGATCGGGACGATGAATGCCTCCCCGCGGGTGCGGACGATGCCGGAGGGCTGGCCTGCTTCGGCGAGCGCGGCGAGAAGCTGATCGTCATTCAGGATGCAGACCGGTGCGGCCGCAGCGGTTTCGCAGGGGGTCGTGGGTATGGGCTCACTTCGGGCGATGCGGACGGTAACGCGCGAGGGTGCCGCGACCAGCGCGGTTGGGTCGTTCGTGACCAGTGCCACGGCCGGCGCGGTCTCCGGAATGATGGGCAAGGAATCGCGTTGCGAGATGGCGGTGCCGCCGGGAGAGGGCTGCACGGTTGGCGTCGAGGGGAGCGAGAAATAGACCGCCGCGGCGAGCGCGAGGACACCGGTGCCGGATGCCGCGGCGCGAACGGCACGCTTGCGGCGGGTGTGTGCGCGGAGATGAGCGTGGAGCGAATCGAGGATCTCGTGCTTGCGGTGGGGGGGTGTGTGTGTGTTACTCATGGTCCACCTCTTGGAGGCCCTTGCCGAGTTTCTGGAGGGAGCGGCGGATTCGGCCGTACGCAGCGCCGATGGTTGTGCCGACTGCGCGGGCCGCGCCATCGAGCGTTGTGCCGCGGCCGAAGCGCAGCATCAGGAGTTCCTGATCATCCGGGTGCAGGGATGCGATGAGCGACTGGAGTTCGGCACGCGATACGTGCGGGTCGTGATCGCCTGTGCCAGTCGCCTGGCGTGCGGAGGCAGCCTCGCGGGCCAAGCGAGTACGCCTCGCTCCGGACCGGCACCAAACTTGTCAGCGGTGATCCCGGGCCCTGCGGCGATGGGCGGTTGGGAAAATGCTGGATCGCGAAGGTCAAGCCCTCATCGCCTTGGTTGGTCATATTTCGGGCATGAAGCTGCTGCATGCCGAAGGCATACTGCAGTGTCGAGAGGGCGGTATCCGCGGAGACTCGCTTCAGGGAGATCGCCGGAATGGCGATGTTGGCCGCTTCGCTCGGGATCATCACGTTGACAGGCGTCTTCGCGGCAGACTCTATCGCCGCTTTCTGCACAGCTTTGACGAACTCCTGCAGTGTTCCACCCGCAAACTCCACATCGATGATGGGCATCGGGGGACGTGCGCCTTCCCGCGCCGCCGCGGAAGCGGAGGTTGGAGTGGTGGGTGTGGGCTCGGGCTGGGCGCGGGTTGGCACTCCCGGCTGCTGTGCGATGGCCGCGGATGAGAGGGCCAGTGCGGCGATGAGGGGAAGTGTCGTGAGCAAAGGGCGGCGGGTCATGGGGGTCTCCGGTTTGGTGTACCGGAGGAGAACGCCACCGGGTGGCGGCTTTGGCGCGGGAAGCGAGAGAATCGGCGAAGCTGGCGGAACCCGGACAGGGTCCTACACTCTGCCCCATGCATTACGACGCACACCAGCCCATCATCAACGATATCGAGGCGCGGATCTTGACCATCCGCGACTCTCTTTAACTACGAATCCAAGCTGAAAGAGCAGGGAGAGCTCGAGAGCCGGATGGAGGCAGCGGACTTCTGGGATCGCCCCGCCGAGGCCAAGCGCGTGGTCGATGAGGTCAAAGCTCTAAAGGCCAAGACCGAGCCCCTTCGCCGCGTGATCGCCGAGTTCGAGGACGCCCGGATCGCGTACGAAATGTACCGCGAAGGTGGGGACAAGGACCTGCTTGCCGAGGCCGATCAGAAGCTCTTTGAGATCTCCGGTAGCGATGACGAGCCCGGCCGCATGAATCAGGTCGAGCTGCAGTCGCTGCTTGCGGGCAAGTATGACCATCGCAACTGCTTCCTCACCCTTCAGGCAGGGGCCGGCGGCAAAGAGGCCAACGACTGGGTCGAGATGCTCTTCCGGATGTACATCTTCTACTGCGAGAAGATGGGCTTCTCCATGGAAGAAACCTCCAAAATCTTCGGCACCGAAGTCGGGATCGACTCTGTCACCCTGCACGTCAAGGGGGCGTTCGCCTACGGCTACCTCAACACCGAACGCGGCACGCATCGCCTCGCGCGCGTCAGCCCCTTCAACGCCGAAGGCAAGCGTCAGACCAGCTTCGCAACCGTCGATGTCGTCCCGGAGATCGAGGAGACCAAGGTCACCATTCCCGACAAGGACATGGACATCGTCGTGTTTGCCCGATCGAGCGGCCCCGGCGGACAGAACGTCAACAAGGTCGCCACCGCCGTCCGCCTCACCCACATCCCTACCGGTATCCAGATCACCACCAACACCTACAAAGAGCAGACGCAGAACCGTTCCGCGGCGATCGCTCTGCTGCAGGCCAAGCTCGAGATTATCGAGGAAGAGCGAAGACAGAGGGAACTCGCGGCCGCGACTGGCGGAGCAGTCGAGATGGGCTGGGGTACCCAGATTCGCTCGTACGTTTTCTACGACAACCGAGTGAAGGATCATCGCACCAACGTCGAGTCACGCGACTATGAAGCCGTCCTCCGCGGCGAGATTCAGGCATTCGTTGATGCCGAGCTCAAGCGCCGCATGAAGGCCAAGAGTCAGGCCGGGGCCTAGTTGAGTGATCAACCGATCGGACGGAGCGGCTCTGGTGCTTACAGCAGCGGACCGAGGAGCAGCGCGGCGTTGTCGCGATACATATGCCAGAACCGGCGGTGCCGCCACTCCTCGAGCGTGATCTCGTAGGAATCCGCCATGTAGCTTTTCTGCATGTAGCGCATCACGCTCGCGAAGTCATCGTCGTAGATGAACACGGTGATCTCGAAGTTCAGCCAGAACGACCTCGCATCAAAGTTCGTTGAGCCGATGAGCCCGAACTTCCGGTCAACCGTGATGGTCTTGCTGTGCAGCATCCCGCCGCGGCAGTGCACGATCTTCACGCCCGCCTCCAGCAGGTCCTGGTAATGCGCCCTGCTCGCCGCGGCCACCAGCCACGAATCCGCGTCGGCGGGCATCAGCAGCGTCACGCTCACGCCCCGCCGCGCCGCCGACTGCAGGGCCTTGCTCATCGCGTCATCTGGAACAAAGTACGGCGTCGACATCAGCAGCTCTTCACGCGCAAGATAAATCGTGGTGAGCAGCGCCTGGTGAATCGCATCGGGAGCGGGCCCGGGCCCCGACGGAATGATCTGCACCGCGGATGTGTGGCCCCGCTGCTTGCGGAAGTCGGGCACATACTTCGTCAGGTCGTCGAGCTCCTCATCTGCATCCAGCATCCAGTCGTGCAGGAACACCAGCGCAAGCGCGCCCGCCGCCGGCCCCACGATGCGAATCGTCGAGTCGATGAACGGACCCGCCTTCCAGATCCATCCCACCCGGAAGCTGGAATCGATCATGTTGTGGCTGCCGCAGTATGCGATCGAGCCATCGATGATCGCGATCTTGCGGTGGTTACGCAGGTCGATGCGGTCAAAGAACATTCGAATCAGGCCGACGGGCAGCGCGATGACGACATTCACTCCGCCCTCGCGGAGTCGGCGCACGTGGTAACCCCGTAGAAAGTGCTTCGCTCCCACCGCATCAACCAGCACACGACACTCGATTCCCCGCTTTGCCGCTCGCAGCAGCGCCTCGATCAGCGCCTCAACGGGCCCCGGGTTGTCTTTCTGCCAGATGTAGTACAGCAGATGGACATGCGACTTGGCCTCATCGATGTCCTTGACGATCGCCTCGATCACCTCGTGCGCATCGGTGATCAGCGTGAGCTTGTTGCCCTTGAGCGGCGGAAGGCCCGACACCGCCGTGCCGAAGCGGGCGATCGGCACCCACTGTGCAGGGCCTTCACCGTCTTCTTCGATCTCTGATTGCTGGTGACGCCAGAGTGTGCCGGCGCGCGCATCAAGGTCCTTGGTCAGTGCCATGTATCGCCGCAGCCGGCGCGAGCCCAGCCGGCTCTCCCCGATCATGAAGTACAAAATCGCCCCCACAAACGGCAGAAACGCCAGCACCGCCAGCCACATCAGCGAGACCGTCACCGGCCGACGCCGATAGATGATCTGTGCCGCCACCAGGAGACGGATGACCATCTCCACTATAAACAGCCACGACGGGATGGCAAAGAGTTCATACATGCGATGCAGCCGATCGCCCCAGGGCTTTCGGGCTGCGGCTGAAGGGTATCGGATCACGGCCGCGCAAGCCGGACGGATGCGGCACTTTCACGCCGCGGCAGAGAGATCTACGACCGAATCCCCTGAAACGCCCCGAGCACGCGGTCGCGCACCTGCGCGCGATCAACGATCGGCTCCGGGTATGAAACCTGGCCCCGCAACAGGCCCGGAAGATCCGAAGGATCGTGGACCTCCCCATCTTCGCCCCCCTCAAGCTCCGCAAGCTCCGGCACATAGCGGCGGATGTACTCGCCGGAAGGATCAAACTTGCGCGACTGGCTGACGGGGTTGAAGATGCGGAAGTAGGGGGCGGCATCGGTGCCGGTGGAGGCGGACCACTGCCAGCCACCGTTGTTCTGCGACAGGTCGGCATCGATCAGGTGCCGCATGAAGTGCTCTTCACCCCAGCGCCAGTTGATGAACAGGTCCTTGGTGAGGTACATCGCCGTGATCATCCGCACACGGTTGTGCATCCAGCCGGTGGTGGCGAGTTGGCGCATGCCGGCATCGACGATCGGTACCCCCGTGCGCCCCTCGCGCCACGCGTCGAAGTGCGACCGGTTGTCGGACCACTCGATGCGGTCGGTCGCGGGCTTGAAGGCGCGGCCCATGCACACACGCGGGTAGCCGACGAGGATGTGCTTGTAGAACTCGCGCCAAACCAGCTCGCTGATCCAGTGGGTCTGTCCGGCGCGGTTTGGTTGAGGGTTGTCGAGCTTGCCCTCGTTGGCCTGGAGCGCGGCGTGCAGGCAGGTTCGCGGGGAGATCGCGCCGATAGCGAGGTAGGGGGAGAGCTTGCTGGTGCCATCCTCGGCGGGGAGGTCGCGGTAGTGCTTGTACTGGATGAGCGGCTTGCCGGAGAAGAGTTGCAGCCGCGCGAGCGCGGCGTCTTCGCCCGCGGGCCAGAGGTCATCGGGCACGATGGTCTCGAAGCCGGGGAGAGAATCGGGGATCACGGAGGGCGCGATGTCGAGCTTGGGTTGCTTGGCCGGAGCGGGCAATGGGGGGACCATGCCGCGGTCCTCGACGACTTTGTACCAAGACTTCTTGAAGGGCGTGAAGACGGTGTAGACCTTGTCTTCACCGGTGCGGACCGCACCCGGCTCGATGATGCACTGGTCATCAACGGCGTGGACGGCGATATCGTCCTTCGCGAGCCGCGCGGCGACGGCGGCATCGCGCCGCTGCTCGTTGATCTCGTACTCGCGGGCGTAGTACAGCGCAGTGCACCGGTGCTTCGCGGCCAGCTTTGCAAGGGCTTCGGGCGCCTCGGCAAAGGTGCCAGCGCGTTCGACGATCAGCGGGATGTTGAGCTTCGCGAGCGCGGCGGAGAGCTCACGCAGCGTGCGGAGGATGAAGCGGACCTTTGCGCCGCCCCAGTGGTGCTGCTTCCACTGCGCGGGCGCGAGCAGAAAGACGCCGATGACGCCGGTGTTTCCCTCGCGAGAACACGCCGCGATGAGCGAGCGGTGGTCGTGCGTGCGGAGATCGGATCGGAACCAAAGGAGAGCGGGCATGGTTTGGACTCCAATCGAGGCAGTTCGGCCCTGAACTCTGCGCAGATTAGCGCGCAAATAGATGCGCCGGAAGGTGTAGGATTTGCGGCCATGGCGGTGGAAGAACAGTCATCTCGTTTACAGGGCGTGCAACATCCCAAGCCGGTCCCGCCGGTGTTGTACAAGTATGTGTCCATCGAGACCGCGAGGGCAATTCTCTCGGTAGGCAAATTGCGGTTTCAGTCGCCGCTGCGATACAACGACCCACTCGATTCTCAATGGGATGCGTTTTGGGAAGTCAAGAAACCTGAGATGCGCGATCGTTTGAGGGTCCGTGCGGAGGGGGTGCTGTCCGGCAAGAGCCACCTGCCGCAAGGGTGTACCCCTGAAGTTCGGGCTAAGTGGACCGAGAACGTTCAGAAGATGGGACTCATCGATAACGCCGACGAGAAAACGCGAAGGATTGATGAAACTGTGAACAGTCTTGCGGCGCGAAGGCGACCCGCTTCAATAGCGAGAAAACTCCTGAACATGCGGCGAAGATTGCGATTCTGCTGCTTTTCGGCCAATCCACTTCAAACGGTAATGTGGTCACACTACGCCCAGGAGCATCGGGGGATAGTGCTTGGCTTTGATACCATGGAGTTGCGGGCAAAGCAGGGCTGGGTCGTCAACAGCGTTCAGTACAAAGAAGAGTTCCCAGAGGTCCTCACCGTCAATCGATTCGTCGACTTTCTGCTTTTTGGCGTGGGGAAACCTGACGCTGAGGCACACTGGCAGATCGCGCATCTCACCAAGGCCAGCGAGTGGGAATACGAAGAGGAATGGCGGATTCTGGGGGTAGTGGACGATGCAGAGCTTGGTGACTTTGAAGACATGCAGTTTCCCAAGTCACCATTGAAAGAACTCATCCTGGGATCTCGCACCGATCAGGGGCGCGGCCGAGAGCTCTTTGCTTTAGGCTTGGGCCTGAACTTGAGTGTGCAAGTCCGACGTACTGTCGCTCACGAATCTCGATTTGCTCTGGAAATGCGGGATGTACTTGAAGACCAGCTGCTGACCTAATCCCGTCAGCGCAATTTACGGCTCACCTTTGACGTACCTCAACCGTGTAGTCCGGAGCCTCTTCCCAGCGAATGGGTCTGAAGTGAGCGCTCGCTGAGGAAGCGGGCGTGTAGTTCTTGTACGACCTAATCCCCGTTACCTTTGCGTCGTAGAACCAAATCACGCGGTAGTCGTGATAGCCGAATCCCGCGCCCGTCTGGCCGTACTGCCACGCTTCTTGCTTGCCTTGAAATTGACGATCACCGGGAGGTCCCATGACCGCCATGACAGTCTCTTTGCTGTCGCCCGGATTGATCAGAGCCGATTTCTTTTCCAGACTGCCACAACCCACGACGAGCAAGCAGACCAGCGCCACCATCATCAGCCGAAGCGCAACCATTTTTTACCTCCCAGAGTGAGTAGTTGACTGGATGCCTTACGCCCTCGCCGGCCCCAGCAGTTGGTCCGGCTCCTGTAGCAGGCGGATGATCTCCGCGAGCGCGAGTGCCGCGGTTGCGCCGTCGACCACGCGGTGGTCGCAGGCGAGGCTGAGCGGGAGCAGGTTGCCGACGAAGATGCCGCCGTTGCGGACGACCGGTGCGGGGCGTGCGCGGCCGACGCCGAGGATGCCGACCTCGGGGTAGTTGATGATCGGCGTGGCGAAGCGGCCCGCGTGCGAGCCGACGTTGCTGATGGTGAACGTCGAGCCCATGAGTTGCTCGCGCGTCGCGCTGCGGGTGCGGGCGGCATCGGCAACGTGCGCGATGTGCCTGCCGATCTCCAGAACGCCCAGCGCATCGCAGTCCCGGATGACCGGGACCATCAGGCCGCTATCCGTATCCGTCGCGATGCCCAGATGCACCGCGCGGTGCTGCACGATCGCGGCGTCATAGCCCGCATCCCCCGCCTTCTCATCAACCGTCGCGTTCATCGCGCGAAAGCGCGGGTCGGTCAGCACGCGGCAGACCGCAGCCGCCACGAACGGCAGGAACGAGAGTTTTTCGCCGCTCGCCGCGCCAAGTTTCTTGCGGAGGCCGTCGAGGGTGGAGACATCCGCCTCGTCCATGACGTTGAAGTGGACGGCCTGGTTCACACTCTCACGCAGGCGGTTGGCGATGGTGCGGCGCACGCCGCGGAACGGGATGCGGATGGAGTCCTGGTGGCCCTGCTCTGGGCGGTCCGGCACTCCCTGCCGTGCTGTGCCTGGCTCTTGGTGGCCCGGCACTCCGTGCCGGGATGGGCTGGGCGTGCGCAGCGCAGGCGCCGGCGTCCGTTCCACGATGCGCGAGTGCGGCTCGCTGCGGTCCATGGGGGCGACATCGGAAAGGCCGGTTCGACCCGTTCCGACCGACACGGAGTGCCGGTCCACCAAAGGGCGTCCCGCCGAAGAACCCGAACCCGCCGCGCGGACATCCTTCTCGGTGATGCGCCCGGCGATGCCTGTGCCGCTCACCGTGCCGATATCGATCCCGAGGTCGCGAGCGATCCGCCGTACCGCGGGCGTGGCCAGAACCTTCCCGGCCTCCGCGGTCACGCCCCCGATCGCGCCGGACATCTTTCCGACGACCGTGCCGTCGTCCTCGCGTGCCTCGAACTCCGGCTCCTTCTCTGCATCCGCCTTCGGATGGTGCGCGCCGTTCTGGGAAGCGGGCTTGTCCTGCGCGGGCTTCGCGCCGGGCTTGGATTCGGTGGTCGCCGCCCCGCTCCCGCTCCCACCCTCATACGTTACCAGCGCGTTCCCGACGTGCTGGATCTCTCCCTCGATCCCGTGCAACTGCTTGATCGTGCCCGCACGAGGGCTGGGCACCTCGACCAGCGCCTTGTCCGTCTCCATCTCCGCGAGGATGTCGTGCTCGGCGACCGTGTCGCCGACCTTCACGCGCCACTTGATCAGTTCGGCCTCGTGGACGCCCTCGCCCAGGTCCGGCAGGATGAACACGTTGGGGTCGGTGGACTTTGCGTGCGCCATGGTCATCTCGCTGAGGCTGGGATCGGGCTTCACGGGCGAAAGGGAGCCTGGTGGGTGTCCACAAGGCTGAGCCCCTAGTCTATCCGCAACGCCGCGTTTGCTCACACTGGTCCCGCCGATGGACATGCCTGAGATCGCCGTGCTGGAGGAGGGCCGTCAGGCTCAGGCATTGGCCGAACTGGCGGCGGAGTCGCGCCCCTTTGGCGTGGGTGTCGCCCGTCGAGGCCCGGCGGGGTCATGGCTGAACAACGCCGTCGGGATGGGGCTTTCGGGGCCTGTCCGCGAGGCCGATCTGGCGGACCTGTCGAAGTGGTACGAGGAAACGGGAATCGAGCCGCGGATCGAACTGTGCCCGATGGCGGATGAGTCGCTGATTCGGGCGCTGTAGAACCAGCGGTTTCTGCTGCGGAACTTCGAGTCGGTTCTTTATCGGGAACTGAACGCGGGAGAAGTCGTGAACGCGGTCATGGAACCGCCGCGCGGGCTTGAGTTGCGGCGGGTCGATGCGGCCAATGAGCAGGAGGTGCGTGAGTACGCGGAGGTGTGCGCGCTGTTCGGGCTGAGCCTGCTGCCGGAGTTTCGGCGGCGGGGCATTCAGCAGGCGCTGATCGCGGCGAGGCTGAACTCTGCTTCGGTGCGGGGCGCGAGGCTGGCGACGATCGGCTCAAA
>ENA-ORBV01011847-ORBV01011847.1-microbial-mat-metagenome-genome-assembly--contig:-NODE-11847-length-13577-cov-4.595185_pt1 | contig 13577 bp, 12 predicted proteins | sample MGYA00237777_ERZ505514 | MGnify/ENA primary metagenome ERZ505514 (study PRJEB26160, sample SAMN06269048) | microbial mat metagenome | isolation source: Oligotrophic lake microbial mat | place...
CCTGACGCCCGTCCCGTTTCCAACCGAGAGATCCAACACGATGCACGATGTCTTTTACGACCGATTGGAAAGCCGTGATCCGGCGGAGCGCGAAGCCGCGTTGATGCAGGCCTTGCCGGCCCAGGTGGCACACGCCCAGGCCGCCAGTGCCGCCTTCGCCCAGATCCTGCAGGGCGTGAACGCAGCCGCGGTCAATAGCCGCCAGACGCTGGCCCGTCTGCCGGTCACGCGCAAACACGCGTTGCTCGAGCGCCAGCAGGCGCAGCGTGGGCAGGACCGGTTCGGCGGCTTTTCGGCCATCGACTTTGGGGCCGCCATGCCGCGCGTGTTTGCCAGCCCAGGGCCGATCTACGAACCCGAGGGCCGCGCGCCCGACTACTGGCGGCTGGCGCGTTCGATGTTCGCCGCGGGTTTTCGCCCGGGCGAGCTGCTCCACAACTGCTTCAGTTACCACTTCGTGCCGGCCGGCTCGATGATGGAGACCGGCGCCCATGCGCTGGGCTGCACCGTGTTTGCCGCCGGTACCGGCCAGACCGAGCAGCAGGTGCAGGCCATGGCCGAGTTGCGCCCAAGCGGATACATCGGCACCCCCAGCTTCCTGAAGATCATCGTCGAGAAGGCAATCGCCATGGGTGTGGCACTGCCCAGCGTGACCAAGGCCTTGTTCGGCGGCGAAGCCTACCCGCCCAGCCTGCGCGACTGGTTCCTGGAGCGCGGCATCCAGGGCTACCAGTGTTTTGCGACAGCCGACCTCGGCCTGATCGCGTACGAGACGCAGGCGCGCGAAGGTTTGGTGCTCGACGAATCGGTGATCGTCGAGATCGTGCGCCCGGGCACCGGAGACCCGGTTCCCGATGGCGAGGTCGGTGAACTGGTCGTGACCACGCTCAACCCGGACTATCCGCTGATTCGCTTCGGCACCGGCGACCTGAGCGCGATCCTGCCCGGGCCTTGTCCGACGGGCCGCACCAACGGCCGCATCAGGGGCTGGATGGGCCGGGCCGACCAGACCACCAAGATCCGTGGCATGTTCGTGCATCCGGGGCAGGTCCAGGCGATCGCCAAACGTTTTCCCGAGGTGACCAAGGCGCGGCTGTTGGTGCGCGGCGAAATGGCCAACGACACCATGACCCTGCAGGTGGAGACCAGTTGCAGCGGGCCGGACGCGCTGGTCGAAAAACTCGGCGCCGCGATTCGCGAGGTGACCAAGCTGCGTGGCGAGGTGGAGCTGATGCTGCCGGGCAGCCTGCCCAACGATGGCAAGGTGATCGAGGACGCACGCAGTTACAAATGATTGCGTCACGCCAACAAATACCCGCAGCGATCGGAGCTGTGTCAGTAGTTACCTGAATGTGTTTCGAGTGTATTGTTCTTACACTTCAATCCTTACTATCTTGTTGAGTGTGTCAATCCCATGAAAAAGCTTCTCGTGATCGCCGCCGCCGCCACGGCGCTGCTGGCCAACGCCCAGACCTTCCCCGGATCCAAGCCGATTTCCATCGTCGTGCCGTTCGCGGCTGGTGGCCCGACCGACCTGGTGGCACGCCAGCTTGGCGAGGCCATGCGCAAATCCATGGGAGGTGGCGCGAATTTCGTGGTCGAGAATGCGGCCGGTGCCGGCGGCACGATCGGCGCCACCAAGGTCGCCCGCGCGGCGCCCGACGGGCATACCTTGTTGCTGTTCCATATCGGCATGGCGGCCACGCCGGCGCTGTACAAGAAGATCGCCTACAAGCCGCTGGAGGACTTCGAGTTCCTGGGCATGGTCAACGAGGTGCCGATGACGCTGATCGGCAAGCCACAGCTGCCAGCCAATACCTACCGCGACTTCGAAAATTACATCCGCACCAATGCCGGCAAGCTCAATATCGCACATGCTGGCCTGGGTTCTGCGTCGCACCTGTGCAGCCTGATGTGGCAGTCGGCGGTGAAGGCCAAGGAGGCGATGACGACGATCCCTTACGGTGGTACCGGTCCGGCCATGAACGCGCTGGTCGGCGGTCAGGTCGACCTGATGTGCGACCAGACCACCAACACGACCGGGCAGATCGAAGCCGGCCGCGTCAAGGCGTTTGCGGTGACCACTGCCAAGCCCTTGTCCAAACACAAACTGCTCAAGGACTATCCGAGCTTGCAGGAAATGGGCCTCAAGGGTTTCGACCTGACGGTCTGGCATGGCCTGTACGCCCCCAAGGGCACGCCGCCAGACGTGCTCAAGGCGCTGAATGAGGGGCTGAAGAAAGCGCTCAAGGATCCCGATTTCATCAAGAAGCAGGAAGCCCTGGGAGCACTGGTCGTCACCGACGGCAGGCTCGAGCCCGCGGCGCACAAGGCATTCGTGGCCGCCGAAATGGCCAAGCTCAAGCCGGTCATCGACGCGGCAGGGCAATTTGCCGACTGACGAGGGGGCCTGGGGGCCGCGGCTGCGGGTGGTGGACTCGATCACCGCGAGTTCGGGCCAGCCGATGCCGGCTGCCTGGCGGTCTGCGGCTCGCACGGCGGAGCCAGTTCGAATCGTCAGGCGTTAGCGGCGCCGCAACGGTTTGCCATGTTCAACGATGCCGGCGTTGGCTCGACCAGGCGGGCCTGATGGCGCTGGGAGCAGCGGCCGGCCAGACCCGTCGCGCAAGGTTTCAAACTCCCCAGACGATTTCCTCGTCGGCTTTTTGGCAGCGCCGGAGCATGTCGATGAACGGGGCGGCGCGTTGGTGCAAGGTCACCCGGTCAGCCGCCTGCGGGTCGTCTTTTTCGTCCACAGCAACGTCTGGATGCTCCGCTCGCCCGGGACGGCCGCGTTCAATCGCCTGTTCGAGCGCGGCAATGGCCGCCGGTATCTGCTCGGGCAGGATGATGCCCTTGGCCGCCGGATCCTTGCCGATGATGCGCAGGATCTGCTCGCCATTGGCCTGCAACATGATCACGTCGCCCGTGACCTTCGATTTGAACTTGTACAACATGGATGAAAAAGTGCTTCCATTTAGTGTGCGCCGATCGGATGGGATACCCGGTGCGGGCCTGCGTCAAGGGTACATGTATTTGCGGGTGAACGGATAACCGCACCGCGCGCCCCGCAGATGACCGAAGTCGTCATCCGGCGCCGGCTTGGCTGCCAGCATCTGGTGCAGGGACACCCAGCCGCGCTCGAAACTCATCGCGCTGCCGGCCAGGTAGAGCCGGTAGGCGCGCAACACCCGTTCGGCCTGCGCCGGCACGACGCTGCCGTTCGAGCGCAAGGCCACCAGTGCCTGTCCCAGTTGGCTCTCCAGCCCGTCGGACCAGGCCCACAAGGTGCGCGCATAGTGTGGCCGCAGGTTCTCGGTATCCAGCATCTCCAGGCCGGCGACAGCGCCTTCGCGCAGCAACTGGCTCACATGCAGCAACTCGCCGCCGGGAAAGATGTATTTCTCGATGAAGTCGCCGATGCCCGCGCCCAGTTGCCCGGACTGCGGGTCGGCCGTGGTGATTCCGTGGTTGAGCACCAGACCGCCCGGCGCCAGCAGCGTGGAGATCTTGTGGAAATAGGCGCCCAGATTCGCCTGCCCCACATGTTCGATCATGCCGACCGAAGCGATCTTCTCGAACGGCTGCGAGGCGGCAAGGTCGCGGTAGTCGCACAGCAGCATCCGAACCCGAGACTCCAAGCCCTTGTCGCGGATCAGCTTCGAGACGTGGGCATGCTGGTTTTTCGACAGCGTGATGCCGGTGGCATCGACGCCATAGTGTTCGGCCGCCCATAGCAGCAGCCCGCCCCAGCCGGCGCCGATGTCCAGGAAACGCTCGCCGGGGCGCAGCATCAGCTTGCGGCAGATATGGTCCAGCTTGGCTTCCTGGGCCTGCGCCAGCGTCAACGACGGCTGCGCAAAATAGGCGCAGGAGTAGACCCGTTTCGGATCGAGCCACAAGGCATAAAAGTCGTCACTCACATCGTAGTGAAACTGCACCTGCTCGCTGTCGCGCTTGATCGAGTGCGCGGCAGCCGAGTGCATGCGGCGGGCCGCGCGTTTCCACCAGGGGGTGTGTTCCGGTACCGGTGAAGACGACAACAACCGGGCGGCGACGTCCATCACGTTGCGCATCGTGCCTTCGATGCGGATCCGGTCTTCGACGAATCCTGCGGCGATCTTGCCGATCTCGCCGGCCGCCAGCAATGCGACCGCAGGCCAGCGTGCGAACTCCAGGGTGACTTTGGCGCGGCGCGGGCCCACCACGCGGCCGCCCGGCAAGCGCAGGCTCAAAGGGACATTCAAACGTGCGAGTTGGGACTCGGCGCTTCGGATCAAGTGCTCCATGGATGGATTCTTGCGATGTAGGCGGGTTTCGTCAATGCCGGCCTGATGCCGGCTTGATGCTGACCTGATGCTGCGCGGCTGGTGGCCACGCGCTGCCCTTGCGCGCTGTTGCGGTTTGACCGTGTCGCTTGGCGTGCAAAGTCGACAGGCGGTGCATTCCAGGCAATCGACGGTGCTGTTTTCGATGCTCCGGTCCGGCAAAATGACGGTTGCGAGCCTCATGTGGTGACACCCCCGATATGCAGCGACTCATCTTCCGATTCTTGTGGACACTGCTCTTGAGCGCGGTGGGCCAGGTTCTGGCCGCTTCGGAGCAAGCCACTGGGGCGAGCGTGGCGCCGCCACCTGACCTGGGGTGGGCGCAGTTGTCGCCACCCGGTTATCGCGCCCAGGCCGTGCTCGATCGCCTGGGCGTCAACCAGCTCGAAGACCGGGATGCCCGGGCCGAGGGCATCCTGGCCGAGGTTCGACGCGAGTGGCAAAAAGCGCCGCCAGTCGCGCGCTTGCCTGACGGACCGGTTCGCATGACGGGCTTCGCCGTCGTGCTGGAGGACGGCGACAAACCGGTCCGGCAGATTCTTCTGGTGCCTTACTACGGCGCCTGCATCCATTCGCCGCCGCCGCCCGCCAATCAGGCGGTACTGGTGACTTTGACTCAGGCTTTGCCGCGCAAGATGTATCAGTTTCCGATACGGGTTATCGGCAGGTTGACACAGAAATCGTCGGTGACGATCCACGGCAAGGTGGTGTACCGCATGGATGATGCCCATTGGGAACCCCACCCCTGGCCCAGGCAGCCGTTGCCGGTCTATCGGTTGCCGTAGGTCCTGTCCCGGCGATTCAGCGGGTCGTGGTGTGCCTGCGCTCCAGATGCGTGGCCACCATGCGGTAACCGGCCGTTCCCATCGCCGAGTCCGTCCTGCCGGTTTCGAGCCGCCCGCTGACCCACACCACATCCATGGTGTGCATGTCCGGCGCCGGTTCTGCCAGGCGAACATGCACCATCTGGTTGGCGGCAGGTGGCGGAACATGGATACATGCGCCAAAAAACGGCACCAGCAGGAATTCGCTCAGGCGTCCCTTGTTCGCCTCGAGCGGAACCAGATAGCCCGACAGGCGCACCAGCGCGCCGTCGAGTGCACGGTTGGTGGGTGCGTTGTCCCAGGTCTCGCGCATGCGTTGCGCCAAGGCGATTGCCGCGTCGCTACCGTCGCCGATTTGCGCGATCGCCGAGCCTTGGTATTGTTTGAGCGGATTCCAGCCGGTGGGGACCAGCGCGTCCCAGCCGATCTCCTGGAACTGCGGGTTGAGCCGAGCCCGGCTGGCTGCCGTGTCACGCTCGAAATCGCGCGCCAACCACTGCACGGCACCGCCCAGCAGCGCAATACATGCGAAGACACCCAGAAGCCGCAAGAGGGTTCGCATGTCCGGTCACTTTCTCTTGTAGGCCTCGACCCTGGATGCGACCATCGAATACCCACTGGCCCCCATGTTGGTGCTGCCGCGCACCAGGCCGAGGGTGCCGCTGACCCAGATCGCATCCATGGTCTGGAAACCCTGGATCGGCGACTGGGAGCGTACATGGACGATCTGGTTCGCCGGCGGTGGCGGCGTGTGGATGCAGGCGCCGAAGTAGGGCACCAGCAGGAACTCGCGGATGCCATCCCGGGCTTCGTCCAGCGGTACCAGGTAGCCGGGCAGCCTGATCCGTCTGCCGGCCAGCGAGGCGACCGTGGGCGCGTTATCCCAGATTTCGCGCAGCCGCTCATATTGTTGGATGGCGCGCGGATCGGTGTCTGACAGTGGCTTGACATCACCCAGCGACTTCATGGGGTCCCACCCTTGGGGCACCAGGGCGTCCCATGAGATTTCCGGAAAGTCGGCAGCGTCGGCGACAGCCGATGCCAGGCTGGCACCGGCGAGCAACAGCCAGTGGCGGCGCGACAGGGAGAGGCGGGTGGTGTGCTTGCGCATGGGTCAACTCCTGGGTGAAAGGCCATCGGCCAATGAAAGTCGGTAGGCGCGCCAGCCCGGAACCAGGCTGGCCAGCCAGCCGCAGGCCAGCAGACCCAGCAGCAGCAGGCCTTGCAGCGGTGTCGGCTGGCCCAGATGCACCGTCAGACCATAGTGTGATTGCAGCCAGGGCCCGAGTGCCACGGTCGCGGCGGCAAGCGCCAGCACGCCCAACGCGATGCCGCACGCAGTGACCGTGACACCCTCGGCGGTGAGAAGGAAAAACAGACTGCGCGGACTCGCGCCCACCGCACGCAGCACCGACAGTTCCCGGCGCCGTTCCCCCAGGCTGGCCAGTACCACCGACACGAGTCCGGCCATGCTGACGACTGCCACCAGTGCGGACATCAGCAACAAGGCCTTTTCGCCGGTGCCGATCACGTCCCACAACTCGTCCAGTGCCACGCCGGGCAGGATCGCCATCAGCGGCTCATCCACGAAGCCGTTGATGCTGCGCTGAACCGAAAACACCGCGGCGCGGTTGTGCAGACCGACCAGCAGCGCGGTGACCGCCTTCGGCTGCAAGTCCAGCGCCCGTGTCTGTTCGGCACTGATTCGCGCGCCGGGCAGTGGTGCACCGGCAAACCAGTCCACGTGCAAGGCCTCCATGGCTTGCAGGCTGATGTGGACTGTGCGGTCGACCGCCGTGCCGGTAGGCTGCAGGATGCCGATGACAACGAAGGGTTTGTCGGCATGGTCGTTCAGGTTCAGTTCGCCACCACCGTGGGACAACGTGATGCGGTCCCCGACCCGGTAACCCAGGCGCGCTGCCACCTCGGCGCCGACGACCGCCTCGAACAGGTCGGAGAACGGCCGGCCGTCCTGCATGCGCAATGCCTGCCGATCGCCATGGCGAAACAGCTGGAAGTAGTCCGCGCTGGTTCCCAGCACCGCAAAGCCCCGATGCGAATCGCCCAACGACAACGGGATCACCCACGCGACGCCCCGTTGCGCGGCGATGGCCTGCACCGAACTCCAGCGCAGGTTGTTGGTGGCCGCGCCAATGCGAAACACCGAGTACAGCAGCAGCTGCACCGACCCCGTGCGAGCCCCGACGATCAGGTCGGTGCCCGACAGGGCGGACGTGAAACTGCGCAGGTCCGTGCGCAGCCGCTCGGTGCCCAGCAACATGAAAGTCGACAGAGCGATCGAACACACGGTCAACGCGAGCGTGAAGCGCCGATTCCACGCACTGCGCATGGCCAGCGAGACGAGGAAGCGCATCATCGGACTTCCCCGCCAGGCGCGCGTCGCGCGGCGAAACCTGGGCCGGCTGTGCGACTCATGACTCGCGCTCCGTGGCAATATCGGCCTGGTTGATCTGCGCCAGCAGCAGTTGCCGGTCGAAGCGACCGGCGATGCGTTGGTCATGGCTCACGAACACGAGTGCGCTGCGGGTGGCACGACAGGACGACAACAACAGGTCCAGGAACGCGTCGCGCCGGTTTTCATCGGGCGCCGAGGTCGGTTCGTCGGCGATCACCAACGCTGGAGCGCCGATCAGCGCGCGGGCCGCGGCGACGCGTTGCTGCTGTCCGACCGACAAGTCACGTGCAGGGCGGTGCCAATCACGCGCGTGCAGTCCCATGCTGCCGAGCCAGAACTCCGCGGCCGCATGCAGGGAGCCTGACCGTTCGATCGCCACCTTGGCGCGTGGCGGGGAGAACCGGCACGGTGCGATCGTGTTGTCGATCACGCTCAGGTAGGGCAACAGGTTGAACTGCTGGAATATGTAGCCGACATGGTCGACCCGGTGCCGGTCGCGCTGGCCCGGGCGCATGTCGGACCAGGATCTACCGAGCAACGAGACGGCGCCGCTGCGGGGTAGCAGCACCCCGGCCAGCAACGACAGCAGTGTGCTCTTGCCGCCGCCGCTGGGCCCGTACAGGAACAGGCTCTGCGACTCCTGGATGTTCAAGGTGTCGATGCACAGGCAGTCCTGGCTGCTGCCCGGCCAGGCGAAACGCAGGTCGGTCACTTCCAGTACGGGCCCGGTCATGTCGTCATTTCCCCCAGGACAGGCGGCTGGCCGACCGCGTCAGCTTGCGCTTGAACTGACCGTCCCCGGTGGCCAGTTGCACGTCGATCGACCGGATGCGCTTGAAGGCGCCGAACAGTGCGACGTCGATGTAGCGGGCCTGCTTCGGCCCTGTGCACGCGAACACGAAGGTCGCATCGATATCTGCGTGTTCTTCGTCGTGTGCCGTCTGTTTACCTGCCTTGCTTGACGCCGGTGGGCCGGACTTGGCGGTTCCGAGACCCAGCGCCTGCGATTGCAGTGTCACCTGCGACACGGTGCAACCGGACCCGGGGTCCGGCACGAACAAGGATTCGGCAGCGTTCAGGCGCGCCACCAGAGCGTCAACCTGCTTGCGCTCGGCATCGGTGCGCGGTGCACGCTCAAAGCCCAGGAAGTTGTCCAGTGGCGCCTCCATCATGATCGTGATGGATTGGTTGTCGATGGCCACGTCGAGGGCCACGCTGCCGTGGGAGTGCGGCTTCTGTTGCGCGTGCACTGGCGTGCCCAGGCCAATGCCCATGGCCAGCAGGCTTGCGGCGGGCAGGGATAAAAAGGTGTACATGATTGGTCCCGTATGAATGGAATGTTGATGAAGGTGCATCGGGCATGTTTCGCCGGCAAGACCGACTGCGGATCGGGTTGCAATCGCGTCCAGGGGCCATCGGCGGCGCGCGCTCGCCGGCGCTATTCGATTCATGTGCCTCCGTGCAAGCGTCGTCGGCGAAGCCCTTGTGGCACCGCCCTCGGGTTAGCTGGAGAAAAAGTCCCAGCAGAGAGAGCCGACAGAGCCGGCTGAGCCGGCTGAGCCAACTGGGCCGGCTGAACCGATCTGATGAGGGCAGTCAGCGTTCCCCTGCACGACGTGGCGCAGGGGCATGCCGATCAGGCCTGTTCAGTGCGGGGCAGGAGGGCCACGCGCCAGTACCCACACGGACGTGGCGCCCGCATGGCCACGGGCCAAGGGTGGCGTCGATGCCAACGGGTCGGCCGACGGCAGCTGCACCGGCGCCGCGGCGGACACGCAATCGCCATGGCTGATCTGGTCGTAAAGGCGGCAATCGGACCCGGATCCATGGACGCCGTACAAGTCACCCAGCAATTCGGCCAGGCTTTGGTTGACATGCTGGGCGGGCGGTTGGACCCACGTGTCATGGGTGTGCGCTGCGTGTGGGGGTTCAGGGTGCAAACTGGCATGCACGACACCCAGCCATTGCGTGAGCACCAGTGCCAACAGTACCCAGCCCCAGCCAGCCGCGTGTTTGCGCCGCGTCGGCATCGACGCGGTGCTGCGATGGAAGGCGGTTGCGAGCGGCATGGGTGGGGCGAACGAGATGCTTGGTGAGGCAGATCCGGGCGACGGTTCGCTCGTATCGTACCCTACCCCGGCACCGTTGGCCGGTGGCAACCGCAGTGCCGGCTTGCATCGGCGGCTGCATCGGCCTGCATCGGCGCTTGACAGCATTTTCTTTAGATATAAACTATTTCGCCATGAACATCCTGTGTATTGGTGGCGGCCCGGCCGGCTTGTATTTCAGCTTGCTGATGAAGTTGCAGGACCCGTCTCACCGGGTCGTCGTGGTCGAGCGCAACAAACCCTACGACACCTTTGGCTGGGGCGTGGTGTTGTCGGACCAGACCCTGGACAATCTGGCGCTGGCCGATCCGCCGAGTGCGCAGCTGATCGGCGATGCGCTGAACCACTGGGACGACATCGAGGTGTTCTTCAAGGGGCGCAGCGTGCGCTCGGGCGGCCATGGCTTTTGCGGCATCGGGCGCAAACACCTGCTCAACATCCTGCAGCATCGTTGCCAGGCGGTGGGCGTGGAGCTGGAGTTCGAGAAGGATGTGTCGGACGACCAGGCACTGGCCACCGAGTACCGCGCCGACCTGGTGATCGCCTGCGACGGGCTCAACAGCCGCATCCGCACCCGGTATGCACAGGTCTACCAGCCCGACATCGACACGCGGCAATGCCGTTTCGTCTGGCTGGGCACGCACAAGACCTTCGACGCCTTCACGTTCGCGTTCGAGCAGACCGAACACGGCTGGTTCCAGGCCCACGCCTACAAGTTCGATGACCAGACCTCGACCTTCATCGTCGAGACGCCGCAGGAGGTCTGGGAGGCGCACGGCTTCCAGGACATGGAGCCGGCCGCGGCGGTGGCTTTTTGCGAGCGGCTGTTCGCCAGCTACCTGGACGGCAACAAGCTGATCAACAACGCCACCCACCTGCGCGGCTCGGCCAACTGGATCCGATTTCCGCGCGTGATGTGCAAGAACTGGGTGCACCATGTCGACCTGCCGCATGGACGGGTGCCGGTGGTGCTGATGGGCGACGCCGCGCATACCGCACACTTCTCGATCGGCAGCGGCACCAAGCTGGCGCTGGAGGACGCGATCGACCTGGCCAATGCGTTTGGCGAGGCGCGTGGCGCAGCCGATCGCGACAGCGTGCTGCAGCATTACGAAGACCGGCGCAGCGTCGAGGTGCTCAAGATCCAGAACGCGGCACGCAACTCGACCGAATGGTTCGAGAACGTGAGTCGTTACACCGGCATGCAGATCGAGCAGTTCGCCTATTCGCTGCTGACACGGTCGCAACGCATCAGCCACGAGAACTTGCGGCTGCGCGACGCGCGCTGGCTTGGCGGCTTCGAGCAGTGGATGGCGCGGCACCAGCCGGCGCCCGGTGGTCAGGATACGCCGGCCGCCGCGCCGACCGCAGTCGAGGCGCCGGCACTGCCGCCGATGCTGCTCCCCTTGCAGGTGCGCGGCGCGCGGCTCAAGAACCGTATCGTCGTCTCGCCGATGGCAACCTACAGCGCCGTCGACGGCGTCGTGCAGGACTTTCACCTGGTGCACCTGGGCGCGCGCGCGCTCGGCGGGGCGGCGCTGGTGATGGTGGAGATGACCAGCCCGACGCCCGAGGGCCGCATCACGCCGGGCTGCACCGGCCTGTGGAACGATGCGCAGCAGGCGGGCCTGGCGCGTATCGTCGACTTCGTCCATGCGCAAAGCTCGGCGTTGATCGGGCTGCAACTCGGCCACAGCGGACCCAAGGGGTCGACCCAGCTCGGCTGGGAGGCGATCGACGAGCCGCTGCCCGACGCCAATGCCAACTGGCCACTGATGGCGGCCAGCGATCTGCCCTACGGGCCGCGCAACCAGACGCCGGCGGCGATGACGGCGCTGGGCATGGAGACCATGCGCGAGGCTTTTGTGGCGTCGACACGGCGTGCCGCGCTGGCCGGTTTCGACTGGCTGGAGTTACATTGTGCGCACGGCTACCTGCTGGCGAGTTTCATCAGCCCGCTGACCAACCGGCGCACCGACGGGTATGGCGGCCAGGGCAGTGCCGGGTTGGAGAACCGCTGCCGTTTCCCGCTCGAGGTGTTCCGCGCCATGCGTGCCGCCTGGCCGCGGGACAAGCCGATGAGCGTACGCATATCGGCGCACGACTGGGCACATGGTGGCACCGACGCCAACGACGCGGTGCAGATCGCCAGGCTGTTCAAGCAGGCGGGGTGCGACATGATCGACGTCTCGTCCGGCCAGACCACGCGCGATGCCAAGCCGGTGTATGGCCGCATGTACCAGACGCCGTTCGCCGACCGGATTCGCAACGAGGCGGGCATCCGCACCATCGCGGTGGGTGCCATCACCCAGGCCGACCAGGTCAACAGCATCATCGCAGCCGGCCGTGCCGACCTGTGCGCGATCGCCCGCCCGCACCTGGCCGACCCGGCCTGGACGCTGCACGAGACCGCGGCGCTGCAGTCGCAGCAGGTGGAGTGGCCACGCCCCTACTGGGCCGGACGCGACCAGATGTACCGCGAGGTGGGCAAGCAGCAGGCCGCAGGTGCAGGCAGTGCCGTGGCCGAAGCCGACGCCCAGGCCAAGGCGCAGGGTTTTTAAATGAAGTGGCCCCCACGCTCACTGCGTTCGCTGCCCCCCGAGGGGGCCGTCAGTCCCTTCGGAACGGCCGGGCGGTACTGACATGGACCAGGAGGCGCGGCTCGTTGGCACCAGTTCCGCGGAGCATCCGCAGGAGTTGCGTCTGTGGTTGCGCCTGTTGACCTGCACCCACCTGATCGAGGCCCGCGTCCGGGGCGCCTTGCGCGACCAGTTCGAGATGACGCTGCCACGCTTTGACCTGATGGCGCAACTCGAGCGCGCGCCCGACGGCCTGAAGATGAACGAGTTGTCGCGCCGCATGATGGTGACCGGTGGCAACGTCACCGGCATCACCGACCAGCTGGTGCAGGAAGACCTGGTCGAGCGCGTCGAGGTGCCAGGCGACCGCCGCGCCTACCGGGTCCGGCTGACGCCCCGCGGCCGCGCGCAGTTCGCCGATATGGCGTTGGCGCACGAGGCCTGGGTGGTGGATGCGTTCGGCGCACTGACCGAACGCGAACTCGACAACCTGCACCGGCTGCTGGGCAAGGTCAAGCAGCGCAGCCAGGCGACAAGCAAGGAAACCCCATGAAACATTACATCGGCGCGGCCAATCCCATGCGCGGTCGTTACGACGCCACTGCGGCCTACGCTGCGCGTCATTTCTCCTGGTCCTGCGCCGACGGTGTCGGCACCGTCACCCTGAGCCGGCCCGAACGCAAAAATCCGCTGACCTTCGATTCGTACTCCGAGTTGTGCCAGTTGTTCGAGGCCTTGCGCCGCAGCACCGATGTCAAGGTGGTCGTGGTCACCGGCGCGGGCGGCAATTTCTGCTCCGGCGGCGACGTGCACGAGATCATCGGGCCGTTGACAAAGATGAGCATGCCCGAGCTGCTGGAGTTCACCCGGATGACCGGCGACCTGGTCAAGACCATGCGCAACTGTCCGCAACCGGTGATCGGTGCGATCGACGGCATCTGTGCCGGCGCCGGCGCAATGATGGCGCTGGCCTGCGACATCCGCTACGGCACGCAGGCTACGCGTACGGCTTTCCTGTTTACCCGTGTCGGTCTGGCTGGCGCCGACATGGGCGCCTGCGCCTTGTTGCCCCGGGTGATCGGCCAGGGGCGCGCCAGCGAATTGTTGTTCAGTGGCCGTGCGATGACGGCGCAAGAGGGGCTGGCCTGGGGCTTCTTCAACGCATTGCACGAGAGCGCCGACCTGTTGGCCAAGGTGCAGGCCTTTGCGGCCGACCTTGCCTCGGGGCCGACGTTTGCCCACAGCATGACCAAGACCATGCTGCAGCAGGAGTGGGCGATGACGATCGAGCAGGCGGTCGAGGCCGAGGCGCAGGCGCAGGC
>ENA-ORBV01011850-ORBV01011850.1-microbial-mat-metagenome-genome-assembly--contig:-NODE-11850-length-13576-cov-5.292911_pt1 | contig 13576 bp, 4 predicted proteins | sample MGYA00237777_ERZ505514 | MGnify/ENA primary metagenome ERZ505514 (study PRJEB26160, sample SAMN06269048) | microbial mat metagenome | isolation source: Oligotrophic lake microbial mat | place...
GTCTTTACTGGGGAACGCTCACGTTAAATCTGTACAGTAATGAAGTCGGTAATATGACGTGCTTAAGCATGGAGAGGCAACAGACAGACGAACTGAACTACAGCAAACGGGCAGACGAAAGACGCGAGGAGTAATGAGCATGTATGCGTCTAAGTGCGAGTCGCATTTTGGGGTTCGCCCGGAATTTCGGGCGAACCCGAAAATACGCCGCACATTTAGACGCACACAACTCACAACTCGCTTGTTGAGTCTTCATAATAATTATCAGTATGGCGGCCAACGATACAACGATTGATTCAATAGTCAGCCAGAGCGACACGCAAAAATATAGTAGGTAATGCTAACCAAATATACTAGCTTGGTGGAGAGCTATCTCTATGTTGCAACTATCGAGACAGTTGAGAGGGAGACCCTTGCTATGTCTTGTCACTATTGACATCCTCGTGGGGTGAGAAAATGCAGACGCGCAAAGCTTTTCGAGCGGCAGATTGGGGGGGGTTGAAAAGAAAAAAATCCCACGGCAGCCGTCAAGGATCCGCAATCCCTCTCTAAATTGCCGCCAAGTCTCGATTGTGCTAATTGGTACTACAGATAGGGATTGTCATGCAAGAGCCATGAGCAAGGCTGCCAAGGACACACACGTTCAAGGCGGCTCCAAAAAGGGAAAAAGAAACGAGGTTCTTTGTGCTTTGTTGCTACCGGCCATCCAGCAAATGCCAATTCCCTGCACCAAGCTGCATGACGGCCCGACCAAACTAAGTACGAGCAGCCTAGCTAGCTAATTAAAGTGCAAAATTCCACTACACGTTGGACGCTTTGTCGCGTGTACGCTCTGAAATTTTGAAAGTGGGTCAAGATTTTTGTGTGAAGCAATCCCGTATGATTGATTGGTTGATTACTATGACTTACTCTAGCTAGAGCTTACTACTGTAGCAATATCACGGCCGTGAAACTTTTCGAGCAGCAAAAACGGCACAACAAGAAAACGCAAGAGGAAAAGAATTGCTCTATCGGTTGCTACCGCACTGCACACCATGGGAAGACGAGGACGACGCAAGAACAAAAATAGGAACAACAAAAAACGATCTTGGGGTGAGCACGCTCGTTACTACCACTATAACTCAGTGCAGCAAGCTTGGCAAGATGAAGTGGCACATGAAGAGTACCGAGCAAAGCATGCCGAGTACCTAAAAAAAATAGCCGATATCCAAGCTGATATTATGAGCAGAACAGTTTTTGTGACGCGAGTTCAAAATTTAAATGTCGGACAAAATCTGGCCAGGCTGCACTTGTTTATGGAAGAGCGTTTTGGAGCCGTGGAACGCTGTGAAATTGCTCATTATTCAGGCAAGCAAATAAATCAGCGCGGGGGTGCTCCTCCTGGCCGTGTCCGCTTTCGTCACCGGGAGGATGCCGAAAAAGTTTTTGGCAAGTCGTTGCAAGAGGCTGCTAGACAGAGAGTCACAGAGGAGATCAAGTGCCCACCAGAGGTGGGGTATGTGCCCCAGAAACTTCGTGGTTTACGTTATCCACTTTTATTGATCCAACCAACACGAGAATACAACAACATGGTGGACGACGATATCACAGGAACGAAGTCTGTGTCATTGAATACGAAAGAACTCTCTTTTGGTCATTGGTTTCCAGCCGGAGAGGACGCCTACGAGGCCATGCTTGGTCGTTCGGATTCTCGGGGGACGGAGCAGTACGTGTGGGTGGAGGGAGTTGTTACGGATAAAATGCCCGTCCTTCAGATCGACATTCAGAAAAGTCTGGTTGAGATTGATTTTTCAACAACAGCAGCTACTGGCGAAAGGGGTGATCTCGCTTTAGCAATGCTTCTATCAGGTATCGCTGATGCCATAAGTGGTAAGGAGAAGGAAGTTGCCTCCTTTTGCTTCAAGGATCTTGTTCGCCCCATGGAACTCTGCAAATGTGAAGCTGGAAATCTGTATCTTCTTTTCTCCCTGAAATACCCCCCGCGACTAGATTCGAAACGATCCGATATCACTGCCCTTCGTGAGTATACTACACGCTGTACAAGTATTGCTGGCATTGCCGGAAGTATTTTCGGAGCGAATTCTGGCTATAAGATTCGGATTGATCAAATTGATCTGGATCGTTTGCTGTTGAACCAGAAAGCGCTTGAGAAGCTCCAAAATTATGGAGTACTTGGGCGCGACTTAAACACGGATCAATACGCTGCTCCCTTTCATCAGAGCCGCCTAGTAAATCAGCTGCGCCCAGATCAAGTCAATCGACGGCTCACGGAAGTTGGCGTCACTACTAGGTTCGGTCTATTGCTGCGTTCCATCTTGGACAGCAAGTCAAGCACCTGGTTCGACATCCTCACCAACTATGTAACCTCTGAGGATGGCCGAAACTCAGATATTTTTGATCTAGTGGCTGCCGGTACACCAGAGATCGTCGAGAAGGTAAGTGTCCCTACACTGATCTCTTCCTCTAATCAACCCGCCAATCCTACTAGCAAGGTCACTCACCTGCACAAAGGTTTTGTCCCGCATGAGAGATCTCCACGGTACAACGAGGCGCCCTGCACACATGTTTCAGATTCTGTGTGAAATTGAAGAGGACGAGCTACTAGTAGACGGTGACGATTCAAACGAGGTTCCAGAGTTTTGTGTGGATATACCCAGAGTTCTAATGACTCCCACTCGGGTGTGTGTTACCGGATTTCAGCTCGAAATCAGCAATAGAGTGGTCCGGAAATTTGTGCAGGAAGAAGGTTTCTCTCGAGAGTCTTTCATCAGGGTCATGATTGGAGACGAGAATTCTGACAAACTCTTTTCCGCCGACACCAAAGACATGCGAACGTCGAGCAGCGATCCCAATAAGTTTAGTCCCGCGGCCGAGCGAATTCAACATCTACTGTTGGAAGGGATTACAATCAATGGGAAATTGTACAGATTTCTCGCCTATTCATCAAGCCAGTTGAAGGAGATGTCAGTTTGGATGGTATGTCCAGAACGTAATTGGACTGTCCAACGGATGCGAGATTCCATGGGAGACTTTTCCAGCTGTAAGACACCTTCGAAGTATGCTGCAAGGATGGGGCAATGCTTTTCAACAACGATTGAAACTATTCCTGGTGGAGGCCATGGGGTTCTGCGTGTAGACGACAAGTTCCCCGACATTATATCTGATGCTGATATGGTCCACTCAGATGGCGTCGGTCTCATTCGAAAAGAGCTTTTATCCCAACTCGTAACGCAGCTACCGTTTGCTCCAGAAGACCCACACGATGTTTCCGCCATTCAAATTCGTTTTGGTGGTGCTAAAGGGGTTCTTACGGCATGGGAGTTTGACGACTTGAACAATCTGCGATGTTTGGGCTACGATATATGCATTCGTCCGTCCATGAACAAGTTTGCAGTACCTCGGTATGAGACGCTTGAAGTTGTTTCGATCAGCAATGCCGTCCCTTACTATCTCAATCGCAGCGTGATTCTGTTGCTGGGGCTGCATGGCGTCAAAGATAATGTGTTCCTAAAAATGCAGGCTGAAATGTTGAAAAGTCTTGATGAAATGCTGACGAAACCAATGTTCGCTAGTGGTCTGCTCAACAACCTCAGTGGGCCGGAGAGCAGTCTCATTTCAACTCTCGTACACATGCTGAATAACAGCTCAGACCCCAGGCGAGAACCTTTCCTGTTTTCTTGTCTCCACGCTATACGAGCGTACCACCTGATGAATCTTCGCCAGAAAGCAAGAATCTATGTTCCGTGTGGCAGCGTACTCATCGGTGGAATCGATGAGCTTGGGGTCCTTCGTGAAGGACAAGTTTTTCTGCAAGTTCGTCGGAATCCCCGTGGCGAGTTGGACAGAGAAGGTAGTTTCGAACGGGTTATTGGACAGGTAATGGTCACGAAGCATCCCGTGATGCACCCGGGCGACACCAGAGTTCTGAAAGCCGTCGATATCCCGCAGCTAATAGGACACAAAAATGTGATTCTTTTCAGTAAGCATGGTTTACGGCCCGAAGCTAACAAGATGTCCGGAAGTGACCTGGATGGAGACCAATACGCGGTCACTTGGGACATGAGTCTTGTTCCTCCGAGTAACTTGACACCGATGGATTATTCAGTAAAGAAGGAACAGGAGGAGGAGAGAATCAACGACGAATCTTTACTCAATCATTTGATCAACTACGCACGAGCCGACACGATGGGCCAAATCGCGAATCTATGGTTGGACCATGCGGTCGACAAGAAGGATCCAGGATGCGAAAACTGCAGGGAATTAGCAAAATGGTATGCCGTTGCAGTTGACTTTCCAAAGAGTGGAGAACCTGCGGTTATTCCCACGGAACTAAAACTACCAAGCTCGCATCCACGAGCCCACTGGCGCGACAAGAAGAATAGCCCATCCTTTCACTGCGACTCCATTTTGGGTCAACTTTATGACCAGATCCAAGAGAATTCCTGGAAGCTCACTTCTGGCGGATTCCGCGTTGCTATTGCTGGCCGAAAGAAGGACAAGTGGGGTCAGATACTGATGTTTGGAGATCCACATGATATCAGAGAGTCAAAAGTTAATATCTATGATGTATCCGTGCCAGCACGACTTGGTTGGGGCGAAGATGGGGACGATCAGAAACTTTTGGACTTTGCAGACACTGAACGCTTCCGATACGAAGATCGTTTGGTTGGCTTGATGAAGCAATTCAACATCAAACGCGAGGGCGAAATCGTGACGGGCTGTGTACTCAAATACCACAAGCTCAATGAGCGCCGGCGTCATGAGGTGGCGCAAGAAATCAAGCGCCGTTTCCTCGCCATAAGAAGTGACTTTCGCGCACAATTCTTCCACGCCGTGAAGCGCCTGGTTGATGGAGGTGTGGATTATTTCCTTCTAGACGAGGAAGAAAATGAGGAAGAATTCGTTGACACCAGCTGGATTGAGGAGGCTGCCGTCACCAACGCATCATGGAAGTCGCTCGAAACGCGGGAACGCAGCCTTGCCCGTACCTTTGCTAAGAAGCTCGCAGCTTCTTATTACATTGTTTGTTACAGCCAGAAGTGGCACAACGCCCACACCAAATCTGTCATCTACAGCTTTCCGTGGATTATTGCAGCCGACGTGATTGACAGCGGGCTAGTAGAGCAGTTTGAGAGGATGTCCTTGTGAGCACTCCTTTTTCTTTTGAGCGCTCATTTGTGCTCGTCGCAAAATCATGCTGCTTGCTAAAGATTTAGTAATCTACAAAGTCACTTAATTAAAATCAAAATCCTTTTTACTTTTTTTGCGTTTCTTGGTTTTGGTTCCGTCTCGGCCGTAAAATTATTCGTGATAAAGAACCAATCAATGTGAGCCTTTGCCGATGCTGCCAAAAATCCTTATTCTGGCGCCGCCTTTGCCCTGCATATGTAACTGGACGCAGCTCCCTCTGCGACGTGGCTGAGAGCATTGCCTCCACAATAGAAAAAGTTCATTGCTTGGCCTCTGGTGGTAGACATTTCCTCCAACTTGACCACTCCAGCCTGCACACAGTCTCGGACGGCAATCAATCGTTTCAAGTCAGACTCTGATTCAGTCGTAATATCATCCGACCAGCCGCACACCTCCAGAAACTCTTTCTCGACCCGGCCAATATCGGCCCTGAGGAGTTTGGCAATTTTCAATATTTCTTGTGGATCCTTTTGTACCTTTTGCATGGCTACAATGACAGCGTAGTCTTGCTCCAGTCGGATCACTACTTTTTTCCAAAAGTTCAACAACGCGTGATCAAACATAGCAATGCAGACGTTGATTTCGAGCACGTCTACTTTGCTAGGTAGCAGCTTTTGAATCCTTGGGCTCTTGGCTACCGAGATGAGCAGGAATCGTGGAGCCTTGAGTTCCGAGAAACCAAAATCTGGGATGGCACTTTGCTTAAGAACAACTTTCGTGCATTCCGGGAATTTGAAGTTCTTGAGTCGGTCCATAGCCCGCTTCACTTCAATCTCCAAGCGTAGCATGACCTTGAGAACTCGTCGTTCCAGGTCTTCGATCTTGGTGTGCTCTCGTCGTGCGGTATGCGGCTTGTTTTTGAGTGGTCCTTGCAGCAGGAGAGCGACGAACCACACTTTTCGCCCGAACACGTCCAAATCTGTCCACGCAGACTTGTACTTGTTTTCCGCATCGGTGATTACGGACGAGACAAGGTCATGAAAATTCTTAAAGGCCAAATGGTAAATGGATTCGGCCCGAGCACCAGCTGGACTCTGTCGTAACTCAACGCTGACAATCTTGAGCTTCTCCAGCGAAGCCAGAAAGGCATCTTTTCGTTTCAGAAGATCATCCATATCCAGGGTTTTGGCTTTGAAATCGGGAAGATCTTTCTTTAAATGATCGGTGAGTCGCTGGACTTGGTCGATGCAAAAAGCTTCGCTGGTACATTGCGAGACCTGCTGCATAGCCCGAACATCCTGCTTTTCCAGTCCCGAAAAATCTTCGTTTACACATGACAAAAGTAGCGGCTCGGATGTAACAACATTATTCATTTCGGTTTGCATCTTCTTGAGCATGGACGTAAAGTGAGTGACATCCTTGCTCTCATGAATAATATTGTCCAATGTTTTTATCACACGTTCTCGGAACTCTGTGACATGCTGTATCGACGCCTTGAGGGCAAAATGCGCGCACTTGTTGGCCTCTGGAAACTCCCGAGCAAGCTCTGTCAGCTTGGTCATGCGATCTTGACAAGTCTTGTAGTCATTCGACTGGAGGGCATGAATCAAATCCCGTAACATAACAACCGCGTCGTGTGTAACGGTACCGTACGTTTTGGCTTCGGGTATAACTTCGGACAGTCTCACCAACTGTTGAGCTCTGTGGATCGCCATGCTGTAGTCTTTTCGCTCTATCGATGCCATGACCCTTGTTCGGAGACTCGTCATGTGCTTTTGGATGGCCTCGGTTCCTAGCTTGGCACAATCCCTGGCTTCGGGAAGGACTTGCGCCAGGTTTTGAAGCTGCCGAAGTCGATAGACTGCCGTGGATTGATCTTCTTCCACAAGAGAGGTTCGAAGATCACTCAGCGTTATTCTCAGTTGCAGCTGCAGCTTTTTCAACGCTGGAAACGACACAAAGGGAACGAAAAATCGTTGTGGATCAATCACAGTCCGGGCTTCCTTCCAAAGCTTTTCTAGAAAATCAACAGGGTCTTCTTTCAGAGGTAGGACAATGTTGGCCGAGGGTGTGGTTTTCTTGACGATATCGTCCAGCACTCTTTTCATGAACTTGCCGTCTTTGGTAGTAATTCTAGTACCAGTACTGGCTGTTCCATCTTCATTGGTAGGGTTATATTTGCCAGTGTTCATATTCTTTTTGTGGTAATGCTTCATGACAGTAAACTGTTTACAGAGACAGTCGCGATGCTTCTCTTCGTATTTGGTAAACACATAATTGAGGGGTCCCAGATCAATTTCGGAATTCTTGGCGACGAGCCGTGCAATACAAGCCACGGTATCACCGTCCAGGGCACTAAATCGTTCTCGGACACGCACTTCTTCACGGTTAATGACAAATACCGGCTTGACCGTTCTCGCTCGATGAATGGCCCGGATCATACCCAATCCATTGGCAATATCCAACTCGACGCTTCCCGCATTCAACGACGACGAAAAATCGTTCCCCAATCCCGGCGTATCACAGATCACCACCGAATGCTGCATATTCTCTCCAAAGGTGACTTCGGTCGTCTGCAAATGATTCGTGACGGGATCTCGATCGTTGGCGCTGGTCTTGCAGTGCGCCATATCGGCCTTGCGTACCGCCGAAGGCTGCAAATGAAAGAATCCATCGACTTCGATTTCTTCCAACTTGGATCCCGCCATATAATGCATAGTGGTCGTCTTTCCCGATCGTGCTGCACCACACAAGAGGATCACATCTTTCCCCGCCATGACATCACCGGCCCGTTGATTGTGTTGCATGAAATAAATGAGTTTGTCCAAATCGACCAATTGGATTTCTTGCAACAATCGGGAGACGTAAATGACCATTTGACTGACATGTCGCAGCACAGCAGCCACATGATTGCTCTGGTTGGTCAGCTTGTTGTGAAGCTTGTCATGATCGTCGGTATTCTTGTAGCTGTTGGGGCCTTGCAACAAACTACCAGCACCACGCGTGGCCGCCGATTGAACCGCTTCCAAAATGTCCCGTCCGGCTTGACTGTGGAGGGGAAATCGATCAATTTGTTCGACCAAGACTTTCTGAAAGCGTTCCAGGTTTTTGAGATATTGTTGGGTATGACGTTCCGTCCAAGTCAAGGGAACTTGCTCATTGTCATTATTGTTATCATGTGGCTGTGGTTGTTGAAAATGGCCGTTCCTTCTCAAGGAGTAATCACCAAAGGTATCATCGTCACTCGCAGCAGTGGTACACGTACCAGCAATCCCGGCATCTGTGGCTTCTCGGTGTTGATGTTGTTGTTGTTGTTCCTGTTGCTGCTGAAGCTGCAGTCTCTCCTTGAGGGATTTCAAGTAATCGTAAAACTCTTTCAAGGTGTTCTCTACGATTTGAGGAGAGCTTTTATTGATATCATCTGCATTATCGGCAGACGACATTTTGTTGCTGTTGTTGCTGTTGTTGTTTCGTGGGAGGTCATCCATTTCTCCACTGCTGCTATTGGAAGGACAACACCAACCTTGATACCGTCTTATATCCGGTACAAGGAGATGCAAGTTCCAAGTTTTGGTTTAGTTCGGTAAGCTCTTTGGTTGGACCTACGAATAGACTGTTGCAAAGAGGATCTAGTAGCACAACTAAAAGCTATCCTGTTTTTCAACACAAAGATAGCTATGGTTGGTACTGGTGGTAGCTTCTGAATAGTTGCACTGTTGGCAGTTGTTTGCTACTAGTACCAGGTATCTTGGATATCGGGTACAGTAGTACACATTCATACGTCGTACTAGTCTAGCTAGCTAGTACACACAGTAGTCTAGTAAGCACTGTTCACTCAATCCGTGTGGTCGGTGATTGGAATGGCGAGGGTGGAGGCAAATTCTTGGATCGCAAAAAGACGATACGTAGGCCCATTTTGCACGACTCGATTTGGGGTCCACTAAATAGCGCCAGTCCAACTCATGGAGATTAGGCTATTCCAGCGCATGCGAGCGAGAATGAGCGAAAAGATCCAACTTGAGCCAATGTATCTCACAATTTGGACCTGCCGGTGACAATAATTTATGTCTTTCTCAGCTTGGACACGGATCGATGGTTTTGGCACTGCTGGTGCCATGCTAGCTGGCCAGCTAGACCAATGGGTGCAGCTTTTCCAGAAAATACGATATTTATTTACATGGACAGTGCCACCAGCACAATGATCAGGCTAAAGTTGGGATCCTGTAAATAATTGGAAGAAATTGATGTTTGGCACTTCCTCATTGCGATTGGTGTTGCCTCATTTGTTTTGGTCGGCCGTGGTCTCCGGATTCTTCCCAACACTCAACAAGCAAATTTGAATGGACTGCAAAGGCTAGTCCCTGATGGAATCCATCTATTCTTGGTTCTACCTGCAGCAAGAAGCTTACTCATTCGTCGTGGCCAAGCCATTCCAAACAGTCCAACAAGACCCCCACAAATGTTGATGGATAAACACATTCATTGACAGGCAATCGAAAACTGCCAAAGACGCAACTCAAAAAAGGTCCACACAGGCGGTAGGAGGCTTCCGCTTTAGGAAAATCATGGTGGTCCGTCGAAGCATCCACCCTCCTCCGACTGCATACCGAAGTGCTGCGAAGCACTGCAGTGCTGGAAGGGTGCTAACTGACAAGAGCAATGTGTTCGATACAAGTTTGTTTCGGAATAGACCAAGGAACATTCTAAACAAAGGAATCAACTACTCGATCCTCTCGATCTTTTGTCGTGGTGTTCATTTGGCAGTCCAGTGTCCCACGATCTTGCTTAGTGTCCCACGACCTTGGTGCTCGAAAAAGGAGCCCATGGACAACCACTCGCACGCACTCCGCGACGAATCATGGCACTAGCTAGCTAGCTAGCTAGGAATCATGGTCGTACAGGGCAATCGGCGATAAGTGTTTTGACCACAGCCACAACTACGATAGCTTGGAAAAATTATGAAGAGAGGATTAGAATAAAAGGCTTTTCTCCTGGGACGGCACTGACGACGGCCCTAGACAGAAAATGGGAGAAAGCTCTGTGGCTCTGGGCCCTTCTGCACTCGATTATTTGACGTTTGTAACCCACACTCTGGTCTAGAACCACATTCATCACTGGAACTATATGTACTACCTGTCATGCAACGACATCTACATCGAATGATTGGCTATGGTGGTGTGGGATTCCAAGTGACAATCAACAGCCACTCGATAATCGTCACCGTTCAACATATTATCAGCTACAACATATGATTTGCCATACTTGTGTATCGAGTAAGAATCCTTAGTGAACGAGACGGCTTGGCTTGGCAAAGCTCTTCCGGATGAAACAAAATCCAAAAAATTATTGGAAGAGCAACGATCCTCCACTTTCGACCATCAACAACTTTTAATTTTTGGATAATAAATAAATTTACGTAGAGAATCTAAACCAAAATAGTGCAACTGCAATTGCAGCCACATAAAGACTCCCCACAGTCAAACTGAACATCAGAAATATTACAAAGATCACTTGGCACAGATCCAGAGAATGAATTGTTGTGCAGCCACAACGTGGACAATGCGCCGTCCCTAGCCAGCAAAGCTAGTTCCGTTGGTACAGTGCCAGTCAAGTTGTTGTTGCTAAGATACAACTCTTGCACGTGGACAAGAGATGCAAGCTCTGTCGGGATAGATCCAGTAAGGAAGTTAGCCTCGAGATCAAGCATTGTCAGATTGGATAACAGCCCAATCTTGGATGGAATCTGTCCTGTCAGCTTGTTCTCCCAAACACTCAAATACACCAAATTTGATAGCAATATTATCTCACTAGGAAGCGTGCCCTTCAAGTTGTTGTTTTGAAGTGCAAGCCACTCCAACAACGTCAGTAATCCCAACTCGGATGGGAGCGTCCCTGTCAGGGCATTCAACTGTAAATTAAGAATGTGCAATAAGGTCAGTGCTCCCAACTCCGATGGGAGTGTCCCTGTCAGTGCATTGCCAGAAAGATCAAGCCACTTTAGGGTAGACAAGTGTCCAATTTGACTGGGAAGTGTTCCATTAAGCTGATTGTCATCAAGACTGAGCTCCAGAAGGCTATGCAGTAGACCAATTTCAGTTGGGATAGAATCAGTCAGACCATTTCCATAAAGATAAAGCCACTCTAGGGTAGACAGATGTCCCAGTTCGTTGGGAAGTGTTCCATTGAGCTGATTGTCATGAAGAGCAAGCTGCCGAAGGCTAGGCAGTAGACCAATTTCAGTTGGGATAGACGCAGTCAGGTAATTTCCATAAAGATAAAGCCACTCCAGGGTAGACAGCTGTCCAATTTGGCTGGGCAGTGTTCCACTGAGCAGGTTGGTGTTAAGAGTAAGCCCCAGAAGGCTAGACAGTAGACCAATTTCAGTTGGAATAGATTCAGTCAGGTTATTTTCAGAGAGATCAAGGTGTGGAAGGTTTGAAAGTTGTCCTATTTCACTGGGAAAAGTGCCATTTGTCATGTTTCTGAAAAACCCAAGCCATTCCAGGGTAGACAGCAGTCCAAGTTCACTAGGAATGGGTCCAATTACTTGGTTGTCGTGAAGAACAATCTCCTCCAGATAAGACAACTTTCCCAATTCACTGGGCAGTTGTCCAGAGATGCTGTTGCGATCAAGATAAATCCTAGCCAAGCGTGGGAGCTCTCCAATTTCACTTGCCAGCTGCCCAGACAGCTGATTGGCTCCCAAAGAAAGTCGTTCCAAGCTCAAAAGCTGCCCTATTTCACTAGGAATAGTTCCAGTGAGTGCATTGGCAAAAAAATCAAGCCACACCAAGTTAGTGAGCTGTCCTACTCTGTCAGGAATAGTTCCGTTGAACTGATTGGTAGCTAGCCTCAGGAATTTCAGAGCCTTCAAATCCCACACTGTTGAAGGAAAAGATCCATGCAAATGTTGATAATCTAAGGAGAGAACTTCCAGATTGGCACAATGGCCAATCTCAGTTGGGAGGCTTCCAGAAAGCGCTGCTCCATTCATCGCTGAATAGCGTGGATCCAAGTTGATGGTCTTTAGTGATGGCAGTAGCTCAAACATCTCCGGTGGCAGTGTTCCATTGACATCATTGTGCCGTAGCCACAGGTGGTAGCACTTGCCAAGCTTGATGTTGCTAGGGTCCTCTTCTTCACATGGATTCGTAAAATTAGAGATGCTTATTTGATCCAGAATTTCACCCGTGTTTCTAAAAGCATCATGCATAAAGGGACTGCTAGCCCACCACTGGCATTCATGAATGTCAGTGTCCATCCAATCCTCATTGTTTTTCCAACTGGTTGGACCATTCGTGGCACAATAGAAAGTGGCCAGTGCGAAGCGTTGTTGAATTCTCCATTCAGAGTAATTGTCAAGATGAGGGTCGTTGATGACAAAATAAAAGGCCTCAAATTGTGGTGATGAGGTGTCATCCTGTGCAGCACAGCTTGCAATGCACAGTTGGGCAGCAAAGACTTGATTCTTTGTTCTGTTGACAGTGTGGGTGACATTGTGGGTGACACAGTGGGTGAGCTTGTGTCACAGTAAACTCCCTACCTTGGTCATTGATCTGTTTGTTTCTTTTAGTCAGAAACACCGCTGCTAGCACAGCACCGAGCACAACAACCAATCCCACACCCAGAAAGGCACCTTGGAAACAGCGGTTTCGCTGTCGGCGTTTCCTTTCACTGACAGCAAGATCGACTTCTTCGGCAACAGGAAGATTCTCAGGATCAAAGTCTTTGTCATCGTGTACAAATTTGGCCACTGGTGGAGGCACTGGTGTTGTTTGATGGCCAAGAGATCCCTCAATGTTTCGGTCAGCAAAAGCTTGGTGTTGCTGTCGTTCAAGCGCTGCAAATGAGGCCCTTTGGAGACGTTGCAATTCTTGTTGGTGAGCAGAGCAGGCTCCGGGAAGTTGTTCCTCTTGCTGTTCCTCTTGCTGTTGTTGGTGCTGTTGCTGTGCTGGTTTCACTTCCTCTTTTGCTTCTTCTTGGGCTTCTTGAAGAACAGCTTTGTTGGGGCTGTTCATCGAAGAGCACAGACTGAAAAAATGCAATTTTCTTGGTGCAGGTGTTGCTTGGGTTGCATCTGCTTGTGCTGATGGTGACGATGGTGGGTGGGGAACGGCTGCAGAGGAGCGCAGACTGAAAAAATGCAACTTTTTCCGCTCTGGTTTTGTTTGGGGGGCATCTGCCTGTGTTGGTGGTGGATGGAGAACCGTTGGAGACACTGCGGCCAGAAGCTCTTGCTTTTGGGGTACAATTTTCAACGTTGTGGTCGTTAGAATCAAAAAATGCAGCTTCTTTTTGCTGTTGTGATTGTGGGTCGTTGTTGTGGTGGTTTCTGTTGCCATGTTGAACACAGAAGCAGCTGCAGCAGGGACAGAAGTGCCGGCATCAGCTGCAGTGCTTTCATGGAGCTCATCCTTAGCCAGATCATGAGAGCCAGAAACACCCA
>ENA-ORBV01011851-ORBV01011851.1-microbial-mat-metagenome-genome-assembly--contig:-NODE-11851-length-13576-cov-4.312023_pt1 | contig 13576 bp, 12 predicted proteins | sample MGYA00237777_ERZ505514 | MGnify/ENA primary metagenome ERZ505514 (study PRJEB26160, sample SAMN06269048) | microbial mat metagenome | isolation source: Oligotrophic lake microbial mat | place...
GTGCGGCCCTTGGGCTCGACGGCCGGCACGCGAGAGGCGGCGGCGCCGTTGTCCGTGATCTTCTTCAGGGTGACGTGGACCATGCGGCCGGCGGTCAGGCGCAGGCGCTGCGAGATCAGGTCGAGGTAGTTGTCGTGGATCCAGATCGCGGCGAAATCATTCGGCACGCCGAGGACCAGCGAGTCCTCCGTGGTTTCCACGCAGCGGATAGGCTCGAACCACATCGAGAACACGTCCTCGGGGAAAAGGCCCTTAAGGTCGCATTTGACGGTTTCCCAGAGGCTGGTCTGGAGGACGGGGTGGGGCATGACGGGGCGGAGGTGTGGACAGGATTATTAACATCCCAGCAACAGCTCATGCCAGCAACCCCGAAACATCCTGTCGTGCGTGTCTACTCGGAGGGAAAGGGGGATCAGGCCGTCACTCCTCCGGCGGCGCGTGGGCTGCGGGGTAAAGTGACTAATGGCCAGTGTCTAAGGAAGCCCTGGTCGAGTCGGTGCACGAAGTGCGCTGCGGAATTGGGAAGGAACGGTCGCTAGGAAGGACAGTTAAAAATTACTTTGTGAGTAACGTGAATCAAAAAATGCGTTTCAAGGGCAACTTTCCGACATCTTGTTCACACCCTGCAGGCGGATAACTTTTCCCATTTTGATGTTGCGAAATGAACAGCGGGTCAGGGGTGTGATTTCCCCTCGGAGGCGGCGGTTTTGGCGCGGCGGCGGATTGCTTGCTTAACCAGTTGTGGTGTGGCGGACGGGTTTCACTGATGAACGTGGCATCAAAAATAATTTGCAGCGGCGGTGCGAAGGGAGGCTGGTCCTACCGCCGCCGCGGCGCGGAACGGAGTCCGCGCCCTACCAGTCTCAAGCATTCGCGAGCTGGTGAGGCTCGGGGTCGGCCCACTTGCCATGCTCCCGGATGAGGGCGATCAGCCGGGCGTCGGCCTCGGCCTGCGGAATGTTGTATTGGACGCAGTTTTTCCCGACGTAGAGGTTGATCTTGCCCGGGGCGCCGCCGACGTAGCCGAAGTCGGCATCGGCCATCTCGCCGGGGCCGTTCACGATACAGCCCATGATGGCGATTTTCACGCCCTTGAGGTGGCCGGTCTGCGCGCGGATGCGCTGGGTGGTCGTCTGCAGGTCGAAAAGCGTGCGGCCGCAGCTGGGGCAGGCGACGAATTCGGTCTTGGAGATGCGTGCGCCCGCGCCCTGGAGAATGTTGTAGGCCAGTTTGGTGGCCCGGGCGGGGTCTGACTCGGTCTCGATGCTGACAAGGTCACCGATGCCGTCGCAAAGCAGGCTGCCAGTCAGGAAACTGGCCTCGAGGAGCTTGGAGAGGAAGCTGTTGTCGCCTTGCACGGCCGTGCCGGAGGTGTTGCGGATCCAGATGGGGGCATGCGAACCGGCGGCCTTGAGGTGCTCCAGCAGGCGGCGGTAGGCGCCGATGCTGTGGGCGGCAATGGCGTCGGGACGTAGGGCCGAAAGCGTGAACAACAGTCCGGCATCGCCCAGCTTGCGCACCACGGCCTCGTAGGGGGCGAAGTGCTCCGGATCGATCTCCACGGCCAGAAAATGACCCTGCCGGCGGACGAATTCTGTGAAGGCGGTGAGTTGGGCGGTCTCGCCGGCCTCGAACTTGCGGACGAGGAGGAGCTTGGATTTGAAATTTGAGATCTGAGATTCCAGATCGGCCGGCGTGAGCGTCGGGGCCAGTTCGAGGGCGAGGAAGTCGACTGGCAGCGGCGTCCGGGCCACTATCTCGCAAAGCGTGGCTAGATCCGCGGGTCCGGCCACCGGCACCAGCAGGCCCTCAGCAGGAGTATCCTTCAGCTTCGGGGCGGCCAGGGCCTGGGCGGCGTCGGGCAGGCCGGCCAAGGTGGTCCGGACGATGACGCGCGGCGGCTGTTCGGGACCGACGACGCACTTGTCCGAGAACTTCAGCACAGCGGTCTCGCGCCGGGCGAAGTGGTAGGGATCCAGCGAATCGCTCAGAAGCAATTCGGAACGCTGAACGCTGAACGCTGAACTTTGAACTTCCAAGTTCTCGGAACTTGAACGTTCGGCGTTCAGCGTTGGGCGTTGGGCGGTAGAGTCCCGCCAGAGACTCATGGCTTTGTCGGCGATGGCCCGGGCCACGGGGATCTCATAAACGGAGTCCTCGGTCAGGGAGACGCGGATGGTGTCGCCGAGGCCGTCGAGCAGCAGGCTGCCGATACCGATAGCCGACTTGATCCGGCCATCCTCACCGTCGCCCGCCTCGGTAACCCCGAGGTGCAGGGGATAATGCATGTCTTCCTGGGCCATGCGCTCGACCAGCAGCCGGTAGGCCTGGATCATGACTTTCGGGTTGCTGGACTTCATCGACAGGATGATGGCGTGGTAGTCGTGGCGGCGGGCGATGCGGAGGAACTCGAGGGCGCTCTCGACCATGCCGAGCGGCGTGTCGCCGTAGCGGTTCATGATGCGGTCGGAGAGGGAACCGTGGTTGGTGCCAATCCGCATGGCGCGGCCGAGCTCCTTGCTGCGCTTCACCAGCGGGGAGAACAACTCGTGCAGGCGCTCCAACTCGCGGTCGTAGTCCGAATCGCTGTATTCCTTGACGGCGAATTTCTTCTTGTCGGCGTAATTGCCCGGATTGACGCGGACCTTGTCGACGTGCTCGACGGCCTCCATGGCGGCGGAGGGCAGGAAATGAATGTCGGCGACCAGGGGGATGTGGCCGAAGCCCGCGGCGGAGAGCTGCGCGCGGATGTCCTTCAGGCATTTCGCCGCGGCGACGTTGGGCGCCGTGATGCGGACGATCTCACAGCCGACCTCGGCCAGGGCGATGGACTGCTGCACGGTCGCCGCGATATCCTGCGTGTCGCTCGTGGTCATCGACTGGATACGCACGGGATTGGTGCCGCCGACCCCGATGCCCCCGACCAGCACCTCGACGGTGCGGCGGCGGAGCGTGTGGTAGCGGGACGCGCAGTAGGACATGGGCGGTAGAATCAATGTAGGGCAGGCACTGGCGCCAGCCTCAAAATGAATCGAGGTGGGAGGGGCTTTATGCTCCGACGGATTCGCGAACCACGCAGGGTCGGGGCATAAAGCCCCTCCCACCAGGGCTTGCTGAGCTACGGCTTCGCCGGCTCGGCCGTTTTCTTCGCCTGTTCGGCCGCGGCTTCCTTGGCCTGGGCGTCCGTGCGGACGTCGCGGGCGATGCGCCGCACGTCGAACACGCTCACGTAGATGATCATGGTGAACAGCAGGACGATGAAGACGCTCTGGGCCGCCGCGATAAAGTTGACGGGCAGGGCCTTGCCGCGGAGACGGCCGATGGTGGCGAACAGCATGTGGCCGCCGTCGAGCACCGGGATGGGCAGCAGGTTGAAGATGGCCAGGTTCACGTTCACGAGAATGGCGATCCACAACACGTAGCGGAAGCCGGCCTCGGAGGCGTCCCAGTAGATTTTGCCAATGCCGATCGGGCCGCTGAGCTTCGAGATCCCGATGTCGGAATTGGGGTGGATGAGGCTCCAGAGGGTGCGCACGGTCATGATGACCTGGTGGGAGAGCTGGCTGAAGGGATTGGTGTGCTTCAGGCCGAAACTGGTGCGGTAGACCGCGCCGAACCAGGCCGGCGTGTCCTTGGGCCGGTCGGTGGGGACCTTGAGCTCGACGAGTTCGGAGCCGCGTTCGACCACGAGGGTGAACGTGCGGGCCGGTTGCTCCTGCATGGCGTCGACGAGGGTGGCCATGTTCAGGAGGCGCTGGCGGTCGAGCTCGACCAGGCGGTCGCCGGCCTGCAGGCCGATGGTGTGGGCGAAGGATTTTTCCGGCACACTGGCGACGATGGGCGTGTAGGCGTAAATGATGCCGACGCGGCGGTTGTTGTCCTCGCCGGAGAGGCGCGGATAGACGGGCAGGTCGATCATCTGGCCGTCGCGCTCGATGCTGAAGACGGCGCGGCGCTGGCCGTCGTCCGCGACGCCGGAGCTCATGACGAGGGTCTGGAGCAGCTCGGGCCAGTCGTTGACCTTGGTGCCGTCGATGGCGCGGATGGTATCGCCCACCTTCAGGCCGGCCGCGAGGGCGGGACCGGGCACCACGGTGCCGTCAGCGAGGGTGATGGTCTTGGCGATGTAACCGATGCGGGTGGTCGAGAGCTCCTCGCTGGTCGGCTGGCCGACGACCCAGAGGATGCTGGCGAGGACGAAGGCGAAGAGGACGTTGAAGAACGCGCCCGCGGCGAAGACGATCATCCGGGTGCGGTAGCTGATGGGTGGCAGGGGCTCGGCCGGCTCCGCTTCGCCCTCGAGGGCCGCCATGTCGGCCAGCTGGGGGAGGGCGACATAGCCGCCGAGCGGGATCCAGGACAGGCGGTATTCGACGCCGTCCTTGCCCGTCCATTTCCAGATGGCCGGGCCGAAGCCGATGGAGAAGCGGGTGACCTTCACGCCACGGCGCCGGGCGGCGAGGAAGTGGCCGAGCTCATGGACGAAGATCGAGCCGCCAAAGAACAGGACGATCAGGAAGATCGACCAGATGCTGCTGAACAGCGAGGTGAGGAAATCGGTGGGCATCAGGTGGAGAAAGATTGGGCAACGCGCCGGGCTTCGGCGTCCACGGCTAGGACCTGATCGAGTGTGGTGGGTTCGATCAATTTAACCGCGGCCAGAGTGTGTTCAATAATCCGCGGAATCGCAAGATAGGGGGCCCGGTTTTGCAGAAAAGCGGCGACGGCCACCTCGTTAGCCGCGTTAAATACCGCGGGGGCGGTGCCGCCGGCGGCCATGGCCTCGCGCGCCAGCCGAAGGCAGGGATAACGGGCCTCGTCGACGGGCCGGAAATCGAGGGCGAAGACCTTGTCCAGAGGCAGGGCCGTGTCCGTGCCGGTGGCGGCGCGCTCCGGATAAAGGAGGGCGTGCTGGATGGGGAAAGTCATCGAGGGCGGGCAGAGCTGGGCCAGCATCGAGCCATCGGTGAACTCGACGAGGGCATGCACGACACTCTGGGCATGCAGGACGGCGTGGCACTGGTCGGCGCGCAGGCCGAAAAGGCACTGCGCCTCGATGAGTTCCAGTCCCTTGTTGGCCAGCGTGGCGGAATCGACCGTGATTTTGGGGCCCATGGCCCAGTTAGGGTGCTTGAGGGCGTCGGCTGGCGTGACCTGGGCCAGTTTTTCGAGCGGCCAGTCGCGGAAGGCACCGCCTGAGGCGGTGAGGACGAGCCGGCGGACATCGGCGGGGTGGTGACCCTCGAGGCATTGGAAGACGGCGTTGTGCTCGCTGTCCACCGGCAGGAGCCGGCTGCCGCTGGCGCGCGCGGCGGCCATGACGAACTGGCCGGCGAGGACGAGGATTTCCTTCGAGGCGAGGGCGACGGTCTTTTTAGCGGCGATGGCCGCGAGGGTCGGCTGCAGGGCGGTGGTGCCGACAATGGCGACGAGTACGACATCCGCCTCGGGCAGGGTAGCGAGCTGGTTCAGGCCGTCGGCGCCGCCATGGAAAGTGGTGCCGGCCGGGAAAGCGCCGGTGCTGCGGGCCGCCGCGAGGGCGGCCGGATCGTAGAGGCCGACGTGCCGCACGCCGAACTGGCGGGCGATCTCGGCGAGGCGGGCGTGCTGGCCGTGGGCGGCGATGCCGACGAGTTCCAGCCGGTCGCATTGGGCGGCGATGACCCGCAGCGTGCTCTCGCCGATGGAGCCGGTGGCGCCGAGGAGGACGACGCGTTTTTTTGGTGGGGAGGGCACGAAGGGGAAGGGGCTTTATACCCCGACAGGGTGGCCCGGGCCAGCCAGAAGTCGGGGCGTAAAGCCCCTCCCACTATTTTCAGGGGCATCCATCATTCCAGGAACAGGAAGATGAAATACGCGACCGGCGCGGTCAGCAGCAGGCTGTCGGTCAGGTCAAACGCCCCGCCGATGCCGGGGATGAGCTGACCCGTGTCCTTGGTGTCGGCGCGGCGCTTGATGGCGGACTCGATCAGGTCGGAGACAATGGCGATGATAGCCAGCGGCAGGGCGACGAGCGCGGCGAGGGCGGGCGTGAGGCTCGTGGGCAGGCGGTCGGAAAAGAAAAAAGCGATGGCCGCACCGACTCCGGCAGAGATGAGGACACCGCCGACCGCGCCCTCCCAGGTTTTTTTCGGGCTGATTTCCGGCGCCATCTTGTGTTTGCCGAAGGCCATGCCCGAAAGCAGCGCGCCGACATCGCAGAACTTGGAGACGGCGATGACCCAGAGGCAGACGGCGAGGTTCTCACCGCTGTCGGCCTCGCGCATGAGGAGGCGCACGAGGAAGTGCAGCAGGTAGGGGATGTAGAACAACCCGCCGACGGTGGCGGCGATGGTCTCGACGCGGTTGGCGGTATTGCGCTCGCCGAGCACGCGGATGCAGGAGACCACCATGGCCAGCACGAGCAGGCTGATGGCGAGGCCGCCGGCCGCGTCGGGCTCGTCGGTGTAGTAGGCCAGATAGTAGGGCCCGGCGATCATCAGGCCGGCGAAGACCAGGCCCATGGCGTGGAAGGGTCGGGCGCCCATCTTGGCGGTCAGGCCGTAGAATTCATGCAGCGTGAGCACGCCGAGCAGCGTGGCCACGACCACGGCGGCGTGGGCGCCGAACAGCCACAGGCTGCCGAGCATGACGGTCCATAAGACGAGGGTGCTGAGGATGCGGGAAAGCACGGAATGAGCAGGAAGGGCGGGATTATTTGGCGCCAGACTTAATTTGTTCGGTGGTCAGGCCGTAGCGGCGCTCGCGGCGGCCGTATTCGTCGACGGCGGCCTGCAGGTCGGCCTTGCCGAAGTCGGGCCAGAGCACGGGCGTGAAGACCATCTCGGCGTAGGCGCACTGGAGGAGGAGGAAGTTGCTGACGCGCTGTTCGCCGGAGGTGCGGACGAGCAGGTCGGGGTCGGGCAGGGCGCTGGTGTAGAGGTAGTGGCTGAAACGTTCCCACGAGGCGTCGGTGGGCTGCTCGGTGCCGGCGAGCACGGCCTCGGCGTAGGCGCGGGCCGCATCGCCGACCTCGGTGCGGGCGCCGTAGTTGAGCGCGAGGACGAGGTTCCAGTCGGTGAAGTGTTTCGTGGCCTCCTTCACGCGCTCCAGCTCGCGCTGGACGTTGGCCGGCAGGGCGTCGGTGCGGCCGATGGTGTGGAGGCGGACCTTCTCCTTGATGAGGTTGTTCAGCTCCCGTTTCAAGAAGTAGTCGAGCAGGCCCATCAGGCCGGAGACCTCCTCGCTCGGGCGCTTCCAGTTCTCGACCGAGAACGCGTAGAGGGTGATGTAGCGGATGCCGATCTCACGGGCAGCGTCGACTACGGTGCGGACGGTCTCGACACCCCGGCGGTGGCCCTCGAGGCGGGGCAGGCCGCGGGATTGCGCCCAGCGGCCGTTGCCGTCCATGATGATGGCGACATGCTGCGGGATTTTCGCGGGACCGGGAGACGACATGCGTAAGGCTGATTCAGGTTGCCGGCAGGGGGTTTGGCAAGCCGCCTTCGCACAGGACAACTGCGGCGGGGGTCGAAGGGCGTGGCTTGCCTTACTCGGCCCGGGCTTGCAGATTCACCCCATGGCAATCCAACCACTGACCCCGGCGGAGATCAAAGCGGCGTTGCCGGCGCTGCCCGGCTGGAAGCTGGACCACGACGCGCTGGCCAAGGAATTCAAGTTCGGCAGCTTCAAGGAGGCGTTGTCGTTCATGGTGCGCGTGGGCTTCGAGGCCGAGGCGATGGACCACCATCCCGACTGGACGAACGTCTACAACCGCGTCGCCATTCGGCTGAACACCCACGACGCCGGGGGCAGGGTGAGCGCGAAGGACGTCGCACTCGCGAACAAGATCCAGGCACTCTCCTGGACGGACTGAACGGGCTAGGGTGAGTCTTCAAAATCAACACACTTGGCATCTGCCGATGTGGGAGGGGCTTTACGCCCCGACTGTTTCGGCTTCGCACATCATTTTGTCGGGGCATAAAGCCCCTCCCACATGATTTTGAAGACACACCCTAGAACACCCGAACGAAAGAACGCGGCCCGGCGTCGATGGCGGTGATGGCCCCAGCGACCGGGTGCGACGCCACCAGGTTGCCGGCGGAATCGAACTCGCCGATCGAACGCCCATCGGCCAGCGGCACGAGGCCACGCTGCGCCTCCGCGTCGTAGCCCAGCGACACCGGGTTCACCGCCGCGGCCAGAGTTGCGTAATACGCAAGATTCCCATCGGGCCCGACGAAGCCGAGGCGGGCCGGGGAGGAGGTGCTGAGCACCAGCAGGCGGCGATTCTGCTGGTCGTAGGCGAGTCCGCCGATGGACGTTGTGAGGCCGCGCAGCTCGAGCCGGCGGACAAATTCGCCGAAGAGCGTCAGCTCCACGACCGAGCGACCGTCGGGATGGACCGCGAACAGGTGGCGGTCACTGGAGCGGATGGCGAGGTCGGCGGGTGCGGTCGTGTGCAAATCCGCCGGCAGCGGCATCTCGCGGAGGATTTTTCCGGAAGGTCGCTCGATGACCCGGATGACCTGGGCCGGGGCAATGCGCACAAAGAGGTGGTCGGTGTTGAAGTCGTAAGCCAGGCCCAGCGCCTGCTCGCCGGGTGAAAGAGCGGAGCCGACCTCGGCGTAGGGCGGGCCCAAATCAAACACGGCCGGACTGTCGGCCGAAGTGAAATACACGTGGTTGGGCCCGGAAGTCGCGCAACCGGCCAGCAACAGCAGACCCAGTCCGGCGCAACCGGTCAGGGCAGGGAGGTTGGCCAGGCGCATCATGTCCGGACACTCGGCCAGGGCGGCCGGGGCGTAAATCCCAATCCCGCGACGGGTGGGGAAAATTCCGTCATCCCGCCCCGGGAGCGGTGAAACCGTTTGCCCTGCCGGAGCGTATCAGTAGCATACCGCCATGAGTGATTTTGCTCCCGCCGCCGAAGTTGCTTCCACCCGCGACGCCCTGGTCCGCCTCAAGGCCAACATGCGCCTCACCATCAAGGGCAAGGACGATGTCATCGAACAGTCGCTGGTCTGCCTGCTGGCCGGCGGCCACCTGCTGATCGAGGATCTGCCCGGCGTCGGGAAGACCACGCTGGCCTACTCGCTGGCCCGTTCGATGGACTGCGCGTTTTCCCGCATCCAGTTCACCAGCGACCTGCTGCCGACCGACGTCACCGGCGTGTCCATCTATGACGAGACGCTGAAGGAGTTCATCTTCAAGTCCGGCCCGATCTTCGCCAACGTCGTGCTCGCCGATGAGATCAACCGGGCGACGCCGAAGACCCAGTCGGCGCTGCTCGAGGTCATGGACCGCAGCAAGGTCACGGTGGACGGTGAGGCGCACGCGGTCGGCTCCCCGTTCATGGTCGTGGCCACGCAGAACCCGGTGGATTACGAGGGCACCTTCCCGCTGCCCGAGAGCCAGATGGACCGCTTCCTCATGCGCCTGCAGATGGGTTACCCGCAGCCCGGTGACGAGTTGGAGATCCTGCGCGCGCCGCGGCTCGGCTACGACGCCATCGCGCTCAACCCGGTCGTCACCCGCTCGGACGTGCTCAAGATGCAGGCGCTGGCCGGCAAGGTGTTCGTGGAGGACAGCGTGCTCGACTACATCCTGAAGATCATCACCGCGACGCGCACCGAGGTGGAGTTCAAGGCCGGCGTCAGCGTGCGTGGCGGGCTCTCGCTGCGCATTGCCGCGCAGGCGCGGGCGCTGGTGCACGGCCGCGACTTTGTCATCCCCGAGGACATCCAGGAGTCGGCCGGCCCGGTGCTGGCCCACCGCCTGTCGCTGGCCCGGCAGACCTCCGACGCTCTTGAGGAACGCCGCACGGTGCTGGCGACCCTGAAGCGGATCATCGGAGCGATCGCAGTACCGGAATAATATGGCGACCATGGCCAAGGTAGGGGCCGTTGCCCCCAACGGCCCTTGGGCGTCGATCCCCGACGAACGGGCGGTTGAGGGCAACCGCCCCTCCCGGAGTGACCCGCTCGACTGGCACGGCCCCGGCGCGCCGGACCACAAACGCCGCATCTTTGAATGGCGGACGCTGCTCTGGTCGCTGGTGTTCCCGCCGAAGCGGCACCGCATTTCGCTCACCGTGCCCGGCCTTTTCCTGATGGGTTTGTCCGTCGGCATCGGCACGGCCGCCTACAACACGGCGAGCAACATTCTGTTCATCACGCTCTCGCTGCTGCTCGCCTGCCTCCTGCTCAGCGGCCTGCTGTCGTGGTTCAACTTCATGGGCACCTGCTGGCGGGTGCGCCCGCCCGGAGCCTGGCGCGCCGGCCACGAGACGCTCGTCACCGTCGAGGTCGAGAACCGGAAAAGCTGGCTGCCGAGCTACAGCCTCTGGTTCGAGCTGGCCAGCCAGCCCCGCCACCTGCCGCCGCCCGAGAAACCGGAGAAGGAGATGAAGATGCGCGAGATCCTGGCGGCTGCGGAGAAATACATCACGCGCGGGCGGATTTTCCTGCGCGAGCGGCTCGAGCCCCGCGGCGCCACCACGCTCGACTGGGGCGTGAAACCCACCCGGCGCGGCGAGGCCGTGGTCGAACTGGGCGCGGTCGGTTCGCTTTTCCCGTTCGGCTTCCTGCGCAAAAACATCGGCACGGCACTGAAGCACGCCGTGCTCGTCTGGCCGGCCCAGGTGGAATACCAGTGGTCCGGTGCCGTGTCGGACCACGCCGGGGCGTCGGGTCAGCGCACGGCCCGGGCGGGCACCGGCGACGACCTGCTGGCGCTCCGCAAATACGAGCAGGGTGACTCGCACCGGCTGATCCACTGGAAGGCCAGCGCGCGTCTGGGCAAGCTGATGATCCGGCAGTTCGCGGCCGAGAGCCACGACGGCTACGTGCTGCGGCTCGACACCCCCGCCGCCGTCTGGACCCGTCCCGAGCAGTTCGAGCTCTTGTGCAGCTTCGTGGGCACGCTGGCGGAGGACCTTTATGCGGGCGGCCGCCTGCGCGGCATCACGGTCAACGGCGGCCCGCTGCTGGAAACGCGGCGCATCCGCGACCTTGAGGCCGTGCTCGATGAGCTGGCCCGGCTGCAGCCGGTGGCCGAGTCAGGTGCCGCGAGCGGGGAGTGGGGCGCAGCCAAAAACGTCATTACATTCGCGCCCGAAGGAGCGCGGGGAGTCACCGCCCATGTCGACGGCCGCCAAACCGCGTCAGCTTAACCTCGACGAGCTGCGGCGCCTGAAATGGCTGCTGGGCGGCGCCATGTCGCTCGTCTCGCTGTGGACCGTCTTTTTCCTCGATGTTGAGGCGCTCGGCCTGGTGGCCGTGACGGGGACGGTGATCCTGGCCGCGTTGGTCTGGCCGCAGCTGCCGGGCCGGGTGCCGGCGTTGGTCTGGAAACTCTCCGTGCCGGCCATCATCGCCGCCATGGCGGCGGACTTCTATTTCAGCCCCGACACGCTGCCGGTGCTCATCCGGCTGGCCATCCTGCTGGTGTTCTACCGCACCGTGTCCTACCGGCGGAAGCGCGAGGACCTGCAGCTTATCGTGCTCAGCATGTTCCTCGTGGTGGTGGCCGGCGTGCTGACGTCGGCGCTCGGTTTCGCCTTGCTGCTGCTGCTGTTCACGGCCTGCGGGCTGGGCTTCCTCTTCATCATTACGCTGATCGACGCCTCCGAGACGGAGGGTTTGCGGACGCCCGAAGCCGAGACGGCCTGGACCCGCCTGGACTGGCGCCGATTCTTCGGACGGCTGCGCTCGGTGGCGGACTGGCGGCTGCTGGCGTTCGCCGCGGCGCTGTTCACCGCGGTGGTCATGATGTCGGGCCTGCTGTTCCTCATCATCCCGCGCTTCGAACTGGCGAGCGGCTTCTTCCTCGACCGCTACATCACCCGCAAGAGCCGCACGGGCTTCACGGACACGGTCAAGTTTGGCGACGTGACCGAGCTGATCCGCGACATCGCCCACCCCGCCCTCGGACGGGTGGTGCTTGGACATTTGAGCTCGGATTGCAACACGCCGGAAATGATCCTTGCTTGTCTCCGCGCGTGCCTCGCGGAACTCGGTCACGGACACGTGGGTCTGCATTGTGCCTGCCAGGATGAACCGACGGCGTGGTTCGAATTGTGAACCCGTCCTTATGTTTGCAGAGGAAATTTTCCGTGCTATGAATCCCATCCGATGAAGCTTCAATCCGACCAACTCGAACGAGTCGCCAGCCTGTTCCGGGCATTCGCGGAGCCGACGCGGCTGTCCATTATCCAAGAGCTGAAGGAAGGTGAATTGAGTGTTTCGGAAATCGTGGATCGTCTTCCGACCAGTCAGGCAAATGTCTCGAAGCAACTCAAACTGCTCCACGACGCAGGACTCGTCACCCGTCGGAAACAGGGAACACAGGTGCTCTATGCCATTTCCGATGCGATGGTTTTCGAACTCTGTTCCCTTGTGTGCGACAAGCTTAACCGCGACATGGTAAAACCCGCAAAACTCGTATTTTGAAAAAGTTCATGCGATATCTCCCGGCCATCTTGGTGGCGTTCGTCGTAGCCGCCGGCATCTGCTGGTGGACCCTTCGTTCCCAAGAGCCGGACGAGGTTGTCATCGAAACGTTTCCGCCACCGGCAGCGATTGTTGACCCCTATACCTACGCGGAAGCCTCACCGGACGGAATCGGGAAATTTTTTCACGGCCGTGAGATCTCACATGTGATGGGTCATCCGGCGATTGGTTGGCTGGAACGGGAAAACCGCGAAGACGAGGAGGCTCCGAGCCGCGCGATCGATGCGCTGGATCTCGCGCCATCAACCGTGATCGCGGACATCGGCGCGGGTTCGGGATATTATTCGTTCCGCATCGCCCGCAAGATTCCGTTAGGAAAGGTGATGGCGATAGATATCCAGCCTGAGATGCTGGACTTTCTCAAAAAGCGTTCGAAGGAGCTTGGAGTCACCAACGTGATTCCGCATCTCGGGAGCGTCAGCGGAACCAATCTGCCGGAGAAATCCCTGGACGCGGCATTGATGGTGGACGCCTATCACGAGTTTTCCGAACCGGCTGAAATGTTAGCATCGCTTTTCCAATCGCTGAAGCCGGGAGGGCGGATCTTTCTCGTGGAATATCGGGGGGAAGACCCAAACGTGCCGATCAAGCCCCTTCACAAGATGACGGAGGCGCAGGCGAAGTTGGAATTCGAGGCCGCGGGTTTCCGTTTCGTGACGAACCGGCGTGAGTTGCCATGGCAACATCTCCTCGTGTTCGAGCGCCCCTAATCCTTGAACACAGGAAATCCCGCCTCCGGGTGCAGCGTCCCGGGTGGTTCAATCATGAACGACCGCTTCGCACCGAGTTGGTATTTTTCATAAAGGATCGGAATCACCGTCAGCAACAGGCTGGTCTGGTCGTCGTGGGTGACTTTCGCCACATGGACGACGACCGCGCAGTTCGGACTCTTTTTCACTTCCAGAATGTCGCCGGGTTTGAACCCGTTAGCAGCGTCATCCTCGCGGGTGGGAAACAAATATTCGATCAGGACCGGATACGGCATCGGCTTGGTGAAATCGTCCGGTTTCACCAAGGCTTGGGCACGGACCACAATTCCCGGATGGAAAAAATCTCCGGGACCCAGCTTGCGCGCGGTGTCCACC
>ENA-ORBV01011852-ORBV01011852.1-microbial-mat-metagenome-genome-assembly--contig:-NODE-11852-length-13575-cov-4.683583_pt1 | contig 13575 bp, 14 predicted proteins | sample MGYA00237777_ERZ505514 | MGnify/ENA primary metagenome ERZ505514 (study PRJEB26160, sample SAMN06269048) | microbial mat metagenome | isolation source: Oligotrophic lake microbial mat | place...
ATGATACGGCGACCACCGAGATCTACACCTCTCTATTCGTCGGCAGCGTCAGATGTGTATAAGAGACAGACACCAAAGACTTCTTCGGCAAGCAGGCCCACCTCACCGTCTCGGGCCAGCTCAACGTCGAGACCTACTGCATGGCGCTCAGCAAGGTCTACACCTTTGGACCCACCTTCCGTGCCGAAAACTCCAACACCGCGCGACACCTGGCCGAGTTCTGGATGATCGAGCCCGAGATCGCCTTCGCCGATCTCGCGGCCGACGCCCAGCTCGCCGAAGACATGCTCAAGTACCTCTTCGAGGCCGTGCTCGCCGAGCGGGCCGACGACATGAAGTTCTTCGCCGAGCGCATCGAGAAGACGGCGGTCGAGCGGCTGCAGTTGATCATCGACAAGCCATTTCTCCGGGTGACGTACACCGAGGGCGTGCGCATCCTCGAGGATGCGATCAAGAAAGGCCGCAAGTTCGAATACCCGGTGAAGTGGGGTGCCGATCTGCAGAGCGAGCACGAGCGCTTCCTGACCGAAGAGCACTTCAAGCAGCCCGTTATTCTCACCAACTACCCCAAGGGCATCAAGGCGTTTTACATGCGGCTGGATGACAGCTGCGAGCCGGGGCGCGAAACGGTGCGGGCGATGGATGTGCTGGTCCCGGGCATCGGCGAGATCATCGGCGGCAGCCAGCGCGAGGAACGCCTCGACAAGCTGGACGCCCGCCTCGACGAAATGAAGCTCAACCGGGCTGACTACTGGTGGTACCGCGATCTTCGCCGTTACGGCACCGTCCCCCATGCCGGGTTCGGCTTGGGCTTCGAGCGGGTGGTGCAGTTTGTAACCGGCATGCAGAACATCCGCGATGTGATCCCGTTTCCGCGGGCACCGGGGCAGGCGGAGTTTTGAGCTGGATCGCGCATCGGGAAGCCCCGAGCGCGAGTGGGCTTGGAGGTCGTTGTTGACAAAGACCAAACAAGAAGCCGGCCTTCGGGCCGCTTTGCCAGGTGCCTCACCGAGCCATTCCGCACCATTCGTCCATGAGGTCACGATTCCGCACGGCGCTGTCGTCAGCTTGTGGCATAATCCTTAGAGTCCGCCGCCAAGTATTTCACCATGCCGCCCTCACGCACTCCGAAGCACCGATCCACCGCACACCGCGGCGTCCCTCACGCCTTCTCGCTCATCGAGCTCCTGGTCGTCATCGCGGTCATCGCCCTGCTCATTTCCATTCTCCTCCCCGCCCTGCAAGGAGCGCGCGCGCGAGCCCGCCGAGTCGCCTGCCTTTCCAATCAGCGACAGCTCGGCCTCGCCCTTCAGGGTTACGTCAACGACATGAAAGAGTGGACCCCGCGCGAGTCCGGTCGCAGCGAGACACCCGCCGTCTTTGGACCTCCGTACAACCCGCAGTGGGCCTATGTGCTTCGCCCGTACCTCGATCCGGAAGCGACGTTCGGCGGCTGGTCTCAGGATCCGGGCGGCCGCGGCCGCGGCCCGTCCGATACCGGCGACCTCTTCCAGTCAGCCGTGATGTTCCGCGACCCCGCTCGACCGAGGGACCGCCACCCAATCCACTATGTACTCAACGGCATCAGCTTCCGATCTCGCCCGCCCGGTCCGAGCGCTGCCCAGATCAACAGCACCGCCAAGCCGCCCACCAAGTTCGATCGCTACTCCCGACCCTTCGACACGATCTACCTGGCTTGCTTCACCGACGATGTCCGCGGCGACTTCGCCGGCTTCTGGCTCCCCGGCGACACCAACTACAACCTCTCGATCTCGTACGATCTTCACAGCCGCTCGAGCGTCGTCAGCGGTGTCGCCGTCGGCCCCGTGCTCGACCAGCGCATCGCCCCCAACCGCCACGGTAACGGTGCCAACGGCGTCTTCCTCGACGGCCACGCTGAAGAAATCCGCAGCGCGCGCATGACCGACCTTCGACTCTGGGACGATTACGACTACCGGCCGCAGTGATCGCCTCACCCCCGGCGCGTCAATAACAGCAGGCTCACCAACCCACCCGCCAGGCAAAACCCCGCCAGCCCCACCATCACCTTCACCGCCAGATCCTTGCCCGCGCCAAACCCCTCCGAAACCGGCACATACACCACCTGTGCCGCCACCACCTCGCCCATCTTCCATCCATAGCCTCCCTCGCGCCCGTACTGCGCGATCTGACCGGGCGGCGCGGTCTCCGCCGTGGTGTGGCAATCCAGGCACTTGGCATCCTTGATCACCATCGGGCGTGCGATGTAATACGCCCGCGCCCCGCCCCGCTGCGTCGTGTCGCTCAACTCGGCGAGACTCGGATCGCTCACGAATCGCTCGATGAGCTTCTTCTCGAAGTCGTCCGCGAGGTTCTCGCGATTGGTCGGGTTGCCCGCCGCCTCTTTGTACACGAACGTGCTGTATGGACCCGGCGAGCCGTCCGGGCGCTTGGCATCGCGGAAGTTGGCGAACACCTGTCGCGCCGAGAACCCGGGCACCATTTCCTTCATGAAGTGCGCGTTGTAATCGGGCACCTTGGCCTCGATGTTGCCCGACGCCGCGACCGCCAGCGCCGTGCGGACGTTGTCGGACGTGTACGTCCGCACCGCGTTCATCGAGCTCAGCAGCATCTTCGCCCGCGTCTCGGTCTCGCGCTCCAGCGTGCGATCGCGCTCGCTCTGCGCCTGCATCAAGCCATATCCGAGCGCCGCGAGCGTCAGCAACGTGGCGAAGATGACGCCCCCGGCCGCGCCCACACCCACGCGGTTGCGCCGGGCGAACTTCCGCAACCGATACGTCGCGCTGGGCGGGCACGCCAGGATCGGCTCGTACCGCAGGTGCCGTCCGATATCCTCCGCCAGCGCCGCGGCCGTGTCATATCTCCGCGTCCGATCCTTCTCCATCGCTTTCATCACGATCCAGTCGAGATCGCCCGACAGCAGACGCTTCAGCGAACGCGGATCGGTGCGCCGATGCCGCGCGATCTCGGCCAGCGTGCCGGAACGCTTGCCGGTCGCGGGCAGGCCGGGCCGGCTCGGTTCCGGTGCATCCGAAGTCGATGACGTTTCCGCGTCGCCTTTGGAGGCACCCGTCCCGGTTGTGCCCCGGCTCACACGCGTGCTCGGCTTGGGCGGCTCATCCTCGCGGATGATGCGCTGAATCTCCGCCAGCCCGGCGCTTCGAAGAACCTGCGCATCGAACGGCGTGCTCCCCGAGATCAACTCGTACAACAGCACGCCCAGCGAATAGATGTCCGTCCGCGAGTCGACATCCAGCCCGCTCATCGCCGCCTGCTCCGGCGACATGTACTCCGGCGTGCCGACAAACTGGCGGAACTCGGTGAATACCGTCTGATCGGTCAGCTCCTGGTTCATCGCCTTGGCGATGCCGAAGTCGATGACCTTCACCACCGGTATCCCGTCGTGCAGTGTCACCAACACGTTGCTCGGCTTGATGTCGCGATGCACGATCCCCTTGACGTGTGCGTGTTGCACCGCGTGGCAGATGCTCACGAACAGCTCCAGCCGCTCGCGCGTCGTCAGGTTCGAGGCATCGCAGTACTGCGTGATCGGCTCGCCGCGGACCAGTTCCATCACGAAGTACGGCCGCCCCGTCGGCGTCGTGCCCGCGTCGTACACCCGCGCGATGTTGGGGTGATCCATCATCGCCAGCGCCTGCCGCTCGGCCTCGAACCTTCCCACCACCTGCTTGGAGTCCATCCCCGGCTTGACGATCTTCAGCGCCACCTTGCGCGCGATGGGCTTTTCCTGCTCAGCCAGAAACACCGACCCGAAACCCCCCTCGCCGATCAGCTCCACCAGCGTGTACAACCCGAGGCGAGTTCCCGCCGTCTCTCGCCGCGGCGCCATCGCCGGGATACGCCGGACCAGCTCCGTGGGCCTCGTCATGAAGCGGTCGGCATCGCGGTCCGCCGCGAGCAGGGCGTCGACCTCCGCGCGCAGAGGTTCATTCCCCGCGCACGCGCGATCGAGCGCGGCCGCCTGATCCGCGTGCGGCAGGTCCGCGACCTCCAGGAAGACTCGCCGCACGTCCGTCCGGTTGTTCATGCTCATCACACCTCGCACGCTGACGGCATCGACGCCGTGAAAAAGGATCCATTGACGAGCGCCAATCCAGAACGAGGCCGGCCGCGCCCGGCGGATCCAGGAAGCGTCCCCGCCCACGATGCAGCCTACTTCCGCCGAGCGTCTCGGCGGCGACGTCAAGCTGAACTGTTCAAGAATAGCATGAGGCGCCCCCGGAACGTTCCGGTCGCCCTTGACCAGTTGCGGTCGTTCCAACGGTGGGGGATCGGCAAGCGGAGAAGTCGATGCCTCTGCGGTTGCGTCTGGGCCACAGTTCCCCATGCCGGCGGGTTCCGATTCCACAAGCCATAGGAGGCGCCCTGGTGAACGTCGAGAATGAGACGAGGATGAAGCGGCTCGAAGCTCAAGCAGGGCATGAAATCCCCGCTGAATACAAGAAATACGTATTGCCGTTGTCGGCCACCGACAAGCCGGAGATGTGTTACTTTCATTATGATCGCAACGGCGGAAAGCAGTGGGACTGGATTGCCATGTTCTATGCTCTCGTATCGCCGGATATGAAGTTTACTTTGGCTGGGCAACATGACTTGTTCGCCAAGGTGATTCCACGTGGATGCTTGCCTATTGCCGGTACGAGCGTTGATTGCATTCTGCTCCGGTTGTCCGGCGATCGCGCCGGCGAGTGTGTGATTCGAAATTGGGAAGATTGGCAGAACTCAGACGGCATGCGTAACGACGGAGTTCACGTGGTCGCTCCTTCCTTCACAGCGTTGCGAGAAATGCTCCAGGGCGACCCGGGGAGAGAGAACATGTGAAGACGGCGCCGCGCCCAGCCTGGGAAATGTCTCCGGCGCCTCAGCGCCCATGTTCACGCTGCACGAAGCCGATCCCGCCGCCGACGGCACGAGGTTGCGCTGCGTGATCTCGAACGAGTGTGGAAGCATGGCGAGCGAGGTCGCGACCATGCTCGTCGTCAACTGTTCTCCCGACTTCACGTGCGACGGCTTCCTCAACAGCCAGGATCTCTTCGACCTCTTATCCGCCTTCTTTTAGCTCCGGCCCGAGAGCGATTTCAATCACGACGGATTCATTTATTCCCAGGACATCTTCGACTTCCTCGCGGCATTCTTCAACGGCTGTTGACGATCATCGAAGGGACCGATCGCGTGGTTCCATCATCAGCCTCCGATCTCCACGCGCGCGGTGCAGCGCGGTGCACACCGCGCGTGGCTGCGTAACGCGGTACAAGCAGACACAAGATTTGCAAGACTTGCAATCCCGCCCCCCCACCACCCCGCGCAGTAGCATCAGAACGGCGGCTTGGTCTGGCTGCGTTCGGGTTCCCAATGCTGAGGTCGCGTGTTCGACTCACGTCCGCTCCACCTAGAACGAAGGAAGGGCCCTGCATGAGTGGGGCTTTTTCGTTTGGGGGCAGGTGTAAAGTCCCGGAGCGAAGAGGCACAGAAGTCGCAGAGCCGACTTGCTTTGGCACGGGCACGGGCGGAGCGGAGTTCAATGCCTGCCGTGTGGATATTTTTCATGAGCCCGGTGACCGGTGAGGGGACCTTCGGAACCTCTTCGGCAGGAACTGCAAAAATTCGGACTAGGATTGTTGAGCTGAAAGATTAATAAACATGTACACCCTCTTCACACTTCCACACGGCTTTGATTTCGAAAACCTTACGCGAAAGCAGGCGACGGAGAATCTCCGCGCCTTCGTCGACCGCATCCCGGAGCGAATGCAACAGCTCGAGCAGGTCGTCGGCATGGAAGTTCCGGAGTGGAAAGCGGATCTGAGCGATGCTTCACTGCCGCCGTTGGGCGAGTGGTACGCCAGGCATGTGGAAGAGCGTCCGGTGACCGAAAAGGAGTTGGCCGAATACCGAGCAAAGATGGGATCACAGTGGCAGTTGCTCGCCGACGTGAAAATGGAGTTGACAAAGGAGTCATACTCTTACGGGATTGACATCGGGATCTACGTCGGCGAGTGCATCCGATTTCGTTGTCCCAACGCTGAATGGATCGTCGGTCCGGGGCCGAAGTCGTACGTCAACTACAATATGCCGGCGTTAACCGGCTTTGGGCTGGACGAGTACGTCCCAATCCGTAATATTGCCGGCACCGGCGTACACATTGTTCGTTCGAGCAAGCATGCGAACAGCCCGATCACCAAGGCGCCGGTTACAGCGGGTGAACAAGTGGCCGCAATCATTGCTTCGCTTCCGGCATTCGATCCTCGCACGATGCTGCACAATATCGTCGTCTCCTATCAGAACCGCGCCGAGTAAATGAACTGCACGAAATGTCGGCGGGGAGCTTGCTTGAAGCCCGCCATGTCCCCGCGTCCCTGGACGACGAAAAAGAAGATGCGTGGGGGTAGAGCGCGGGGCCAGGCGGCGAGCCAAGCCGCGTGCGAGCGCGGGGCGGAATAAGCCGTACGTCGAGAAAGGGAGTTCATGCCGCTCAGCAAACGAATTGAAAAGCTCGAGACGAAGATGGGCATCACCGGCCCGTGCACGGCGTGCGGGGGCAAAGGAATGGGCCGCTCGGCCCTGCTCATCAACGGGGTTGAGCAGATCCCGATCGGGGCCGTCGGCTGCGCGCGCTGCGGGCGCGACTGGGTCTGGCAGCGGGTCATCATTGAACTGCCGGAGAACGAGAACCCCGAGACTCTCCGGCGCCTTCGCTACCTGTTCCAGTGCCGCGATCCCGGCGAGGTCGTTGCGCCCAGGATCGCCGGGGCGCAGCGTCCGCGGCGCACGGCGTAGACGCCCGATCTGCGATCCCAAACCTTCAACGCCCTCCTGCCACAATCGGCGGGAAACGACGCGCCTGCGCCCCGATGTTCGCTACGACTTCGGAGCGGAACGTAGCTGATGCACACACGCGATCAACCGATGTCGATCCGGTGGATGCGGGTTCGAGTCCCGTCCGCCTCGCTTGATAACCCCTGCTTTCGGCAGGGGTTTATCGCTCCGGCGACGGTGGTCATGGCCGCAGCGCTCGGCGAGGTGTCGAGCAGGACAAAGTCGTACCGGCCGCGGGCTTCGCTGAGCGGACGCTCCAGGATCCGGGTGCGGTCCATGTACTTGGAGACTAAGAGTTCAAGCTCGCTCAACTGCGGACGTGACGAGACCAGGTGGACACCCGACGGCTTCCAGCACTATTCAGCGCTTCAAGCGTGAAGTGCGGATGCAAGGCGCGTTGTCCCACTCGAAGATACGTCCAATTGTTGCCCAGAACTTTGGTCCTGACTCCCCATTGGTGGTCCTTCCGCGCGCCCGCGCAAGCGGCATGTGGCACCGACCATCGAAGGATGCGAGTTGGCAGCTGCGGATATGCGCTTCTAGGTGACACCTTGCACGTCGATGCCGATAGATCTGGCGGGTACACTCTTGCCAGGTACAGACTTGGAATACCCTCGCGCCACCACATCGAGTACGCTCTTGGAGTCGCTGAAGGACGCTGGCAACGATGCGCTCTGGCGTCAGTTTGACGCCCGCTACCGCCCGATCGTGACCGCGGTGGTGCGTCGGATGGGGCTAAGCGATGAGGACGCCGCGGAGGTCGCGCAGCAGACACTCGCCGAGTTTGCTCAAGCCTACCGCGTCGGCAAGTACGAGCGGGGGCGGGGGTTCATCATGGGCAACAATCTGCCGCGCGAAGCGCAGCTCCGTGGATTGTCGATCCGGAACGGCGACGCCGGCTTCTTCGAGGGCGGCGGCGCGGTGCTTGTGATGAGTGCAGCGACCATCGCAGACTGCAGGTTCATCGACAATCGAGCGGACAAGGGCGGCGGCGTCTTCGTCTTCAACCCCGCGGGGCCTTTTCCGTCGATCACGAACTGCTACTTCATCGGCAATCGGTCCAGGGGCGGCGGCGCCGGACTGGCCGTTGAGAGCAGCGGCGGCATTTACGCGAACTGCTTCTTCTACGACAACGCGTGTTCGGAGGAACGGGGCGGCGCCGTCAACGCCTTCAGCGGCTGGAATCAGAACGCTGTCTTCCGGAACTGCCTCTTCATGTACAACTCCGCTCCTCAGGGAGGCGGCGCGCTTTCGCTCGGCCTCGCCTGCGACGCTCGCGATTGCATCGCCTGGGCCAACGGCGACAACCCGGTCGACCTGTTCCAGAGCGGGAGAATCACATCAAGCGTCATCCAGGGGCGTTCGGAAACCCCTGACGAGTTCGGCAACTTCGGCTCCAATCCCCACTTCGTCAATCCTGTAGGTGGGAACTACCGCCTGATGGCGACCTCGCCCTGCATTGATCGCGGCTCAGAGACAGGATTCGGGGCGACCGACCTCGATGGCAACCCGCGAACCATTGGTGCGAGAGTGGATCTCGGGCCTTTCGAGTATCAGGGCAACGGGCCGGTTCCTACTGACACCTGCACGGACGCCATCACGATCGGCGATGGAACGCACGTCGGCACGACGGTCGGCGCCCCCGTCAACATCGCCGACGCCTGTTTCTCGGACTCTCAAGGAGGGACCGTCTGGTACAGGTGGACCGCCTCCTGCTCCGCCCAGCTGCGGCTGACCACGTGCGGCTCCGCTTTCGATACGGTGATCGGCATCTACTCCGGCACGTGCGAGAACCGCTCGCTTCTCGCCTGCAACGACGATGCTGCGCTCGCGTGCCCGGGCCAGGAGCTCGCGTCAGAAATCGTCGTGAACGTCACAAACGGAACAACCTACCTCATCCGCCTCGGCGGTTACCAGCGCCAAGAGGGCGCATTCACGCTCAACGTCGATCTCGAAGCCTCGCCCACCAACTCCTGCCAGGCGCCGATCATCATCACGGGCGCCGACACCCCATTCAGCACCACCTGCGAGAACGCCGAGTCGCTCCAGAGCTGCATCACGGGCGTCCAATCGCCGACCGCGTGGTTCAACTACACCGCCCCCTCCAACGGCACGCTCAGCCTGAGCACCTGCGGCGCCACGTTCGACACCGTTCTCGCCTGCTACCGCGGCTCCTGCAACCAGCGCGTCCTGCAAGAGTGCAACGACGATACCCCCTGCGCCGCCGGCAACGTCTCGTCTTTCGTCAGCCTCCCGGTGATCAGCGGCATCACGTACATCATCCGCGTCGCCGGCTCCGGCGGCGCCTCCGGCAGCGGCGTCCTCCACACCGAGTTCACGCAGGCCGCCGGCCCCCTGACCAACGGCAGCTTCGAGCTGGGTTCCCTCGGCACTCTCCCCGTCGGCTCCACCGCGATCGACCGGTGGGTCGTCACCCGTGGCGGCATCGACTGCGCCAACGTATGGCAGGCGGCCGATGGGACTCGCAGCGTCGATCTCCAGGGCTTCAACTCCTCCGGCGGAGTTCAGCAGACCGTCACAACCACCGCGGGTGTGCGGTACCGGCTCACCTTCGCGCTCGCCGGCAATCCGGATAACGGCCCCGTGATCAAGCGCATCACGGCCCGGGCCGGCGCCGTTTCCGAGAACTTCCAGTTTGATACCACCGGCAAAACCCGCCAGAACATGGGCTGGGTCGATCGTTCCCTCGTCTTCGTCGCCGCTGGCGGAGCGACCGAGATCGAGTTCAGGAGCGTTGACATGCCGAGCTCGTGGGGCGCCGTGATCGACAACGTCCGTCTTGAAGAGGACACCGGCAACCCGTGCCGGGCCGACTTCAACGACGATGGGGGCGTGAACTCGCAGGACTTCTTCGACTTCATCGCCGCCTTCTTTGCCGGCGACGCGGACTTCAATCACAGCGGCGCCACCAACTCGCAGGACTTCTTCGACTTCCTCACGGCCTTCTTCGCGGGTTGCTGATTTCACAGCCATGTCGCCTCGATCTGCTTGCAGAGCAGTGCTGGTGGAACTGCTCTCCAGAGCAGTTGGGGGGAGTCGATTGCTTCGGCGCCAGGCAGACGGCATAGCGGTACTCACCCGATCCATCCAGTACCTTCCTCTTATACGGAACCCAACAAATTCTCGCGCGCGATTCCTGGCGCGGCCTCCGTTTCGTGGCATGCTCGTGCCATGGGGCGGCCTGGAGGCCTGCGATGGATGTACAGGAACGCGAAGCGGGTGATCGCAAGCGGCTGCTGACGCTTGCAGCGAGTGAACGCAATGCCAAGCAGCGAGATCGTTTCCGAGCGGTCTCCATGGCGCTCAATGGCGAGTTCACCGATGACATCATGGAGAGCCTGAGCCGCAGCAGGAACTTCGTTCAGCGCTGGGTCTACGCCTACCGGGACGGCGGCATCGAGGCGATCAGTCCTAAGAAGCAGACCGGCCGCAAGCCCAAACTCACCAGTGAGCAAATCGAGAAGCTCAAGCAGCGTCTGGACGCTGGTCCCACGGAGAAGGACGGGGTGTGCACGCTCCGTGGCCGCGACATCGGCTCCATCATCGAAGAAATGTTCAACACCTCGTACTCCCTCAACGGCGTGTATCACTTGCTGCATTCGATAGGCTATTCATGTCTGAAGCCGCGCCCGCGTCACGAGAAGAATGACCCCGCGGCCATGGAGCAGTGGAAGAAGGACGCCCCCTTTTTGTTCAGGGAGTCCGCGAACACCACCCCGGTAAACAGGTTGAAGTCTGGTTCCAGGACGAGGCCCGCTTCGGGCAGAAGGGCACGCTGACGAGCGTGTGGGCGCCGCGTGCATCGCGTCCCAGCGTCGTGCGGCAGACCAAGTACAAATCCGTGCATCTCTTCGCTTCGGTGAACCCGGTGCGCGGAGCTTCGTCGTGCATGGTCGCGACGCATGTGTGCACGGAGCTTATGGGCCAGCATCTCGCGTGGCTCAGCCGGGATGTAGGACCGCATCGGCACGCGGTATTGGTCTTGGACCAAGCGGGCTGGCACAAGTCCAATGAGCTGAAAGTTCCCGAGAACATCACGCTGCTTTTTCTGCCGCCGTATTCGCCGGAGCTCAACCCGGTCGAACGTCTGTGGCTCTGGATGCGCGAGCACCTGCTGAGCAATCGGAGGTACGACGACGAGGAGGCTCTAAAGGAGGCCGGTTGCGCTGCCTTCAACTCGCTGACGGAACAAACCGTCAAGTCCGTATGCAGAACCGCATGGACCATGCCCGAGAATTAAATGGGATGCGTATAAGAGGCAGCTATCCGCGCGTAGGTGTGCCTGGAGATCGCTTGCAGTTCGTGCGATCCAGGCAGCATACTGGCTTGTGCTTTCCTGCTGGAAATAGCCTCGTTGTACATGAGTCGTTGTTTCATCATCTAAAAGCACTCGCGAACGTGGACATTGCTGTGGCGGACTGCGTCGGAGTATATGATTTCGATCTGTTGGACTACGACTCGATGAGCAGCATGTCGGAAGAATTAGATCCTTCGTCTGCCGCTGAGTTGCTGGAAGTTGCGGGAGCAAATGTCCAGGAAGATTGTTGGGGAGAAGTTGTCTGCCACAATCCGACCGATAATGAAATGGCTAAAGAAGATACTGTGTTGCTCGACTTCGCGGAGTACCACAAGCGTACGGATGTAAAGGTGCATGGGGAGATGGACTTCGCGTCTTTAGGACCCCGAGCGTTTACAATGCAAGAACTGCACCAATATAAATTATTGCACACCCAGGCTTTTATAATGTCTCTTGGTGTGGCAAACTTCCTCGTGCCCCTGTTGAGTACTCCATTCTGGATTACCTCGCATTGGCGAGTCAAGCCATAGTCATTCGTTCCTGCAGAAGAGTGTGTTCATGATGTGCGTCTGATTCGCCCGCCACTCTAAAGTGCTATCGCTTCTCCCCCGTATCCAGCATCACCCCGATCGCGACCGCGACGCGCCGGTCGATGAGTCGCGCCGCATCCGGGGTCATGTCGAGCACGTAGCGGTCCATCAGCGTGTACTTACGCATGAACTTGCCGAGTGGCGCGCCGGTGGGGTCGGTGATGATGAAGTCGGTCTTGAGTAGCGCGGCGATAATCCCGCCGAGGAAGCGCCGAAAGAAGGCTTTGATTGCCGAGTCTTCGCGGATGACGCACAGCACCTGACCGTTCGCGTTCAGGCACTCCCACTTCTTGCGGAGGATGTCGTGCAGGTAGTTCTTCCGCAGTGTCGCGATGAGGTTTCCCTCGGAGTCCATCACGGAGTACGTGAAGTTGGTAATCGCGAACTTCTTGTCCTGCAGCACGTAGAGCTGGGCGTCGGTTTTGCTGTCGTCACGGAAAAACGTGACGTGGCGCTTCGGCGAGAGTCCGATTCCAACAAACATCGCCGCCCCGACCGCAAGCGCGAACGTAATCAGCAAAGACACGGCAAACAGCGCGTTCGCGGTCTGCCCCCGCGGACCCGCTCCTCTCGGGCCAGAATTGAACGCCGCGTCGACGACGAAGAGGAGCGCCATCACGACAAAGAACGAGGCGATCGCCGCGACCATCGCGAGCATGTTGCGGAAAACATACGACGGGCGCTGGACAAACAGGAGTTGGTTCCCCTCCTCGTCGGAAACGTGGTACTTCTGGTTGATCGTCAGCACTTTCTGCTTCAGCAGAAAGCGATCGCGATCAAAGATGCCTTCGCGCCCGCCCTCGGACTCTGGCGGTTGCCCGTCATATGGGTGGTTCTCGGCCCCTGGTGATTGCATACCCGGCATAACTTTCCCCATTGAACACGTCTCGCGCGGCGAAGACTTCGCCGCGTGCAGTGAAGGGGAATATACCACGCCGCTACGAGGGTAATCAATGAAAGAGAAGCCGCCAGCCAATATAAAGGATGGCGACATCAACCAGAATGTGGCTGACGTATCCCGGCCACACCGATCGATAGCGCAGATAGCACCACGACCAGGTGCAGCCCCCGATGAAAACGCCGAGAGATCCGAGGGCGGTGATCGACGCCGGGAAGTACGCGGCGAGCACGACCACATGATGAGCCGTGAAGCACAGTCCTGAGACGATCACCCCGAGCCACGCGGGCATGACCGACGCGCACGCGCGGAAGACGAACCACCGCCACACGTACTCTTCAAGCAGCGAGTTCACGAGCGCGAGATAGGCACCGAAGAGGATGTAGGTGGTAGGTGTGCCGAAGCCCGCGGCGGTCGCGACCTTCTTCAGTTCCGTGCCGTCGATTCCGACGACACCCCGAAGCATTTCAAAAGCCGCGATGATGATGATGGAGATCGCTATACCGAGCGTGACGCCGACACCCAGGCCGTCGCGCCATGACCGGCGTGCGGATCGAACTTGGCCCAGGAGGGGACGCCGATCGATGAATAGGGTCCACACCAGCGGCAATCCGAGCAGCCACGCTTTGGCAAACCCGTACACACCCTGACCGACCGGCCCCGGCGCGAGCCAGAGGGCCATCAGCGCTCCGATGGTCGGCGCCGGCACCAGCAGCGCCAGCGCGAGCCACGGCCGTCGAACGCGATCGAGTGAGTCGAACATGGATGCCACAGTATCCGGAATTGAGCGGGGGGTGGGGGGGCGCGTTCCGGATCATCCAAGTCAACCGCACTAGCCATCGCAGGTGACAAGCGTCCTCCAAGACCTGTCTCTTATACACATCTGACGCTGCCGACGAATAGAGAGGTGTAGATCTCGGTGGTCGCCGTATCAT
>ENA-ORBV01011854-ORBV01011854.1-microbial-mat-metagenome-genome-assembly--contig:-NODE-11854-length-13573-cov-4.448651_pt1 | contig 13573 bp, 14 predicted proteins | sample MGYA00237777_ERZ505514 | MGnify/ENA primary metagenome ERZ505514 (study PRJEB26160, sample SAMN06269048) | microbial mat metagenome | isolation source: Oligotrophic lake microbial mat | place...
ACGAGATTCGCCTTAGTCTCGTGGGCTCGGAGATGTGTATAAGAGACAGGGGTATGCTCGTGCGTCATCCGCAGTTTGGCGTGGGGAAAGTTGCGGGGATCACGAAGGGCGCGGACGCACGCGCAAGAATTGTCTTCCGCGAGGTGGGGGAGAAGACGCTTGTGCTGCAGTATGCACGGCTGGTTCGATTGGAGTCTTGAGGGCTCGGGGAAAGACAGGCTTTCACAGATGCACGGAGGGCAATGGGGGAGGCATTCTTATGGTGGACTCTCCGAACAACATGATTGGGAACGGCGCGACGATTCCGGTTTCGGAGCCGCTGCAGGACAGTCCGCATTCGCTTCGGAATCGGGTGATGCGGACGCTGTGGGGGGCGGTGTATCTGACGCTGGTGAGGCCATCGCCGCGGAATCTGCATCGGTGGCGGAACTGGGTATTGAGGGCGTGCGGGGCGAAGCTGCATCCGACGGCGCGGGTGGGGCCGCGAGCGCGGGTGTGGGCGCCGTGGCGGCTGACGATGGGCGAGCGGTCATGCATCGCGGATGATGTTGATTGTTATAACATCGGCGGCGTGACGATCGGGGCGAACTCGACGGTGAGCCAGTACAGCTATCTATGCGGCGCGACGCACGACTTTGAGGATGTGGATCATCCGCTCGTGCCGAGGGCGATCACGATCGGCGCAAGCGTATGGATCGCGGCGGACGTGTTTGTGGCGCCGGGCGTGACGATCGGTGATGGGACGGTCGTGGGTGCGCGGTCGAGCGTGTTCGGGGATCTGCCGCCCTGGGTGGTAGCGGTGGGGACGCCGGCGAAGCTGAAGACGGTGGAGGAACTTATTCGTTTGCTCGACAAGCCCGAGGGGGCGGGGAGCGGCGGTCGTGAGATGACGACGTTTGCGATGGGCTCGGTGTCGCCCGAAGAAGCGGCGGTGAAACTTCGCGAGCTGTTTGTGACGACGCCGGAGAAGCAGCGGCCGACGCTGCTGACGATGCCGGCGCAGGGGAAGCTGTTACTGATCGGGAGCGCGGCGCAGGCGGCGGTGGCGTCGGGGCTGCTGGCGGAGCTTGATCCTGGGTCATCGGCGATGGCGGCGGCGGGCGGGCAGCCGGTTCGGCCGGCGGCGGAGAGCCGCGCGGTGATTGTGGCGCTTTCGCACGTGCGGGGTGAGGCGGCGCAGGCGGTGCTTGCGAAGTTGCTTTCGCCACGGCAGACGGCGGCGGTGCGGCTGGCGGCGATGCCGGACCAGAAGGGGCTGATTGTGAGCGGGCCGGCGGCGGACGTGGAGATGGTGAAGCAGCTTGTGGCCGGGCTGGACACGCCGGGACAGACCGAGCGGGAAGTGAAGATGCTGCGGGTGGGGAGTGGTGATCTCGACCAGATCGTGGCGAAGGCGAAGGCGCTGTATGAGGAAACGGGGCGGGCGCAGCGCGAGCCGGTGACGGCGACGATTGAGAAGGAATCGCGGACGGTGGCGCTGGTGGGCTCGAAGAGCGCGCTGGCGACGATGACGGAGCTTCTGACGAGCGTGCAGGCGGGGACGAGTATTGATCGCGAGACGGTGACGATCGTAATCAGGAACTTCAAGCCGAGCGATCTGACGGTTCGGATGCAGCGGCTGGTGCGGCCGATGCTTGAGCCGCGGGACGGATCGGATTATGTGGCGCCGACGATTGAGCCGGTGGATGAGCTCTCGATGCTGGTGGTGCGGGCGAGCACAGAGCAACTGAAGACGATCTCGGACCTGGTGACGAAGCTGGATACGCAGGCGTTTGGGGGTACGGGCATTGACGGCGTGGGCCCGGTGGAGCTGCGGAGCTTCCGGCTGCGGCAGGCTTCGCCGACGGCGGTGGCGACGGCCCCGAGGCGGTCAACGAGGCGCTGTTCGCCGCCGTGCACAACATCCGTTGGAGCCAAGATCCCGCCGCGTATCAGGTGATTTTCCTCGTCGGCGACGCCCAAGCGCACATGGATTATCCGGACGACGTCAAATATCCAGACACCGTAAAAGCCGCCGCCGCGCGCGGCATCATCGTCAACACCGTTCAAGCTGGCGACGATCCGTCCACGCATGCCGAATGGCTGCAAATCGCCCAGCTCAGCCAAGGCGCGCATTTTAAGGTGGGGCAACAGGGCGACGCGGTTGCCGTGGCGACACCCTTCGATGCCGACATGGCGCGCTTGTCGAAAGAACTGGACGACACCCGCTTGTTTTACGGCGACGATAAAGCCCAAGCACGCGCACGCAGCAAAACCGCAGCCACCGATAAGCTCAACGAAGGCGGCTCCTTAGGCTCGCTGGCCCAGCGCGCGGCATTTAATACCTCGAGCGCCGGCGCGAAGAACTTCCTCGGCGATAGCGAACTCGTAGCGGACGTTGCCAGCGGCCGGGTTGACCTCGCCAAGATCCACAAAGCCGAACTGCCCGCGCCTCTGCGCGAGCTATCAACCGACGAACAACGCAAACTGCTGATGGACACCAAAGGCAAACGCGACGCGTTAAGTGGCGATATCGAAGCGTTGGCCATACAGCGCCAGCAATACATCGAAGACGAACTCAGCAAAGACGCCAACACCGCGCAATCGCTGGACTACCAAATCTTCGGCGCCGTCAAAGCACAAGCGGCGAAGAAAGGCCTGCGCTACGAGTCCGCGCCAGCGCATTGAGCGCCTGACGCCGTCTGCTGAACGTGTGACCATTACCAAACAGTGGGGGCGGGTTTCAAACCCGCCCTTCGCAGGCCCTGACATTCACTCGACAACAAACGAGATCTGCATGGGAACCGCGATGACCGTATTACCGTTGGCGTACGGTTGCAGGCTCAGTTTGGCTGTGGGTTTGTATTTGCGCTCTTCCCACTCCTGGACCAGTGCCGGTTTGCTCGAGCCGTCGGGGAATATCGCGACGGCGCTGAACTCGTAATTGGCCGGCGGCAGGTCATTCACCGAATCGAGCGAAGACATTGCGCTGTACTTACGCTCGATCGTCATGGGCTTGCCGTCGGAGCCGTCGATGAGCTTTGAGGTCGGCTTGAAGGTCCAGACGATTTTCGTGCCGTCCGGCAGTGGTTTGGTCGACTGCTGGGTGTCGTCCCGGTACGGCGCGTAGTTCGTCGGCATCGTGAGGCCGTACCAATGCGTCGCGTTATTGATGTCGGGGTTCAGCGCTGTGGGCCTCGGCCCGCTAATCCGCCAGACGAAGTTCTGCGCAATGCCGGGCGCACCTTCGCGCGTTCCCTTGTACGGGTTGACCGGGTCGAGTTCGGCGATGTACTTCTTGCCTTCGAACGGGAAGGTGATCGTACCGTAAGGCGGGTAGAACAGGCCTTGCGGAAGTTTGAGCTTGAACGTGCCGTCGGGGCCTACGGGTGGGCGAAAGTTGTTGTTCTCGCCGACCGCGGTGACACCGTTGATATTGATTTCGAATTCGACGCCGGGCAAGGTGATGGGCGAGCCGTCGACGTTCGTGATACGGCCGGCGAATTGGCTGGCCTCGGCCGACGCTGCGTTCGCGGAATCGGTCGTGCCTCCGCAGCCCGAAAGGGTCAGCACGAGCAACAAGGCCAAATAATGCGAAAACCAACCATTCATAGGACTCTCTCCAAGGGTTAAGCGTTTATGTGGCACGCCCCCTCTGGGCATAGCCGAAACGCAGAAATGAGGATGGCAGAGCCGCGTTGAACTAAATCGTCGGGCCGAGTGCCACTGTTCGCGAATATAGGCGGGGACTGGTTTCCTGCGCCAGTCAGTCCCAGCCGGGTGCGAGTCAAACTCGGGATGTAAATTGACCTTATACTCCGCCTTTTCAACGCCAACGATAATCAGCGTCACTCGTCATTCTCTGGTTCGCTGCGGAAACGTGGTAGCGCGTCGACGATAAACTGCAAGCGCTCGGCAGAATCGGTCATTTCGAGCAGCGTTTGTTTTTCGGCCAGCGAAAATGGCAGTAATTCAGCCAATCGAAAACCCACCCAGGATGAATCGTCTAGTTCTGCTTTACTGGGCTCGGGCGCGCCTTCCACTAGATTTTCAACTAAACCCTGCGCTAATCGTGATAACAGATAAAATTCTGGCGGCAAGGGTACGCGCGGTTCGTCTGGCCAAATAGTAATTTGGCCAATGAGTAATCCATCATCGCGGGGCTGTACGTGATCCACGTGGAAGCGGCTGCCACCCAGGGTTCGAATGCCGAGCAAACCATCCGGCAAGGTGTCAAAATCGACGATCTGCGCCAGCGTACCAACCGCTAATGCCGATGCCGTTTCGCCATTTTCCTCATCACGAAGTAACAAGCTCACGCCGAATGGGCGGTTAACTCGGGCGCAATCGCGGACCATGGCTAAATAACGCGGCTCGAAAATCCGCAAAGACAACGTACCGCCCGGAAACATCACCGTGGATAGCGGAAACAATGGGTATTCGCCTTCACTCAGGCTCATGGCCCATTCTCCATTGGCCGTTGTTGGCTGTCGGTCATTAGCGTCAATAAGCGCCGCGATGCGCCCTCAAACCCACCGTTACTCATGAACACAATATGGTCACCTGAACGCGCAGAGGCGGCAATATTGGCGATCAATTCAAGCACACTGGCCGCGGTCGTTAGACGCGCGCCGAGTTCGGAAAGTGCGGTCTTAGCATCCCAGCGTAATTCTGGCGGTACCCATACATGCACCGCGTCCGCCGCCTGAAACGCGCTTGCCAATGCCTGGCGATGCGCGCCTTGCCGCATGGAGTTGCTGCGTGGCTCCATGACCGCAATCAGACGTGCGTTGCCGATCGACGCGCGTACGCCGGCCAAGGTGGTCGCAATCGCCGTGGGATGATGCGCAAAATCATCGAAAATGCGGATGCCATGGACCTCACCAATCCGCTCCAAGCGGCGGCGCACGCTGCCAAAACCACTGAGCAATTGCAGCGATGTTGCGGGATCCAAGCCTATGGCAGCGGCCGCAGCGATTGCCGCCAGCGCATTGGCCACGTTATGTTTGCCGAGCAGGGACCAGTTGGCTTCGCCGACCGCAGTGCCCGCGCGCCACAGCTTGAACCGTGAACCATCTTCGCTGAGTAATTCCGCGCGCCAGTCCAGATCTTCTGCGCCAAAACCAAAACGTTCGACCGGGGTCCAACAGCCCATGTTCAAAACTTCGGCTAAGGCTGTATCTTCGCCGTTGACGATCAAACGACCATTAGCCGGCACGATACGTAGCAAATGGTGAAACTGGCGTTGGATCGCCGCTAAATCCGGGAATATATCGGCGTGATCGTATTCCAGATTATTCAAAATAGCGACGAACGGCTGATAATGCACGAACTTACTGCGTTTATCAAAAAAGGCAGTATCGTATTCATCTGCCTCAATGACGAAATAATCACCTTTACCCAAGCGTGCCGAAACTGGAAAATCCTGCGGTACACCACCAATCAAAAATCCCGGGTCATAGCCTTGCCTATCCAACAAATAAGCCAACAGAGCGGTTGTCGTGGTTTTCCCGTGCGTGCCAGCCACCGCCAAAACCCGACGCTGTTGCAATACCGCACGCGACAACCACTGCGGGCCGCTGGTGTAATGCAGGCGCCGATTCAAAACCGCCTCAACCGCGGGATTACCGCGCGACAAGGCATTACCCACCACCACTTCTAAGGGCGCCGGTTCCAGATGCCCAGCGTCATAGCCTTCAGATAATTGAATACCGAGCGCCTGCAGCTGCGTGCTCATCGGCGGATACACATCGCGATCACTACCGGCGACCTGCAAACCCAGTTCGCGCGCAATCGCCGCAATCCCGCCCATAAAGGTGCCGCAAATACCGAGGATATGTAGATCAGTCGTCACCGCGGCTCCGTTTCAAATCTCAAGGCTGTTCAAACGGAAACCACGCACTGGCGAGTTCATTGAACAGCATGAACAGCAGTAGCGACAGTGGCAGTGCAAACCAGAATTTCAGATTCACCGCGTGGCGATAGATGTGCGCGTCGACCACAATGCTCCACAGCAGCAAAGACAAAAAGCCCAAGCGTAACAATTGCACATCAAAGTCGGCCGATTCAGTCGGCGAGCGCACCAGCGCCGCCGCGATCGGCAACAACACAAAGGTCAGCAAAGCACTTGCTGCATAGAGGCTCAACGTGGTCTGCAGAAAGCGCCCCTGCCGGCCGAAAATCCACAACAAACCATAAATCATGGCGACACGCAGCAACATGCGACTCAACAAGGCGCTCATGGGAATCTCGCCGCCCATGGCCTGCAGGTAGAACACGCTGGCAATCAGATCAAGCGCAAGCAATTGCGCCAGCAGCCACGTCGATTTTGGCGCGTCCGCCGGCGTGCCGCGCAGTAGCAACAGATCGATGGTCCAGCGCAGTAAGGCAAGCGGATTCATGCGGTAAGTTTGATCAAGTGCAGTTCAAAGCTGGAGAACTCGTTGATTGTAGGCATTATCCTAGCCTGGCCAGAAACCTCAGTTAACCGCTTCCCAGCACCCATGCAGACAAACGGTATCCCACCCATTGTGATCGACGCGCGCGGCTTGTTGTGTCCTGAGCCCTTGGTCCGCACGCGGCTTGCTCTGCGCTTAGCCGCGGCGGGTGCGATTGTGGAAATTCAGGCGACCGATCCGCTGGCCGCTTTGGATATCGAAGTGCTGTGCGCGCGCGGCGGCGCCGTGTATTTGGGGTGCACGAGCGATGCCGAGGGTCTGCATACCATCCGCATCGTTAAGCCTTGATCAAGGCGTGCTGCCTCAACCCAGTGCGCTAATAATACGTTCCAAGATCACCTCGACCGTACCTTCACCTGGAACCCGTACCAAAGCGCCCATGCCCTGGTAATAGTCAATGACCGGCGCCGTCTGTTGTTGGTAGACATGCAGGCGATTGCCCACCGACTGCGGATTGTCATCGGCGCGGCCTTCGGCCTTCGCGCGGCCGGCCAAACGTGCCAACAGTAGATCCTCAGATACGTCCAATTGCAGGGCTTTGTCGACCGGCAAATTGAGTTTCGCGAGCAGTTGTTCCAGCGCTTGCGCCTGGATCAGATTGCGCGGATAGCCGTCCAAAATAAAACCACGCTGCACGTCTGCCTGGCCGAAACGCTCTTCGAGCATGCCAAGGACGATGTCGTCGGACACCAAAGCACCCGCTTCCATGACCGATTTGGCTACGATACCGAGTGGGGTGCCCGCAGCGACCGCCGCGCGCAAGATTTCGCCGGTGGAGATATGTGGGACATTCAAACGGGATTTGAGCAAACCCGCCTGTGTTCCTTTGCCAGAACCTGGGGCACCCAGGAGTACGATGCGCATGATTAGAGGTCTCGCAGAGCTGCAGGCTAGCAGTAGAGCTTGCCAGCGCTGGACATGGGAGTGAAGTCACATAATGGTCGAACCTAGCGTGCGCGCTACGTTCAAGTCAAACAGATGTGCGAAGACGCGCCCAAATCGCCCACTTGCGGGTATCTTGTTGGCGTCGCGCGCAGCGCATTCATCGGAACAACCGTCGTTATGCCAAAAGCCAACCTACTCTACGCCCAGTCCGGCGGCGTTACCGCCACGATCAATGCCAGCGCGTGCGGCGTCATTGAAACGGCGCGCAAATTTCCAGAGAAGATTGGCCATGTGTTCGCGGCGCGCAACGGCATTATTGGCGTGCTGCGCGAGGAATTGATCGATACGCGCTTCGATACGCCAGAGGCGATCCGTGCGCTGCGCCATACGCCGGGTGGCGCGTTTGGCTCGTGTCGATTTAAGTTGAAGTCGATGGATAAAGATCGCGCCCACTATGCGCGCGTGGTGGAGGTCTGCAAAGCGCACAACATCCGCTACTTTTTGTACAACGGTGGTAATGATTCGGCCGATACCACCCATAAACTCTCGCAGGTGGCGCAGTCCTTAGGTCACGATCTGATTTGCGTGGGTGTGCCAAAAACCATCGACAACGATTTGGCGCTAACCGATGTGTGCCCAGGATTTGGCTCCGTGGCCAAATACATCGCGATATCGACGTTGGAAGCCAGCCTGGACGTGCTGAGCATGGCCGAATCGTCCACCAAGGTATTCGTACTGGAGGTGATGGGGCGCCACGCCGGTTGGATTGCCGCCGCCGCTGGACTTGCGGGCAAAAAAGACGGCGAACCACCACACATCATCTTGTTCCCAGAAGTGCCATTCGAAGAGCCCCGATTCTTGGCCGCAGTTAAAAGCGCGGTCGAGCGTTTCGGCTATTGCACGGTCGTGGTGTCCGAGGGCGTGCGCGATGTAGACGGCAGGTTCTTGGCCGAAGCAGGCACCAAAGACGCCTTCGGCCATGTGCAATTGGGTGGCGCTGGCCCGGCGATTGCCGAAAAAGTGCGCGCAGCGCACGGTTACAAGTATCACTGGGCGGTTTCTGATTATCTGCAGCGCTCGGCGCGCCATATCGCTAGCAAAGTGGATGTTGATATCAGCGTTAAAGTGGGTGTCGCTGCGGTCAAATTGGCGCTGGCCGGAAAAAACGCTACGATGCCGATCGTCAAACGCACATCCGACCAGCCCTATCGCTATCAGATCGTCACCGCGGCGCTGGGCGATGTGGCCAACCACGAGCGCAAGCTGCCCAAAGACTTCATTCGGGCCGATGGTTTTGGCATTACCCAAGCGGCGCGCACCTACCTTGAGGGCTTGATCCAGGGTGAGGCCTACCCGCCGTATGTCAACGGCCTGCCTGATTACGTGACATTGAAGAATCGTCTGGTCGACAAACGCCTGTCGGAGTACCCAGTGTGAGCATGACCGGCATTATTTTTTCCTTATTGGCGCTGCAAGCGGCGTTGATTGCGATGTTGGCGCGCAGCGCCATCTGGCGCGCCAGCGGATTTATCGCGCTGGCCTTGTTGCTGGTGGTGTTCTTGCTCTGGAAAGCCACCGATGGCGGGCGCAACAGCAGCGAGGCGTGGCTGGTGCTGACTTCCCTGCCCCTGGTTGCGGTGGGGGTATTTGGCTGGGCACGGCCACTGGGCAAATTGGCTTTGGTGTTGGGCGTGCTGTTGACCGCGGCGCTGCTGCTTACTTGGCGCTGGGCGTCTATCAGCCAAGCCACCAGCGAAACCACCGCGGTGGTGATTTACGCCACCTTGGTGTTGGTCGCGATGGTTGCGTTATTCATGATCAGCGGGGTCATGGCGATGCGGTTACTGGTCGAACACAGCCGTCGGGTCGACCAACGTGCCAAGTTAGGCGATAGCGAGTAACTGCTGGCGCGGTTCGCGGGCCGGCTGCTTGCGGCTCGCTTCTAGCGCTGGCACCAACATCGAGCGTCCGCGATATCCGGAACTAAAGGTCACTAACTGACGGCGCGCGCGCTGCGCGCTATTCCACGCATAGATGGCGATGTCACCGTGCTCCCAGGCGCCAAACAAAGACGCGGCAGCTTGTCGAACCAGCGCCAGCGCGCGCGCACCTTCAGCTTCCAGCAATGCCGGCGATGGGCCAGACCCTAAATAGATTGCCAGCGCTTCGTCAGAGTCCAGACTCTCGCTGCGCGCGGCATGCAGTTCGCCCTCAAACGCCGCCACTTGCACGCCTTGGCTGCTCGCCCATTCCAGGGTCCGATGCGCTGTACTGTGCCAAAACGCCGCAAGTGCGGCCAATGACGGCCAGCGCGACAAAATTAGACTTTGCGGGCTGTGGTTAGGGCCAAAACGCTCAATGCTTGCGGCGGGCGCTACCGCGAGATAACGGCCACCATAGTTTTGCAAGGGCGGCAGTGCGGCAAGGTAGTCCGACACCCGCGCGCGATTTGCTGCGTGCGCCAGAAACAACAAATACGCTGGACGATCAAACATCCACTCCTCCCAATCAACCTATCCCCAGCGGCAAGCATGCACACAACTGTAACGTCACGCCGGTTTGCACAGCGCAAAATGTGACGCAGGTCTCGGATTTTGGTTTTTTACCGAGTTGGCGTCGTCTGTCCTGCGGCTCACCCGTGTGCAATCTCGTGCACGCAAGTCCGCCGCGCACCCGTATACTCCGCCCGTTTTTTCACCGGTCACATGGTCTTCACAAGAAGGCGAATGACCCGCGAACTCGGACCAAATTTCACAACCTGGGGAAGTTCCATGCTTGAGCAATACGGAATCATGATGGCGCTGGGATGCGCGGTCGTTGCGGTGCTGTACGGCATCGTATCGACACGTTGGATCCTGCAGCAACCGGCCGGCAACGCCCGGATGCAAGAAATCGCCGCGGCAATTCAAGAAGGCGCCAACGCTTTTCTTAACCGCCAGTACACCACCATCGGCATCGTTGGCGCGGTGTTGTTCTTGGTGATCGGCTTGGCGCTGAGCTGGCTGACCGCCGCCGGATTCCTGATCGGTGCGGTGTTGTCTGGTTTGACCGGCTACATCGGCATGTTCGTGTCGGTCCGGGCCAATGTGCGCACCGCTGAAGCGGCGCGCAAGGGCATCAACGCGGCGCTCGCCGTGGCTTTCCGCGGCGGCGCCATCACCGGCATGTTGGTGGTTGGCCTGGGCCTCATTGGTGTAGCTGGCTTCTATTCGGTCATGCTCGGCCAGGGTCTGGAGACGCAGATCATCCTGGATGCGCTGATTGGTTTGGCTTTCGGCTCCTCGCTCATCTCGATCTTTGCCCGTCTGGGCGGTGGCATTTTCACCAAGGGCGCCGACGTCGGCGCCGATCTGGTCGGCAAGGTGGAAGCCGGCATTCCGGAAGATGACCCACGCAACCCGGCCGTGATTGCCGACAACGTCGGTGACAATGTCGGTGACTGCGCTGGCATGGCGGCTGACCTGTTCGAGACCTACGCGGTCACCATTATTGCGACCATGCTGGTTGGCTTCATCTTTATCGATGTTGCGGGTCCTAACGCACTGCTCTACCCGCTGGTGCTCGGCGGCGCCTCAATCATCGCGTCGATCATCGGCACCTTCTTCGTCAAGGCCAACAACGGCAAGATCATGGCCGCGTTGTACAAGGGTACGGCCGTCTCCGGCGTGCTGGCCGCAGTGGCTTTCTACCCGATCACCACGGCGCTATTCCCGAGCGAGGCCACCGCGCTTGTGGATGGCACCATGACCCTGACCGCGATGCAGATCTACGGTTGCGCGCTGGTGGGTCTGCTACTGACCGGTGTGATGATGATGATCACCGAGTACTACACTGGCACCGAATACGCGCCGGTTAAGGGCATCGCGCAAGCCTCCACCACCGGTCACGGCACCAACATCATCGCCGGTTTGGCCGTTTCGATGCGTTCTTGCTGGATGCCAATCATTGCCGTTTGTGCGGCCATCTTTGTCACCCATCACTTGGCGGGTTTGTACGGCGTGGCGATTGCTGCCACGGCGATGCTGTCGATGTCCGGCATGATCGTCGCGCTCGACGCCTACGGCCCGATCACCGACAACGCTGGTGGCATTGCCGAGATGGCCGAACTCGGCCCGGAAGTACGCGCAATCACCGATCCGCTGGACGCGGTTGGCAATACCACCAAGGCGGTCACCAAAGGTTATGCGATTGGTTCTGCGGCGCTGGCGGCGTTGGTGTTGTTTGCCGATTACACCCACAAGCTGGAGCTGTACGGCATGGCGAACGTCAAGTTCGATCTGGCCGACCCGATGGTGCTGATCGGGCTTTTGATCGGCGGCCTGATTCCCTACCTGTTCGGTGCAATGGCAATGGAAGCGGTCGGCCGTGCCGCCGGTTCGGTGGTCGTCGAAGTGCGTCGCCAGTTCAAGGAAATCAAGGGCATCATGGAAGGCACCGCCAAGCCACAGTACGACAAAGCGGTCGACATGCTGACCAAGGCGGCGATCAAAGAAATGATCGTGCCGTCGTTGCTGCCGGTGGCAGCGCCGATCGTGGTCGGCCTATTGCTCGGCCCGGCGGCATTGGGCGGCATGCTGGTCGGTTGCATCATCACCGGCATCTTCGTGGCTATCTCGATGACCACCGGCGGTGGCGCATGGGATAACGCCAAAAAGTACATCGAAGATGGCCACCACGGCGGCAAGGGCTCGGAAGCCCACAAAGCGGCGGTCACCGGCGACACCGTCGGCGATCCGTACAAGGACACCGCCGGCCCAGCGATCAACCCGCTGATCAAGATCATCAATATTGTGGCTTTGTTGATCGTGCCGTTGATTGCCAAGTTCCACAGCTAAGCAGCAACGGCGCGTTCGCGCCGATTCCTTGTGGTAAAAACAAAAGCCCCGCGATGATTCGCGGGGCTTTTTTCGTTGCTTCCGACATTCGGTCTCTATCGACATTCGGTGCCTACGGGACCGGGTTCGCTTTGAATCGATGCCCTGAAGGCGCAAAATGCGGACACGTTCCCGCAGAACGGGAATTTGTTTCGATGCCCTTTGCTGGATGACCATGCGCAGCGTTTATTCCGCCGGAAACCTGTTCGACGCCCAGTTGGTCAAAGACGCGCTGGAATCAGCCGGCATTCCCGCGTTTATTAGCGGCTCCGCGCTGAGCGGCGCGATCGGCGAGTTACCCGCCAGTGGCTTGATTTGCGTGCAGGTGCCTGAATCGGCCTATGCGGACGCAAGGCCCATTGCCGCAGAAATTGATCAATGGCTATCGCAAACACCTGTAGATCCGGCGCCTTTCGATGACGACGCCGTGCCCTTTGCCGTTTGAGCGTCCCGGTGGATCAGCTGCTGGCGCAGGCGTCAGCTCGTGCTGCGCGCGAGCGCCCTACTCCGCTAGCCAGCCCGCCACTTGCGGCGCGAAATAGCTGAGGATGGCGTCGGCGCCAGCGCGTTTGAACGCCAGCAGTGATTCCATCACGACCGCCCGTTCGTCCAGCCAGCCATTTTGGGCGGCGGCTTTCAGCATCGCGTACTCGCCGCTGACCTGATACACCGCGGTGGGCATATGGAAACGGTCTTTGACGCGCCGGACGATGTCCAAATAGGGCATGCCTGGCTTAATCATCACCATATCGGCGCCTTCAGCAATGTCGAGCTCCACTTCGCGCAGCGCCTCATCGCCATTGGCCGGATCCATCTGGTAGGTGTACTTATTGCCCTTGCCTAAATTGCCAGCGGAGCCGACCGCGTCGCGAAAGGGACCATAAAAGCTCGACGCGTACTTCGCCGAATACGCCAAGATGCGCGTATGCACATAGCCCGCTGCCTCCAAGGCCATGCGAACAGCGCCGATACGCCCGTCCATCATGTCGGATGGCGCCACCATGTCGGCACCCGCTTTTCCAGGCACACGGTCAGCAGCTTGGCGTTGCCCGCCGCATCCATTGCGGGAGTCGCCACCGTGTACCCACTGCTTCCTGCCCCGCCGCCTGCTGCGTCGCCAGTGAGCGGGGGAAGGCGGTCGTCCCACGGCCGCGTGCCACTGTAACGGACCAGCGGCACAGTGTCCAGCGTCCACATCGAGGCTTCCGCGTCGTCGCCCGTTTTTACAGCTTGCTCAAAGACGCCGGCCACGTACACGAGTGGACCGGCGCGGTCGCGCACGGTCAATCGGTCCGACTTCACATCAACCGTCAGCGTCTTGGCGCTCACGGTTGCCGGCAGTTGCACCACGATAACTACTTCTGACAGCGCTGTCTC
>ENA-ORBV01011855-ORBV01011855.1-microbial-mat-metagenome-genome-assembly--contig:-NODE-11855-length-13571-cov-12.814881_pt1 | contig 13571 bp, 10 predicted proteins | sample MGYA00237777_ERZ505514 | MGnify/ENA primary metagenome ERZ505514 (study PRJEB26160, sample SAMN06269048) | microbial mat metagenome | isolation source: Oligotrophic lake microbial mat | place...
CATCCTCGGTTTGTCACAACCCGGCTGCACAACGCAACCAAATCACGCAAACCCGTTACTTCAGTGCAGGCATTTTCAGCGCCCCTCAACCTGCCCCCGTGCAGGCGTTTTGCTTGCCCATTCCCAGCCGCAATTTAAGCGAGCGGCAGATGTTCATTCATTGGGCTTCGTATACAAGAATGGCGATATCGCGTAATGCAATTGCTTGCTCTTCCATGATGCGTTCTTTCGCAGCGTCACGGTGATCAAGGCTATTCAATTCAGGGATCACGGAGTGGGCGGGGTTACTTGGCAGTGGCTTCGGTTGCACGGTTAAATTAAGCCGACGAACATCTTTTGCGCCGAACTCACAGAGATGAGCTTTCTTACCCGAGTTGGGCATGGTCGAAGCCGCATCGATCGTCGTCAACGCTGCCCTATCGATCGATATGCCGTCAAAATCTCCGCGCCTCTCCTCGGATTTCCAAACGCGCGGCATAAACGCCTTCTGTGGTATCTTTTTTGTTTTTCCCGGTTGATACCAGCCTGGAAGAATCCGTCGATAGAGCCGCTCATCATCTCCCACCGGCTTCGCGTGGTCGGGCTGACCTTCTACATCAATGATACTCGCCGCCGCCATCAAGGCTCAACCCCGCATTTCCAATTTGCGGCTCTTCGGATTCCGATTCAGTTCCCGTCTTTCCTCGACCTTTCCGTGGTTGAACCTCGTGTAAATCGCCCGACCGAGAGCCACGAACTCGATAATCACCGTAAAAGAGCCATCATTCCATTCCATCGCAATTCGACCACTGCCGGAGGGAATGATGCTGCTCGGGGCGGGATAACCCTGCGCATCTTCGATTTGATCGACCGCATAGTCGATGGCGGTGTCCAAGACCGCCTCCTCTGGTTGGTCGTCCACACCGAACTGTCCGGGGCATGACTTCCATCTGAGCATCTCATCAATCGCATGCTGCCAATGCTTCACGTCGGGCCGCACAGACGACACGAGGGCATCGGCGGGCGTACCGCCGACACTAACAGACCGGATCGTATCGTCGCGGATAATTCCTTCTTCCAGTTGAACTGCGCTCATCGCTCACGCTCCCATTTTTTGTGTGCTCCGGGCCCCGTCAATTCAGTGAATTTGCGAACGATAGTTGAGTGACCGTTCGCCATACCCTTGGCAATGTCTCGACCCGCATCCAATTCGAGGCCACCACGGGCAGTCAATTGAAGGACTAATATTTCCGTGGCGTCCTGCTCCAGACTTGTGAATGCGTGGTGCAGTTCAACATGCAATCGACCCCTGGCTTCGGGCAGAGCAAAGCGGTATCTGCATTCCAAGGACTCAATCATTTCACGCGACGCGTTTTCCGTGCTTCCGATAAGGCCCGGCAACAGTTGGGGCCAGTCTGTTGGCTTTTCCCAGTCATGGGCCTTTAACAGGTGGTTGACATACGTTACCTCCCACTGATTCGGCTCAATATCTTTGAATCCGTGAGCAGGCAAAAATGCCCGGAAATTGTCGAGTGCTTCCTCAAACGCGGGCAGAACATGATGCCATCTGGGGTATTCCCCGTCTTTCATTTTCCGCCAGTTGAACACCAGACGGCCATTCTGAACCTGCACCATCGTCTGGTCGTTCTCCGACATCATCTGCAGCCTTGCGGCCGCTTCGACGGGAACGACCTGGAAACCCGGGAGCCGAAGCCTTCGATGCATCTGATCGCCGAACATTTCCATCTGCGGAATGATCGGCTGCGCATCGACGGCCTTTGGATATGCCTTCCGCAGATGATGATCCCAGAAAATACCGAGATGAGCGTTTGTGAGGCCCTCCACCGCCTTAAATTGCAGGCTGATAGCGGTCTCAACGACCGGGGGTTTCTTAAATGAGGGGAGGGGTTCATCCATGGCCGGAGGGGTATCCTTTCCCGTATGTCAACGAATGATAGGGGCTCATTTCCGCTATGCCAACTCTTGCCTTTGCCAAACAGCGCAGCAGCCGCTGGCTTTGCATTGTCTCGACTTACAACCCGTACAACGCCGCCACGCGGGCGTCGATCTCCTCCTCCCACGCCTCGCACCCGACGCCCTTGGCGTCACTTCGACGACGCAGCCGCCGTCACAAACGCCCCCGGCCAGCCGCCGTGCTTTTCTATCGTCTCGTCAATCTCTTTCATTAGCCGGATCGTTTCGTTCAGGGCGACGACGATCTTCTGGTAGTGGGCGATGTCGTCCTGGCTCAGCGTGCGGCCCTTGCGGTCCTTGAGCCACTTGTGGCAGACCTGATAGCCGCCGATGTGGAAGTTCCAGACCGCCTCGGGCACGCCGACGAAGCCGCACGTCTGCTCCTCGTCCAACCAGACCGTGCCGTTGGCGTAGGTCACCTTCGCAATCGCGGGGGTGACAGCGCCTGCATAGCGAGTTACGTACTTGTTCAATTCGGCAGATTCGAGCAAGTGCAATGATATGAGGTCACCGCCAACCTTTGCGAGGTCATGAATTAAATCCAAATTTACCGGGACCGGAAAACGGGGAATCTCAAGCTGCAAGAACTGGGCGAACCGGGTTCGGTATTGAGGAGAGTGAAATATCGTGTAAACGTACTGAAATATGACTTCTGCCGAGATGGTCGGGTCGCCGGCAAATTTACTCAAAAAGGAAGGGGAAAAATTTGGTTCATAATAGCCACCCTTAAAGACTCCCTCCTCGCGCTTACGCATCAGCGGAAATGCAAATGCGTTTGTTGATGTTTGATTGGAGAGGATAGCGCAGTCAGAGACCAGCCGGGACACGAAGCAGTGCTTCCACTCGCTGCCTTTGGTCATCCGCGTAGTTAGCAAGACCACATTCTTTCCCTCGATTATGTGCTTTGTGACGGGAAGTCGGAGGTTGAAGATCACGTCGCGGTGAAACAGGGAATGCCTTGTGTCGAATGGCCGATAGGCGACCTCGCAGAAGCGTGCAGCACTAAGTTCTTTCCGTAAACGCAGGCGTCCATCATGCAACGACCACATCGAATTATCCCGAATTTTAAGCTGTCTCGCCACGTCGCTGTCGGAAAGTGACTCGTCGGTGAATGTTTTCAAATCATCACGAAACTCGCGAGACGTGATGGCATAAGCAAAATGGTCCTTGGCGGAAATCAAACCATTTCCATTTATTGGCATGGCATCGAGCAAGCTCACAAATGCACCCCACTCAGCTTCGTTCGTTAAATCGAGAGTAATGAAATACCATTGATCTTCCTTTGGATGAAGCACAACTTGCGCTGCAGCCGTTAATCCTGTCGATGCTAGCTTCTGATATTTATTCTCGCGTCTGCCCCAGAAGTCTCCGCGGGTAACGGACGATGTGCCTTTTGCTTTTATCGTTCGAGATAGGATTAGAATACAAACGCCCTGTAGAATGTCGAATACGTTCTCGTCACTGCTGCTTTTATCGCCTGAATCGGATCGAGTTCCACTACCATGCAAGTCGAGGATGCGAACCGATTGAAAATCCATCAATAGACTTCGCCGAAGTCCGCGGAACGTTGGATTATCCTGAAACGCATTGTTGACGATGTGACCAATCAATCCAACGCCAGTTGCCGCGACCGTCCTGTGCGAGAGGCGAAGGAATTTTACATAGTCATCCAAAAGCCAATTCTTCTTGCCTTTCTCCTTGAGCGGAATGCCATTGATTTGTTGGTAGGTTTCTTTCACATCCCGCTCTACCCACGGAAGTTTATTAGCTGACTCCCCGGAATACGGCGGATTTCCAATCACCACCGTAAACCGCTGATGGCGCTTCACGTAATTGACGGCCTTCGCCTCGTGCGCCAGTGCCGGGGCCATCTGCTCGAAGGTGTCGGAGAAATCTTGGGCCGGTTCGAGGGCATTGGTGAGGTAGATGCGGGCGCGCTCGCCGGAGCCGAAGGTGTAGCCGGTCTCGAAGAGCTTGAGGCCGATCTTCATGTGGGCGATGGCGTACGGGGCCATCATCAGCTCGTAGCCGTGGAGGCGCGGAAGCAAATGCTTGGGGACGTAGTCGTTCCATTTCTGGTTGATCCAAAGGTCGCCGTGGCCATCCTTCTTCCACTTGGCGACCATCGTTTTGTGGATGATGTCGATCGTTTCGACGAGGAAGGTTGCGGTGCCGGTGGCGGGGTCGAGGATTTGGACGAAGGGACTGTTGGGGTCGATGGGCTGGTCGATCAGGTCGGGGGAGTTCGGTTTTTTGACTTTGAATGTCGGCAACTTCAAGTCTTTATGCTTCTTGAGCATCTCCGCCCATGTCGTGATGTCGGCAAGGCCATCGGGTAGGCCAAATTCGGTCTGGAGCAACTCGTGGACGGAGCGGACGATGTAGGAAACAACCGGCTTGGGCGTGTAGAAGACGCCACGCTGCATGCGCTTTTTGGCGTCGTACTCTTTGAGGAACAGTTCATAGAAGTGAACGACTGGGTCTTCCTGCGGGTTGCGGTTGCCGAAGTCGATGAGGACCGCTTCCATGTTGGCGGCGCGGAGCGTGTCAACCACGTCGTTGATGCCAAGCTCGTCGAAATCGATGCCGGTGAGATGGCCTTTGCGTGCGTCATACTTGCGCCCCCCGATGTTGAGGAAGGTCTCAAGCAGTTCCTTCAGAAACGGATTGGTCTGCGGCGGGACCATGTCGGCGAGATTGTCGGCGGTGAGCCCGGCGGGGCGCGAGACCCGCGCGGAAAGCAGGCCGTAAGCGATCGTCTGAGCGTACATGTCGCCGAAGTCGTCTGCGGTCAGGTCATGGATTAGCGCTTGCTGAAATGCTTTCATGAGCGTGCGCAGAGGACCCTTCTCTGTCTCGATCTTCATCGCCGCGTTGCACTTCTTGCGGATGACCTTCGCAAGATCGGCGAGTTGGATCGCCAGTTGTTTTGAGGTGGTGATGACCTCGCGATGCTTCAGCTCGAACGCGCCCGACCAGCGATTGCGCCATGCGGGGAGATTCGATTGATCGTCCGGCCAGCGCAGGTGGTCACGCAGCTCGGTCTGCACGTGATCCAGATGCAGCGCGGTGTCTTCGCCGTCCCAGCCGAGAACTTTGAGGGTGGGCAAGTCGCCGTGGTGACCGTTGTCGGTGAAGTGGGCGAAAGTGATCTGGCGGGAATCGCCTTCGCCATAGTTGGAGATGAACAGCAAATCCTGTTTCTCCCACGCGGCGCGATCGGACTTGTTTGCGCTGGCGCGCTTCTTCACAACCAGTCGGCCAAGGATGCGGCGCAGCGCGAGCACCGGAAGGCGCCGAGGCTCGAACTTGATGAAGAAGATGCCCCACGGCTGGCCGGTGACGAGCGGGCGGAGCTGCTTGATCTCCTGAATCTTGGCGGCGGTCTTTTCGTCGATACCGAGTTCTTCTGCGGTGTAGTCGAAGCTGATCTCGTCGAAGCTGTCAGACTCGATCGGCCAATCAAGATCATCGCGCAGATACTTGACGAGTGAAGGAAAGGTCTTGATCTCACGAAGTCGGTCACGTTCGGCGCTGGAAAGTGGCATCGTTTATCCCGTTTTAGTTCAACTCCATCCAAGCCTTGAGAATTGGCTTCACGCCGACGGGCGCCTGCACAGCTTTCAAATAAGTATTCTTCATGTGGTCCTCGATTTTCTTGCGCAATTCTCGCAAGGTTGGCTGTTCGATCGCCGTGATGCGCGGCGTCTGCGGGGTGGAGCGGATAAACTTCGCAATGGCCGATGGTTCTTCGAGGATTTTCTTTCCGTCAAGATCGCTCATCAGCCAGCGGCATGGCCCGCCGTCAGTCGTCCAGTCGCCCTCGCGAAGCGCCGGCAGGCGATAGCAGAAAAAGACGGCTTTGGCGCCGGGAGTCGGATGCTTCTTGCCGGAGAAGGTGCGAAGTGGAAGGGCCTTGAGTTTGGCAACCAGCTCCGGGCTTGCAGTGAACAGTTTATCTTTTTCCAGTTCCAGCAACTCGGCATCCGTCGTGGTTCCTTCATAGGTTTCATTGAAATGCTGGAGGTCCTGATAGTCGTCATCTTCCTTGAGCAGCTTCTTTCCCTCGATTCCCAGCGCCTTGCTGATTCGCAGCGTCTTTCGGGTGACCTTGCTGTAGAGCGTGAGCAGCCGGTTCAATTCATCGGGCGGCAGGAAGTTGAAAAAGGCGATTTCTTCGCGAAACGATTTCAATTCCGGGTGGTCCAGCGCGATATGCGATTCAAATTCGGGATTTCGCCGGCGATCCACGCGCCCGATCCGCTGCATCAGGCGCACCGGGTTCCAGTGAAGGTCGTAGTTGATCAGGCGCGCGGCGTCCTGGAGGTTCAGACCTTCAGAAAGCACGTCGGTACTGATGAGGACACGGATTTCCTTTTCGCCCTTTTCAGCCAACTGCGCCGATGACACTCCATTGTAATAAGGGCTGAACCGGCGGATGACGGAAAGACGCTCACGGCCCTTGGTCCGGCCGTCAATCCTTTCCAGGCCTCCGACGTTTTCAGCAGTCAGGCGCTTAAACAGATATCGAGCCGTGTCGGCGAACTCGCTGAAGATCAATACTTTGCCAGAGGACAGAGACGGATCGCCGCGGAGCAGTTTCAGCAGGGCCTTGAGCTTGTCATCGTTGCGATGGTCGAACTTTTCAAGTTCAGTGAGAAACTCAACCAATTGTTCCAAGTCGCCGTACGTTTCCTCCAACATCTTTTCAACCCGGTAATCTTCGCGGGGCAGTTTCTTGATGTCTTCGAGCAACTCGGGCTCGAACAGGTCCTCATCTTCATCATCATCGGGATCGCCGAACAGTTCCGGCTGATGTTCGATAATCCTGTCGATCAGCTTGACGTTTAGATCGCGCCATTCGGCGAGCCTGGCCTTTTCATCCTTCAATTCCGCTTGGACGGTGATCCATTGCAGGCAGCGGGCCAGCAATCGCTCACACGAAGTGCGGAACGCCTCGACGGAGCTTTCAAATCGTTTGAGGAACCCGGTGCGAATCAGGGCGACAACAGCCATTTGGCGATTCTCGTCGCCCGGATCAATCTCCTTTGACGGACCTTTGTATTCGGCCAACGGGTAATACATCGAAAGCGTGAAAAGCGGCGTGGCTTTGTCGAACGCGCGCTCGATTTGCTCCAGCAATCGCCCATACACCTTCTTCAGCGAATACTCGACCCGGTGAGGCGGCTGGCGGTGCGGAAATGCGGTGACCGGCGCGCCGGCGGCGCGCTGCTTCTCCTTTACGAAAGCGCGGCTGCGCTGGACAACCAACGCGCCGACCAGTGGATCGCGGGCCATGATCGCTCGCGCCGCTTCATCGTCGATCACCGTTGAGGATGCATCCGGATCGAGCTTTTTCTCCATACGCTTGAAGTGGGCAGTCAGTGAATGGATTCCCAGCGTCTGCGCGAAATACGGCTCGTTCTTTTGCGTGAAAAGCTCGATCATGTGACGCAGGTCGTGGAACGAATTGTTGATCGGCGTGGCCGTCAGCATGAACATTTTTTTGGTTGTTCCATCGGGCGAACGGATGATGTCAAACAACTCGCGATAGCGGGAACGCTTGGCCTCGGGGAACAACAGAGGCTCTTGTACCTTTCTAGGCGCTTCCAGAAAACTGACTCCCGTGCCGGCCACGCCGGGGTTCCGGAAATGATGCGCTTCGTCGATGACGATCGCATGAATGCGCTCGCGGAAGTTGTCCATGTCGTCGCGAAACTTTTGCAATCCCAGGTCGGTGTGTGCGGCCGTAACGAGGTTGCTGGGCCGGCCACTGAGCTTCTTGAGGTATTTCTGAAGCGCCGGTTGCCAGACCGACTCCAATGCACCCTTCGGGGCAAGGAGCAGCACATTGAGCTTGTCGCGCACGATCAGGCGTTCGATGAGCATCAGACCGACGAATGTCTTGCCCAGGCCGACGCCGTCGCAAAGCAACGCCCCTCCAAACTTCTCCCCGATCTTCATTAGATTGCGATAACCGTCCTGCTGATAGCCGTCGAGCACATTAAACATCCGTGACTGCGTCTCGTCCCATACTTTCTCGCCGGGAGTCGCATCCGCGAACAGTTCATAAAGAGATTTGGCGTAGACCTCGAAGGGACTGTATTCCAGAACGTGCTTTTCGATCACCCGGAGAATCTCTGCGGTGACATCTTCGGCTTGGTTCCAATGGTCCTCATACCATTCCTGCAAGACGCTCACCGGCGCGCCGGTGATTTGCACATTCAATTCGATGTTTTCGGTGATGCCCGGCGCCGTGAAATTGGACGAACCAACCAGTGCGGCGGAGCCGACGACTTCGAGCCGGGCGTGGGTGATATATGCCTTGGCGTGAAATTTCGCCTTGCGGTAGACGCGGCATTGGATTTTACCCGAGCGGATGCCGTCAACGATGGCGGGGACACCGACGAGGAAATCATTCTTTTCCTTTGCCTCTTCGATGCTGGCATCGAGCGCGGCGGTGATCTTAGCAAGGCCTTTCTCGAACGCCGCCTTGGTGCGCATTGAGCATTCATCACCCATCAGGATGCGAATGTGGTCAACCTTCTGCCATTCATCCTTCAGCGACAGCAGGCTGCCGATCTCGAAATAGCCGGTGGCGATGTCGATGCCCTTGGCGATCTGACACCAGTCGTGGAGATAGCGCAGAACCTTCCAATCCTCGTCGCTGTTATCGACGATGAACAACTCGCTGCCGCTTGAGCTGGTTTTCTTTGGCATCCCGCGTTCCACACCCAGAATTGAACGAGTGAGTTGTATCATCGCCGCGACGGGCAATCAAAGGCCACATCGGACACTCACTGACATGATGACGATCCGATCAGAATACCGGAGAGGTCACCAGCGGGTATGCAGGTGAGAAAAGCGGTTGATCGCTGGAATCTCGCGAACTCAAAGCGGTTGCTAATGTCCGGTAGGCTTGGCGCTGCGGCACCGTCGGCCAAACCCAGGCAGAATTGACCAGCTACCAAGGGATCAGCTCCGCCCCCACTCCGGGCTAGCGCTCTACATCATCGGGCCGGCAGCCTGCCAGCTACCGCGCAGGCCGGTGTCGGTAATTTCCATGTTGCGGTACGTCGCCCTCGGTGTTTGCTCCTTCACCTGCTTGGCTATGGCCAGTACGCGGGGCATCACCGCTTCAATCGCGGCGCGGTCACGGATCGGGTGCAAGCCGTTGGCGCGGGCAATCTGCCGTCGGACGCCGGCGGAGCGGTCGCGGTGTGGTCGAGAAGACCCGGGGTTCGACTGCCATTTCTCCAGGGGCGGATCGGGATACCGCCAGAGACCACCCGCGGGTCGATGCGGCCAGGGGTAGGCCTCGCAGCGGCACTTCGCCCGGCGCTTGTCACGAACCTTTTGGGCCGCTCGCTGTTCCCCCTTCGCTTCCCGCTCTTGGCGATTGATTTCCAGCCAGTATTGCCGAAGCGGCCCCCAGCCCAGGATCGCATTTTCGGCCGCAACTCGCTTGGTTGGTCGTCCCATAGGGTTCTCACAAAATCTGCTCGATTTCCCGGTCACGCTCGTACCGGAACAGTGAAACAATTCACGACTGCAATTTCCGAGAATCCGCACCGCCAGACGGACCGATTGCCGCAGTCACAACCGGGTTCTGCCGTTCCGCCGGGCGATCCCTCCCGATCACCGCCCCGCCAACAGTCGCCGCACCGCTTCGGCCTTCTCGCCATCCGACAGCGGCAACCGCATCACCGCCGCCACGGCCTCAGCGAAGCCCAAAACGCCGCCAAGTGTGCCGGATTCCGTGCCGCGCTCGGACGGTATGCCTTGTTTTGCAGGCGTTTTTGCAACAGGTTCGAGTCCTGTCGGTGCTACTTGTTCAATATGCAAGCATCGGGACGCATCGGAATCCCTCGGTAAAACCGGGCGATTTTCATTTTTGGCATATGTCGATTCCTCACCCTTCCGGACCGATACCGCCGTAGACTGTGCCGGATTCTGTGCCGTGCTGTTGGTGGGGGTCTGATCCTGCATTATCTCGGCCCTCGCTTGAGCGAAGTGAGCATCGGTCACTTGCAGATGCGCTCTTGTGCGACGGCCCGCCTGTTGCCGATCCACGTACAAACCACCTGGCCGGGAAAATGCTCGGCCAGTTCCGTCTGCCGCGTTGCGGTCGCCATGATTCTCCGTCCCTCGTTCAAACAAACAGCCCCGCGTCCACCTTGAAGTAGTCCCCCAGAGTGCGGGCTGATTCTGCGCTGATGCCGCGCTTGCTGTGCAGCATCAACGACGCCATCGCGTGCGTGGTTCCCAGCACCTTGCCCAGTGCGGTCGGCCCCATGCCCACTTGTTCTGCCAGGTATTTCAGCACTTCGTGCGGGGTACGCTTAGACGGGACAAACCGGCTGTGCTTGCGGTCATAATCCTCCACCAACAGCACCAGCGCATCGAGATAATCCTGCTCGCCGGCCGTCAGTTTTCCATCCGCCCGACCCAGCAGACGGTTGAGCACCTTGCCCGCCTGTTCGTATTCAACCTCACCACGAACGGGGCGCAGCGGGAAGGCTCGCACCAGCTTGAAGTAATCATCCGTCACCGCTCGCCGTGAGCTTATCGAAGCGGCCCGGCCTTTGCTCATCGTGCTCATAGTCGATCCTTCCAGCGATCGGTCGAATACTCCGCGTGCGTCAGCGCCTCCACCACGCGGCAGACGGCGCGGGCGTAGTGAATCACCGTGATCAGCCGGTACTCATTGCCCTTGATGTTGAATACGGTCACGACCACCATCGCGCCGCGGGCAACCCGGATGTTCACACCGTCGGCGGACGGGTAAACCCTTCGCACGTCGGCCAGGCTCCGCCAGTTTGCCCGCTGCACCGTGTCCAGCCAATCCGCCAGCGGCCTGCGTGCATCGCGATGTTTTCGGGCGAATCGATCCAGGGCCGGCGTATTCAAGACTGTAAACGCCATTTGTTACTTCATGTTACAATCGGCTTGGGGCGGGGGTCAAGTTTGATTTGGATTTCCCGTCACGCGAACGGCACTGCTCAGCCGCCTTCCGTTTCCTTCGCGGTGGGATCGGTTAGCAGGGCAATCGCATGTGCCCCGATTTACGAGCCGCGAGCGTCAGCGACCGGATGTAGTTCTGCGGGAATCGGTCGCAGTGCTGCTGAAATCGGGTCGCTGACGTTCGCCGCTCGTTACATGCGTTTGCCCTGAATCGGTCAGGGGGAGGCGCTGCTTTGAATTGCATTGCTGCCGAAGACACTTAGCACTACAGCGCAGGGTCGTCGTTTTTAGCCCACAAAACGGGGTAGGAGCGACGATTCATACGGACTTACGAACGACTCCGCGCTGTAGTGTTAGACGACGCGATTGAATTCCACGACCCCGGCCTATGGTGAGCGGCGGGCGTCAGCGAGCCGATTCCCGCGGCAACACGACGGGTCGCTTGTCCTCGCGGCTCGTTGTTCGGGTCACATAGGCTGAATTGATATAGACTTGCCCCAGATTTCTCTTGACAGATTACCGGCCCGATCTATTATGAAAGCGGTTACATGCCTGTCTTGTTTCGGGTGGGTCGAGTGATCGTCGCTCGGTGCCCGTACTCGCTTCGCCGGATGTTTTGGAGGATGAGATGAAGTATCAACGCATTTTGAGTAATCGCGCTGCGCTAAGCGCGGCAGCTTTGGCGGTTTTTGGCACGGGTTTGCCGGCATTCGCCGTCAATTTATTGATTAATCCGGGTTTTGAATTACCGAATAATCCAAGCAACGAGCCGCCCCCGCCTATTGCCGGCTGGACATTGATCAATGATGCCAATCGAGTCGCATTCGGCAGCACTTCCAACAACACGCCGGGCGGTCGATTCGGGCTTTGGGCTAAAACCTTTCAACCCATTGGTGGCGGCGCGTTTCAGAACGTAGGCATCGTCGGCGGAGCGAACTACGCGTTTCGTTCGTTTCTCAATATTGAGAGCGGGTTCTTCACGATCGTCGATCCTGTTGCGTTGCGCATGCAAATCACCTGGCTTGACGGCGGCGGCAGCCCCGTTGGATCTCTGGCCACACTTGATATCACAACGGCCAGCACACAATTAAGCGGCTTCAATCAATACACACTGAACGCTACAGCCCCCGCCGGTGCGGCGCAGGCCCGCGCTTTTGTCGGCTGGGACGGCGGAGGCAGCGGCACCGGCGGGCAATCGGGCTTCTTTGACGACGTCGAACTCGACGGCCCGGGCATTCCGCCGCCCAACAACCTCTGGATTACCAACGGCAGCGGCGATTGGAATGCCGGTGGAAACTGGTCGAACGGTTCGGTTCCGAACGGCGTCGGCGTGGATGTAAATTTCCTGGGGGTCATCACCAGCGCCCAGACCGTTTACAGCAACACCGCCATTACCGTCGGAACCATGAACTTTAACAACGCCAATACTTACAACATCACCGGTGCCGGCTCGCTCACACTGCAAGCCACGTCCGGCAACGCCGTCGTCACCGTGGCGGCCGGGTCGCAAAAACTCAACCTTCCCACTTTCCTGGGCAGCAATACTGATGCAATCATAAGCGCCGGCGCAACGCTGGTGGTTGCCGACCCCATGAATCTTAACGGCCGCACTTTCACCAAAACCGGCTCGGGCACGCTGCTCATCGAAGCGCCGGTGCGCAGCACGTCGCCGGGTTCGCTCGTGGTTAACGGCGGGCAAACGGCTGTGAATTTTGGCATTGGCGCCGCAGCCACCGCCGCTAATGCTGCCGTGGGCAATGTGGCCGTGAGCGTCGTTGGTTCGAAGGCAACTTTCAATGCCGACCAGACGCTTCGTGGCCTCGATGCAGTGACCGCTAACGCCGGCGATCAGGAAATCAACCTCGCCGGCAGCCGGGTTCGCGTTTACCCCGCGAACCGCGCGATCGAAGAGGCCAGCATCAACGCCGACATCCGCAGCGCCATTCTGTCGGGCACCGGCCGAGACGGCATCTACGACAGCAACGACACCAGCGCCAACTTCTCCGTGGGCGTGACCGATAAGGCCATCGACGCACACGGCGACCTTAACGTGCTGCTTCGCCTGACCCGCAGCGGCGATGCCAACGTCGACGGCACGGTAACCCTCGACGATTTTACCGCGCTGGCCGCCCAGTTCGGCCAAACCGGCACGTGGGATCAGGGCGACTTTAACTACGACGGCAACGTGAACCTCGATGACTTCACGTCGCTGGCCGCCAACTTCGGCCAAAGCGCCGCAGACCTGCCCCGGTCTTCGGTTCCGGAACCGACGGCCATCGGGTTGCTCGCCGTCGCCGCAGGCTTCGTGGCGCGCCGCCGTCGCTAAGCGTCGGTGGAACTTCGGCCCGCCCGTTTCGATTCTCCGCATCAATCACCCCGCCCGGCGAAACCATTTCGCCGGGCGGGTTTTTTTGATTTCTATTTATTAGCCTATTTCATCACGATGTAGCGACGCCCGTCTCGTGCGTTTCTGATAATTCCCGATTCGGCCGAGACGGCCGTCTCTACATCAAACAGTCGATCAACGAGGACGCGCAGGATTTGGGGTGCCACTACATGGCTTGTAAGCGCTACGCCAACCTTTCAATTACCCACATCTTTCGCGGCATGCCGATGAGTGAAAGCAAGCGATGCCACGGGCGGCGTTGCATTCT
>ENA-ORBV01011858-ORBV01011858.1-microbial-mat-metagenome-genome-assembly--contig:-NODE-11858-length-13570-cov-5.401616_pt1 | contig 13570 bp, 6 predicted proteins | sample MGYA00237777_ERZ505514 | MGnify/ENA primary metagenome ERZ505514 (study PRJEB26160, sample SAMN06269048) | microbial mat metagenome | isolation source: Oligotrophic lake microbial mat | place...
GTGGCCTCTAACGCTTCAAAGAAGAGCGCTGAGATCAAAATAACCATCACACATTCAGCTCCCTCGTCATCTTTAGCTTGCAATAAATAATGCATCATCGCTCGCGTCCGTCTTTTCTTGGCCGTCTTCTTTGTCTATTAATTGCTGCTAATTGTTTCTGCAGTTCCTTTGCTCCCCAAAAAGTCACTACCTCTACCAGCACCGACTTGTTGCTTGTGTTTAGGGGCGTTGCTACGCGCCGAAAAAGAAAAGGTGTTATGGAATCGGTCAGCTGCAGCACTAGCTAGCATTTCGCTATCGGGATAATACTTCCTGGATGTTCGATAGAATTTTTTCGCAAACCAACAATACTATCAGAATTTTGTGGTTCGAAATCTGCGTCCATCAATAGGATCAGTCCCATCGCGGGGTAGAAATGTACCATAGGAGTTAGAATCACAAGTTTTTTTTCAGAAGCCGCTTCTTTTGTTTGTGTACTAGACTGGATTGGTGGCAATCTTTCAAACTGTCCCTGAAACACCGTGACATTTGTTCTCTGGCTATGGATTTGGTATCCAACTTGACATAGCGCTCATTCAGTCGCGTCACGAAATTTGAACCAAGATGTCCGCCGATATTTCGGATTTGCGTGTCCTCGTTGGGGATGGTTTGAACTCCTCCAAATATCCCTCGATCCTTTGACTAAAACTGAGATTTCCAGCATGGTCACTCGCGCCTTTTGAGCCGTCCGACAATGACATCATTTGGGGCCAGACGAATGAAAGCCAGGATTCAAAAATATTTGTCGGCAGCACCTACCCCCTCCTTTTCAACCTAATCTTTAATGCCATGAAAAGAAAAATAGAAATCTACGTTTTTGGTCGTTGCTACCCATGCAATGCTCGAAAAGTGTGGAGTACTGTAGGGTAAGCTCCAAAAGTCGTTGCAGGCAGTAGATTCACATTCCACCACGACGACCAGAATGAATAAAACTAGCACAAGATATGGAGGTCAACAGGAACATGCGCCAAGAAGAAGCTAATAGTTGCAACTATTGCAACTATTACTTATAAATGCTTGTACTTTTACCTAGCTACTAGCTAGCTACTGTAGTATAAAAAAGGTCCAAGAGTTCTTGAGAAAGTCACCGTCGCGCCTGCAACAACCAATCCACGGTTGAAACACCCCAATTTTAAGATAATAAATAATGAATCTGCACCGGGTGGTTGATATCTCAGCTTGCTGCTGCTCCCAATGTAACAGCAACAACAACGAATCCTTGAGACAGCACGCTATCTTTTTTTGTGGCGCTGGTTGTTTAACCCTGTTGATCTCTGTCACACATCTTCTCTAGCTAGATTCCTTAATAGCTAATAGCAAGCAAGCCTGGCTGCAATATTTCCTTTTTTGTTGTTGCTAGTGAGAAAACTCAAGATGAAAGCTCGACGATCTCTCCGGATTCCCCCGATATCAAGGGCTTCTCCTACTGCTGCTGGAGGTATTGGTGGTGTGCCATCCTCGACTCTGTTGGTCCTTCGCCTTGGCGCTCGTAATCATCAGTCACGTCGTCTTCAGAGTTCTTGGGTTGCGCCGTCATCCTCATTGATCAACAGCAGCAGCAGCAGCATCCGTCGTGACACTACTGCTAAATGGATGTCATCATCCTCCTCCCTTTATGAACACCAAGATCCATCCTCCACTCATGCCCATGATGACGGCACGTTGCCACCGTTGCCCGACAGTGCTTTTACTACTGCGCGCCGTGCAAATATTACAAAGGTCCACAGCAGTGGCAAACCCAACCGCGACGAAAATCCCGTCGACATGCAACAACTAAAGCGGGAAATTCAGTCGCTGGCTCAAGCGGGTCAATTCCAAAAAGCAGAAGAATTACTCCAAGATTTTCATACCAATCATCCTCATTACATACCAGTGGACAAAAGTGATGAAAGTCCTACTACTATTAGTGATTCCAGCAATAAACAGCATGTCTTGGAATTACAGACCTTGTACAATCTCATTCTCTGGGGATATGCTCGTGCCAAATTTCAGGATGGCATAGCCCCGGCCGAAGCAGCAGAACGATTGTTCCATCGCATGACGGAGGAGTACAAGATTCCGCCAACAAGTCAAACATACCACTACATTTTGGAATGTTGGTCTCGGATCAAATCCAAAAAATTGCACAAACAGGCCGGACAACAAGCGGAATATTATTTGCGACAGCTGCAAAGTCTTACGGAACATAAACAAGATACATGGGCCGCCTATCATTTTGCTCTCAAAGCGTGTGAACGAGCTGGCGATGGAGAACGGGCGATTCGAATATTGCACGAATTGATTCATCAAGAACAATTAGTACCGCTGGGGGATGTCCTGGAGAGTGGATCATCATCAACCTTGTCAACGCCACCACAATATGATTTCGACAATAATCAATCCAAACCCATAAAATTGAGCAAGAATATTGTATCCACGGTTCTCGTGGCGTTGAAATCACAACCGGAGCAAGGAGAACGGTTGTTGGATCAGTTGGTGGAAGCATCCCAAAGCAGCAGCAGCAACAAACGCAGCAAAACCAAGAGCAACATTATTGTGCGACCTCCAGATGTAATACACTACAGTTTGGTATTGGAAGCCTGGGCCAAAGAAGATAATGGTCCTCGAGCAGAAGCCTTGTTTCAAAAAATGATGGAACGAGGAGTACGTCCAAATTCGGTCGCGTACAATGCCTTGTTATTGGCATGGGGAAAAGATTTGGATCATATGGAACAAATCTTTCAAGCCATGTTGCAAGATTATCTGGATTGTCCCTTTCGAAACGGCAGCGCAGCGACACAACAACAGCAACGAGACATTAGTTCTCTTGACGACGACCACGACAATGACGATGATCATGGATACCAACTCACGGGTGATTCCGACCTACACCGTGTTGCAGCTGTAAAGCCCAATTCGAGTACATTGAGCATCGTCGTGACAGCTTACGCACAAGCTAGTGCGCCCGAACGTGCGGAAGCACTCTTGGAATGGATCGACAACGATCCTCGACTACGTGCGTTGGTAATGCCCAACCTGATTTGTTGGGGCAGTGTCATCAATGCATGGGCACGCGCTCGACAACCAGAAAAAGCCGAAGCGCTTTTGCGAAAAATACAACAAGCTGGCTATTTTGAACCCAATGTGGTATGCTACACAACGGTGCTCCATGCATGGGCGGTTGTGGGGAATGTCGAACGAGCACAGGCTATTTGGGACGAAATGGTGCATCAGTGCAAACTTCGGCCCAATAATTATTCGTATAACACCCTCATTCTGGCCTATTCCAACGCGAGACAACCAGAAAAAGCGCATGAATGGATGCTCAAAGCCATAGATGATGGCAACGTTACACTCGATGTTACAACATATGGTACCGTTTTGAAAGCATGGGAGACGGCGAAGCAACCGCAGAGAGCGCGGGAACTTCTGGAGGAGATGCTTTTGAAAGAAAAACACGAAAAATCCAAAATGGTCGATGTTTGGTGTTTCAACTTGGTCTTGAAGGCATATTCGAATGCGGGAATGGTCCATGAGGCCGAAGCATTGCTCACAGAGATGATTGAACGATATGAAACCAAAGAGTCGAAAATCAAGCCTGATAGCTTTTCGTTTGCACAGGTTATCTTGGCGAATGCCCGTACTTCGGAGGTGCATCAACATCGTGAGAGAGCAGGAGAACAGGCCGAAAAATGGTTTGTTTCCATGACAGACATGGGTCTCGCCCCGGATATCGTGACCATTAACGCAATGTTGCATTGTTTGTCTACAAGTGGCAAAGCGGAACGAGCAGAAGAAATCTTGAGAGCAGCAAAGGAATCCGATTCAGTGCAAATCGATGTTGTCAGCTACAACACCTGCCTCCACGCCTGGGCTAGATCCGGCAATGCCTTTCGAGCTGAGAAACTCTTGGTCGAAATGGTGCAAGATCACGAGAAACACAGCAACCAAACAAAGGGACACCGGCCAACCCGAGGAAAATCATCCTCGCAGACCACCCACGATGCGGTCCATCCCGACACCAAAAGTTTTACGTTTGTACTTTTAGCTTGGGCCAGGCAAGGTTCCATAGCTGCTGCAGAGCATTCCGAAAACATTTTACGACATATGCATGCAAGTCGTAACGCAGCTTGCCAACCGGACACGGTTGCCTACAATACAGTCTTGAAAGCCTGGCTTACTGCTGCCCACAAATCCAGAGATGTGAAAGTTGCAACTCAATGCGCTCAGCGAGCGGACGCGTTACTGGCAGAGATGGAATTTCGGTGCAAGAGCAATACACGAGTTCGCCCCGACCACGTTACCTACGTTCAACTTATTCGATTGTGGGAGGCAGCAAAGAATCAAAAGCGAGTCCAGGAATTGCGCCAAAAGTCGCAGTCGATGGGGTCTAATAGGCAACAAGGGTGGGATAGATAGCGAATGGTATGATGTCTACAATGGAACACTTCAGTGAAGCCGGCACAGACTTCCAATGCCCCCCCCCCCCTGATTCTGTTTCCCAGCACGGAGTAGAGTCATCTCTTTCAACAGCAGCTTCCGATTAGGGGTCCTGCTGAAACAATTATGCAAATATGCACCCGGCTCTTCATGCCCATTCAGATTGCGACGGGTGCGGACTGGATGTAAGCAGGTGTTTACCTAGCCGCGCCATGTTGGAAGAAGTCTCCTAAAATTGTTGTGTGCCCCGCATACAACTCTTGTAGGGAAGCAACAAGGTGACTGATTTGCTGCAGTCATTGGTACAGTATTCGCCGTGAAGATATTTGCCGCAAAACAGCAGAGAGCTTGGTCACGCTTTTGAAACGGCCCTATGCTGTAGGCTTATTAGCTACCAGAGTTGCGCAGCCATTGCAAGCAGTATCGTACTATAGAAGTCGGGTTGAATCGTTCTGCTGCTGAACATGAGGACGTGTACTCCAGTGCTGCTGGGATGCGCAGTAATATTGCAGCTCCATTTCCATACTGGTGGTGGTAGCTGGCTGGCTGGCTGGCTAAGTTTACAAGGTTTTCCAGAAGAACCAATGATCCGTTCTTGTTCCCTACTACAACGTACTGGTAGTAGCTGGCTAGCTAGTAGGAGTAAGAATAGTATTGCACCAGTAAGATGATGGCTAGACAAAATTGGTGGTTGTAGGCGCGCACACAAGCTCCTCCACGATTGGAAGACCGACTGAAACCTCGATTATCTTCTCATGGATTGCAATTAACAAAATTCATTTCTATGACCAAGACAGACCCCATTCTTAATTTACATAATCTCCTTATATCTTTTTTGATTAAGGTTGTGACTTTTGGCATCCGTAGTGGTTAAATGACGTACAAAGGCCAGGCAGACCCGCGTCCAGTCCCTGCCATCGTGCAATGTAAAGTAAGATCGGCGCCCACTGTACTGCGAGAACAAGTACTATGTATGGTACCGGGTGTACCGGTGGCTACGTCGTAGCTAGCATACGAAGTAGAGGGATACACACACTTGACTATCCGTGTGTGCCACGGTAGCAATGAATGAATGTAAAGCGTTGTTAGTGGTACTAGCTAGTAGTACCTCGTCATCCAATAAATTGATTCACTGCCTCCTGAAGCTTTGCTGGGAACCTTCAACCTGCTAACAATAACCAACTTTGCTGACCAGTTAGCTCTTACTAGTATAGATAGCCAGTTGCAATCTCTTCCCGTCTATCTGCTTTCTGTGCTGCAGAAATAGTTACTAGCGGACTGACAAACAAACAGGTGAAGGACGAAGTAATATAACAAGGACAAAAGCAAGTTGAACGAAATCCACTTGGGTGCTCTCGTCTCCTCGGCTAGCGTGTGGAGATATTTATACCCGGTTTATTCTCTAGAAGAAGGCCACCACCATCGACAACTCGCCGCTTGATATCAGGTTGCATTTTATCAGGTTAACCTATCTGGATATCTCGTTATACGCCCGGTGCACGCGGTATCTTTTCACATCCTGTACAGCCAACGGTTAATCCCAGACAGCAGACAAAGCACACAAGTTCAAGACAGACAAGGCAAAAACACTGCTACACATCATTATCTACAGCGCGTACAAGCAGAAAAAGATCAAGCTAAACAATATACTACAACCCCCTTCCTATCTATTCAAATTAAATCATAATCAATACAATGTCGGTCCCCAACGCCAGTGAATTGGAAGATGATCAAATTGAAGCCTTGATCCGTAAACTGAGTGCCATTAAAGGCTCGGCTCCAGAATTAATTGCGGCACTAGAGGCGGAAGCTCAGGCACGACAAGCTGGCAAAGGCCGTGGCGGTAGAGCTGGTGGTGGCCGCGGACGCAAGGCACGCAGTAGTCGGTCGTATGAAGAGGAGGAGGAAGATGATCCCTATGCCGATGATGATATAGAAGAAGAAGATGACGATGAGGAAGATGACGATGAGGAAGACGACGATGATGACGAGGAAGAAACGGACAGTGAAGAAGATGATGAATTTGATGAAGATGGTCCTTGTGTAGGACACGGTTATAGTGATGAAGTCTCTGTCATTTCCGAAATGACAACTCCTACCGTTGTGAGTAATTTTAATGTACCGGAGGAAGAACGGTATAACGAACTCCAGCATGGATATGGTGGTCGACCCAAATCGAATAAACCAGATTTGCTTTCTCAAGTCAATCGAGCAGCGAATGCGCAGGCCAATAAAAACAAAGCCAACAAGGTGGCGGCGGCAGCCAACATGGCCCTCAATGATCAAAAACGTAAAACTTACGCCTCCGGCTTGGCGACCATGGCCAAAATATCCGAAACGGGTGAAACCGCGGTGGTATCCAAACCACCGCAAAAAACGGCATCCCGTGGTACTGCTGGTGCTGTCAAAAAGACGACTTCGCGGAGACCTTCCAACGACGGATCCGGGAGTGGCTCGGGAAGCGCCGGGGGAGGATCCGGACGACGTAAACCGGGATTGCGGCGCAATAACTCACCACCGCGGGATGGTGAGAAGCCCAAGAAGAAAGTTGGAACCAAAAAATCAAGTGGTAGCGGTGGTGGTAGTCGAAGAGATATCAACAACAGCAAAAACAATAATAGTGCCAAGAGTGCGGATGCTTTTTCCAATGAATGGCAAACGTCCTTCAATGCCGATGCTGCCACAGATGACAATGGCTTTCCATTCAAATTTGGTGATGAAGATGGAAAGGATAACGCTTTTACAGGACTTGCTGGTTACAAGAATACGAAAAACAAATCGGCTAGTAGTGGTGGTGGTGGTGTCGATTCTTTTGATCCCTTCAATACCAGTAATGGCGATCCTTTTGCCACTGCCAAAGCTACGTTTGAAAACAACAATAGTAGTGGGTTTGGAAAAACCAATTCTGGCGACGGAAGACGATCTGTGCGCAAGACGCCATCCACAGGTACAGGAAGTGCTCGACCAAGACGAACATCCGGAGTCGCGTCCGGGAGGACCAAGAGATAAAAAAAGAAAAAATTCACCGCCAGACTACCAACTAACTACAGCAGCAGCAGATGCTGTGGCATTGGTTGTTAGGCTTGTACAACAACGTGGAACAGCAAGCGGGTTTGGTAGGAATAGTGGAAGGGCATCTTCCCGCTTGGTTTCACTCTTGAATGCTATTTTTTTCTCTCCTGGATAAGGACGTTTGACAGTGCCAGCGCCCATGCAAGATTGATTGGACACTTTACTATTTTAAAACAATATCTGCATGCATGAAAATATAAAAGAAAAATGTTAAATTTTATGCGTCCTCCTATTGATTAGTTTGGCAAGAATGGTTTTCTATCTGCTCTGCGTGCAAGCTAGGGATAAAGGCAGAATCGCTAGTAAGCTATTTGGGTCTACCACGACGAAACCTAGGTCCAGCCATATTGCTTACAATAAGTAATTATGCACCTGGCTACTTCTTAGCTAGCACAGAACTAGTAGCTGCAAGACCTAGGAGCAGCCAAGTCGATGGTAGCGATCACGCTGGCCAGTAGCGAAGGGACAACTGGAGAGATGCCAGGTCAAAGATAATGGCCAGCCGCACTTCTTGGTTCATTTTTGTCAGTACTAGCTAGTAGTAGTAGTACGGCATATGCTATCGTCTATCCTATTTGGGCTAGCTATCTGCTATTATTAGGAGAATGTTAGCCAACCGTCTGAGCGAGATGGAGCTACATCACAGGCACCTTGCCGGCCTCTAGACACGGCAGTCTGAGCTTCAACCGGAGATCCGTGAAATGACATTTTCACAGTAAGTTGAGTATCTTTTGGAGGCATTCTCGCTACGTCCAAGATTCGCCCAAGGAACTGGTCAGATCGATCATCACGCACAACCCTGAAGAGGACTCGCTGTTAGTTGTGATACTACCTGTACCAGTTGGTCACCCAATGAGCTCCACCAGCTACAGCTACGCTAACCAAACGATCTCTCCAGCAACTTTTATTGAATTTCAGCATGGCAGAAGCAACAACCGTAGAAGCAGCCGAAGCAGCATCTGAAGCCATCCAGAGCAGTGGTCATCCTCATGGTTCCATTTTGGTGATTGGAGGTGGCATCGCGGGTCTCTCGGCCATTACGGGCATTCGCGGGTATAACACTCAAGTCCATATTGTTTTGGTCGAACCCAAAGATCATGTCGAAATATTTTGGGCTGCTTATCGGTCCTTGTTTGTCCCGGAAGTGGCCAAATCATCGCTGTTTAGTTTGACCAAATTCGCAACACGATATTCCATTCAACACATTCGTTCCACTGTAAAACAATTGACACTAAATCAAGCCATTCTCAAGGATCAAACCGTAATTGAATTTGACGTTTGTGTCATTTGCACAGGTGCGAGCAATCCGTTTCCAGGATTTGGACGAGGATTGGATGCTGCCTCTACGACACAAAAAGAACGGTTAAAGTCCTTGAAAAAGCATGGCAAATCCTTGATGGATGCCGAAACATTGCTCATCATTGGTGGTGGATTGATTGCCTGTGAATTGGCGGGTGACTTATCCGTCTATTCTGGTTGGGCACTCAAAACGACAGAGATTACAATAATCCACTCGGGTGATCATTTGTGTCCTGAAATGGACGCCGCCACGGGACAGCATATTTACGACAAGCTGGAGAATATGGGTGTCAAAGTGTTTCTCAATGAAAAGGCTATCAAACAAGACGACGGAAAGTGGGCATTGGAAAGCAATGGGAAACTTTTCACAGCCGATCAAGTCATCGTCACGGGTATCAATCCTGTGAATTCGTTTGTCGATTCTGGATTTCTCAACGCTGAGGGATGGATTGAGGTGGACGAATGTTTCCAAGTCAAGAAAGCTGAATTCAAAATATTTGCCTTTGGTGATTGTTGTACTCTGCTTCCCAATACAGCAGAACAAGCATTTGCGAATATCAACAGGATTGGATACAATGTGAAAACGGCTTTACAGCACAACAGAGCCGATGGCAAAGACGCCGCTCCGCCGAAATTGTGGGAAGCCTATCATCCATATGAGGTTTACACTGTCACGGTTGGGCCCGAGGATGGCGCTTTCTTCAGTCAGCTTTTGACGGTAGACATGTTCCTCCCAAAAATGAAAAATGATACCATGTTCCTGTATGAGGCATGGAATAAACTTGGTCTCGAGCAGGAGGATCCACCACCACCGAAGGATCCAGTCAAAAAGTAGTGTTCGAACGAATGCTCCTTCCAAATATATCGGCATGCCAAAATAATTTATAATCTTACCTTCTGCTCTCTAGCCCTGTTGGTTTTTGGCCTTGTCGTCTACTTGGACTGTCTGTTCTATCGTGCTTCCGTGCTTGGCTTTTTGACTTTAAAGCATTCTAGATGGCGAAGTCTCTCTTAACGGTGCTGGAAGCGTGGCCCCCCTTGTGGCTTCGTATTTTGTAACCGCTGTACCATCGATTCTGCGACTACTTATCTTATACTTGGCCTATTTGTTTTTGCATCATTCCTATTCTGGTTTATGATGACCAACATGTGTTGAATGTTCTTGTGATGGACACTTGAATCAGTTTTACCAGAAGTTGAATGCAGCATATTCATGTTTATCATTCACATCTTAGGCACACCTTATGTAACTATAGTCACTGGGATAGTTATAAAATAAATTTTTCATTTTTGCATGTGCCCAAATTTCAAAGTAAGTGGAGTAATGAGGAATTACTAGTTTTAGTAATGTGTTCACCAATTACTAGTAAGTAATTATTTTTGTAGCAATCTTCACAAGGTACAAAGTGTTGATAACTTTGATGTAGTAAATAAACAATCATTGCTACCTGTAGGTGCTGTAAAAATCATTGTTTGTGGGTAACCTGTTAGCATGTTCTTGCAAATGCTTAGTAGTCACTAAATTTAGTGATTGTTAGTAATTGCTTTGCTCTGGTAGAGCACAACTAAGATGCACATTACAGTAACTGATTTGGTGGTTAACAATAAATGACTTTGGAGTCATGAATCCGACTTTATGTTGTGCACACAAGTCCCATTTTCTGCATTTTTGTGTACAGAGTCAGGTTGGCGGATTGGGAATGTGCTAGCAACTGAATGTTTGCATGCTTGTCTCGTGATTTCTCAACATTAGAACCATGAGATAGGGAAAGTTCCCCTGCCAGTGCTACACTAGTTTATAGAACTTCCACATTGGCAAAATCTTCTTCTCCATGTCAGCATGACAATGCCAAGGGTTTCTATGTGCATTGTTGTAACTATTTTCCATTTGATAACACTGGTGCAACCAGACAAATGAACATGCTAGTAGGACTGAAATGGAAATAGATTGCATTTAAACATTATTTGGTCTATCATGTTGCATCATGTTAACAGTGCTGATGCAATGCATGTTCATTTTAGAAACACAATTCTGTCGTACATCACAAGGACTACTGGCATTTACTACGTAGCAATCAATGAACTGGACGTTGGTGCAGCAAATGCTAAGAACATGCCAGCGCTGTTGATCTGGGATTCCCCTTCCATCTGACCCATGTGCCTTTTGCACTTACTAGGGTTACCAATTCGCCTTAGGGTTAAGTGTCGGTGTCACTCATCCACATCACTCTTGCAGAACTAGTCTACCACACACGCACGGCGCACACCAGTTCCCTTTCTTCTGTTTCATGCTTCCCTGCAGTTGCTCCCAGCAACCAGTCATTCTCATCGATGTTTACTGCACTCATTTGCTATAGCTTTTTATACAAGCAGAAATTCCAACAGCACGCTCTGCTTATTATTTTATCAAATCATCCTTTACTGCTGTAATTGCTGCCTGTGCTTTCTGCCAGTAGTTGCTTACTAGTAGCTATCAACACATGCTAAAGAGCAAAGAGTGACTGGTCATGACAAATCATTGGAATTGCTTCTAAGGCTTTGCTTTGGAAAGAAATAGAAATGCTGTAATTTCTTTTTGTTGGTCCTCACAGTGCTTCCAGTTGCTAGCATACATCACCTCGGCAAACATTGCAGCTAAGAAGTCCTAAGCCACATCATGGATTGACATGAAGACTAACATGTGCAGCAACAGTCATCAAATGGACAACAAGTACCAATTGCCCCCTTTCATGATGATAAGCTAATCTCTTTTTGATATTTACATGTTTCTTGCATGGTCTGACATAGCCTAGCACATTAAACTGATAGCACCACATGTGTTGCACTCACAGGTTTCGCGCACACACACACACACATGCACCTTTCACACATGGCACAGACTTGCTCACCACACATCAAGCACATTGGGCAGCCGGAGGATGCCAGATAGTGAAGTTGCTTTAACCGACTCAAGCTTCGTTGCTGTTAATGGTAAATTCAGTTGGTTTTCAAAACACTGGGAAAGCGTGTGGGTGTTTCACAATCAACTTCATCTTGAAGCAGACAAATTGCTGGGGAACTAGTGAACCTTGTTTTTGGAACATCAACCAAGTTGGTAGGGGTTATCTACTAATGCTCGCCAGTCACGGTGCTGATAGGGTGCATGATTTCTTAACCATCATGATTTTTTATTATGACTGCTACCAACACATAACAAGTCAGTGACAACAGCAAATCACATTTCCTTCATCATGTTTCAGAAAGAAGCAGAGTCCCAAAGTGCCCTTTGCTAAAAGCTGCTACTAGCACAATGTCAGCAAGGTACCAAATAATTGTGATGTTGATGACACCTTTGGTGCCATTACAAAGATAAGTTTGCATTGCACAGATAGAAGTAGCAGCAGACATAAGTAATTGTTGCTACATCATCATGCATCAATCAGTGGGTCAACTAAATGCTTGTAATCAATGATGCCCCTGTCAACAACTGTGCCATTTGGGATCCAGCTGTTGTGGTGACATTTTGTCAAACTGTGGTTACACAAATGAAGACAAAACCAAAGAAACCAAAATCTAACAACACACACACCAAACCAATTCTACAGCTGGCAATCTGCTTCAGTTGCAGAGAGAAAATGTCCACATCTTGATAAGAACCAAACCACAACACTTTGGTTGCAAAGAAACACAATTGTTCTTTGTTATGCATTGGTGCACAAAACTGAACAACACTCATCCTACAAAAAATCTCTTCTGCATTTATGTCAGGATCCCAAATTGTGACAATAGGAAAAACTGATCTGTTGAAACATTTTCAACAGAACCTAAAAGACAGGCATGTTTTGCTCACAGATGACTTGCATGAAGTGTTGAAATTTGGTTTGTTGGCAACACATGTGTTGTCCATTCTGATGCAGGAGTTGGATGAATGACAATGACCATTTTGCACAAGCTGAATTTGAACATGCAAAGCAACACTGGAGCCAAATTTGCTAACACAGACACAAATGGTGCATTTGGGATGACCAATTTTGTGGGCAAAATCAGTTGTGCAAGGGACGGAGCAACAACGACAACGACGACGACAACAACAACAACAACAGTGACAATCTCATCAAAAATGACAACAGCAAACACTGAGTGCTCACTCTTTCAAACAGACAGTCTGATCATGCCAGTCAATAATTTTTCAGATGCATGTTTTTGATCAAGCACAATGGGTGCGCATGTTAAGATTCAACCACAAACTTTTGAGGGCGAGTGATGATCCAAGTGGTTCACAGAAAGGCACCAAAGAAACAGAATTCATAACTTCTATTGAACTGATCTACTGTAAGGAGCTGGGCTTTTGTGATTGTGCAGTGCTACAATGTTTGTGGTCTCCTAGATCAGTCTCACAGACTAAAACAGTGCATGCAGACCTGCAGTGACCTGCAGACCAAAACACTGAATGCAAAACTGCGTGCATCCAACCAGAACCTGATGCATGCAGTGCAACTTTATCTACACTGGTTATGGCATTAGATAGCTGGTATTTCCAGCAGAACAGACTGCTACTACCAGTCTAGTGCTAGTTGCTAGCTGGCCAACTTGGACTGTTAGTCTAGCTAGCAGAATGGCTGGTCCAACAGAAATGGCGGAGTGTCCCCAAAAACGATCGTTTGCACTAAAATAATGGAGTAAGTAAGCTCGGCTCACGACAGAGGCAAAGCTGTCTCTTATACACATCTGACGCTGCCGACGAATAGAGAGGTGTAGATCT
>ENA-ORBV01011859-ORBV01011859.1-microbial-mat-metagenome-genome-assembly--contig:-NODE-11859-length-13569-cov-6.347836_pt1 | contig 13569 bp, 13 predicted proteins | sample MGYA00237777_ERZ505514 | MGnify/ENA primary metagenome ERZ505514 (study PRJEB26160, sample SAMN06269048) | microbial mat metagenome | isolation source: Oligotrophic lake microbial mat | place...
GCACTGTGGAAACAGAACTAATGAGGAGCTCGTCTTAAGGACATCCTGTGTGACATCCTGTAGAACCACGTACATTTTCTACTGTAAAAAGGATATTCGTTACTTGCATAACTGTCCTGGTAACCGGATCGCCCTCGGCTGGCGCCTCAGGCTGTAGACCTCGGTGCTCATTCTACGTAGCCGGATTTCCTCGGCTGGCGCCTCGAACCGGCTACTAGACTTTGCACCTCGGTTACCGGTTCCCCGGTCAGTTATTCTGCAGACCAGTCCTTGGAACTCCAGGTGCTAAACCATGAGCACAGTGCCATCAGCAGCGCTAAATTGGGACTGCACTGCATTGCACCTAGACTCAATAGGTCTAAAACTAGCTACTAGCTAGCTAGCTAGCAATCAGTTGATGTCGACTCCACCAATCAAACATGCAACCAGGCCATTGGTGTTGTGTTTTGTTTTTGTCTGATGCAAGCTCTTCATCATCTTGTGTGTTGCAAGTGGCCACTGTGGAATGCAGAATCACTTGAGGCAAGCATTGTGGTTTTGACCAACTCCACATCACTCATGTTCAGAGAAGAGATGGAGAACAAGCTTTCATTAGAATTTCAATCTCCATTATTAGCTTCTTTGGGTCCCGCTGAATGCAATGGCACAATGACCAAACAACTGACATTGTGACATTTAGAACATCTCAAACTAAAAATGGATGCATGATTTTGTCCAGTTGTTGTAGGCACAAAGTGCAATGTCAATTTCAGTTCCAGCTCTTTGTGTTGCTCACCAAAGCATTGAGAGGTCCAACAACTGCTTCAAACAAGCAGAACACCATGTTGCAATTCACTCAATGCTTTCCACTCTGCTTGATGATGGTCACCACTGTAGGATCATCAAGCTGCAACAGCAGTTTCTGTTGTGTCAGCTGCTGTTTGCCTGCTCCATTCAGCCATCAATTAAAAAATGTGACATCATTGACATGTGGGGTCAATCACAACTCTGACGTGTTGAAAAGGTGCAATGCAAACTCTTCATCAACTAACATGGTAAAATTGGAAAAAAAACTTGCAAAACAGTTGTTCACGGTCATGTGTCAGTCATGTCCAAGCTCACAATGATGGGATGGGATGTGAGATGACTTGCAGCATGAAATGAACATCAATGTGCATGGATTTAAAACATGGCACAAGACAGCAATTGATTCATCAGTTGTCTCATCAAAACAAACTTTAGCCAATGCATGTTGACATCAAATGTTTGTTAGATAAAGTGCATTTGTTCCAGCCTTGCCTTTCCTTTGACAATTTGTTCCATGCAAACAATGCAAGCAAAACAACAACTGAACAACTTTTGTGCGGCACGCCACAATCTGAAGGATTGGTGTCACCTCAGCTTTGTATGTGCAAGGCATACTTCCCACACTCGTGCCATTGCAAAGACCTGTGGTAGCACAGCATGGAACCAAGTGCACAGCTAGATTTTCCAACAGACATTTGGGGGCTGAAGGGCTCTTCCCTTTTTCTTCGGAACGTGCGAACAGTTGAGTGACGTCACGACATTGATGTTTTTTTCCTACTAACTACTAGCCAGTAGTATGAAGACGCACAATGCTCCCCGCTCTAAATCCGAACACGTACTAACCAGTAAAACCAAAATAATGAGAGAGATCTTACTGTGCACGTTGTGCCACGCTATTTACAGCACGTTACAGTGAGTGCGGCACAGTACCACCACCACCATGTGCCTGCAACTGCAACAACGAAGCACCGTGGATGAATACATCCAGGAATCAATACATTGATTTCTTTTGCTTGCGAAATTCGCCAACTTCTTTTGCCACTAGTTGGCTACTAGTAGCTAGCTACCAGTTAGTTATTGACAGCTATCCATTGTGAATATAGAATAGCGTACCGAGTTAGAGAAGAAGGCGCCATGACATATTTTGCCGCTTGCGGAAGGGCTGTCGCCCTGCAAAAGAAGCCTCCTCTTGTCGCGCGCGAGAATTCGCCTAATCATCTTTGTCTTCTTGGGCGGCAAGGTGTTACTACTAGTAGTATTAGAGCTTCTGGTATTGTAAAGCCACGAGACAGTACGCTGTCTGTTAATTCCTCTGGAACGGCAACTACCACTACGGACGAGTCTGTCTTGACGACCGATAGCTCTCGCGCAGGCAGCAGTAGTGGTAGAAGAGGAGATTCGTTTACAGTGACAGGCACGCTCCATCTCGGGTCGACGACAAGACGAGAAATAACGCAGGCACAGACGTCTGCTACTACTAATTTTTATACGCCCTGTAAGATGGATGATTTGTCGATCCAAACAAGTGTTTCCGGAAAGTCCACGGGCAGCAGTGATGCATCGGTTTTTGAGAGATTGTATCGAAGAGAAAAGCGGCAAGAACCACTCTGGAAGGAACCACCGCTTCGCACGGCGAGATCCCTGACGCCCAAACGAATGGTCTCTGATTCTGGACCTGGCTGTTCACCTTGTTTTGAACGACTCTATCGCAATGAAAAGCGTAATGAACTTCTTTGGTCGGATCCAGGACATAAACAAACCCATGCGGCAGATATTGTGCTATGCAATACGGACGATCCGAATGATTATAAACTTCAAACACCGAATGGCATTACTCTGCCATATCTTATACCTCCGGTATCGACACGAAAGTATCTCAATAACAGTACAAAGCACGGTGAATTTTGGTCATGGATACACGGCGAGGAAAAACATCAAGAGAGTCCTGCAATCCATCATCATCATCATGCATCCTCGCATTCCGCATCCATGAGTACGACGAGTAGTAATAATGGTCAAGACAAAGACGTTTTTGATCGGCTCTATCGCAATGCCAAGCGTTCAGAACCGCTTTGGAAGGAACCTGCTCCTCCAACGACAATGGAGCGGTCGCGAAGCGCCACTCCCAAACGAACTTGGGTGCAACTACCAGCGACTCCGTCGTGTTTTGAACGGTTGCATCACAATCAAAAGCGGACAGAGCCACTCTGGCACGAGCCCAGCCCGTTTCGTTTACTTGGACGACAACAACAACGGCAACGGCAACGGCAATTACTAGGAACACCCCAAAAGAGAACGACACGATCGCTCAGCCCCAAACGGAACATTTCCATGCCCAGGCAGTCGCCATCGCTCATGCCATCTACTCGAGCGATAATTCAACAACCTACAAAAAGGGCGACTGCTGCAAGTGCCAGCATCACCAATCACAATATTAGATCCCTGAGTCTATCTGCTGCCAGTACTAGACACCAACAACCAAACGAAATTGGAACCGTGACGAAAAAGTACTTGGTACTCCAGGATATTTGGAACAAAACCAAAAACGACTCACCGTCAGGTAACAGTCTTACAGCCGGGGCGGCACTTATGGAAACGGATAGGAATAGTTTTCCGATGGCTGCTGCTGCTGCGAGTAGCAGTGCAGTAGCATCGCGGCGCATGTCCAGATCTACGGATATTAAAAAAACTGTCAATTCGATGCCCACCACTGGTTTGGTTCGTCCGTCATCCCCGCAGCTGCGGAATTCCAACCTCGAGACGAATGAGAATGAGAACGCCGCGTTACCGCCATATTTTTCGGTCAAAGAGGATGCTGCCATGATGCAAAGTCACTACTCTCCAATGGCGACGAGTTGCACCCAAGAGTATCCACCTTCTTGTCGTCAAGGTGACTGGAGAATCGAAACGACAACAGAGCAAACAGATCCCGCCAGCATCCGAGCGTGTGCCATGACAAAACCAAAACCTACACTGTCCCGGCGAAACTCGACAAGATCTTTGAGTCCTACGACGACGCAACAGCAAGGTAGCCTGGTGGAAGAAATCAAGGGCGAGCCACAGACTGTGGAGTGTGAAGGGAGCGCCAGACAATCCCGGCCATCCATGGCGCGATCCCTCAGCCCCATGCGCGTCACATCTTCATCCTCCACAAGGATGCTGCCGCTGACGCCCCTTTCTCGTTTGAAACAAGACATTTTGGACTTGGCGCGAGAAGCCGAACGTCTTGGTGGCAACCATATCAACAAGAACAACAATACGACAAAATTGCATCTTCTTTTGAATGCCGACGAAGCTTCCAAGAAAGATGGCAAGGACAAAATGTCTCCCGAGAGGGCCCCTGCGTGGAACAGTGGTCTGTCTATTTTATCCCCGCCTCTGTCGAAGCAATCGGCACAAGAGACGTCACAGCCGTCTCCTCTGATCGAAGATAGTGAATATCTCGATAATAGCGTGCAAGACAAGATGGTCAGTGAGTTGGGCGAAGAGAAGGAGGAAGTGGCTATGGCTGCTTCACTGCAGAACACGAAAGATCTGCCCGTGGAAGAGCAGAATCACACTCAATCGAGTAACCACCTGGAAATGGCTAGAACCAAAACATGTATACGCGCAAGGAATGCGGTGGGTAATGACTTTGTGGGGGAAGTTAATGATAAGCGCCCCACGCCCACTATGATTTTGCCAGAGGAACACTGTAAAAGTTTGAGAAAGGCCAACTTGGAGGCTTCTACCGACCAAGAGAAAGCAAGCCATCCTTTCTGCACGAGCAAACGCGACGTTCCCTTCGCGGATTCTTGTGCTGATGACGATGACATGTGGGAACCGATACACGAGACAGATTTGTCATCTGCTGCTTGTAATTGCTCCGCCCGTGCATCTGCTGACCCTGTTTTCTGTGCTGATATTGTCGACCCTAAGGAAGGACTCAGCATTGCCGGCAATCAAAATGAGCCTGCGACCAGTAGCCGCGATATAACTGTTCCTGTCCACGAGACTGGAGCAGCGAACCTTGCAATTCAAGTTTATGGGCACGCCAAAGGAGTGTGGGGCCTTAGCAAAGGTTTGTTCGTTGTGTCCCCATTTCTGGGAATTACCGAGGTAGTGGTCTCTACAGTGGCGGGGATCACAACAGGCAATGGCGACTTGAACAAAATCGATCACGACATCATGATGCCAGCGATCTCCGCCCTCGATAGGAACATTTTGAATCCTGTTGCGTCGACTGTTGGAGGGCTGCTATCCGGTCTTGTAGGCCGCGAAAGCACAGACCCTTCGCAATCAACATCATTATGAAAGACTTTTGGCAGCAAAAGATGTCCTGCAACATACGACGAAACAGCAATATGCTTTTATTTTTGATTGAATATCTGGTGTCCTCTCTGAAGAAAAGTGACGCTTCTAGTCTGTTCATTTTTTTCTTAAATATTCCCTTAACTTTCAAACCACAAACTCGAGTTGTGTCTACAAATCATTTTTGGTTCGAGTCAATGAGGTCGAGTATCGAGCCGTCCTCTAATGTGCAATGTCGTCGAAAAGTAGACATTCACCATAGTGGCTGCAGAAAATTTCAACAGGCAATACAGCATCGAGAAAGGGTCTGCGGGATAAGCAACCTGGTGACATTTCAACACCATTTCCAACCAAAATTCCTCCATGCTCAAATTGTTGAGAAGAGACTCTTGTGGGGACCTTCCTTGGACCAAATACTTTCGCCCCGCTTTGTTCAACGCAAGATAGATATCAATCTTTTTCTGACAGGAATTCAAAGCATCATGGCGGTAGCTGTCACCGTGGACGTGTATTTGCTTGTAAATGACGTTGTGCTCAACGCCCATGGCAATGGCATCCAGAACAGCCCGATCGCAGCTCCCCAATTGGATGTACTCAAGCGATGTGTTGTGGGCAATTGCATTTTCCACGCTTTTGGCCATTGCTTCTCCCTTCAGCTGATCTTGTGTGATGACCAGTTTTGTCAGCGAAGACTTGTTTTGAGCCAGTGCCTCCATCAACTGGATCTTGTTGTCATTGCCCGTAGCGCATGCAGTTGCACTTGCACCGTCACGTCCAAAGTCGCAGTTCCAAAGTGCGAGTGTCTTCAAGTTCTGGTTGTTCGAAAGTAGTGAAAGGAGCGCTTTCGTCCCAGTCTCCCCCAAGTAACAGGAATAAAATGTCATCTCTTGAAGGTTGGTACACGCAGGTAGGTGCTCTTGCAATGTGGGAGTCAGGCCGCCATGTTCTTCCCGAATGCCTTCTAGGTAGATTTGTTTGCGTAGTTTGGGTCTGTTTTTCAATTCTTCCAAAAAAGGACTGAGGTCCTCCTGCGTCAACATCTTTAAGGCACGGTCGACCTGATGGGTATCAACACCTCTCCCTTCACAGCGACGAATCTCAAAGTTGAATGCATCGTATGAAACGCGTGGATGGTGGATTTCGACCCTATTCATAAAAAGCCATCGACCTTCGCTGAATCGATGCATCTGTCGCTCGTTTTGGTGGTTGTCGTGCTGGTTGTTGGCTCGCCTCATCTTTTTTGTTTGTTGTCTTGTTCTTTGGAACAATTTATAACTTATTCGACATCCGGCTTCAAGACCTGGATGCCCAGACCTACGTCAACAAAGATCCACAAAAATGTCTGGTTGCTTCTGAAGACGCCAAAAAGAAAAAATACCAAAAGAAATGCCACGAGCAACGTCGCGATTTTGTTCCTTTTGTTGTGTCCGTTGATGGCATGTTCGGCCCCGAAGCAATGAACACCCTCAAATGGATTGCTCAGCTCCTCAGTGAAAAATGGAGGCGCCCCTGCTCTTCCACCTTTGGCTACGTCAAATCCCGCAAGAGCATCGCAGTTGCCCGCGCCACCAACCTCTGTCTTCGCGGCACGCGCATGAAAAACCATTCACTCGACAATCGCCGCTACGTGTGAGATGAAAAAGGTCTCTGTCGTCTTCACAACCAGCACTTTTGATTTGGAATTCCCTTTTCTTCGCCTCGGTTTTGGTTCAATCAACTTAGCTAGACAATCACAAGAACTTAAATTAAACCATTGGTAAATCACATGGCATCGCAGCTTCGGTTTCTCGCTCCTTTCGGTTTGAAATTTAAAAATGGCATGGTGGATGATGCGCAAACAGATGTGCGTCACAAAAAGATCTTGTTTCCTTTTGGACTAACACAGAACCCATGTCCCCCGCTGGTGTTTTCCAAATGCCATGAAACAACAAGGAAACAACACAAACAATGGACTGCGCCACCAAACACTGACTTCCTTGAACACCATCCAAATGCAACATTGATAAAGGGATGGATGTGAATTACACATTGATGTTGTGATGGCTAGGCATTCTTCATCTCATGGAAGATCATGAGATGAAATCCTGTTTGAGCAACAGCAAAATTTCAAATTGAAAGAGAATGACATCTGCCAATCAGCAAAACTGGTTTGCAACGCAAACAGATTTCCCTAAAAGGCTCGCCTGTAGCACTCATCATTAGAGCCATTGATCACGGGGGCTAACCACATTTGGCTGAAGCTAGACACAATTGATGTTCTTCTTGTGCTCATCATTAGATCTGTCCATCTTGTGTTGATGATCATAGGGCTAAACACATTTGGCCAAAGCTAAATTTGAGTGACGTTCCCATTGGGCTAAGTGGATGAGTAAGAAACAGATGTCAGATGGAGTTTGTGCTTGTTTCATTTGTTCTTTTGTTTGTCAACGCGTCTTTTCAAGTTGTTCAAGGTTCTGATTCTTTCACAACAAGATTCCAATCACACACCACTGTCACATCCCATGGAAGCAATGGCCCATGACAACCATCATTTTGTGTGAGATAAATGCACCAAAATTATTGCACTTGAATGCAGACAAGCCAGTCATGCTCAGTCTGTGTCTCTGTTGTCACAAAATTAATGTGGATTCTTGAACGCGATCGAGTCAAGTCAAGTGTGGGTCTCAAGGCTTTCATTTCGGGGCGCGCACCTACTCGCTTGCTTGCAGCCATCTTCAACAACATGTTGAAAGGGCATCGCTCGAGGATCGCACCACACATGCAGTGTCCTCTTCGCGCAACACCAGCACCGCACCGCACCCACTACTACAATGTTTCTACCTTGGGTTGGCAACAGCCAAGCTAGCTACTAGCTAGCTAACTCAACGAGGAATTAGATTACTTTTGATTGTCTAGCTGTCGAGGTTGGAAAAGGAAGACTCCGAGTGTTCAGAAGTGCTGGTTGTGAAGGCGGTAGAGGCCTTCTTCATCCCAAAGGTAGCGGCGATCATCAAAGGTGTGAGTTTTCAAACGGGCTCAACGCAGACAGAGATTGGTGGCGCGGACAACTGCAATGCCAAAGCGGGTTTTCACATAGCCAGAATTGGCGGTGCACATGTCAGTGTTATGCCCACAGCGATACAACTGTAGTGGAGAATCAAGTAAACATGCAGGAAGAGAGCGAAAGAAATGCACTATAATTCTCCTGTTGGAAAAAAAAATCACCGTAGGTGAACATCGAGACGAGAATGCAGCATGCAAGTGCTTTTGGAAATCACACGCTATCACCTCAAGAAACACCGGCATAGCCACTCCAAAGGAAGTGGTGCCACCGCCAGAAGAGGCTTGTGAGGATGAGAAAACGGTCCAGGAAGCAATGGAGAAACAAAAACGAAGTTCCAGAAAAGACGATGAAGTTGTTTTATGCAAAGGAAGTTGAGGCGGGCGAGGAAGGATTTTCGAAAGATTCAAGGACCCATCCCTAAAATCCAACGCTGCCTGGTGAATGGTTTCGTCACCAAGTTACCTCCGTGTTAAGATGCAATCGATGGGATCGATCTTCCTGCAGAGCGAACACGGGGTGTGCAAAGCGAAGCCCGAAGGGAAGCCTATTGCACAGCACTGCGCATGCTACTGGCCGACAGGACTGATGTTTCAGAATCCAGAACCACCGTCAACTACAGTATCCCGAAGCCCAGGTGCGAGCCATCACTTATTACCCCGCCGTTCATTTGATTAGGTATGAGGGTCTGGTAAAGTGCAGGTACAAAATATCGCCGCAACCATGCTGCTAGCACTCAACTAGCTATAGGTACTGTAGGGTTCTCCAGTCTCCAAAAAGGAACCCTTCCATCACCAAGAAGAGACCATACGACAGGGCCCATCAAAACGAAATGCAACACATTGTTTTGTGTGCATAGCAAAACGCCCAATCCCATCCGACCGGAACGTATCGAAAGACGCGTCAAAACGGAATACAATGAACACCCCTCGTCCCGACCCTCCAGCACCGCTTGCAACGACGTGCGAGGAGCAAAGTGTCCTACGTACCTCGCCTTCTATTCTGGCGTGCGAACCTGTACCGGAACACGAGGGAGACGGCACCCCACAACCCAGCGAAGCCCCATTGCCCGCGGAGCAGAAAGCGAGACCAAACATTTACGATGGCAAGCTACACTTGGGGGAAAGGAAAACAAAGAGAAATCATACATCATCAACCAGGGTTGTAGTTTGGACACGGCACCGACTAGGTGACCGAAAGGCCAAGCAATCCGGTAATTCTGGCTGTGCAGGAAGAGAAGCCACATCCAGCCCCGCTGCAGGGAGCGTTGGAGTGCATAGAAGGCACCGACTAGGGGACCGAAAGGCCAAGCACTCCGGTAATTCTGGCTCGGCGTGTGATGATGCTCCTGGCGCTCATCGCATTGGTGGCGCTTGCGGGCCACCGGCACAGGTAGTAGAGCAGAACGATGACGTCAGCTCTACTGCTTCACAGCAGGGCTGCGGCAACTCTGCAGAGCAGTCGAACTCCGTCATTCGAAGTCACCCTTCGTGGGAGCCAGACGCAAGTTTATCGTCTGGGGTTCCAATGTTCCCGGAGGACGCGCCGACTACGTCAGGACGACTAGCTTCATACGAAGCAGCACCGAATATGTCAGGACCAGCACCAGACCCTTCCTTCCGTCTTTCGGTTGCAAGCAGGATCGATTTACCATTGGCAGAGCCTATGGATCCGCTGGTTGCACAGCAGTATGAGGCCAGATTGAGTTTGAAACGGAGGGAGCATAAGCGCCGTCGACGCATGATAGGGATGGTGGTCGCAGGACTTGTCTTTTTGTCGGCGTTGCCCTGTGCGTCTACATTCTTCGGAACAGGGAGAACCACAAGCCAATGGACACCATTCTTGCCAATGAAGACATACCGCCAGAGGAAAAGGTGTTGGCTCTACTACCCGGTAAAACGGTTGCTGCTATTGATCTGGATGACGACTTGGCCATAGCTCCTTCTGTTCAAACCCTTGCGTATCGTTGGATGAAAGACGACCCGCATCTATTTGATTATCCCAGCTGGAGACTGATCCAGCGTTTTGCTTTGGCATTACTTATTTTTGTAGGGTTCGGGTTCAGCCCGAACGCCAGTCTCATACCGACGCTTTTTTTGGCGTTTGACATGCCGGACCAGGATGGGCCAGTCTTGGCATAGATTGGGTCCCGATTTTCATCTATCTCCATCATGCCCCCCATTCCTACTAGTAGAGCTACTAGCTAGTAGCTAAGATAGAGAATAAAACCAAAAATGAGATGCCGAGAGCCTATGGAGCTAGCACAAGGAATCTCTCATCGAATGCGACATCGTCTTCGCTGTGGTAGAGCTGCACAATGGCAATGGACGTTTCATGGCAAAAGCGTCTGATGCGAGAAGGGTACCGGACCTGGATGAAAATCACGACTGACAATTCCACCACCGGATGGATCCAGGAAAAACAACGACTGAAAAAGAAGATTCTTCCCCGCGTCGCTCGTTGTATTGAGCTAACACAAGGAATGTACCATTACCGGTGATGGATCCAGGAAACACGACGACTGAAAAAGAAGATTCTTCCCCACGTCGCTCGTTGACACATGAAGTCTGTCGATCTTTCAACAACCAAAATAGCTTCGTCTCCTTTCTCATTATTTTGTCTGCAAGACAAATGAGTTAGCTTACTCGTCGCTGCCTGTCCTTGACACAAATAAAAAAAGATTGGTATCAAAAATGAAGTTGTTCAAAGCGATCGTTCTCTATTCGTTATTTGGAGCAGGCTTGGCGGACACGGATCATCAAGCTCGCGTGTTGGAAAGAAATGGACAAGGTAATGAAAATGGCAACGGCGGCAATGGTAACGGTAACGGCAACGGCAATAACAGCGACGAGGTTGAGGAATTTGATCCGTCTGCAGATCCCCTGTTGGAGGAGATCGCGACTCCTGAAGGTGCTGTAGTGCGCTTCTACGAAGCAGACTCAGGTGCGCTGGTTGTCACAAGCTCTATTGCGCAGGATGCTGGACTGGACCCACTCACGGAATATCAGCAGCAAGGCCAGAGCAAGAAGGACGTGGGTGAATTCTATGAGAGAGTAACCGGGCAGAAGCCAACAGGAAGTATCAAGAAGGCTCTTAATCGCCTCCAGAAAAACAAGGAAATGAAGCACGAAATTGAAGATTGGCCCGATCCTCCTGAGGCAGTTGAGGTAGCAGGCGGAGAAGATTCTGAAGGTCATAACCGACGGAAGCTGAACGATTGGTGGATACAGACTTATTGTCGCTTCACGCGGCCCATCGATTTCTGCGTGTGTGGTCCTGATCGAACTCAGGAAACGTATTTCCAAAAAGAAACAGATGATTACTTTCAGACTCTCCTTCTTCTCTATCCAGATGGACAAAGCATATACCAAAGTATTGAAGTTTGGAGTTGTTCAGGTCGATGGTTCTGGCGCAGCTGTGAATGGAAACTCTTAGCCCTCGGCAGAACTTCCTTAAATCGTGTTGCTACTTTGTGGGCTGAGGCGGGAAGTGAACGGTGGTACCGCGGTCGTGTTTATGATGGAGACCGCGATGGTATACCAAGGGGTTACCATGTGTCCGTGTATGATCTTGTAGACACAAACATTGGGTGCGCTCAAGGTGGTGGCGGCGGCTGCTATTTGTGCCCAAATGTTATCTAGCTGCTAAGGAAGATCTAAGTGATTCCGCAATAAAATTGAGATGAAATGAGATGGCAGGCTAAAGCTTCATTATCAAAATACACGCGTCTCCAGGATCAGTTCGAGCAACATGATGAATCAAGTACGAAGAAAGAAAAGGCCAACAAGGATTCAAGGAACGATGAGACGACACTAGCTACATGACACTGCATGAAACTCTAGGCACTCTGTTTAAAAGAAAAGAACTGGTATTATTTTTACGTAGAAAGCAGTTATCCAGAAAGTAACAAATGTGATTGGTGCCACTTAAACTGCTTCTCTTCAAGTGATAGTTGCTTTCCTTTTGTCGCCCAAAGCAAGACAACGTCAATGTCGCATAGATAAATTAGTTTTAGCAACAATACAAAAAGAATCGACTCCAGTAGAAGCACAACCCAGATTTGTCCTTTAAGCACTCATCATGTACTCAGACCACGCCGACGGACAAGTTTCATGGAGTCTTTCCCGACGTAGGGACACTTGGAATGGCTGAAAACGGCTTCTTTTATGGAAAGCAATAATCTCAAACTTTTTCAAAAACAATGACCTTTTTATCATGCCACCGGTGGCGGGAGCTCTTAGTGAAGAAACCTCAACTGGTTGTCACACACAATTGATGAAGAAGAGTGGTGTTCCTCCTTGTTTCTTGACTCTGAATTTGCACCCATGAACCCCAATGATGTGTGTGCAGAGCCAAGTGAGGAACTCAGTCATTTCTGGCATGGCTTCAATGGCACAGAGGGGACTGTTCCACCAGAATGACATTTGTTGACTTACCGGTTATTCCATCATTGACGGGAACAGCATTGAGCCACAAGAGTGGAAGTCCTCAGTTTCGGCAATTCAGGTCTGTCGGGTCAACTGCCCTGTGAAGCTGGCCTTCTCCGGAACGTGATGTTGTTTCAAACATTTAGCACAAAATCATTTGGCAGCACCCCAAGATCGGAATGCTCAAAACATGGCTTGCTGCACTGGACACAAACTGATTCACAGGACCCATCCCTTCTGAGCTGTGACTTTGTAAAGATCAATGTTTTGATTCTCACTTTGTTTGATAACTTTCTCACCTCATGCTCAACAGCAAAGAGTGACTGATTTGTGGTAAATTATTGGAATTGTTTCTAAGGCTGGTGCTTTGGAAACAAACAGAGCATTGTTTCTTTTTGTTGGTCCTCCCAGTGCTGCCAGTTAGCAGATTTGTCCGGTGGTAGGTTCTTGTTTGTTTCCATGATTGTTGTCAGTTTAGAGAGTCTTTTGTAGACTCCTGAAGGGATGAAATCAAAACATGCTTTGGTGTGGATGCTGTCTGCGTTCAGGAACTTCTGTTGTTGGTTTGACCAGTTTGAGATGCAAGTCAAATTGTAGGTTTCCGTTGGTTGCAGTGTTGACTGCATTCCAAACTTGAATAAGTCTAGGCAGTGTTCAATGATGATTTGATCTTCTTCTGGTAATTCTTTAGAGAAATGGTAGACTGCTTTTCTCGCCAGTTTTGGTCTTGCCAATGGGTAGAAATCTGCAGCATCTGTTGACACCACAGTGGAGTTGTTGCAAGTGATTCCTTGGTTCTCAATGTTTTTCTTTGAGATTGGAAGCTTTGATCATTGTTTTTGACATGCATTCTACTTTATTTTTTGTCTGGGATTCTATTGATCCCCAGGTAGCCAGTCTTTGGGAATGCAGAAGTGAAGTTTGTTGCTGGGACTGCTAGTCTAGTAGGGAAATTTTGTTCTCTCGGAATTCTTGTGGTCTTTGATCAGCAGTTTGGGGGATGGCATTGCCATTGATTCAACAATT
>ENA-ORBV01011862-ORBV01011862.1-microbial-mat-metagenome-genome-assembly--contig:-NODE-11862-length-13567-cov-5.575463_pt1 | contig 13567 bp, 7 predicted proteins | sample MGYA00237777_ERZ505514 | MGnify/ENA primary metagenome ERZ505514 (study PRJEB26160, sample SAMN06269048) | microbial mat metagenome | isolation source: Oligotrophic lake microbial mat | place...
TTCTGAATTGTAAAATCACTTCAAAGTCTAAAATGGCTCGGCGTCTCTCGGCGTGTTGGTTAGGCACATCCGGGTGGCGCTCGCTGCGGGTCTGTCTGTCGTCCGTAATACAGCCGATAGCCATACTAGCAAGGCCAAAAATGGCTCAAATTTTGAACACAACTGTCTTCATGCTAATTGAAACATGCACATCCAGACTGCTACTAGTAGCAGGCCTGCCTCGCCCTCCTGAAGATGACTAAAACCATCATCAATGCGTGCGTTAGTTGCTAGTACACAAAATAGAACTGAACTCCAGGAATGTCACTCTTCACATGCTGTAGAATCACACATGATGGCAAATGCCTACTAGCAATGCTCTTTGATCACAAAACTCGTCACTTCAAGCCCTACAGTCTTCTCTACTTCAGTTTTTCATTTGTGACTCCTATTCCAAATTCACACACACAAAGCAAAGCCCTCCAAGGACACCTCACTTCTCATCAAATACAAAACCTTTAAATGCATGTAAGAGACATTCTTAACAGCATGCTAAAACAACAACACGCAGTAGTTTACATCCATTTTTTGGTACAACTCACAAAGGACTGGTGTATCTTTGAGCATCAAAGATGTTTTAGGCTAAATCATTACTAGTAAGAAGATGATCAGATAAAATGCCGGACCAACAATGATGCTGCTGCCTACAGAAAGCCTCACTGGCTAACCTCAGTTTTAGCAATGCATTGAGGCACTGTACCTACAGTAGTACCTCTTTGTACTCCTACAGGACAGATAATAATGTTCTAAAAAGAAATGACTTGGGAAGCGAATGGTTCATTTTGTTGACAAAAGGGTTGTCATCGCCTACTTTACATTTTGTACAATAGTTGATCAGCGTCACCTCATTTATCCAAAGGCAGGAAGCGATGTTGATAATTACATGACTTCGATTGTACATCAACGAGTCGGATACCTCGACAGTTCGGGTCTGTGCTGATAAAGCTCTTGGGTTTTCCAGTACTATCAAAGACCGTGGACAAGGAACTAGTGATGATCATGTCCATCCCAAACGAACTTTTGGACACCATGTTTTGGTGAAAGTGGCCACTAAAAGAAGCACTCACGCCATATTCGCGAAAGAGCTCCATGTAAATTCGTCGATACTCGAGAGGAATGTGAAAGTAATAATCGGGAACCCCATTTCTCTGAAAGCCCCAATGCTTTGGTTCTGGCGAAATGCCCGTCATGTCCTCATCAATTTCGTCTTCGCTATAAATGAACCACGGATGATGCCCAAAGACAAAAATATTTCCCGCATGGTTGGTTTTGGCGTACGCCAATCGATCTTTTAACCACTCGAGTTGAGAGTCGTAAAGCTCTTGAGAACCTGGGGCAGAATGATCTTTGATCAACGTCGTGTTGAGGCAAATATTGTAAGTGCCATTGACCCAAAAGGCCACGGTATCGTCGCCAAAAGCATTCTTCCATATATCCATACTCGCGGGTGTGGGTCGATTGCCAATGTCATGATTTCCACACACACAAACCATGCAAATATCAGGATGCAATTGCGCGTAGACCTTTTGAAAGTCGGCGTATTGTTGCTTTTGAATCCGAAAACAATCGTTTCTAGTAAAACCCTTGGTATTTTCATAAAAGGATAATTCCATATCGGCAATATCCCCACACATGATGCACCAAAGTGGCCGTGGGTTTAACGAATTGATGAGCTCGACGGCTTGTCTGGAATAGGCAAGTTCCGTTTCCCATTCCTTGTTTTGACTGTACATTCCAATTTGTGTGTCGGCACAAACCACAAACGAATAGGAGTGACGCGATGGTTCTTTTTCAGAAACACTTGTAGTAGTTTGCGGTATAGACGACGAAAGCTCCCGTTTTGGCTTTTTTGTTTCTAGGATATAAGAAGCAGCTTTATCGCAGTATTTTTTGGGAGCACTAGCATAATGATCGTGTGGTTGTGGGAGCTTCGGATGCAACACCGTTCTTTGTTGTTGCGCGTCTCGAAAACGAGACAAGATTTCATCATCTTGGTCTTGAATATTGGATGTCTCTGTTTCCTGTGCTGCAATAATGGCGTCTACCTTTATAATAGTCATTGGAAAGTCGGGGTAGCTACGGAAGAAAACCAAGGGATGTCTAGCTAGCTAGGTTTTTGGCATGTTCACTAATTCTTTGTCTGATCCTGATAGCTACTACTAGATAATCAAAAGCAATTGGATCCCCTTGAACTAATAATAATAAAACAACAACCGACAATAATCAATCAAAGCGGTTTGAAAATAAATAAGGCGACGTTTGAATTTGAAGTAATGAAGCGCCCGGGTGGCTTTGACGAAAAGCCCAAATTTCCGCAACTTCAAACAGCTCTTCAAACCATTTCCAACAACAACTCAAATCAACAATCAATCAATGAACAAAGATTTTGACATAATTCTGTGAAAAGAAATGGTTGCTACTTAGTCTAAATCCTATCTACTACTAGCTAGCCAGCTACTAAATTAGGAAGGACAATGGCAAAAGAAGACGCCAATAATCCCAATGGAGCCGCCGATGACAATCACTCCCCGGCCATGCCGGCTGCTCCTTCAGCTGCTTCTTCTACTGATGATAGGAGAAAGCGCAAAGGTTTGACACCCGAAGAGCAAGCGTTGATGGAACACGAAAAGAACAGTAAAAAGAACAAAGGTGCTACTGCTGCAAGCAAGAATCCAAAAAAGAAAGCCAAACACTGCAACGACAACAAGGGCGAAAGCAGTGGTGCCGTGAGTGCACAAGTAACAAGACCAATGACTGGACAAGGAACAAATGGGAACAACATGATTGGAAACAACATGCTTCCTCCTTTCGCGGGTGGTAATCCAATGATGGTGTTTCCGCGACCAGCCAATATGATCCCCGTACAAATGCAGATGCAAATGAACATGAATATGAACAGAATGAACATGATGCGATTTATGAATGCAAACGCAAACATGAAAATGACCAATACTAATAATATCAACAATAATTCGAATGGAAGCAAGCCGACGATTGCAGGTGCTACTACACCAGGTGTTCCTCAGACTACCACCACCAGCAAAACAACAACAGCAAACAATTCCCTTGCCACTACGAATGGTTCTGCTGATACAATACAGTGCCTTAGACAACAATTAATAGAAACACAAAAAACCTTGGCTCTCATAAAAAAAAATGCTGTGAGCGAAGCCAAACAAAAATACGAAAAGGCGTTAGCCAAGGAAAAAGAAAAACGAAAGCAGCAGAGCCTAACGATACAACGACTCAAAGACCAACTCAAGCAAGAACGGCAAGCACACGCGGAAACCAAGCAAAAGATCAAACAAGTCAAGAATTTTCAATTCAATCGACTGACGGCCTTGCAGCGACCATCCCAGAAAAAACTGTTTCTTGACGCTTCTAATAGTAACACGAATCAAAACAACAACCACAACAACACAGGGGGGATGATGACAACAACCCAAATGATGACAATGCCGAGAATGACAACGAAGAATCAGACACTGATTCCAACAACGTCGAGTTGAACCGTCACGATCTTAAATGGGAACAAAAATTCAAAGTGCTGCAGGAGTTTCACAACAAGTATGGACATACCAATGTGACTCAGGCGAGCAAAGAAGAGTTTGGAACCAGTCTTTGGAATTGGGTCCGAACACAACGGAGTCAATTTGTATCCCTGGCACAGGGGAATCGTACGACGCTGACGCCATATCGTCTTGCCAAAATGAGGACTCTTGGTTTCGTTTGGGAACCCAATGCTGCCGTGACAAAATATACCTTTGAGCAGCGACTCGAACAATTGCAAGAGTTTAAGGCCGTCCATGGACACTGTAATGTGCCGCAGCACAGCAACAGTAAGGACAATGACACAGATGACCAACAACAGCAAGCAACCACTGATACTGCACAATATATCCAACCAGAGGGCCTCGGTGAGTTTGTATTGCACTGCCGAAAAATGTACCGACTTGGGAGACTGCCAGAAGTACGTGTAAAAGCGTTGGAGGCGCTTGAATTTCAATGGAGGTTGCGCACTCTTCGTAGAGACTGTACTTCGACGACAAGTACACCACAAGGCGCACTCAACAGAAGCATCGCCGCGGCCAGCAATAACAACAATGTAAACCATGACGGTGATGTTGATGGTGACGACAGCGACGACGGAGATGGCCACGGTCACTGCCTATCCGAGGAGGGAGTACCTGAAGGGGATCGGCGTTTTTGTAATTTTTTGGAGATGATAAATCGTGAAGATACCCAAACAAACAAAGGCATCTTATAGTAACAATTTCCTGGAACTAAAGTAGTATGGTGATGACATCGAATTATCCCCAAGTTCTATTAAATCTAGGAATGTTTTTGCATTTGGTGGCAATGTATGTGGGGTCCAGTATGATGCTAGCGTATCATAGGTTTGAAGAGAGGCATGGACACACAGGAATTTCTCATTGTGGACAGAAAAAAAACTTGGCTGCAAATCAAACAACTCCACCTTGGCAATGAACCATGCATGCCCTTCTTGACAATTTCACCCATTTTGGTGTGAATGATATGGCATAGAAGCTTCTCATATGCAGCAGATGGAGTACTAGGTAGTACATTGTGATGCATTTTCAAATACAGAGCTTCCCATAATTGTTTTTGTCAAGGCTATTGAGCTAATGTGCGTCGTTTTTAAACTATAACTGGTACATCTACTGGTACAATTGCACGTACCGGCATGCGGTAGCTGAAGCCGCAAGACTTATTTATACTCGCTCCCCGATCCACCCCACGCGGTGATGGGAGCGAACTCCCATAATCAAAGAAGCACTCATTTTCAACGTACTGTGCAACGGAATTCTATTATTGATTCAACCTAAAGTGAAGGGCAGCATTTGAATAGCCACTACTAGTACTGTATCTATACTACTAGTAGTAGTACTATAGCTAGCGTGGCGCATACTGAATCGATTGCATTCACCCTCTACTGCAAAACCAAAAACATCATGCCCGATATCATCGAAGAAAATGACGACGCCAGTGTGGTGGAACGCCGAGCGCATGAGGCCGCCATTCGTGCTGCTGCCGCCGCGGATAACAACAACGTGAATGCCAACAACAACAACAACCACAATGCCGCACAAGCGGTTCCAGTTGCTCCCTTAGTGGCAGCCGTTGTCGCAGTAGGAGCAGCTGGTGTTGTCGGTGCAGCCAATAATAACAACAACAATCATCCAGACAACAACGACAACGCAGGCAATAATAATAATAACGACAATCCAACAGAACTGCCCACAGTCGCCAATGAAGTGGCGCGGTTGGTGGGCGTGGATGTACGAGCCATGTTTCGACGGTTGGGGGTCCGACGTACCTTTGATATTCGGTACATTCGCGAAAAAGATTTTGATGTCATCCCTCGCATAACGACCATTCAAAAACGAAAACTCTGGGCCTTGATGAAGTACGTGGCCAACAATCATCCTTTGACGAGCCAAACATCCTTGAAAGATGTGGCCACCGCATTGAATCAGCAAAAGAAGCGAGAAAAAGAAGAAACGCCTCCTAGTGCGACCGGTACCACAGGAAGTGCATCTGCAAACACAGGTAGCGGCACGTCGATCATGCCCATGTCGCCCGTGGCGATCAAATTGGATTCCTTTGATGGGTCCTGCGCGAATTGGACTTTGTGGAGAAGTAAAAGTTACTATGCCATTGCTCAGGCCCCGCCGATCTTTGCATTGATCCAAGAACGAGAAGATAGTCGCAAATTGTGCAAACAATACCCGGGGCGGGACCATTTACTCTTTAATATTCTGGCGGAAGCCATTGTGGGAGGAAGTGCCCGCCATTTGATCCGAAAAGCCCAAAAGCAAACCACTGCCGAAAATCACAACAAAAACAGGCCCGCTAGTGGTCGCATTTTGTGGCGGCTGTTGAAGAAGGAGTATACAGAAGGTCCGAATAAGTTTTGGATTCTTTCGACAGCCCGTCAAGTTTTGCAAAGATTGCTCCTAGTTTCAAAACTAGACAGTGTAACCACCGACAACAACACAAGTGCTATAGTCGACGCCAACAATCAGAATGACGATAATGATGCCAACGAGTTCATGACCTATTCTGCCTCCGACTACGTGAATCGTTTCCGCCACGCCAAAGAAACGCTGGAAGAATACCATCAAGCGCTGCCGGATCCATTCTTGGCGTCTTCCTTTGTCGAGCATATTTATGACGAGGAGCGATTTTATACGGTCAAACAACAGCTGTTGCAGGATTTATCGATCAAAAATTTGTCACTCGATGATTGTATTAACGAATTGTTGATGGCCGATCACATGCGCCGAACGCGACCAGGTTCGTCCGCAAACGTTCGCAGCGCAACAACAACAGGTTGTGACAGCGGTAACGCACGACAACTCATGAATGGTAGCAGCCGGAAACGCTCGTTGGACGAGCACCAGGAAACACAAGGGGATGACACCAAGCGGCTCAAGTCGCACAACAACAATGACAATGGTCAAGGCGGAGATGATGGTGCTGCAGCTGCTGGGGGCGTGCACGAAGATGCACCCTGAGAGGCGACTTCCTAAGATGAAACGGAACTTTCTTTTTTCGTATCAATATCGCATTTTATGCACTGCCGGAAGTATTGCGACATATGAATATATTTTCAAACTGCACATGTACGGTAGCTCTAACTTCTTGACACACCATGATTCTTTTTATTCGCGGTTCCAAAATTGTCAATCGTCTGGTTATTAGACAGATAGAAGGCTAGCTTAGCTCGCTACTTCTTCGTTGATATGATTTCATGCGTCTAGAGATACTAGTAATTATTGGAAATTCGTCAAAGATTCATAGTATTACTACTACTAACTAGACAATTCCAGCTAGCTAGTAGTACACTGTAGAGCTTTTTAGTAGTAGTGGTTATCCCTAAAATAGTGACCACTTGGTTAACCTATCGTACCAAATTCCCTGCTCGCTCACCTATTCCGTACTTTTTCGTTAGCGCTGGAGTAACAGCTCCTACAGCACTCTCTACTGGCTATTCTACTAGCTAGCTAGCTGTTGCAAATCTCCAGCAGGTTGCTAGTAGTAGTAGATACTATCTCGTACAATTGTATGGTGCTGGTAACTGGTAGCTAGCGTAGTACTCCCAGCAGTGGAATGCTTTTACCAGCTACTTCCATTACTCAAAAAAAGGGTACGTAGCAGTAGCTGTACCAGTAGTCCAGTACGATGTAGTTGTCCGGGTGGCTTCAGAACGTTACGACAGCTACTGCATGGACAGCATGGTGACACTTTTAGTCAACACGTAAATGTCATGCGAATCCTAAATCTGCAGAGTTCCTGTGATCCTGCCCACTAATGGCAGCGTCATGATCCTGATAGGCGGGTAGCTGGCATCTCAAATGTTGGTTGATTTCACCGTATTTCTTCGAAGCGAGGGATGCTTTAACGTTGTCACTGCCGATTGACTGCACACAGTGTGTGTTATAGCTTTTGGACCGCCAAGAATCAATGCCATCTTCCTTCCCACCCGACACACTAGCTGCTATCTGGTATCTAGATGGTTAGCTAGATAGCTACCAGTCACTTGGATTGACAATTCTCAACGATCATTGTTTGCTGCTTGCAATCCTGCCAACATCTTTCGTGCAAAATCATTCATCTGAACACTCAGCTGTCCTGCCATTGTCTCTGGCCTCAGCAACAATTTGCCTTGCACTTCAAGTGGCGAGTAGCTAGTTTCAAACTTTATTAAGATGCCACGCCAAACTATGGGCTATCTACAGCGGCACTCCATCAAACTAAACTACCACAACAAAATGATACCACTCGGAGTGCTTCATTAGCTATTTCATCCACGGACATCCTAGCCCGTGAGTGACAAGGAACGTTGGGGCACTGTTCTGAAAGGATTATTCTTTTCAGCACACCGGAGTAATTGTTGCATAGACATGGCCATCAAGTCAAGTGATCACCAAATCCAGAGCAGACCAATCAGAAAGGGACATTTACGGCACGTATCAACAAAAAGACCCCGTCTATCTTCAATAAAGTGTGAATCTGCCAATCTTGGTGCCAGCTGTCAAGTAATACAGTATGGTACGTAGTACGAAACAGTACGTAACATCACAGTACTAGTACTCTAGTACCTCCGAAAGCGCCGCACACACGCCGGAAGTGTATGATTGGCTACCGACCACAGTAGGTTTGTCCGTAAATGATTGGTTAGTTCTCGGGTGAACATTTTGCGCTGCGGGGTTCCCGTCGCGCGAGGCGCTCGATTTAATTCCTACCCGTACATTGCCCGTACGTAACGAAGGAATCCATAGTCAATCCCAAGCACGCTCATCAAAGCTCATCCTCGTTTTTGCGTGCTGGAAGAACAACCGCAAAACGAAGGCAACCCGTTTAGAGATCAAATTGCATTTTCATCTTCCCAACCTTTTATTTTTGAGCACTGTGAATGGACGGCAACACAAGTAATAACAAGAAGCATCCCACCACCACTAATAAAGACCACGCACCTAAGCACACCTACCCCGGGGAGAGGCCAGGCAGGACCACTATCCGCACCATCAGTCATTAGATCTCAGTCAGCCAGTCAATTCACACACTTTTAGCATACAAAATTAAATTGTAGTAGGGTTTGAAAGCAGGTGTTTGGATTGTTGCTACTGCATGCTGTCTCGAAGGATTTGGAATTGAAAACAACACTACAATACTGTAGAAGAAGAGGTGTCTTCGCGGAGGAAAGCTTAGTGCACAAATATGGCCACCATTGTCACAATGGACTCTAACGTGATAGTTGCTAGTCCTAAATGCAGAGGGTACAATCGAGAGCCTGAACTGGTCGATGAGACATTGCGGTTCTGTTTAGATGGAACCCAGCCTCAAGATGAGCAGCAAAATCAGCCTCCGCAGCAGCAGCAAAGCCAACCGTCTAGTAGTAGTAATGGTTGCAATGGAATGAATGGCAAGCCTCCACCTCCGCCGCTACCGCCGCCGCATCATAATCAACAACAGCCGCACCGTGTAGAATTTGTCATGAAGAAGGGAATGAGCAACGAACGTGACACTTCGACTAAAACAGACTCTACCGCAGATACAACTCAGAGCGGGAGCAGCCCCGGAGGAACGACATCCTCTTTGTCGACCCTGTTGGCCAGTCCCAATCTAGCCAACTGCGCCAAGACGGCTTGTACGATCAGCAATCATTCGAACATTTCCCTGCAAGACATGTTCGACGATGATGATGTCGATGACCACCATCCGCAAGGCGAAAGCTCGTATGACAACGACGACAGTGGCGCTTACTGCAGGAGCAATAACAACGACAAGATCAAGAAGGGTGGGTCGCAGGACGAAGAAGACGAAGAGGAGGAAGACGATGAAGACTTTTATTCCTTGACGCCGCCCACCACGGGTCTTCGAAAACAACCAATGGATGACGCAGCAACATCTGGTGCTACTGGGACTGCACCGCACCCACCGCCACCCGTTCTTATGAACGGTGGTGGGCTGATGGGAACGCCACCTTCTACTCTGTATGCACCACCTTCGTCAACAAACCAGGGATCTGTAACCAATCCTCCCGCGTCCATGGATTCCACGTTCCTGGCAAACAGCGCGACTACTGCGAACACCGACGCAAGCTGCGGAGGCTTGAGTGTTTCTCCCGCTATCTTTCCCGCAGATGGAAGCACACCGCCGACCAATTCCATACCGCAACCCGTACTCTATAGTGCCATTGGTTCGTTGGAAACCTGCACGGCGCAGAGTCTAAAGAGTATTTGGAAAACAAAACAAACACAACATCCACCTCCCTTCAAGTTTGATAGTTCCAATCTCATTGCACCTCGACAACTACAACAGCGTGGCCAACAACAGGATATGTTTTCGAGTAGATCGAACGACCCCATGAAATCTGATCGTCAGCGGTCGAGCCCAGACGCTCCGGACTCGGCCAAGTCGACGCCAGATAAGTTTGGAGATAACACCAACAACAACAACAATAGAAAAAAGACACTGCCATCGCCGGTTCTCTATTCGAATACAGGTACAGAAGCAACACCCACAACGGCGCTTCATCAAAGCGCTTTTGAAGTTAGTTGGCGCGCCGTACAAGAAAAGATTGACGCTAGAAGCAGAGGCCATAAACACCGCCATCACCAACATCACCAAAATAACAACAACAGCGCCACCATTAATAGACCAACATCCGCATCAGCAACAGCTACAGCAGACCAACATACAAATCACGCAAACAATGGCGTTCACAACCATCAAGAAGGCTGCTCAACATCCACTCCTTCCAATAATGACAATTCCTCCATGAGCACGGCAGGAAAACCCAAACAACCTGGGGCATCGAGTATGCGCAAGAGCAGCAGCAAAAACAAAAAGCAAGGCAGTGGCAAAAAATCGGTCAAGATTGACGATGCAAGCTTGCAACGAAAAGAGCGCAAAAGTAGTAGCAGAAGCAAAAAGCCCATCGAAATGTTTCGACCCTCATGTGACGCCTACACACCACGAATGGAGCGCAAGAAGATTACCTACAAACCAGCAGAAATGAGGACACCGGTGCAGAAAATGGCAACCACCATGGGGACACTCTCGAGGCCCAACTTTCGGGATGCCCTACGACGTGTCGCCATGTTGCTGCGTCAACACATTGTCAAGATTGAGCAACGATTCAATTCCGGTCATACTGTAAATGACGAAGGTTTGTTCAAGATGTCCATGCAAAAAACTTTTTCCGAAGAACGATTTGCTACTTGCCGTTACAAGTGCACGGTAGTCCGAGTACCCATGGCGCGTCCGGGGATGGTCTTTGGGTTAAAGAAGATCCGTCCCAAATTTGATATTCCAACCGAAGAAGAAATCTATGAGTTTGCTCATCAACTCTTCAAAACAGTGCAGTTGTCCTCGGAATGTTCCATCGTCTGCCTCATTTACATTGAACGGCTCATGGAAATCTCCAAAGTACCGCTGTTAGCGAGTACATGGAGACCCATTTTCATGTGCGGCTTGCTGCTCGCGTCCAAGGTTTGGCAGGATCTGAGTTCTTGGAATATTGAATTCGCAAGTGTGTATCCTCAGTATTCCTTGGAAGCCATCAACAAACTGGAGCTGGAATTTTTGCGCATGCTCAAATGGGATCTATATGTTTCCAGCAGGTAAGAGATAGATCTTGGCATTGTGCTTTGTGTTTCACTTGAATTTCACTTAGTTCGAACGTGGATCTGATGCCTTCTCTTTTCTTTGTCATTGCAGCCTTTATGCCAAGTACTACTTTGCTCTACGGTCGATCGTAGAGAAACCAGATTTCCGCCAACGCTACAATAGAATGGTCGGAGGTGTGGATAGTGTTGCTGCCTCGGAAGCATTGAAAATTCAGAAACGGACGGAGCAAGTGAAAGAAGAAGCGTTGTTGCAGCTTAGTAGAAGCATGTAACTCTTTTTTTCTTTCAAGCCTCGTGGTTAAATCGTCTCTTTCAAGAAGCCAACGCATTCCGCGTCAGCAACCTGCAGGTTAGAAGAAACCATCCGGGAAAGCAAATTCTTGTTTTTGCCGCCGCAGCTAGCAGCTCAGTGTTTTGCGCCTTTCAGTGGCGTACCCCAAGACAGCCATTTGGGCTGGGTACATCAACTTTTGTAAACGCTTACACGGGAAACAACAGCAACCCTTCCAGAGCATCCTGAGAGGATTTCAGTTTTTTGTCTCCTCCTTGGATAACACACGTTTTGTGTAGGCTTTGTACGTAGCCACCCCGGCTACTTTTCATATTATCGCAATTTTAAAATAAAGCATCAACCAATACAGCCAACAGGCTGCTCTGGCTAGGAAGCTAGCTAGCTAGCAAGCCAGAGTACTAGAACGTGCTCTTTGCTGGAAATGGCGAAACGTTCCAGGAGAACTCGGCTCGTTTCATATTGCAGACCAAAGCTCGCAGGGGGGAAAGAATTGCTCATTTCTGAGGACACCGACCGGCCTCCAAGACGTGTATTTGGGCCAGACCGACTACTTGCTAGCTAGGGGAGCTTGCACAAATAATATTATCAGTCCGAACATTTAGATTATTTTGGTGGGACTGCAACTTAAGCAAGTGGGGGAATTTTATAAATTCTACTAGCTAGTAGACTGTATTTACAAGTTGCCAGTATAGTAGCTTGCTAATTCATTTAACAGCTTCACGGCACAACACTACCGTACCCTGGCGAAAACGACAAAGGGATACGCTGGAGATGGGGCACACCCAGCTGTGCCAAAGAAAGCATTCTGTCAGAACAATTGTGTGGCGAAGAACTTCTAGTCCTGCATCGTTGCGAGTTCCTCAATGGAAGTCAGTATGGAAGAGAAAGTGGGTTTTGTCATCGACGTATGGGCTTTGAATCGAATGAAGAAGAAACAAAGTCGGAAAGTGTAGGAAATGCATACGCAAAAGGGAACGGCGAGAGCAAAAGAGAAGAAGCGCCCTTATTTTCCAATCGCTTTGTCAAGGGGATAATAATCTGACAGCTTGGAGACTTCCAAGTGCCCGTGTGCTCCCCATCCTTTGGTGCCCTGCGGGATATCGGGTCGGATGCGAATATAGTAGCTGTAAGCCGTCGCTTCCAGATCCTCTCCAGCTTGGTCGGCTGCTTCCTCCATTTTCTCTAGAACAAAGGACAAGTTTTCTCCTAGTTTCTTGGTCAAGGATTTCCAAATCCCGTGTGGGTCTTGTTCCTTTCCATATCCAATCGCTCGAAGTCCATTCACCGTTTGGTTGGCTGGAATCGTCTGGTTCATGAGAGAAAACTTTTGGCCCTCCATTTCCTCCGCCGACGACGCAGCAGTGGTGCAATAATGTTTGGATCCTTCGCTGTAGATTCCCAGGCTGCTTCCTTTCGTGCGAGCGCATTCAGCAGCATAGGCACTTCCAAACGTCAAGGCTTCTTCCAAGGTAATGGAAAAAACTTTCTTGGCTACCACGGTGGCCCACAGAGTCAAAATTGGAGATCGATTGATCAAAATGGTATCTGTTTTGGGCGGCGTGACGGGAGGAATCACAATGGGCGGCGTCGTCGTCTTTTGTTTCTTTCGACTCGTCGTTGCTGGTGAACCAATATTTTTCCGACTCTTTTTGAGAATTTTTGATGGGATTTTCTTATCAATGGACGCAGGCATGTTGTCTGCGGTCAGTTGGTCGAGTGAGAATATTTTGTCCTTCATCATGGCCTTGATGGTTGGGATTGCCTCGGCGGACTCGAGGCCCCTCGTTAAGAGTCCTTTCAGGAGAGCTGCCATTTGGTTTTGGGAAGCCATGTTTTTGCTGTTGTTGGGTTGCGTACACAGAGGTGTTATGGCTTGGAGCTCAGCCAAGAAGCGAGGTAAATGATGCTTGTCGCTTCTTGTGTGTTCTCAACTTCACTTCGATCGGATGGATCTTCCTTTGTAATAGTAGTACTACACTATCTAAGTGCAGACAAATCAATGAATGAATGAATCAGAGGCGATGTGATTGCATGGGTGAGTCGGCATGAAATTTCCTCAACCCTTCAACACGAATAC
>ENA-ORBV01011863-ORBV01011863.1-microbial-mat-metagenome-genome-assembly--contig:-NODE-11863-length-13566-cov-9.002669_pt1 | contig 13566 bp, 20 predicted proteins | sample MGYA00237777_ERZ505514 | MGnify/ENA primary metagenome ERZ505514 (study PRJEB26160, sample SAMN06269048) | microbial mat metagenome | isolation source: Oligotrophic lake microbial mat | place...
TCAAGCAGAAGACGGCATACGAGATTCGCCTTAGTCTCGTGGGCTCGGAGATGTGTATAAGAGACAGCTCTTTGGGTCGATGGTCGTTGCGGGCGTAGGAGTTGGGGCTATGTCTCCCAGCTTGCCGCGCCTTAGCTTGCCTAGCTAAAGCACCGCATCATTCAACATTGAAAGATGCTCGAGTTCTGTCTCCTGAATCGGGCCCTTCAGAAGGTTCTGGCAGAGGTCGCATCGCCTCCTTCGGACTCGTCCGAGTAGATCGCCACATTTTTTCTTGCGACGCATCTAACGCAGCCACTAGCGCTTCCGTCGATGCCGGCGCGCGCTTCTCAGACAAATCCGTTGACACCATCCATGCGAACGGTATGTTCGCTTCCGTTGACCGAGGGCGTGATAGCCCGCGGCCAACTGTTCAGCAACGGTGATTCTGACCGCTCTGGTCCCTTCACACCGCCCATCTTAGGGCTGGTCGTGCCAAAGGCCTCTGCGTCGGTTTCACCGACGCGGTCATCGTTTCGCTGTTTTCACCGTTGCCGGTGAAGCGTTGGCGAGGTCCGCGGGACATCACCACGATCGAGCCTTTTTTCGTGCGCTCGCGCGCCCAACCGCGCGAGCTTGTGCGCAGGCGAGCGCTCCCCACCGGGTGCGCTCGCCTTGCGCTCGCACGATCGAAAAGCCTCCCAAGGACCGCGCGTGCCTACAGCCTCTACCACCGTCGTGACCGGTCTAGGAAAAGGTGCAATCGTGACACCGTGGTGTCACCGCGATCCGGCTTTGGTTCAATTCTTAAGCCAGACTTCATCTACCGGGGGGCGAGTAGCTCCTTGGCTCGCCCCGGCCGTCCCTAGGCCTTGCCATGTCGTTCGCACCACGTCAACTTCGACTCTTCGCGCCGCCCCCGACGCCCCTCTCGCCTTACACGCTGATGCAGCTCGTCGAGCTGTATGCCCTGCGGAATCCCAAGCTCGGCGCCTTGGCCGCAGATCAACTCCGCGTCACGGTTCGGCTCTTCAATCGCTTCGCCGCGACCTTCGACGGGCGGCAGCCGGGCCCCGTCCTGGTCTGCGAACTCTCGGACGACTTTGTGCTGGCCTTCTTGCGCTGGCTCTCGGAGCCCCATCCGGCGCCCAGCAAGCGCAAGCCGGACCGGACGGAATTCTCGGCGCCCGCCACGGTCAACCAGAAGCGATCGCACGTCATGACGCTCTGGCGCTTCGCCCTGAAACGCTCGAGGCAGCCGGACTGCCCGTTCCCCGAGATCGAGCGGCCGTTCGATCTGCCCAGGTATCTGGAGCCCGACCGCGACCCGACCGCCTGGGACATGCCGGAGATGGAGCGGCTCTTTCGCTCGATCCTGGCCACGAAGGGGCGCTGGCCCATCACGACCCCGACCGGTTCGACGCCGGCCTGGCTGCCGGTCGCGGAAGCCTGGCTGGTCGCCGCGCTGGTCGTGTGGGACACGGGCCTTCGCCGTCGAGCCCTGCTGGCGGCGCGCATCGATCGGATCGACTTCGACGAGCAGACCCTGTTCGTCCCGGCCGAGGATCTAAAGGGGAAGCGGAAGGATCGGACGTTCGCCCTGCACGAGCAGACCTGCCGGGCCATCGAAGCCAGCCTGCTGCACGGGCCGCGCGAACGGATCTTCCCCTCGCCCCATCGCGAGCGGTCGATCAGCAAGAATTGGAAAGCGATCGTCGCGCGGGCCGGCTTGCCTACGGGTCGCAAGTTTGGCCTGCACTGTTTGCGTCGCTCGACGGAAAGCCACGCGGCAGCCGCGGCCGGTATCGAATTCGCGGCCGCGGCGATCGGCCACACCGTCGCCGTCGCCGCGAAGAGCTATGTGAGCGAGAAGATCTGCCGGCCGAAGGCGGTCCTGATCGACGTGATTCCGCGGCCGATCGATCTGGCCGCATTGCCTGGCTCGCCTGCGCCGTCCTGACCGCGATCGTCGCGCTCGTCCTGGCTTACCTGTCATCCGTTCTTGGTAGGGCGGATGACTTCGTCGGCCGGCGGGAGGATCCAACGTCGATGCACCTCCCGCCGGCGCCGGCGACTGACGCACTTCGATCGACCGCGTCCGATAGCAGGACGTTTGTGGGCAGCCAGCGGGGGCAACAACTTAGGCGCCCGCTGGCTGTTTTGTCGACTGACGGAAGGGGGGCCGCATGACCCCTCCCAAATGCACCGCGCGGCTCGCGGCCGATCGCCACGAAGACTTCCACCAGGTCATCGACGGACATTTCGAGATCGTCCGCCAACTCCAGCAGGCCGTCGTACACATTGGCCTGAATATCGGCGTGCAAAGCTACCGCGAGCATGCCGTGCTGGTCTGTCCCTCGCATAGCGTGAGCCTGCCCCTGGCCCGGCCGGAGAAGCGTCCGCCCGATGACGATGGCGGGAGGGCTGCCTGATGCCTCGCACCCGACCCAACACGCCCGACCCCACGCCCGAAGAGTTCGCGGCCCGCTGTCTGGCGATCCAGCGCGAACACGATGAGCAGCGCAAGCGCGGCTTCCGCGGCCGTAAGCCCTGGCATCGCGCCGGTAAGGCGACGCGCCGCTACAAGCGACGCGCGGGAGGCAACCACTGATGGATGCCAACCCCGTGCCTCCCGTACCGCTCTGGGCAATCGTCGCCGGCGTCGTGGCGCTGCTCGTCCTCTTTGTGTTGCCCGTGCTGGTGGTGATCTGCGAGGGGCCCGAAAAGCGGCCCTTCCGCATCCCGCCGGGCGATCGTCATGAACCCGACCAAAGTCGCTCGTCGCGACCGGAGGGCCGGCGGGGATTATCTCTCGCCCCGTCGGCTTGAACCACAGGACGCGGGCCCCAGGGATGAGGCTCGACGAAGGAGCGGCAAGGGCGCCGCGGGCGACGTTGAGGGACGTCGCCCAGGAAGGAACCTGAGTGCATTCGCGCACGGCTCGGAGTCGTGCGTGAGAGTTGATGGGAGCCGCCGGCCGGCGTAGCAACCGGCCGGCGGTTGTTTCAAGGAGCGAGTATGTCGCGCGACATTCACCGACGTCGCGTGCCAAGGCCCGCGCTCGTCGGCCGATCGAAGAACCCAACGACTAAGGAGAGCCCGTGCGCGACGGAACGCCCATCAATCCCGAACACCTGGCGCTGGTCCGGAGCTTCGTGCGCCTGGCCGGCTCCTTCGAGGCCGCGCACGCGGCGCTCGACTACCTGGCCCAGGTCCAGGACCGCCATGGACACAACGCGCGTCTATCTGCCCCTTCGGGTGCCGCCGGTCGTCGACGCCGCGCTGCGTCAGTGTGCGAGCAGCTCGGCCCCCACGTCCTTGATCGGCCGTCCCGCCTGCAGTGCCGTGGGACTCGAGTCGCCGCTGCCGTCGTGGATCAACCACGCATGCGTCAACCACGACTTACTCAGTCGTCGGTACGCGCGACTCGTCCGGCGTGTGCTGGAGCCGACGCTTGCCCTCCGCGACAGGCTGCAGCTGGTGGTTCGAACCAGCGCGTCCTCCTCCCTCAGCTCCAAAGCGAGCAGGCAGCGTGCGGAAAGCCTGCACCTGTCGACCAACCTGCTGGCGATCTGCCCGGAGATCGGCCCGGCGATCGTCCCGCCCGGCCTCGCTGGCATGCCGAGGAGGAAACCCCGCTCGCAGATCCGCGCGTCGTTGGCGGCGGCAAGATCGCCGACATCCCCTTCCCCGCCCCCAAGCCCAGCAGCCGAGCCGCCTGCCTGATCTGCACGAACGAAGAACGCCTGGCGGCCGAACGCGAGTCAAACCACGCCCTGCGCTACTGCCCCGGCTGCCGCAAGCCGCTCGAAGAACGGAGGGCCGGCTGATGGGGAAGGTCATCGAAATCAAGCGGACCAGCGAGGCCCGCTGCAGCTCGGCCGAGATCTGCCGCCGCAACGGCTGGACGCCTGGCACGCGGCTGCTCGGCCCGCGCAACGGCGAACGCAGGACGATCGCCCTTCAAATCACCGCTGTGGGCGTGACGCATGTCCTCGGCCAGGAGATCCTCGAAGACGCCTCCCGTTCGGCCGAAGGCCAGTGGGATCTGACGTGCCGTGATTGGGTCGAGGTCCTCGATCAGGAGGCAAGCTGATGGGCCTCACCTATCAGATCGTGCCGCTGGAAGACACGGCGCCCCGCGCCGTCCGGTCGCGGCCGCACGCGCAGTTTCGCTCGACGTACGGCCAGACGGTCGAACTGCTGGAGCGCGAGCTCTCGCATCTGCGGGCCCGCGACATCGTGCTGGCCGTCGACGTGGAGCGCGACGGGATTCGCCTGGACGTGTTCCGAGGGGCTGTTCACTTTTCTAGAGGAAAAAAGAATGACGTCCAGCAACCCCAAGACTCAGATTTACGCCACCTTCAGCGACTTCCTCCGACGTGAAAACAAGGACGAAAACGGTGTGTCGGGCGAGCATGCCGCAGCCCATCCCGATTGGGAGAAGCAAAACGCGAGCAATAAGCGGTGTTGGGACTGCACGGGCTGCACGGGCTGCTCGAACTGCACGGACTGCTCGGGCTGCTCGGCCTGCTCGGCCTGCACGGACTGCACGTACTGCTCGAACTGCTCGGACTGTTCGGACTGCTCGCGATGCTCGGCCTGCACGGACTGCTCGGACTGTTCGGACTGCTCGCGATGCTCGTGCTGCACGTACTGCACGGACTGCTCGGACTGCTCGGGCTGCTCGGCCTGCTCGGGCTGCACGGACTGCACGTACTGCTCGAACTGCTCGGACTGTTCGGACTGCTCGCGATGTTCGGGCTGCTCGGGCTGCACGGACTGCACGTACTGCTCGAACTGCTCGGACTGCTCGCGATGCTCGGGCTGCTCGGACTGCACGGACTGCACGTACTGCACGGACTGCTCGGACTGCAACGACGCCGCAAACAAAGGAGCCGGGCATGTGTAAGACTCAGATTTACGAGACCTTCCGCGACTGGCAAAGAGTAAGCTGGTCAAAGCGGGCCCAACAAGTCAGCATGTGGCCACGCACTGACGGCGGCACCGGCAACGGCATTCTGCTGATCGGCCGGGCAACCCGTACCGGACTCGGTTCCATGACGCTCGACTTCCATCGGGAAATGAAGCCCGAGCGGACGCTCATGGCCTTCCGCTCCATTTGGAGGAATTCGACGGGGCAAATCAGATCCGAGTCGCTTCGCTCCGGGCCTGGCGGCTCAATCCGATGGTCGATCTCGCCGGCGAGGCCCCAGATCGTAGGGCGTGCCTTCGAGCCACCGGGCGGCCGACATGATCGGTTGGACGACGCCCGTCGATGAGAAGTACAAGGACTCCGACGATTGGCCCTTTGCGAGTATCTCCAACGCTTCTCTTAAAGGGGGAAAGAGGCTTCTTCCCATTCGGTCCGCTCTCCTCAGAATCCCTTTGGCGGCATTCGGGCTCAAAAAGTATTTCTGCGGAACCTCGCGACTTTGCTCAAGTAGTCGATGAAACTCATAAAAGAGGCCAGACTGATTTAGATTTGCATGGCCATGCAGCGGGGAATCGTTGGCCGGGTCAACCATGGGCCACCTCAACCGGCGGGCGAGGGGGTTCACCTGGCCGAGGGTCCGGAGTCCGCTTGAACGGCACTCCGCCGGCACGCTGGCCCAGGCTGCCGACGATGCCGCAGAGCGTGGTGTGCAGCTCGTTCAGCCGCCCACGTTGGTGGGCGAGGATCGGCATGTGCAGTAGCAGTTCGTTCAGCTCGAGCCCCTTGGCAACCAGCTGAACGATCTCGCAGATGGCTTCTTCGGTGGGGCCCGTTGTAGCCCGCCGCGGCTCGCAGATGATGCCGTATGAATCGAGGTGCTGCTTTGCTCCCGCGATCGCTTCAGCCTCACTCATGTAGACGATAATCGGATCACCAGTGTCCATCATCGACGCTACCCAATGGGGCCCGACCTTCGATCGGCCCGTTGACCACAGGCCCCAGATCTCGTCTGGTGCGGGGTTGTTGTGCGATATGAATTGTTGATAGTTCACGGGTTCACCTTCTTTCCTTCTTTTTTCATGTTTTCAGCGATCTCGCGGAGTCTGCGAAGCTGATCGGCTGTCATGCCTTGTACCGCCCGCAGCAAATCGGGAACCTCGGTTTTCTCCTGGATGATCGCGGGCAGGTCTTCCGGCACGCGACCAGCGAGCGCTGTCCATTCATCCGGGCTTTCTTCCATCAGCTCGGCCATACGCTTCACGCGGGCCGCCGTGGGCGGGTCCACGTTTCCATGCTCAACCTGCGACAAGTAGGTCGGACTGACGCCGACCAATTGAGCAAATTTGCGCAGGCCGCCAAGCGCTACATGGTCCTCGAAGACGAACAGAGCGCGTCGAGTGCCCGCTGATGGTTCGCAGCGCGTACAAGAGGCGGCCGCTGCTCATCTCGGCGGCGACGATGATGCGGGCGGGTTGCCCGGTGTAGGTTCCAGGGTGGCGTGGATTCAGCTTCATGGTTGGGCTCCAGGAGACTTCGGGACAAACCGCCCGGCTGGGCCTGCAGGTACGTCGAATCCCGTAAGGTCGTTTGGGTCGCCGCCGCTTACGAAGTTCACACTGTCGCACTTCGGGCATCGTTCTTTGAAAATCTGCTCGCTCATTTGCTCCTCCACGCAATGCAGCGCGCGTCGAACTCGCGCTTCAGACACTGGCAGAAGTAGGCGGGCGGGTTATCCGCTCGCTTCGCTGCGGCCGCCATCTCGTCCACGCGCATCCAATCGAGCTCGCCGTTGACCAGCGCGGCGATCACGTTGCGCTTCGGGTTCGACCCCAGCCCTGGCATCAGGGTCTCGATCGCCCTGCGCACTTCGCTGGAAGCCGCCATGACCCGCTCGCCTTTGCCAGTCGGGTCCAAAAGCCGCTCTGCTACTCTTTCGAAGCAATCACTTCCGCTGGCACTCTCGGACGCGCCGGCCGACGCGCCGAAGTCTGCGCGCTGGCGCTCATGATGTGAGATATGACTATGATTCTTTGTAAGCTTTGAATCATGAAAATCATGATCATGAGCGCGACGCGCCGAAGTCTGCGCCGACTTCGGCGCGTTGGCTGCTCGCTCGCGTGCCACCCAAGCCCCAAATAACGTCACAGCCGTCTTTTGGGGCTCGGCGTTCGGTTCCGTCACAGCCGGCTCCGAACGCGCCGAAGTCTGAGGGGTACGCGCCGCCGGCGCGTCCGACGCGCCGAAGTCTGAGGGGTCGCTCCCCACGGCGGGGGCAACGGTGCAGACTTCGGCGCGTCCTTCCTCGGGCATGGGTTCCGCCGCCGGCGGCTCCCACTCTATTTCCTGTTGAGCCGACTGCCGTCCCACGAGCGGGAAAGCGGTCGGGTCATGCACGCTGACGATCGTGGCGTCTCGCAGGCCGTCCTTGGGACGATCGCGGATGCGGATCCGCCCCTTGGCATCGAGCGTCTTCAGCCAGTTGCGGGCCGCGGCCGCCGACCGACCTACCGCTCGTCCCAGGTCATCGGGCTTGAGCTGGATGTCGGCCGGCCCGTAGTCGGACCAGTGCCACAGGATGCCCAGTGCGAGCTTCTCTGCGGCCTCCAAGTCCTCCGCCAGCAGGATCGTCTCCGGGAAGGCCGTCAGCTTGACGGGCGCTCCCGCGGGGACGATCCGGAGAGGCAACGCCATGCGCTAGGTGGCCTCCTTTCCAGCCCGGTCCCCGTCTTCAGTCTCACGCTCACGTCCGGGCGGCGCTTCGCCCCGCTGGATCGCGTCGTACACTTCGCGCCGGTGAACCGGCACGTCCGTGGGCGCCTGGATGCCGAGGCGGACCTTGTCCCCCCGGATCTCCACCACCACGACCGTGATGTCGTTGTTGATGACGATCGACTCGTTCTTCTTCCGTGACAGCACCAGCATCGCGTGTCCTCCTTGCCTTCGAAGTTCGATCCCTCGCTCAGTCCGATTCCTGGCTGGCGGTCATGCCAGCAGTAACGTCTTGGCCTCCTGCACCCGCTTGAAGTCCTCGGCGCTTCCGCCTCGGTCCGGATGCTGGCTGGCGAAGCTCAGCACGATCACGGGCGAGCGGACCTTGGCATCGGCCCGCAGCGTCCCGCAGTCCGAACAGTCCGAGCAGTTCGAGCAGTACGTGCAGTCCGTGCAGCCCGAGCAGGCCGAGCAGCCCGAGCATCGCGAGCAGTCCGTGCAGGCCGAGCATCGCGAGCAGTCCGAGCAGTTCCAGTCCTTGTTTTCACGTCGGAGGAATGGTCCGCTCGTATCAAGAGTTGAGTGCTTCCGCTACCTTCTGGGCAACTGCACGGGCGAGGAGGGGTGGCACCGAGTTTCCTATCTGCCGGAAATCATGCCACCTGGTCCCGTGTAGCCGGAACCAATCTGGAATGGAATGCAATCGTGCGGCTTCCCTAGCTGAAATGCACCGAGGGAGCTCTGGGTGGATTGGGCGAGGTGCCGTGTGGCTGCCATGCTCGACTCCCGTCCCGGCCCGAATCGTGGGCGCGACACTATGCCATTCCAACCGGATGTAGCGACTTATGAGTTCAGAATCTCCTGGCGACGTCCTAGAAAACCGACGAACCGTACTGCTGGAATGCATAGTCCGTAGACACCCCGTCAAGCCGGCGGTCATCCTTCGTTTCTTCGATTTGTCAGTCGGATCGATGGCCTCGCAACGCATCAATCGGGCGTAGTGATTCTTGGTCTCTCGTAGATCGCCTTCGAACCTGTCCTCGTTGAAGAGATACTCGCATTTTTCTAGGATGGGAAGGTCTAGAATTGCGTCACGAACAACTGGATAGAAGGACTTACCCGAGGGCAACGAACAGCCTTGAGCATCGGGATACTCCGGAGCAGCGAGCCCCCGGAGATATCCAATTACAAATGTTCGCCATCGACGCTGAGGGACCCCATACTCTGCTGCGTTCAAGGCCCGGATCGGCTCGACGACACCGTAACCGGCCCGCTTGATACGACGAACGAACGAATCGAGGATTGGCCGGGATTGCTTCGACAGCAGTCCCTTTACGTTTTCCAAGACGAAGTACTTCGGACGCAGCTCACGAACAAGGCGGGCAAAATCGTAGACGAGTAGGTTCCTCTTGTCGTCGGCGTCTTGACGGCCACCATACGAAAAGCCTTGGCACGGTGGGCCCCCGAACACTACGTCAATTCCGGCCCCGTCGACATCGGCGAGTGTTCGCAGTGAGTCTCCGGTCTCCTTCGAGAGATCGACCGAAAACGCTGTCGTTTCAGGAAAGTTCTTCTTGTGCGTTGCGACATTGAATTCCTCTAAGTCGAACGCTGCAAGTACGTTGAAACCAGCTTGCTCGAAGCCTAGTGTCATGCCTCCTGCGCCGCAGAAGAGGTCAATTGAAGTGGGTTTGACGCGTCCCATATCGAAAAGCCCAAGATTCAAAGAAATTAGGAGCATGGTAGTGAATTAGGCGAGAACCGGCAATCATAAAAAACTAAGCAGAAAAATCTGAAGAAAATCGGAGGCTACCCCAAACGTAGCCTCTGCCTCCCAAAGTCCGGAAGCGATAAAGCGGATTTACCAAGTTCGACATGTCACCCTTCGGGCACAGGGCGTCAAAATGCGGCCCAAGCCCGGTCATTGCCTTTCTGCCGCTCGTGACTGTTCTGCGGCACCTACCGGGCGAGGGGCGAGGGGCGAGGAAGGATCTAGGATCTGGGATCTAGGATCTAGGGAGCGAAGCTACTCCGGGGGCAGCAGCGTGCGGATCGTGCAGCCCAGGGCTTCGGCGATCGCGGGGAGCAGGTCCAGGTGCGGCGCTCGCACGCCCCGCTCCCACTGGTAGACGTTGCCGACCGTCACGCCGAGGACCTCGGCCAGTTGGCCGGCCGCGACGCCCGCCTTCTCGCGCCGCGCCTTGATGGCCTGGCCGACCCGCGACGAGTACGTGGACAGGTCGACTTCGGTGGGTTTTCTTCCTCGCTTCATCCCAACAGCATAACGACTTAATACAAAATGTACAGATGCCGCTTGACTTATTGTGTACGCTTCGTATCATGCAGGCATCGCGGGAGCCGATCAACTTTCTAGTCCACTACACAAGGAAAAAAGAATGACGTCCAGCAACCCCAAGACTCAGATTTACGCCACCTTCAGCGACTTCCTCCGACGTGAAAACAAGGACGAAAACGGTGTGTCGGGCGAGCATGCCGCAGCCCATCCCGATTGGGAGAAGCAAAACGCGAGCAATAAGCGGTGTTGGGACTGCACGGGCTGCACGGGCTGCTCGAACTGCACGGACTGCTCGGGCTGCTCGGCCTGCTCGGCCTGCACGGACTGCACGTACTGCTCGAACTGCTCGGACTGTTCGGACTGCTCGCGATGCTCGGCCTGCACGGACTGCTCGGACTGTTCGGACTGCTCGCGATGCTCGTGCTGCACGTACTGCACGGACTGCTCGGACTGCTCGGGCTGCTCGGCCTGCTCGGGCTGCACGGACTGCACGTACTGCTCGAACTGCTCGGACTGTTCGGACTGCTCGCGATGTTCGGGCTGCTCGGGCTGCACGGACTGCACGTACTGCTCGAACTGCTCGGACTGCTCGCGATGCTCGGGCTGCTCGGACTGCACGGACTGCACGTACTGCACGGACTGCTCGGACTGCAACGACGCCGCAAACAAAGGAGCCGGGCATGTGTAAGACTCAGATTTACGAGACCTTCCGCGACTGGCAAAGAGTAAGCTGGTCAAAGCGGGCCCAACAAGTCAGCATGTGGCCACGCACTGACGGCGGCACCGGCAACGGCATTCTGCTGATCGGCCGGGCAACCCGTACCGGACTCGGTTCCATGACGCTCGACTTCCATCGGGAAATGAAGCCCGAGCGGACGCTCATGGCCTTCCGCTCCATTTGGAGGAATTCGACGGGGCAAATCAGATCCGAGTCGCTTCGCTCCGGGCCTGGCGGCTCAATCCGATGGTCGATCTCGCCGGCGAGGCCCCAGATCGTAGGGCGTGCCTTCGAGCCACCGGGCGGCCGACATGATCGGTTGGACGACGCCCGTCGATGAGAAGTACAAGGACTCCGACGATTGGCCCTTTGCGAGTATCTCCAACGCTTCTCTTAAAGGGGGAAAGAGGCTTCTTCCCATTCGGTCCGCTCTCCTCAGAATCCCTTTGGCGGCATTCGGGCTCAAAAAGTATTTCTGCGGAACCTCGCGACTTTGCTCAAGTAGTCGATGAAACTCATAAAAGAGGCCAGACTGATTTAGATTTGCATGGCCATGCAGCGGGGAATCGTTGGCCGGGTCAACCATGGGCCACCTCAACCGGCGGGCGAGGGGGTTCACCTGGCCGAGGGTCCGGAGTCCGCTTGAACGGCACTCCGCCGGCACGCTGGCCCAGGCTGCCGACGATGCCGCAGAGCGTGGTGTGCAGCTCGTTCAGCCGCCCACGTTGGTGGGCGAGGATCGGCATGTGCAGTAGCAGTTCGTTCAGCTCGAGCCCCTTGGCAACCAGCTGAACGATCTCGCAGATGGCTTCTTCGGTGGGGCCCGTTGTAGCCCGCCGCGGCTCGCAGATGATGCCGTATGAATCGAGGTGCTGCTTTGCTCCCGCGATCGCTTCAGCCTCACTCATGTAGACGATAATCGGATCACCAGTGTCCATCATCGACGCTACCCAATGGGGCCCGACCTTCGATCGGCCCGTTGACCACAGGCCCCAGATCTCGTCTGGTGCGGGGTTGTTGTGCGATATGAATTGTTGATAGTTCACGGGTTCACCTTCTTTCCTTCTTTTTTCATGTTTTCAGCGATCTCGCGGAGTCTGCGAAGCTGATCGGCTGTCATGCCTTGTACCGCCCGCAGCAAATCGGGAACCTCGGTTTTCTCCTGGATGATCGCGGGCAGGTCTTCCGGCACGCGACCAGCGAGCGCTGTCCATTCATCCGGGCTTTCTTCCATCAGCTCGGCCATACGCTTCACGCGGGCCGCCGTGGGCGGGTCCACGTTTCCATGCTCAACCTGCGACAAGTAGGTCGGACTGACGCCGACCAATTGAGCAAATTTGCGCAGGCCGCCAAGCGCTACATGGTCCTCGAAGACGAACAGAGCGCGTCGAGTGCCCGCTGATGGTTCGCAGCGCGTACAAGAGGCGGCCGCTGCTCATCTCGGCGGCGACGATGATGCGGGCGGGTTGCCCGGTGTAGGTTCCAGGGTGGCGTGGATTCAGCTTCATGGTTGGGCTCCGTGGTTTTGGTTATTGGCTGCTCTCTTCCGACAGACACACATGAGCCATGCGGGGCGAAATTACTCAAGCGCTTCAGCGAAGATTCCGACCGGATTTCGCAGCCTTTTTCGCGGGGCCCAATAATGTCGGAGAATGCTGAGAAAACACCTGTTTCCGGCTTGAATCCGAGCGCCCTGGCGCTGGCGGATGCGGCGCGCTTGCTGTCGAAAGTCGGCGGCCAAGCGGTCACCGCCGCGATGCTGCAGGCCGACATCGCCGCCGGTGCGCCGACGAATGCGAACGGGACGTTGAACCTGGTGCACTATGCCGCGTGGCTGGTGCAGGAGATGGGTCGTAGCGCGGAGGAACGACATGCCGACTGATCCGCGCAAGCTACGGCCGAGCGAACTTTGTCGGCTCCTCAACTCGACGCCACTGGGCGAGGTGCTCAACGAACGGCAATTGCATCGTCATCGCTCGCGCGCCGGTATGCGGATCGGTGATGCGCGGCACGTCGATCTCTTGCGCTATACGGCGTGGCTCGTGCAAACGCGTCATGCGCCCAAGCCTGAGCCCGCCGGCGATCCTTACGAGAAGCTGAAAGATCGCGCCCGCGCACGGAACTCCGCCATCGCGCTGGCGGGCCGCGACATCGGCGATCTGCCGTCGGTCGTGAATCCGGAACGCAAGGCGCGGGCCGCAGCTGGCTTTCGGAATTTCTGCGATTCGTATTTCCCGCTGACGTTCCATTTGCCGTGGTCGCCCGACCATCTCAAGGTCATCTCCAAGATTGAACAAGCGGTGCTGCGCGGAGGCCTCTTCGCGATGGCGATGCCGCGCGGCAGCGGTAAGACCACCATCTGTGAGTGCGCCTGCATCTGGGCGGTGCTGAACGGGCATCGGCAGTTCGTCTGTCTCATTGGCTCGGACGAAGGGCATGCGATGGACATGCTCGAATCGATCAAGATGGAACTCGACGGTAACGATCTGCTTCTCGAGGACTATCCCGAGGTCGTCTATCCGATTCAAGCCCTCGATGGAATCGCCAACCGCTGCAACGGCCAGCTCTACAAGGGCGAACGGACGCACATCGGCTGGACCGCCCGCGAGGTCGTACTCCCCACCATGCCTGGCAGCATCGCCAGCGGCGCGATCATCAAAGTGGCCGGCATCACGGGTCGCATTCGGGGCATGAAATACAAGCGGGCTGATGGACGCACCGTACGCCCAACGCTTGTCGTTCTCGATGATCCGCAGACGGACGAATCGGCCCGGTCGCTTTCACAATGCGCCACGCGTGAAAGCGTCCTTGCGGGTGCGGTTCTCGGTCTCGCAGGGCCTGGCCAGAAGATCTCCGGCATCATGCCCTGCACGGTGATTCGACCGAGCGACATGGCCGATAGCATTCTCTCGCGCGACAAGCATCCTG
>ENA-ORBV01011864-ORBV01011864.1-microbial-mat-metagenome-genome-assembly--contig:-NODE-11864-length-13565-cov-12.419484_pt1 | contig 13565 bp, 14 predicted proteins | sample MGYA00237777_ERZ505514 | MGnify/ENA primary metagenome ERZ505514 (study PRJEB26160, sample SAMN06269048) | microbial mat metagenome | isolation source: Oligotrophic lake microbial mat | place...
GCCTTAGTCTCGTGGGCTCGGAGATGTGTATAAGAGACAGAATGTATATAGCGCAAAGCCTCGGTTGTTCCATGCTTCGTGGTCGTCAGGTTTGATTTGTATTGCTTTGTCATAGGAGGCGATCGCTTCTTCATGTCTGCCTAAATTACCTAGCGCACTGCCTCGGTTGTGCCATGCTTGGTGGAAGTCAGGTTTGATTTGTATTGCTTTGTCATAGGAGTCGATCGCACTTAACAGATCGCCCTGCATGAACTTCTCATCTCCTAAATTGAACCATCTTTCTGCTTCAGCATTATCAGGGGTTGAGCTGCTCTCAGAAGTAGAATAATAGCTACTAGACTGTGTCGAAGCTCCTAGAATATCTTCTACAGAGATAGATGTGTAATTTGGTGTAGAGATAGAATTTGATTTCCATTGCTTACCTGAAGTCAGATCGATAAATCGCTGATTTGCTTCTATTGCTTCTTGCCAACGCTGTAACCCTTGCAACGCAATACCCTTCTGATACCAAGCATCCGTATAGTTATCTTGTAATCCTATTGCCTGTTCAAAATATCCTAGAGCTTGGGCATACTCCTGTTTGTTCAGATATTCTATACCTTGATGATAGAACTCCTGTGCTACTGCTGATGGTTCGCTCTGTGATGGTATGAATACTTGCTGATTTTGAGAAGTATCTATTGGCGGTGCTTCTACAATTGGTAAAGACTTGGCTAATAGCTCAGTAGCAATCTTCGCAGACACTTCTCTCACTTTACCAACTGCCCCAAGTCTCAGCATGAAATTAGCAAGTTCGTGATTGGGCTTAGGTTCTGCAAGCAGTTTCTCTCCCCATCTTTCCAACCATGCCACCATCTGCGGGTCGTTACCGCGCTGTTCTAGGCTGGCAGTACCTTGTAAAACCTGTAAAAACAACCGCTCATATTCCGCATCCGTTAAAGGCTGTGCTGGTGCTGCCTTCTTTTGCTTGCCCATCCAATCAAATAGCCCCATAGCCCTGCTCCTCCTTACTGTTTCATTATCCCTTGTACCCGATCGATCTGCCTTGGTGCATCCATCTGACTAAACAATTGCAGCGATCGCTCGAAACTATCCGTTGCCTCATCCAACTTACCCATCTGCCGTAAAGTTATCGCCAACTGCAACAACGCTTCCGCCAAATCTCCCCTTGCCCCTACACCTTCTGCTAGATCGATCGATTCTTCATGCTTGCCTAGAGCTGCCTCCAAATCGTTACCCTGCCGAAAAGTCATCGCCAAACCCGTCAGGCACTTGGTTTTTACCGTCACATAGCGTCGATCTCCTGCCACATCGATCGCACGGTTAAACGCCACATCAGCCTCAGCCAAATTCCCCAAATTGCGCTCGGTCGAACCAAGGAAATACAAACTAAAACCACCACTCCACGCCCCCCACTGCGCCTGAGTTAGATCGTCGTGATAGGTTTCGAGCAGCGATCGAGCTTCATGCTTGAGATTATCGTCTAGTGTTGCCAAAAAAGCCAAACTATAGGCAGCCCGTACCGCAAACCGCCGAAACTGCGGCGCATTCTTGGCTAATTGTAAAACCTGTTGAAAACTAGCGCGGGCGATCGAAAATTCACCCAGATCGATCGAGCAAAACCCCTCATATAAGTACGAAGCAATCTCGACATTTGCCATATAACTAGGCAGATTGCCATAATCTCCCACCCGTAAAGCAATCAAAGTCTGTCTTACCTCGGCATAACAACTCAGCGCCTTTTGCAAATCTCCCGTCAACCAACACAAATCCGCAAAGATATCTTGCAGCCCCACACGAGTAACAGGCGATTGCACCTTGGGCAAGATACCTGCGATCGCCGCGATCGTTTCTTGCCATGCTCCCAATTTGTAGAGCGATCGACCCAATCGGCTTTTAGCAGAGTTCGCGTGCGTCGGGCGACCCACCAGCAATACTTCCCCTGCCATTTCAAAATCGTCGATCGACACGTAATGATAGTAAGCTTCCAACGCGGTCAGCCCATCAGAGATCTCATTAATTTGGGTGACACTACCCGACCAGAAAGCCGCAGCAGCACGATTAGCCGTTTCCCATTCCCCACTTGCTTTCAGCCGTTCGATCGCCACGCTCTGTATGACTGGATGCAGGTAATATTTTTTATTAGCTAGTTTGACTAATGCCCGTTCGTATAGTTCTCGCCCCAAACGACGGTGCCGATCGGATGGGACATCCCACAACATTGCCGCTAAAGCCGATTCTCCTAATCGATCGCGATATCGATAACAACCCAACCGACACAAAAGCTTGTAGGCGATCGAGTTGTCTGTCGCTAACTTCTCAAACTGACGCTGTACGAAACTCTCTAGTGTCGGATTTGCCAACAGATCGGTAGAGTTTTGTTGCCAATAGTCCTCTAGATCGCCATCGCATTCCGCTTCGATCGTGCCACTGATAATGTGCATAAATTCGGCGTTACCACCATAAGCACGATGCAACTGCGAGAGGGTCGAATTTTCTGCGAGGGGATTGCTGCCGATCTCAATGCCGTAATAGAGCAGATACTCTTGCCAAGCCTCTAGCGATAATTCACTCAGGGCATAACGTTTGATGCCTGTAATATAGAGCGGTTCGCGGCTGGTCAGTAATGTCAGGGTCGGTAATGCAGGGTCGGATAAGGTTCGCAATAGTTCTCCATATCTCTGGCATTCAGGCATAAAGTGCCCATTTTTTAAAGTCGATTCTAAGTTATCGAGCAAGAAGCAAACTGATGCGGGACTAGCCAGCAACTTGGCGCGTAACTTGGCTAAACTAATCCCAAATTCTCGTCCTGGTTCTTCTTGGAAATAGCGTTGCAAGCAGTCTTCTACCAGTGCTTCTGGGGTGAGATCTTGAGGACTTGCCAAAAATTGATAAACGATCTCGAGGTCATAATGTTTGATGTACTGCTGGGCAAGGGATGTTTTACCAACGCCACCTTCACCGAGGATCAGGATGATTTTCTCACCCTGCTTTGCCATAGTGTTTAGATCGTCGATCGCCTGTTCTCTTCCCACAAACAAGGGATCGAATGGGACGGAGGGCATTTGGGAGTCTTTATCGATCTCTTGAAGCAGTTGCTTTTGTTCCTTTTGTCGTTCTAGAACTCGCTTGAAGTTCTTTTTCCTCACTTTATCGCCTACAGTGTCTGACATCATGTCCCAGATTTTCGATCCTTGTTGCTTGAGATAGTCAGAATCGTATTTCGTTTCAGGCTCACAACTCATTCCTTCGTATGTTTTGCCTTCCCAAGAGAAACGGAAAATATTGCTATGCAGATTGCTGAGCGGTTCGCCTAAAATCTCTTCAACTAATGCTAGACCTTCTTGGCAATCCATATGCATCTCCTTAAGTTATCGCTAGAAGCTAGTTTAACCTGCTATTTGTGATAGAGCGAGGGGCTTAGCGAAACTCCACACCACTCCGCACTAACCACACCAAATCTCACTTTCTTGGCGGCATTTGCAAACCAAAATAACTCTCTATTTCACACTGCAATTTCTTGTCGATCGATTCACAATCAAAGCATCGGATCGAATCAGGACAATGTTATGAAATTCTCTCTCCCTTCGCGGTATTCTCGTTTTCTGCTTTTTGCGGTCAGAACTTGTCAGTTCTATTTGCTGGTAATTTTTGGTTTATGCCTTTCTTCGGTGCTGACTGTCCTTTTTGGTGAAGGCTCTCTGGTGGTGGCGATGTGGTCGGTGATGTGGCTTTGGCTGTTGCGTGCAGGTTCGATCGCTAGCATTCTTTTGGTGCTCAGCATCATCGTCGAATCTTTGCGATAACAAAACAATTATCAATTATCTTCAGGCAATCGTTGTTGAGCTGTTAGGATATAAAGATATATCGATGCTGAAATATTTACGCTTATGGCAAACATAGGGATTAAAGTAGAGCAGGTAATCAGTTTAGTGAACCAACTACCGATGCAGGACAGATATACAATTTGGCAGTTATTAAATGCCGATCGTGAAGCATGGTGGAATACAACGCTCGATCGCGGCGAACAAAGAATGCGACAACTTAGTGCTGAACGAGGGCTTGACTGGGATAGCTTGAGCGAAGACGATCGGGAATCATTGGTTGATGATTTACTGCATGAGGCTTAATGATTAGGGTAGTTTTCGACACAAATATCTTATTTTCGGGGTTCGGTTGGAGAGGTAGCCCATATCAATGTTTGCAACTAACCCGTGAAAATAGGATAATTTCTATTACCTGTAAAGAAATTCTCACGGAGTTAGAAGAAAAACTACCAAGAAAGATGGGTTTATCTATTGAAGATTCTAAGAGAGCGATCGCCGAAATCTTGATTTTTTCTGAAGTAGTAGAAATTTCTGGTACGCTCAAAGTAATTGAGGCTGATGTAGATGACGATGCTATTGTTGAATGTGCTGTGGTAGGGAAGGCTGATTATATTGTTTCGGGTGATCGGCATCTTTTAAACTTAGGAAGCTATCAAAATATTCAGGTTCTCAGAGCGGCTGAGTTTATCGCAGTTGTCGCTCAGCAATTACTCTAACAGTATTTTCTTTTTACTTGCCAATTGATTGAAATGCTGCCCAGTAGTAAGGAGAAGCGAAAGGATGTTTCTGTTTGACAAATTTAGCTATGATTACTTGTTTTTGTTCGAGATTAAATAAGGATTTCCAAGACTGAATCCATACTCCAAAGCCATCTCTAGTTAGTTCCCGTAGCCACTGCTGAGCTAATTTAAGTGATACCGTTGCATTATTTTTTCCTACTCCTCCATCTACTCTGCTTTGGAAATATTCATAGAAGCGAATCATTAGTAGTGCTGCTGACAGATCGGTAACTGACCATAGAGTTGATAAAACATTGGAAGCTCCAGCATAGAGAAATGCACTAGGCAAGCCGATGTATTCATCACTTATACTGGTGAAATCGGTGATACCCGTCTCACAGGCAGAAAGCGATACGATTCGACATTGACGCAGATCGAGGCGAAAGATATCTTCTAGCGTTAGACATTTGTGCAGGTCGATCGCCGAGTTTTTTGACTCTGGCAAATAACGGGATGAGTCAGGGTCGGGCGGAATGGGCGATATCTTGCATCCACCAAGCAGTAAGGCAGACAGAAGTGGATTATCAAAATTAAAGTATCCATGACAAGAAAAATGAGCATAATTGGCAGTTTCAGGCGATTGCAGCTCAAACGCTTCTTTGGTGGCTTCATCCTCTTTTAGAACGTCATTAGTTTGAAAAAGCCTGGCGATCGCTTCTTCCTGCCCATTCGGACAACTTACCAATCGGTCAATCAAATCAGAGTATGCCTGCAAGCTTTGTTCGTTCATACTTTCAGATCAATGCGTTTTTCTCATTCTACGCCATCCATTCTTAAAAGCAAGCCCTCTCACTAAATCTCACTTTTTCTCCCATTTTCATTCTCACCAAAACTCACCCTCTTCCTTTCTTTCTTGTAATGCTTATCAGGCAAGGCTTTTGCGTCATCAAACCAACTCACTTTTCTTCACACTTAACTAACACCAAACCACACAGACGATCGAAGAGATTAATGAAAATATGTTTTACATGAGAGCGACATCCAACCTCTGGAAATCATCTCACACGCAAACCTTATCCCTAATCTCAACCAGTATGCAAACTCAATATCTAAAAGTAAAAAGATCCGCCAAGTCGCCCACATCAAGATCCAAATTCATCGGACTTGCGATTTTCGCTCTCACCACGTTCGGCATCTCTTTAGCTCAAGCACACGCTGTCATGGCAGCGACATGGAAATTTCCATGGAAGGCATCAGTCACCAGCGTGATTAATCAAGGCTGGCATAATGACGGCTACGGCATGAATTCTCTCGACTTCGGTTTAAGAGGAGGCGAGGATGTTCTCGCCCCAGTCGATGCCACCGTAGTTTCTCAATGCAACGCTGGCAACAATCACCGCGCCGCTAAGTTCCGTGCCGCAAATGGTCAGTTCTTCTCTCTCATTCACATTACAACTAGCGATATTTTTGTTGGCAAGACATACAAGCTAGGCGACAAAATCGGTACCGTTGCCTCAGACAGACCTTGGAACAATTGCGCTAAGTCCACAGGGCCTCACTTACACATGGGATTTCCCAGTCGGAACTTCAATATCGACGGGTACAACTTTACCCCATGGTCGGTAAATGCTGGAGTTACCTTGCGATCGACTAATGGTGCTTCCACTGGTGGCAACATCATCTCCGTCAACTTCTCCGCCAGAACCGCTTCTGGTGGTGTGAATGTGCGTTCTGCCCCAACTACCGCTTCCTCTATTGTCCGCACCATCGGCGGCAACCAAACCGTTAACTTTGATGCCTGGACTTACGGACAACCGATTAACGATCTCTGGGCTGGCAAACCCGATGCCCGTTGGTATCGCATTTCAGGCACAAACACTTGGATTGCCAGTGCCGTTGTCTGGGGTAATGCTCCTGGCTCTAACCCCATGCCATAACCCTTAAAAGTCAGCGCAGTGAGATCGCACCCTGCTCCACTGCGCTTTCCCTTTCGATCATTCATTATTTCGAGGAAAAGTCTATGTCACGCCTGAAATCGATCTCGATCGCCGCAATTTCTCTAGCACTTCCACTCAGTGCCTTCAATCCACTGATCGCCCAAGCTTCGACCGCTCAAGAGAGCAACCCACTCTGCTACTTTCACACCAAAGACGGTAGAACGATCAACCTCACATCAATGTGCGGCTACCAACCACCCGAAATCTGTCAGTTTATCGGCGATGACAAATCTGAAAAGACAGTTTTAATCCAGAATTTCTGCAAAAAACACGAAAAATGCAAACTCGACAACTCTTGCAATTCGCAACCAATTCCCAACTTCGATCCCACCCTAACTGGGCCGCAAGGAGTTCTAGCTCCATCCATTCTGGCACGTCGTTAAATCTCTTATTTTTACAGGTTAATAAGCTATGAAATCTCCGATCGATCCTCCTCCATCTGTCAGACCGCAACAACTGCTGCTTCAAGGCAAGATTTCTCCCATGGAAGCCATTCCTCTATTAATAGATCCAGCAGGAACGATAGACTTCGCCGCAATCGATCCTCAGGTCATCGATCGCTTCTGGAAATCGCTCGCCAACATCCGCGAACAATTCCAGCTAATTCCGCTATTCCTCTGGCAGGGAACCTACTACATTGCCAGCCCAAACGTTCTAACCGAAGAATCGATCGAACTTCTTGTCGATCGGCTAGATTCTAAAATCTATATCATCAATATCAGTACAGAAAGCTATCGCGAATATCTCCGTCAGCAAAATCTCAAGGCAGCGACAACTATTTCCACCAAAATTGACATTCGCAACTCCGATCTCGGAGGGAACGTTGGCAACGTGGCAAAGTTGCATCTTGCCAATGCTTCAGACCAAGAAGAGCGGATCGTCGTTCTTCTCACTAATGCCTTGCGTTCCCGTACCAGCGATATCCACTTAGAACCAACATTAGAAGGACTTCGTGTCCGTTATCGCATTGATGGCGTGTTACAACCTGTGATTTTCTTGCCCGTAGAAATTGGTCGCAAAGTTATTGTGGCACTAAAGGTAATGGCAGAATTGGATATTGCGGAAAGCCGCCGCCCTCAAGATGGTCGAATTGCTAAGCAATACATGTCAGATAACGATCGATCTGCCAAATTGGATATGCGGGTCAGCACCATGCCCTGTGTAAATGGTGAAAAAATTGTGATTCGTCTCTTACCACAGGACAATCCATTTTCCACTCTTGACAAGTTGGGATTCATGCCCGACGCGCTTGAACTCTATACATCTTGGCTCAATCAACCCCAAGGCATGATCGTCCTGACTGGCCCAACAGGATCGGGTAAGACCAGCACTCTCTACACCAGTTTGCAAGCGATCGCCACAGATGGCGTTAACGTCGCGACTGTTGAAGATCCTGTAGAGTATGTCCTCCGCAACATTACGCAAACGCAGGTCAATCCCTTAGCAGGCATGACTTTTGAGTCAGCTTTGCGAGCACTTATGCGTCAAGATCCAGATATCATTCTTGTGGGCGAAACAAGAGACAAAGAAACGGCTGAGACTGCTGTTCGGGCTGCCTTAACAGGTCACTTAGTATTAACCACACTACACACTAATGATGCCGCAGGAGCAATTCCCCGCTTGCGAAATATCGGTCCCGATCCTGCAATGATTGTAGATGCTTTGTTAGGCGTAGTCGCACAACGCCTAGTGCGACGGGTCTGCCCTCACTGTGCCGAACCCCATATCCCCTCATCTAAAGAATTGCAAGTGCTGGGATTATCTGTCGATCGAGTCGATCTTTCCGCCTATCGCAAAGGACGGGGCTGCCATAAGTGTTCTAATACAGGCTTTTTGGGGCGTGAAGCGATCGTTGAGGTGATGGAGATAGATCCCAAAATCAAACAAATGATCCATGAAGGAACATTCTCACAACTCAAACCCTATCTGCAAGAAACTAATTTTTCTTCTTTTAGGATCTCAGCGATCGATAAAGTCACCAGAGGCATCACAACTATCGAAGAAATCGTCCGCATTCTACCCAAAAGCGCTCTTTCCGAAGAGAGTTTTGCCAAGAAAACCTAAATTTAGGTGCTAGGAAGATTATTAGTTTGGGTCTGCTATTAGTCAGCAGACCTTTTGGATTTGATTTTTGTTTTTAACTACCTTGTTTGTCGCCATAGGCGCGATCGACACATCACAGACCTATGGATACGAAATCCCAGTTGCAGTTATCTAGTTGCGATCGACACGTCTCTCATTAGTTGCGTTCAGCCGTGCGCTGTTTCTGTAATGTCGATCGGCTTCGCTCGGTTGAGGGTAAGTTCAAGCAGTTGGCTGGTTGATGTTCTAGGGGATAATTTGCAATGTATACTCAGCTAATCACATAACCACATATCGGCAAACAAGCTGAAATTAGTTGGTTATTTTCGATCTGGTGATTCGAGCAAAGATTTTTTAGATGAACATTTCTGGCAAGGCTACTCCACATGGCTAAGTCAGTCGGTTGCAGTGTGGGTTTGGCATAGTCCATAGAATCGCTCACCTGCTAGTGACCATCCAAGCCCATAATTACCAACTTTGCAAAAGTGCTTTTTTACGATCGCTACTATCTAAAACTTGAGTGCAGGACTCCCAGTTAACTTTAGTTTGAATTTGGTTGTATTTCATTTCAAAGGGATGCTGGTCAGGAAGTTTATCGATGGTCTGTTTCGCTTCTGCCCGATCGCCTAATGCTTCATCTACCCAAATCGTTTGGAGGGTGTCAGGGATTTGTCCAAACATTTGATGAATCGATTGCAGTCGATCGCTTAGGAGGTCGCGCACTCGATCTTCGACTGAGCCTTTGTAGCGCATATTGTAGACAAGGACTGTCTCGCGGGTTTGACCGATCCGTTGAATTCTACCTTTACGTTGTTCGAGGCGGGTGGGGTTCCAAGGTAAATCGAGATTGATTAGACTACCTAGTTTTTGCAGGTTTAACCCTTCACTGGCAGCATCCGTGCCAAGGATGAGTCGAATTTCACCTGACTGCACCATTTTTTTGAGGACATTGCGATCGCAACGGGTATATTCACCGTTACAAATATGTCCAGATTTTTGTCCACCTGCATAAATACCGATTACTTCTTGGTTTGGTAGATCGCGGGTAAGTTGATTGGCAAGCCACCATACAGAGTCAAAATATTGCGAAAAGATAATACAGCCTAGATCCAGCCAATTGCGATCTAGTAGAAGTTCTTTGACTACGTTATATTTGGGGTCATTGTCCTGTTCGACTTTGAGATGTTGGATAAATTTTTCGAGGAGAATTGATTCGTCAGATGTAATTTTGTCGGCAAATTCACTGGTTTTTTGTTTACTAATTTCTTCGTCTTCGTCTTCAATGTCCAAATCATCTTGCTTACCTAGCAGCTTTTGAGCCGTGATCATGCCTGCATTAATAGAACTACCAACACGGCGTAGCAACAGGGTTTTTAAAAATCCCGATCCTTTCATGCGCTGGCTGACGGACTGACAAAATTCTTCAGCGATCGCATAGGCATCTCGCAGATAAGGAGTAAGGGCGATCGCATCAGTATCATTTTCGCCTAATAGCTGGACACGGACGGGTTGGAGATAGGGTTCGCCTGTTTCTGGATCGTAGGTATTTTCGAGATATTCGCGGGTGCGGCGGATGATATGGCGAATGAAGGGATTGTATTGTTTGCCATAGATATCGGCTAAGCTACGAATTTCTTGTTTCTCACCAAGGCGAAGTTTGTCCCACTTGTTCATCCCTGCATTGAAATCGGTGTCCTTGAGCTGGAGGGTGCGGCGAATTTTAGAGAATGTTTTGTGTTCGGATGAAGCAGGAATTGGATTGCAGACCCATAACCAAAGTTGGCGATCGCTTTCGGGGTCTGTTTCTGAAAAAGTTTTGTCACCTCTTGCCATGAGTAATGAGCCTTCAGCATTGCGCCAGTTGCTCCATGTGTTGCCTAGAACCATGTCATTGCCTTGAGCGAGTACGCGCAGTAAGTCAAATGCTTCGATGGGATTTAGTTGGACTGGTGTGGCGGTGGCTAGGAGTAAGCTTTTAGTGCGATCGGCGATATCAAATAGAAATTGCAATAAGTTGTTGGGTTTGCATTCTTCTTTTTCGCAACCTACGCCTAAATTTTCTCGACGGGCGCGATGTGCTTCATCGACGATTACACATTCATACTGGATTTGTTTGAGATATTCTCCTGCTTCCGATTTGCTGGTGATGATGCCCTGTGAAACTAAGCCAATGCGACGGGGACAGGTTTTAATTCCCTCTGCACCGATCGCGGGATAATCTAATCCATTTTCATCGACCCATTGCTTGCCATTCCACACCGCAGAAGGTAGATCGAGCAGGGTTTTCATTTCTTCTTGCCATTGCCAGAGTAGAGGTTTGGGCGCGAGGATCAGGATCGGCTTATCGCCATAGAGTGCCATCAACATTGCTGACATCGCTAGTTGGATGGTTTTGCCTAAGCCCACCATATCGGCAAGGATATAACGCGCTCCATGTGGGGTTTTGTGTGCTTGAAATGCGATGTTGACAAAATATTTTTGATGTTCCCAGAGTCCATATTCTTGACGATAGACTGGGGTTTCGATGATGGTTGCCCCTGCTTGGGCGATCGCATCAGGAATGTCGCGCCAAGCTTCGATGCTAGGAATGACGGTGCGTTGCGAGATCCGTCCGATGTCTTCGATCACAAAATCGGCAAGGGGTAAAGCAAGGGGATGATTCCAGAGGCTATTAAATTCTTCTTGTACCCATTCAATTGCTTCGGGGTCATCGTCTTCCCAGAGTAGCTCGTAATGCAGTTTCCAAGCGTGATAGGTTTCGTTGGTGCTACCCATAAATGAGGTTTGCGTACCATCAGCGAGGGTGATTACACCTGCTTTGCCATGCACGAGTCCAAATTTGTCGCGGGGTAAGACTTTGACTTGCATTTTGCCCGATCGCAATACTTGGTAGAGCTTCGCAAAGCGATCTTTGCCGTTTTCTTTGCCATCTAAGATTTTTTGTTCGGGTTCGGATGCACACCATTCGCGGCGCAGGGCATAGTTAGCGGCGGATTTGGCGGCTTCGACATCGCGCACGTTCAGGTCAGAGTTGCAGACAATCCTGACAATGCCTGTCATGGAGGCGATCGCTTCGCCAGCAACTTCGAGCATCGATGAACTAAAGTAACCTGCGATGCGATCGTAGGCTTGTGCGCCTTGCAATTTTTCACAGAGAAAGGTGCGATCGAGTTTCTGACGGCGTGATGAGAAGCGATGGATGGTCAAGGGATACAATGAGGTTGTAAGTTTGTCTTGATTTTACATCGCTAGACATGGTGAGCTAGATATTCACAGCTTTTAGGAGTACAAAATTATGATTGTTCTTACAGCTACTTGCAAAAATGGCGCGATCGCTTTAAATGATCCGTTACTTAATCAGTTAGAAGGAAAGCAAGTCGAGATTTTTATTCGCGAAGTTTCTAGTAATCCAAATGTCAATCGTCGTGCTTTTATGCGACTGCCGATGGCTGAACGGCGGTTGATTTTGGCACAGCAAGCTGAGGTAATGGTCGATCATTATCAGCAAGATTTGGCATGGCGAGACTGGACGAGTTTTAATGTAGAGGCAAATTATGAGTCCTAAACGGGGTGAAATTTGGTTAGTTAATCTAGACCCTACGCTTGGGGCTGAAATCAAGAAAACTCGTCCTGCAATTGTTGTGAGTTCCGATGTGATTGGTAAACTACCACTCAAATTAGTTGTACCACTGACAGATTGGAAATCAGCTTTTGGAGCAAATCTCTGGCACGTTTATGTTGAGCCAAGTCAAGATAATGGATTAAATAAGATTTCGGCGGCTGATGTTCTGCAAATGCGAAGTGTGGATACGCAGCGATTTGTACGAAAGATGGGGGTATTGTCAGATGTTGATTTAACAGAGGTTTCCATCGCGATCGCTTTGATTGTTGAATATCAAGAAAGTGAAACCTGAAATTGTAGATTTATCCCCCTCATCCCCTTCTCCCCTTCTCCCACTAGGGGAGAAGGGGAGCAAGAGAAAGGAGCTTTGCTCCTTCTAAATCTTTTCCCCCTCGCCCTTGATGGGAGAGGGGCTAGGGGTGAGGGTTTATTCATAAAGTAACTCAATCGATTTCATCGGTAAGTAAAGCTTCAATGGTTCTTGTTTAAATCTCTGGAATCCATACTTGATATAGAAGTTGGCGGCTTCTTCATCTAAAGCTTCGGCAATTACGGCGAGAGAGGCAATTTGCATTGATACCTCAAGGGATTTTTTTAGGGCATCGACTAGCATTAGCTCACCTAATCTTTTACCTTTTTGAAGCCGATCGCATCCAAGGCGACCTAGTAAAGTGGCTGGTAGTAGTGGATAACGGGGCAAAGTTTTGGCAAAGGAAACATCTAGAACCGTCACATCAACAATGTATGAAGAGAGGGTGTAGTAGGCTAAAACTTCTGTTTCTGGATCGTTAACTAAGACGAATACTGTCGCTACTCTTTTTTTAATATCTTGAGATGCTTGCTTTTTGATGTAACTATCTAGGCTGTCTTTTCCACAAGAGAAGTTTGAGCGAGAATGCTTTTTGCTATCTAGTGGCTCGATTTTGAGAACCATTAAGCCCTCATGGTTTGTTTATATCGCGAAGCTGCTGCCTTGAGTGCGGCATTTGGTAAGGGTGGATTTAGGAGCGCATTGATAAAGGCTTCACTGTCTTGAAGGTTAAGTTTGAGGGATTGATGTTTTTCGATCGCATTGCAAGCGGCTACTTGAACACTGGCAATAACAAAGTCAGTTAAGGTGCGCCCTTCTAGGTCAGCCGCTTTTTGCCAAAGGGCTTTTATTTCTGGGCTGACACGGGCTTCTAGTCGGGCGACTGTTTTTGAAGGCGTTGCGGGAGTCATGGCATTGGGTTTATAAAAGTATAAGACGCAATTATCATGTTTATTTTATACGGCTAATTGCCGTATGTCAATATGCTTATACACTATCATTATCCAC
>ENA-ORBV01011866-ORBV01011866.1-microbial-mat-metagenome-genome-assembly--contig:-NODE-11866-length-13565-cov-4.234356_pt1 | contig 13565 bp, 10 predicted proteins | sample MGYA00237777_ERZ505514 | MGnify/ENA primary metagenome ERZ505514 (study PRJEB26160, sample SAMN06269048) | microbial mat metagenome | isolation source: Oligotrophic lake microbial mat | place...
AATGATACGGCGACCACCGAGATCTACACCTCTCTATTCGTCGGCAGCGTCAGATGTGTATAAGAGACAGGACCTATCCCGACCTGACCGCCTATCCGTTCTCGACTCAGGTGGCCAAGGACTGGGACAACCTCCTCTCGGTCTATCTCGACGCGGTGTTCGCCCCGCGTCTCGACGAGCGGGATTTTCATCAGGAAGGCCACCGCCTGGCCCCAGCCAAGGACGGCACGTGGCAGCGTCAGGGCGTGGTCTTTAACGAGATGCTCGGCGCCCTCGGCAGCACCGATGCCCAGCTGAACAATGCGATCTCGCGGTCGCTGCTGCCCGACACCATCTACCGCCACGAAAGTGGTGGCGAGCCGGTCGAGATCCCACGCCTGCAGCACGCCGATTTGGTCGCCTTCCACCACCGCTGCTACCGGCCGGCCAACGCCGTGCTGGTGACCTATGGCGATGTTCCAATGGCGGACCTTGATGCCGCCCTGGCCCCCTATCTAGCCGACGCCGGGGTGCCGTTGTCGCCGCCCGCACCGCAGCCACCGCTGGCCACAGGAAACGAGCTGCGCGTCAGCGTCCCGATCGCCGCCGGGCAGGAGGTTGTCGATGTAACCGAGAGCGGGCTGGCCTGGGCCTGGGGCGACACCTCCGACCTCGACGAAGTGCTATCCGCCGAACTGCTCGAACGCCTTCTGCTCGGCCACGCCGGATCGCCGCTGCGCCGGGCCCTGGAAAGCAGCGGCCTCGGCCGAGGCACTGGTTCCTCGGGTTATGCCGGCTACAGCCGAACCGGGCTGTTCACCGCCGCTATCGATGGCCATGAACTGACCGACGAGTCGCGCATCGCGCCGCTGATCCTGGAAACCCTCGCCACCATCGCCCGCGACAGCGTGCCGCAGGCCGAGATCGACGCCGCCCTGCATCAGCTGGAGCTGGCCCGCCGCGAAGTACGTGGCGACGGCTATCCCTATGGCCTGGAGCTGTGTCTGCGCCTGATCGGCCCATGGAACCTGGGCGTCGATGGGGTGCCGTTCCTGGATGCCGGCGATGGGCTGAAGCGCCTCAAAAGCCGCGCTACCCCGGCATGGATCGCCAGCGAAGTGCGTCGCCGCCTGATCGACAATCCGCACCGCACCACCTTCACCGCCGAACCCGACGCTGCTTTTCACGATCGCGGCAAGGCGCGGGTCGCCGAACTGGACCGCGCCGAGCTGGCCGAGGTCGGTGCTGAAACCCGGTTACGGGCAGCGGCCGCCAAGCTGGCCGAACGCCAGGCCCAAGCGGATGATCCGGGTGTCCTGCCCGCCCTGCTGCTGGCCGACGTGCCCCGAGCCCGGCGCTGGGCCAGCGGTAGCCCGACCAGCTGGGAAGGCGGTCATCTGACCGTCTTCACCGCCCCGACCAACGGCCTGACCCATCTGCTTGCCGCCGTGCCGATGCAGCTCGATGACGACCTGGAACTGCTGCCGCTGCTTACGGGTTCGCTTGGCGGGCTTGGCTGCGGCACTCGTGACTACGCGGCCCAATCGTCGTTGCTAAATGCGTGCAGTGGGGGCATCCGGGCGTGGATCGAAACGGGCGCCGATCCCAACGATCCGGCTGTGGTCAGACCGTGGTTCATGATCGAAGTCAAAGGCCTTAGTGAACGAACCGCAGACTTCCTGCCGCTGCTCGCCGAGACCTTGCACCACACCCGCTTTGACGAGGACGACCGCTTGGCCGAACTGGTCGAGCAGGCCGTCGCCTCGGCCCAGGATCGTATCACCCGTTCGGGCTCGGCGCTGGCCGGATCGGCTGCGACACGCGGCTTCGCCGGCTCGCCAGGCTTGACCCACCGGCTCGGCGGACTTGGGCGGTTGGCCTGGCTGAAACGCCTGTCCGACACCGGCATCGACGGGCTTGGCGCCCGCTTGGCAGCACTACGTGACCGGCTGGTCGCGGCTGCCCCGCAGGCGGCATTGATCGGCGATCGTGGAGCCGCGCCCGAACTGATCCGCGCTGCTCGCTGGCCAGCACACGCAGTGGTTGCTGCCACGTCGCGCACCTTGGCCGCCGGACAGCCACCAGCACCGACCGCCTTCACCACTGGCACCTCGGTCAACTATTGCGCGCTGGCCTTCCCCGGCCCTGCCTTGCGCCATGGTGATGCCGCAGCGCTAGCGGTCGGAACGCGCATCCTGACCAACCGTTGGCTGCATCCCAAGCTGCGCGAGCAGGGTGGCGCCTACGGCGGCGGCGCAGGCTTCGGCCCAGGCGCGATCACCCTGACCAGCTACCGCGACCCGCGGCTGGTCGACACCTATCGCGATATGCGCGACGGCCTGCGCTGGTTGCACGAACTGCCCGACGAAGCCGCAGCGCTGACCGAAGCCCAGCTGGGGGTGCTGCAAGGCCTCGATGCACCCGGTAGCCCAGCTGGCGAGGCCCGCCGCCGTTTCATCGGCGATCTTACCGGTCGCGATCCTCAGACCATCGATGCCTACCGCGAGCGCATCCTTGCCTGCGATCTGACCCAGGTGCGGGCGGCCGCGCAACGCTGGCTGATGCCAGAGGGCGGCACCATGGCCTGCATCACCTCCACCGAAGGGGCGACGACCCTGGGGTGGGAGGCCGTCGCCCTATGATGGCGAGAACCTGGTCGCATGGACGCTGACGATCTCCGCGAACTGCTGACTGCTCCGGCGGCGCCGACCGATCTGGTGCCGCCACCGCGCTTCCACGAGGCACACTTCGCTTCGTACATCGTCGATACGGCGGTTCCGGGCCAGGCTGCGGCGGTCGATGCGGTGGAGGCGTTCGCCACCGCTAGCAACGGGTTCTTCAGCAGGTGGCTCGGAAAAACAACGCCAGGGCTGTACCTCGATGGCTCGTTCGGCGTCGGCAAGACCCACCTGCTGGCGGCCTGCTTTCACGCTGCCGGTGGCGAACGGCGCTACCTGTCGTTCTCCGATGCCATGAGCCTGATGACCATGCGGGGGCCGCAGGCGACAGCCGATCTGCTGGCCGCTGACCTAGTCTGCTTGGATGAGTTCGAGCTCGACGATCCGGCCAATACTCGCCTGATCGACCTGCTGCTTGGCCTGTTGGCCGATCGTGGCGCGCGCTTCGTCACCACCTCGAACACGGTGGTCGGCGAACTCGGCGACGGGCGCATGGCAGTCGACCTGTTCCGCCAGCAGCTCTCGCGCATCGGCGACGCCTTCACCGGAGTGCATGTCCCAGGGCGTGATCATCGCCTACTGAAGGTTCGCGACGGAGACGATCCGCCATTGTGGGGCGCCGAGATCGAACCGGAGGATGACGAGGGTTGTCTCTGTCTCGACGCTGGGGCGCTTGATGATGTGCTAACTGGACTACCAGTGGTGAACCTACGGCGGTTCGCCGCCAGCGTACAAGGCGTCTGCGTCCTTGATGTCCAGCCGTTTGAGGACCAGCTGATGGCTTTGCGTTTCGTCAATCTGGTCGACCGATTGTACGACTGGTGCGTTCCTATGCGGGTCAGGTCGCGTTGCCGGATTGCCGAGCTGTTTCCCGAACCGCCACTGCGCGCCGCATTCCATCGCAAGCATCGACGCTGCCGATCGCGACTGACGGAGCTCTGCTCGTAGCCAGAAACCGGGCAGGAGGGGAGGTTACTCCGTCCTCCAACCGGCGGTTTCACGGTTGATTGAGCGCCACGCGCCACGGGCTTAAGGGTTCTACTGCCCCACCGTCATCGACGAGTCGCTCCTGTGCCTGCAACTCGTGATTCAGACCTTCGTCCCGGCCTGACCATCTGGCCAGCGACTACTACCTCTACTGACATGCCAGGCACACAACGACGAACCCCGCGGGATGACCCGCGGGGTTCGTCGATCCGACAGCCGTCAGGCGGTCGTCGGGCGGTCGTTGGACTCAGCCCTTCACCTCGGCACCTTCGATCCGCATGCTGTAGAAGCTGCGATAGACGAAGACGGTTGAGACGATGAAGAAGACGACGGCCAGGGTGATCGAGACGTTGCGATCCAGACCCGCCGCCAGCGAAACCGCCAGCAGGCCGAACAGGGTCGCGAACTTGATCATCGGGTTCATTGCCACCGAGGAGGTGTCTTTGAACGGGTCGCCTACAGTGTCGCCTACGATCGAGGCCTCGTGCAGCGGGGTGTTCTTGGCGCGCAGCTCGGTCTCGACGACCTTCTTGGCGTTGTCCCAAGCTCCACCGGCGTTGGCCATGAAGATGGCCTGGTAGAGACCAAAGATGGCGAGGCCGATGAGGTAGCCGATGAAGAAGAACGGCTCGGCACAGGCGAAGGCCAGGGTCGAGAAGAACATCGCCAGGAAGATGTTCCACATGCCCTTCTGGGCGTAGATCGTGCAGATTTCCACGACCTTCTTGCTGTCCTCGGTCGAGGCCCTGGTCGCCCCTTCGAGCTTCATGTTCTTTTTGATGAACTCGACGGCCTTGTACGCACCGGCCACCACCGCCTGGGTCGAGGCGCCGGTGAACCAGTAGATCAGCGCGCCGCCGGTGATCAGGCCGAGCAGGAACGGGGCGTAGGTCAGGCCGAGCTTGGACATGTCGTGCTTCAGCCCGCCAGTCAGTTCCATGATGATCGAGAAGATCATCGTGGTCGCGCCGACGACCGCCGTGCCGATGAGCACGGGCTTGGCGGTGGCCTTGAAGGTGTTGCCGGCGCCGTCGTTCTCTTCGAGCAGCTCTTTACCGATCTCGAACTTGGTGTCGAAGCCGAAGTCCTTCTTGATTTCCGCCTCAATGTTCGGGATCGACTCGATCTGCGACAGTTCGAACACCGACTGGGCGTTGTCGGTCACCGGGCCGTAGGAATCGACGGCGATGGTCACGGGACCCATGCCGAGGAAGCCGAAGGCGACTAGGCCGAAGGCGAAGACGGCAGCCATGGTGGCGCCGATCTCAGGCGTGGTGGTGGCGGCGAGCGCGGCGCTAAGCCCCAGGCCCGACACCCAATAGGCGATAGCCATCAGGGCGACCATCATCAGGCCGAGCCAGTAGGCGCTGAAGTTGCCAGCGGTGAGTCCGGCGAGGATGTTCAGCGAGGCACCGCCTTCCTTCGAAGCGGACACCACTTCGCGCACGTGTCGCGAATGTGTGCTGGTAAAGGCTTTGACCATTTCAGGGATGATCGCACCGGCGGCGGTGCCGCAGGAGATGATCAGCGATAGCTGCCACCATAGGTCGCTGGCGGCCACGCCGCTGCCGACCGTCGGGATGAGGACCTTCGATAGGACGAAGGTGACGATAATCGAGATGATCGAGGTAAGGATGACCAGGGTGGTCAGTGGAATCTCGTAGTTGAACTTCACCGCGTTGCCGAACCTCGGCTTGGCGATGAACCAGTCGTTGATGAAGTAGGTGCCGACCGAGGTCAGAACCATGGCTACGCGCATGGCGAACAGCCACACCAGCAGCTGGACCTGCATGGTCGGGTCGTGAACCGCGAGCATGATGAAGGTGATCAGCGCGACGCCGGTCACGCCGTAGGTCTCAAAGCCGTCAGCGGTCGGTCCGACCGAGTCGCCAGCGTTGTCACCGGTACAGTCGGCGATCACACCCGGGTTGCGGGGGTCATCTTCCTTCACTTTAAAGACGATCTTCATCAGGTCGGAACCGATGTCAGCGATCTTGGTGAAGATACCGCCGGCGATGCGCAGCACGGCCGCGCCCAGCGACTCGCCGATGGCGAAGCCGATGAAACAAGGACCGGCCAGGTCGCTGGGCAGGAAAAGCAGAATGGAGAGCATGATGATCAACTCGACACTGATCAGCAGGGTGCCGATCGACATGCCGGACATCAGCGGGATGGCGTAGCAGGGGTAACCCTTGCCCCGCAGCGCGGCGAAGGCGGTACGGCTGTTGGCGAAGGTGTTGATGCGGATGCCGAACCAGGCGACGCCGACGCTGCCGAGGATACCGACGATCGAGCAAAGCAGGATCATCGTCACCTTATAGGCGCCGAATCCGTGCCCAACGTTGCCGGCAGCATCGACGGTGCCGTTTGGGGTTAGGAAGCCGAAGTAGGCCACGATCACGACCGCGATCAGGGCCCACAGGATGCCGAGGAACTTGGTCTGGGTGATGAGGTAGGTCTTGCACGTCTCGTAGATCAGCTCGGAGATGTCGAGCATCGACTTGTGCACCGGCAGGTTCTTGACCTTGGTGTAGATCATGAGGCCGAAGAGAAAGCCGATGACGCAGACGACCAGGCCGGAGAGCAGCAGAGTGTGGCCGCTCATGCCCAGGAAGGTGGCCAGCCTTTCATCCGACAGACTGGGAAGGATGAGGTTGGCTTCTCCACCGCCCGTGTGGGCAGCCTGGGCAACCACTGGGGCAACCACCGGCGCGACCACGGCGTCAGGCGCCGGCACGGTCAGCGGAGCCTGGTCCATGGCAGCCAGCGGCAGCACCGCGACAGCGAGGACGAGCAGGGCTCGGGTGGTGGATACGAGCCAGCCGCTCAAGCGCGATCGGCTGGGCTGGGCACAATTGAAGCAGTCCATGGGACCTCCGGTCTGCCTGCATCTGATCTAAGGACCTCTGGATCCAGAAGTGTCAAATAGAGAAATCCCCGGGGTATCCGTGGAACGAGCCCCATCGCATGTCATTTATGCATGCAGGTTGCGCCCATTGTGACATCGTGTGCATGCTTTGGAATCGACCCCGGAGACCGTTCATGAGTCGTATTCACGCTCGCATGACGCTCGCTTCACTCAGAACCCAGAAACCCAATGGCGGCTTATGGTTTCTCCAGGCATTTCTCTATTCACGTCTTCAGTCTCATGACCCCAACAGACGCCTTCGTGGTACATCCATCACTCAGACGCGGTGTTCGAAACCGCGCATCGCGAGGGGAACCCGACGCTGCTGCCGATCCTCCATCCACGCTCCTGGCTCGGCCAACAGCCAGCCGACCACCGCCAGCGGCTGGGGGAACGGCCAGGCCAGCTGCAACGTCGGCCATTGGCAGGCTTCGATCGCGACCAGCAACTCATAGTCCTCGCCATCGCACATCGCCGAGGTGGCCGAATCCGACATCACCGGCACATCATCGTGCGCCGGCACCTGATCAGGGAGCAGCAGGCAGCCGCAGCCAGAGGCAGCCGCCAGTTTGGGCGCATCAGCAGCGAGACCGTCTGACAGGTCCATCAGCGCATGCACGAAGGCGTGGCGGGCAAGCCAGCGACCTTCAGCCAAACGCGGCTCGGGACGCAGATGCCGGCCAGAGCGCAGCGATCCGCCGAGCGGGCCAGTAACGACCAGCAGATCGCCGACTTGACCACCATCGCGTCGAACCAGCCGCCGGTTGGCCGCCGGATCACCCTCGCCCCACACCGTCACCGAGACGACCAGGCTGTCTGATCCGGTGGTGTCACCGCCAAGCAGCGGACAGGCGTGACGGGCGAGCTCGTCGCTCAGGCCAGCCATGATGGCCGCGGCATTCCAGCGCGCCGGGCAGGATAGCGCGACGACGGCACCGACCGGCACGGCTCCCATCGCGGCAAGATCCGACAGCGCTGCTCCGGCCGCCTTACGTCCGACCAGTCGCGGATCCGCGTCTGCCGTGAAGTGGTGTCCTTCGGCGATGGCATCGACGGACAGGCAGGTCGGCCCTGCCGGCGTCCACACGCAGCAATCATCGCCAATGCCGACCATTCCGGCAGGGGACGGATGAGCGGCCCGCAGAGCGCTGATCAGGGCGGTCTCGCTGAGGCCGTCCGGCCGCTCCGCGGTCATGCCGAACGCAGCTCGCGACGACGGGCAGATATCTCACTGCGCAGCACCTGGGCACGCGCATCGAACTCGGCGATGCGGTGAGGATCCGAGGGATAGACCGGATGATTCAGGTCGTTCAGCACAGCTATGACGGCGCGCATTTCGTCGAGCAGCGATTCAAGCACGAGATCGGTGTCGGGCGTGGCGGTGGGCATGGTTCAACTCGCGATGGGTGGTTGCTTGGATGACGAGCTGACGCGGGACATACGGTCAATGCAGGAACGGCTGCGGTTCACCCGGTTTCACGGTCAGGATCTCGATGCCGTGGTCGGTGACCAGGATGGTGTGCTCGTGCTGGGCGCTGCGCCGCAGATCGGCGGTGACGGCGGTCCAACCATCGTCCCAGCTGCGGTGCTTCCAGGTGCCCTGGTTGATCATCGGCTCGATCGTGAAGGTCATGCCCGGCTTGATCACGAAGGTCGCATTGGTGTCGAAATAATGCGGAACCTGCGGGTCCATGTGGAACTGCTCGCCGATGCCGTGGCCGACGAAGGCGCGCACCACGCCATAGCCCTTGGGTTCGGCGTGGGCGACGATCGCCTTGCCGATGTCGCGCACCTGGATGCCGGGGCGCACCGCCGCGATGCCCGCCATCAGGCTCTCGCGCGTGACCTCAATCAGCAACCGGCTGTCCGCATCGATGGCGCCGACGGCGACCGTCTCTGAACAGTCGCCATGCATGCCATCGAGGAAGATGGTCACGTCGATGTTGACGATGTCGCCCTCTTCCAACGGACGATCATCGGGGATGCCATGGCAGATGACCTCGTTGACCGAGGTGCAGATGCTCTTGGGGTAGCCGCAGTAGCCGAGCGTCGAGGGGAACCCGCCGAGATCGATGTAGGCTTGGTGGGCGATCGCATCGATCGCGTCGGTGGTGATGCCGGGGCGCACCGCCGCTTTGCACAGCTCCAAGACCTGGTGCGCGGCATGGCAGGCGGTGCGCATGCGGGCGATCTGCCCGGCATTCTTGATCACATCCTTGACCCGGGCGCCAGGCCGGCCGTCGCTGCGTAGGGCGTAGTCAGGCTTCGGGATGTTGTCGGGCACGCTCCTGCGCGGCGACGGCTTGCCGGGACGCACCGGCCGCGGATTGACCGGCGCATCACGCGACTCGGCCCCACTCAGGGCGCTGAGCAGATCCCGCGGCTGGTGGCACTTCTTGTACTTCTTGCCGGATCCGCACCAGCATTCGTCGTTAGGGCCGAGTTTCACGTGGTTCACTCGGGGAACCCTACGAGAGGTCGAGAGGTGCGGAAGGGCGGAAGTGCGGAGGTTCACAGCCAGCGCACTTCCGCCCTTCCGCACCCGTGGACCATGGCAATGATCGCGGCCATGCGCTCACCCGTCACCACGCCCGACGCCCCGTCCGCCATCGGCCCCTACTCGCAGGCGATGAAGGCGGGCGGCATGCTGTGGTGCAGCGGCCAGCTCGGCCTGGTTCCGGCGACCGGCCAGTTCGCCGCTAATGACACCGCAGTCCAGGCCGAGCAGTGCCTGCGCAATCTCGACGCGATCTGCCGCGAAGCTGGCACCAGTCTATCCAAGGCGGTCAAATGCACGGTATACCTAACCGATCTGGCTGATTTCGTCGCGGTGAACGCAGTCTATGGCCGGTGGTTCGAAGCTCCCTTCCCCGCCCGCGCAACGGTCCAGGTGACGCGCTTGCCCAAGGATGCCCGCGTCGAAATCGACGCCGTCGTCGAGATGTGATGATAACACCCCCGGAGTCCTGCCGTCGTCATGACGGTGTGACTTCTGCCCTCCAGTCCCGCATCACCGCATAGGCCCTGTGACATGCCCTCACGCGAAGACACTTCCGCCATCCCCGGAGCCGGTTCGGTAGCCCCCGCGGATCATCCGCCGATCGCGCTGCCTGACGAGGATTGGACGTGGTTCACCGCCCGTTGCGTTGCGCTCGCGCTGCCAGATCCATCCGCCTGGCGTACCACGCTGGAGGCGCTCTATGGCCACCTCGTCGGGGTGAACCGCTGGCTCAACCTGACCACTGTCGAGGGACCGCACGAATGGCTCAAACTCCACGTGCTTGATAGCCTCACCGGGCTCACCGATCCGCGACTGGGCCATCTTGCCGATGGTGCGCCCTGCCTCGACCTTGGCTCAGGCGGCGGCTATCCCGGACTGCCCTTGGCGATGGTCGGCGGGCCACGGGTGCCGTGGTTCCTCGCCGACGCACGGAGGAAAAAAACCGAGTTTCTTGCCGCAGCGGCCACCCTGGTGGGCCCGCACGTGCGCGGCGTGCACTTGCGCGGCGCCGAAGTGGCGCGCGCCCTGCCCGAGTTGCACCGCCGCTGCCAGTTGGTCGTCAACCGCGCCATGGGCCAGGCCGACGAGGTCCTAGCCGAATGCGCACCGCTTCTGCGTCCGCATGGCCATCTGCTGATCTGGAAAGGCCCTGCGTTCGAAGGACAGGAGCGGGATCGAGCCGCTGCGGCGGCCCCAAAATTGGGCTACCGGGTGCTCGGGGTGCGTCGCCTTCACCTCATTGAAGGCGACCCTGAACGCCTCCTAGCCTGCTATGAGCGCACGGCCGATAGTCGTTAACCCATGGCTGACCGTGATTTGCTGAGAAGTGTTCCAACTGTTGCGTGATCAACTACTGCTAGGGGTTGCCTTAACATCTACCCCCCATATGTAGTGGACTCTCCGACCTCGGTCGGATCCTTTCCAATCCAACAGACCATATGGACCCATGCTCGCCGTGGATCCAGCACCCTCAGCATCGCAGGACTCACGCAGATGACGCTCGCCCAGCTCCAAGACTACACCTTCAACACCAAGTACGCCCGCTACAACCCGGCGATCGGCCGTCGTGAGACCTTCTCCGAAGCGGCCGACCGCGTCTTCGCCATGCACGAGAAGAAGTACGCCCCCTTCGGTATCCAGGATCAGATCGAATACGCCAAGGCGGCGGTGAAGGATCGCTTGGTGCTCGGCAGCCAGCGGGCCCTGCAGTTCGGCGGTAAGCCGGTCGAGGATAAGAACGCCCGCCTGTACAACTGCACGGTCAGCTACTGCGATCGCCCGCGCTTCTTCCAGGAGTCGCTGTGGCTGCTGCTGTGCGGTTGTGGCGTCGGCTTCTCGGTCCAGCGCCATCACGTCGCCAAACTGCCCAACGTGACCAAGCCCAACAAAGCCAAGGTCGTCTTCGCCATACCCGACTCGATCGAGGGCTGGGCCGACGCTCTCGGCGTCCTGGTCAGCAGCTACTTGGTCAGCGAACAGCCTTTCCCCGAATACGCCGGCCGCGACATCGAGTTCGACTACAGCCAGATCCGCGCCCAGGGCAGCCCACTGAGCAGCGGCATCGGCAAAGCGCCCGGCCCAAAGCCGCTGCAGCGCTCGCTCGAACAGATCCGCCGCGTCCTCGATGAGCGCCTGGTCATCGCCGGCGACGGCTGCCCCCTGCGCCCGATCGACGCCTACGACATGATCATGCACGCCAGCGACGCCGTCCTTGCGGGCGGAGTGCGCCGCAGCGCGACCATCTGCATCTTCTCGCTCGACGACGACGAGATGATCAAGGCCAAGACCGGCGACTGGTTCATCAAGAACCCGCAGCGCGGCCGTTCGAACAACTCGGCCCTGCTGCTGCGCAGCACGACCACTTTCGCCCAGTTCGACAGCCTGATGCAGTCGGTGCGCGAGTTCGGCGAGCCCGGCTTCGTCTGGGCCGACAGCACCGAGATCATGTACAACCCGTGCGTCGAGATCGGCATGTACCCGGTCGACATCGAAACGGGACTGTCCGGGTGGCACTTCTGCAACCTGTGCGAGATCAACATGAAGGCGTGCGTCGACGCGCCGACCTTCGAGCGCGCTTGCCGCGCTGCCGCCATCCTCGGCACCCTGCAGGCCGGCTACAGCTCGTTCGAATATCTCGGCGCCACCACCGAGCGCATCGTCAAGCGCGAGGCCCTGCTCGGCTGCTCGATGACCGGCATGATGGACAACCCGAAGATCGCCTTCGATCCGGCTCTGCAGCGCCGCATGGCCCAACTGATCCTCGACGTGAACGCCGACATTGCGCCGATAATCGGCATCCAGGTGTGCGCCCGCGCCACCTGCGTGAAGCCGGCCGGCACCACCAGCTGCATTCTCGGCACCGCCTCGGGCATCCACCCGCACCACGCCAAGCGCTACTTCCGCCGTGTTCAGGCCAACGTCAACGAAGCGCCATTGCAGTACTTTGAAGGCCACAACGCCCGCGCCGTCGAGAAGAGCGTGTGGAACCCCAACGGCACCGACAAGGTCATCACCTTCTGCGTCGAGGTGCCCAAAGACGCGCTGATCAAGACCGAGGTCTCGGCGATTCAGCTGCTTGAGCACGTCAAGCTGACCCAGGAGAACTGGGTCATGGGCGGCCGCCGCGCCGAGCGCTGCACCGCGCCGTGGCTGCGCCACAACGTCTCGAACACGATCACCGTGCGCGAAAGCGAATGGACCGAGGTCAGCCACTACATCTTCGACAACCGCGACGCCTTTGCCGGCGTCTCGCTGCTGCCCGAAGGTGGCGACCTTGAATACCCCCAGGCGCCCTTCACCAGCGTCCTGACGTTCGAAGAGATCGTCGCCGAATACGGCGTCGGCAGCCTGTTCGCTTCCGGCCTAGTCGTCGATGGCTTGCACGCCTTCAACAACGACTTGTGGTCAGCCTGCGACTGCGCCCTCGGCCGCGGCCAGAGCCTGGAAGTCCCACAACTGCCTGACGGTGCCGACGAAAAGACCTTCGCCACCTACCAGACGACGGTTCGTCAGATCCTGGCCAAGAAGGACTGGGTTCGCCGCGCACGCAAGTTCGCCTCCAACTATTTCAACGGCGACAACCGGCGCATGAGCTACTGCCTCAAGCGGGTGAACAACTGCAAGCTGTGGGAGGATTTGACCCGGGAATACATCCCTGTGGACTACACGCTGATGTACGAAGACTCGGACAACACCAAACTAGTCGATGCGGTGGCCTGCGCCGGCGGTAAGTGCGACGTTGGGTAGTTAGCTTGGGGGCTCGCGCCCCCACGGCCCTGCGGGCCTGCCCCCACGGCCTTTGTCGCGGCTCGTTTTCATCGCCGGCGCTCTGAAAACGTGGCGGCATGGGCTGCGCTCATGATATGCCGCCATCGCCTCTCGGCGGCCTCCCACAGAGAGCAACGAAGGTAACGGAGTTCAAACCATGGAATACTGGATGAACACCGCTCACCATCAGGGAGAGGCGCTTGATTCTCCCAAGTCCCTTTGCCTCCGTTACTCCGTGTGAATCTACTGCGCTTTAAAGGGCCATGGCCCGCTTCCCATGCGGCGGTCGCTGTCCCGCTCGATCCCCGCGTGTTCCAGATCCAATCCCTGGAAGGTCTCGCGGATCAGTGCCTGGACCCGCTCAGCCGGAATTACAGAGGTATCGACGAAGCGCATGGCCAGGTCCTGCTCGGCCGCGTCAGTACGCCCATCGAGGATGGCCATGCGGATCATGTCGCGCAGCACGTTTTCATCGGCGATGATGCCACCCATCTTGACCGCATCCTCCCAATATGACCGCATGACGGCATCCGCCAGAGTCAGGTGATTCGCCCCCAGCCGGGTCCGGCAACGCGAGAGGAACAGAACCTCGATTGGCGTGACCTCTCCGTCAGCGCGGGCAACCAGGACGAGATTCAGCAGGTGGTCGGACTTCCAGGTTCCGGGCATTCATGCCCTGTCTCTTATACACATCTCCGAGCCCACGAGACTAAGGCGAATCTCGTATGCCGTCTTCTGCTTGAAA
>ENA-ORBV01011867-ORBV01011867.1-microbial-mat-metagenome-genome-assembly--contig:-NODE-11867-length-13565-cov-3.176750_pt1 | contig 13565 bp, 19 predicted proteins | sample MGYA00237777_ERZ505514 | MGnify/ENA primary metagenome ERZ505514 (study PRJEB26160, sample SAMN06269048) | microbial mat metagenome | isolation source: Oligotrophic lake microbial mat | place...
AATGATACGGCGACCACCGAGATCTACACCTCTCTATTCGTCGGCAGCGTCAGATGTGTATAAGAGACAGACATTAAATTACATACCAAATTTGACGTTGGTGCTCATTGGCACCGTGTACAAGCCGCGACCGTGCTTGAAGATAATGCATAGCTCCGTCACCATCAGTAACACACACATCCACGCTTGCATACCTACCATGCAGCCATCAGTCAGTATTCCTGGCGAGAAGAACCAATCATACGATAACAATGTACCGAGTCTCTTGCAGGATGGGTCTGTCATGTACACGTAGATCTGTCGCAAGCAAGGCACTCCGCAGAAGAACCAGATAGCGAGCCGATATGCGTTCATCGGATTCTCTGCACGCAGAACCAGTGTGATTTGAGGGGTAGACCAGCAGCATCACACGTAACGATGCATCGCTACAGAGTGCATGCCCTGCACTGACCTGGCGGGATCAGCAAGATGTTCTTGAGGAAGAACGCGTTGAGCTCCTCGATATGAATGCAGATAATCAAGCCCTGGATACAGAGAGGTGGTCATGAGTATGACCGATTGAGAATGAGCAATGACCTCAGGTACCTGCACGGTCATGAATCGTTTGACACTCGCCAGCGGCTCCCATCGCACCTTAAGCCAACGCTCTGTAACGCACCAACGGCGTTCCGATCAGTTCAACGGAACCAGCAACCTCGGAACACGATGGGACTCACCTGGCGTAAACTGAAGCAGAGCTCGCTGGAACTTGCCCGAGATGGTGGGGATATCATGAATGGGGGTCCAGTGATAATTCTGCCCACACGCCAATCAAGTGATCAGCGATATTACATTATATACCAGTGCTGATATCTTGATCCTACCTTGACCTCCAGGTAGTTGCACAGCCAGTGCCCGACCTCAATTCCTAAGCCATTGGTGATGAGAACGTCAAGTATCCACTGATCCCACCAGCACTCTGCGGTCATGACACAAGCACGGCAAATCAGACTGCCGAATGTAACGGCGCCACGATGTATGCAGACTAGCGATGCGCCCAGAGACCCGCATTCAAGTGCACTGCACACTCGTACCAGCGAAGTTGGGCAGCATGTGCGTGAACAGAATCTCGATGAGCTCCCACTGAATGCTGATCACCCAGCACATCACCTTGTCTCTGAAGAATGGTTTCAGCACGACATCATGCACTCAATCAGTCAACAGGGGGGAGGACATCACCGGGATGGTACACACGTGTGTCTACCTGAACATCAGAGACTTGAGCACCCAGCCCATGAAGTGAGAGAAGAAGAATATGTCAAAGACGGCAGGCTTGACCGTTGCCCAGGAGATGGTGCAGTCCGCCGCATACTGGCGCTCCTGAGTGTACGAGCAGCCGAGGAGGAGGTCAAGGGTGATCAACAGTGATATTGTGTGCACTCTCGCAACACGAAGAGTCTGAAATGGTCTACATCGTGCACTAGCGATCACATACCACTAGGGGTTGATTGAGCTCCGGGTACCAGAATGTGAACACTCGGCGAGCATCGTTGCGATTGGATGCCAACAGAATGAGAAGGAACAATTCGTACAGCACGCCCACACCTGATCAGCCATCAACGGTGTTGCAGGTACGGTGTTAATGGTGGCCATACAATCATCATCCCCCCATCTACAACAACAGCAACAACAACAGAGCTTCTCTCACCAAATACGAAGCGCCACAACAGGGGGTGAGGTCTGATGAATGGACCAGCGGGAAACACGAGCAGGCCCAGCACCAGCACGAAGAATGCCATCAGAGCAACCGCTGCACCACCACACAGAGCGCGCTAGCGATCAGAATCCAGACGGAACAAAGCGTGTGACTATCACATTCTAGACTGTCATACCAATTTGCGAGTTCTGCAGGGTACTGTTGGACTCTGAGTTGATGCTGAAGGCCACCACGATAACAGCGATGATCACCACACCCAGTGCAGTGATAGTATGGGGCTGGTATAAGAACCCTGAGTCATACACGACATATCAGCACGATCATCAACTCCACCCTATACTGGCATCCTCTTACCCATGTGCACATCAGACACGTATTGCTCGTTGGACCAGTGCGAGTCTCTGATACGGGATAGCGGCTCGCCTGATCCACCAGCCTGAGCCAGGGCGGTCAACTCGGCGTGATGTCCATCTTGAAGGTGTGCTGTCAAATGAGCAGGCATATCGGCTTCCGTTATCACTGAGTTGCTGTTAGATCATTGCAGTAACATGGCGCGTACCATCCTGTGACGAAGTCAGGCTTGCTTTGGGCACCGCATACGGATCAGATTGGGGTCCACTGCGCGGGGTGGCGGCAATACCAGACACGTTGGATCGAGATGGTGAGGCTGATCGCGCCGCCGAGCGGGTGCTGCGACCAGGTGAAGCAGCTGCGGCTGCTGCTGTTTGCCGCTTACTCACGGGTCGTCGCTCCATGTGTCTTGTATTCTAGGCGGAGCCCAGACCGGTGCCTGAAGCGTGCAACTCAAACTAGATCAGATTCACTGAACGGCGACAGAACTTTGCAACAGAGTTGAAAGGGCGCGATCTCTATCAAGTGCACTAGCAAAGACGCATTTCACAGGACGTCTGCAAGCAATTTTGGATGAACGCGGTAGAAAAAACACTTGGTATTCCTGATAAATGTCACAACCATATGCATGTCCTTGTTCAGAAGGGCAGCCACTTACGAGCAAGAAGGTATGTGTCAGCAATGTGTGCTGCCAGATGTCAGACGCGAGGCAAATTTGCGAACATGTGTGCGAGCGGAAACGTGTCTATCATCCGTATGATCAGCAGCATCTTCCGCCTCTCCTTACTGCTCGATTCATGAATTGCGTTTGAACAGCGCATAACGCGATGCTTTCCACGTGCTGATGGGCTGATTGGTTGATACTGCCCTGGAACATGTCGGGCGTGGTGTTGGATACCTTACAACAGCTCCCGCAGCTGGCTCACACTGCAGCAGCAGGTATGATGTGTTGACTACAGCGACCACCGACAGACATCGACGATACACATCTCCTTCATCGCACTACAGAGTTGATTCAAGATGGACATCCTGAATGCGAATCCCTGCTTACGGTAGTTGTCGATGGACTAATTTCCATGTCACGTTCGCAAGCTCCAGCACGGGTGCGTGGTTACCCTATCGACTCCATCGTCGCTGATGTGTGCAGCTTCAGAGTCATGCTGTGCCGTCACGTTCGCTGTTCACCACACAGATCGTCCCCGCTGGGGTTACCCGTGCTCTGGCTGATTTGAACGATCTCGCCTGGGAACGCATACACTCGGGACCATGGCAGGTGTGCACTGAACACCTCAGTGGTCTAGCTGTGATTCGTCGTCAATGTTCTTGTGCTTTGTCTTCACAGGACATATCCGCATCGTGGCGCAACCTGTACTCGCTCACTGCCCTAGCAACAGTCGTGCTGTCACTGCACAGCAACAGCTCCGCCAGTGGCACATCAGCTCTTGATGCGGAGCTTGCTGTCAACGCTGGTGATGATCCGTCCGGCAAGCAGACAGAACAGGCCATTCATCGCCTGGATATGGCTCTGCTGATGGGTGGACAAGCGCATGCCTCGCTCATCGAGACCTTGATTCAACACTTGGATCAGGAGACAGCTGTTCCACAGACCAGTGGCTTGCCTGCGCTAACGGATCAGACTACCGTACCGAAGACCAGTGACGATACGATCAGAGCCGTCACTCGAGCCAGCAAACGACAGCGTGGTGATGACGCGGCAGGTAGCTTGGTCGTTGATCTCGCAGCTCATACTGTATGCAAACAATGATGATGATGTTTTCACCGCTGCTGCTGGTCTCGGCAGAGCTGAAAAGCCACGAGCTACCTGCACCTGCCTCTCGAGCAGCCATAGCTACCGCAATAGCACCTGCCGTGGTTCGCATCGATCCTCTTCGAGCGATACCTCGACTGTCTGCACCTGATCTACTGACCTTCCAGCGCGTGCATATGAAGCCGGCAGTGCCGGTGATCATCACAGGGGGTATGGACCATTGGCCTGCACTGGGCAGGCGGGATGACAGCAGGTACGATGATTGCAGTGCAGTGTACACGAGCTGTTGCGTGGCTCTACCTTAAGGAGTATGTTGCTTCATATCGATCAGGTGCTGGCGTAGTTTGAGCTACCTCAAGCGGGTCGCAGGCCGCAGGTCCTAGTCAGAGTCATTTGGAAATGAATCTGGTGTGCTGGCCCTGATCTGTGTGCTGCATACGCATATGCTATAGGTCTGTACCCGTGGAGCTTGGCGAGCACTACATGGCGGATGCGTGGAGCCAGACTGTCATGCCTCTGGTAATTGTCGCTGGGCTGCCTGTCTCGGTTTGCGCTCATTGATGCGTTACGGGTCGAGGTCCTACTAGAGTATCTGAACCTATGCATGTTCGGGTGTGCGCTACAGGCTGCGTTCATCGACCAGTTTGTATCTGCCGACAGCGGGGTCACAGATGGCGGCGACACTGTCAAGATATCTGGAGCATCAGCAGCTCTGGCACCAGGAGCCCAGGCCGTCCCAACAAGCAGAGACGCAGCCACCACTGTAGCTCATGTCGGAGCTCCAGCCGCAGCCCCGAAGGGTTACCTAGCGCAACATCCATTGTTTGATCAGATACCAGCTCTGCGGGCAGACATCGCAGTACCAGGTATGCTTGTCATCGAGCTTGAGGGTGACTCAACGTCAGTGCACTGCGGTCACTGGACTGATGTGCATGTCAGATTATTGCAGCCTCGGTGAGGATGATGACGTGAAGATCAACGCCTGGTTTGGACCTCAAGGTATGCTATCTTGTGTGTGGCGCTCTCATTCGGGCAGCTTACTTTAGTGTGTGGTCCACAGGAACCGTGTCGCCGCTGCATTACGATCCTGACCACAATCTATTAGCTCAGGTATGTACACCGAATGCTGTCTGGTACCGCTGCTCTGCTGAGCTGAGGTATCTTCCCGCACGGCGCATTCAGGTGGTCGGTAGCAAGTATATCAGACTGTACAGTCCAGAGCAGACACCGAGTCTGTACCCGAACCCATCCAAGATGATGCACAACACGAGCCAGGTGCCCGCATGTGTCTGTTTGTGATCCGAGCTACCGGCTAGTGCTGATCTATTCTGCCCTGCCCTGCCCTTTCGTCAGGTGGACATAATGCGCATCGATAATGAGCTGTTTCCTCTCGCTGCAGCTGCCCCGTATGTGGAATGCGTGCTGAAAGGTATGTTAACGTTGATGGGCGATAACCATCATAGCCAAGTGCACTGTAATTGCGTCGCGTGCTATGCTCTGATCGTTGCACACGGGATGTGTGTATATGTACATGTGTGAAGGATCATCAAACCATCTCTATTCAAGAGATGCCCGAGCGAGCGCCCCCGGGACAGCTTCCTTCTTCAGTCGACGTCATTCTCAGCGAAGATCTGGTGGATCGATGCAAGCCTGGCGACCGCATTCAAGTGGTTGCGGTGTATCGAGCGTTGCCCAACAAGCAGGGCAACAGCACATCTGGGGTGTTCAAGTAAGTGTACCATAACGCATACGCTTGTGCAAGACGGGGTGTGTCTGATCGGGAGGCTCCCGCTGCAGGACCGTGCTCATTGCCAACCACATCAAGCAAATCGGCAAGGATCACCTCGCCAACGCCGAACTGTCAGAATCCGACGTGAAGCAAAGTAAGACTCACTGCTGCTGTTGATAAGGTGTCGTTGGCGTGTGCTGTGTGGCTGGAGATGAAGCGCTAATGCTGTGATGTGTGTGCACAGTATCCAAACTGAAGAAGCGACCTGACATCTTCGAGCTGCTGGCACGGTCACTGGCTCCTTCGATTTACGGCTTCGAGTATGTTTGGAGGGCGAACTCTTGTTGCCGAACTGTTCACGCGCGTTCATGCCGTATTGATCGTGTCATATCAGATATGTCAAGAAGGCGTTAGTTCTGCTGCTCATGGGTGGCGTGGAGCACAATCTTGAAAATGGCACGCATCTTCGAGGGTACGTCGATCTTCATCTTTGAAGGAGCAATACGCCTGTGTGCCTGACATGAGCTGTTGCGCGCGATACGATCAGTGATATCAACCTGCTGATGGTGGGTGATCCCTCCACTGCCAAGTCTCAGTTCCTCCGTTTCATCCTCAACATCGCGCCACTCGCTATTAACACCACTGGTCGAGGTTCATCAGGTGTCGGTCTGACTGCTGCAGTAACGACAGATCGAGATACGGGTATGTTGAGCTTGAAGTTGTGTCGATCAGCGTGCTCGTATCACATTTTGTGCATGTATGAATGTACTGGTGTTTCGATTCAGGTGAGCGTCGTCTGGAAGCCGGAGCCATGGTGCTGGGTGACAGAGGTGTAGTGTGTATCGATGAGTTCGACAAGATGAGCGAGGCGGATCGAGTCGCCATTCACGAGGTGTGTGAAACCGACTATATGGCCGCAATGCTCATACAACCAGAACTGGTAGCTGATTACGCAATTACCTTGACAGGTGATGGAGCAGCAGACAGTGACGATCGCCAAGGCGGGAATCCACATGTCGCTCAATGCGCGATGCTCTGTGGTAGCTGCTGCAAACCCGGTGTACGGTCAGGTACGCGGCTGTTGAAATGACATATCAGTTGAAACGATTCAAGAACTCAGGCTGAGAGCTTGTACCTCTGTGCCAGTACGACACTTCGCGTACGCCGATGCAAAACATCCTGCTACCCGATTCGCTGCTGTCCCGTTTCGATCTGCTCTTCGTCATCCTGGACACGATCGACAGTGAGCTGGTATTGCACCAGCTGTATGCATGATGCTTACACCGTTCTCACCCACGCTGAACTTTTGTTGATGCGAATCTTCGTTCGATTGCAATAGGATCAAGCCATCTCGTCCCACGTGCTGCGTAACCATCGATACAACCCTCGCACTGACGAAAGTACGTGCTGGAGCTGATGTCCCTTATATTCGATTGCGGTCGTTTGAACTTCTGTTTGTGCCTGGTTCCTCGTTTTGGTATGTGTGTCGCTCGGCAGTGATCGATGAAGACAATCAGGACGCCATGATCGAGAAGGATCAGGAAGACACGCCGGTGTTTCAGAAGTACAATCGCCTCTTGCACGGCGATCGCCGCGATAAGCGAATGGTAAGAGTCGAATTTGGTGATTCATGATGAGCTGTTGTTTCTGTCCATATGCATCGCGTCCATGGCTTGACCGTGCTTGCAGGACGTGTTGACGATTCCGTTCGTGAAGAAGTACATCACATACGCAAAGCACAACGCTGTGCCCAAGCTGACACCCGCGGTACGAGATTTAGGTTGATACTGTACCAAAGCAGCTTAGCTTACCCCTGCCATTCATGGGTCCATGTTGTACAGGCCGCTGAGAAGATCGCGGTCGCATACTCTGCTTTGCGCAAGCGTGAAGACATGGTAATTGCTTGTTTTTGTGCCCTGCCACGCTCAGGCTAATGAGGGATTACACTTCGCTCGCTTGCTGATTGCGTACCGATCTCAGGGGTCCAAAACACTGCCCGTAACGGCTCGTTCTCTAGAGACGCTAATCCGATTATCTTCGGCTCACGCCAAGGCACACATCAGGCAGGATGTGCTTGTGGTACGGCATTTGCTTTATAAGAGATGACCTACGTGTGCACGCGTCAACGTCTCAACACCATGGTGTGCTGTTCCAACAGGAGGATGTTGACGTCGCTCTGGGCATCATGAGCTTCTGTCTGTACAATGACCCGCACGGCCTGGGTGACGACGAGGCCAGAGGTGGCCGGAGCAGCAGTGGTAGGTGCTTCCACTTGATGTGGTCAGCAGAGAGTAACTATCGCTCAACATGTCAACCTCATTGGTATGCAGACGAGTCTGGAGATGATTCGGATGGACCTAGCCAGTCACAATCGGAGAAAGGCAAGCGCCGTCGGAGTGCCTCGGCATCACGATCACCGAAGCGTTCTCGTAAGGCAGCTGCTGCAGTCAAGTCTCCGGCCGCAGTGAAAGCGCCAGCGAAGGCTTCGAGCAGCTCCCCTAAGCGATCGCGAGGTATGCTGGAGCATGCTTTCATGGCTTGCATGTTATGTACTTGCTCATTGCTCTCTGCTTCCGTGATATTGCTGCAGCGGAACCTATGGAGGAGGACGATGCAGATCCCTTCGCGTTCCCTCCAAGTCCGTTGCGACGGAAGACTGGAGCCAGTCCAGCGAGACCACGGTACGTGCCGACCCATCGCGTTGTGTTTCGATCTGTAGCTGTAGCAGCGATGTTCAATGAGGTTTGTGTGGTTTCCGTCACAGGGCTGGGACTGCATCGGCAATGGATGTTGATGATGAGGAGCTGCCAGCTTCAGGTTCCGCCGGAGCAGCTTCTGCGCGAGATGCAGTCATGTCCCCTGTGCCCGCTTCTCTTTCGCCGGCCATGGCCATCCGAGTTACGCTGGTGAAGAAGGTTTTCAACAGCACGTTGAATTCTCTTCGTGTGGAAGACATCACGATCGATCAGGTTCGAGTGCCCCGCTGTGCTCTGTTTCGCTAACCTCTTTCTTAACTGTTGCACCGTGACGGCACAGCTGCTGGAAGCCCTCAACTCCGCCAGCAAGAAAGAGCCATTCGATGCTGCAGAGCTCGACACCATCTTGCACGTTCTCGAAGACGACAATAAGGTCATGGTCCGTGATGGGACCGTCCACCGCATCTGATTGCGCTTATGCGCCACCGAACGTGAAGGCGTGGATACCCACGTCAGCACATGTTAAATTAATGTCAATTTGCAAATCGCTTGCTGCAGTATGCGCGTCAATACGTTTTCTGCAAGTCTGCATGCGTAGCTAATTTATGAGAACATCAGCTCGAATCAATCTTGCATCACGAGTTTGGCGATTGGCGATTATGCGAGGTGGGAGGGACCAGCAGATCGTTAGATCGTCTCAATCATCTCTGACAGCCTCGCTTCGTCGTTCTGTGGCTGGTGAAGCGACGCAGATGTCAAACTCAGGTCTGGACGTTGTTCGTCTGACTTCTTTGGCTCTGAAACCCGATCCGCTCGCCAGTGGCGCAGAGATCACCTTCCCTGGGTGTGAGATAGTGTGTCTGCAGCAGCTGGCTGCAGTGCTCACCCGACTGTTGAAACCCGATGAGGAAGAGCAGCTCGGTGGGTACAAAGAACCGTTTCGAGCGCACAGTCTCCTGGCGACTTTCGAGAAATGCAGATTTATCCCTCAATCTCTAAGGATGTTTTACTCCCTACATGGATGCATGCTGATCACGCGGGCGGTGCCCGATCGTGCCGTCTTGAACATGGTTTATCTGAAAGACGATCTTTGCCAGCGGATTCGTGTTTTGATGCCGGAAAAGGGAGAGGAGAAATCTGATTTGATTTTCGTCCCTCTATCAGCGGTTCCGTTTGTGATAAGCTCTGCGCTCGGTGACGATTTGCTGCTGCCTCAAATTCTGCTCGGAATAGTCGCCGATCCTGCCGTCATTTGGGATACAGTGCCGTCTCAGGACCTGACAGACGGCGTCTCCGTGATTGATTCCGGTAAGTCATTTTTTTCGCCGTATGAGACCAGTATGTTGACATCCGTGTACGGCTCACCCAGTCACCCTACGCAAAGTTCAAGCCTTCCCAGATCAGCAAGCAGTGGCAGCCCGATCTTCGAGAAATGTCGCGCACTCGCGAGACATTGGGTCATCGGCTTCCGCATCCCCGCACAAGGCGGTAGCTTCAAGTCGCACAGCTGCACTGCCAGCCGATGCGCCTGTTATCGCTCAGCAGTCTTCTACCTCGAGCATCGCTTCAAGCGGTGGCACCAAGGCGGCAGCCAAGACGCGTCTGCGCAGCGAGCACTCGGTGGACGACAGTGCCTCGCTCCCTTTATCTTCCGGTTGGTCAACATGAATTGCTTGCCTTGTTTGGAATTCTGCAGCTGATACCCACGCATGATTGTATTCGCCAGGACAATCCTCGAAAGAGCCTGTCTACAGTGACGACCAGACCCAGAATGATATAGCCGACGCCGGAACTCTCCTTAATGCTTCTTCGCGACGGTCAAGATCCCCGAGTATCCGGTTTGCCTACAATGACTATTTCTACTCCTCCCCGCAAGCAAAGCGAGCGCGTACACCATCGCGCGCGCAAGAAGCTCCCGTTCAAAGCACAGCTTCATCGGAATCGGCTGCGCCTCTTCCGGCATCGGCAGCAAACGTGCTTCCAAAGAAGCGAGGCAGGCCTGCTAAACAACGCGACATTTCCACCTCCCCCGCTCAGCCTGCTATCAAACGCAAGGTCGGTCGCCCGCGTAAGCTTGTCGCAGTCGAGGCGCCTGCATCGCCATCGTCGGCGGATACCACCACCGCTCCAGCATCTGCTTCCAACAGTTCGCCCTTAGGCCTGCGGAGTCGTGCTGCAGAAATTCCCTCCGGTTCGCCAGGTGCCATCAAGCGAAAGCGAGGACGGCCTCCGAAACTGAGATCTGCTGTCTCCAACACGTTATCCGCATCCCATAAGCCAGACTTTGGCGCAGCAGCTCCCGTTGGAAGCAAAAGGGAACTTCTTGACTCTGAGGAGCACATCTCGGAATCGACAGGTGAATCTCTTGCTGATGGTCAACCTGTGGTCAAGAGGAGGCCAGGCCGACCCCGAAAAGTAATCTCTGGAACGTCCGCAAACCAGTATGACGGGAGCCAGAAGCCGGCAGGCGCTACCGACATCCAGGTTGAAGCAGGGCTGCAACCAGCCCCGGAAGATGGAGTATCGATCGTGCCCAAGAAGAAAAGAGGGCGTCCCCCCAAGAACAAAGTAGCTGACCAAGACGGCTCGATGACGTCTGGCATATCAACCGCCGACCACCGCCATTCGGCGGATCAGAATTCGCAGCATCAGGACGACAATGTCGCGACATCCTCTAGCATCGTCTCCGAGTCTCTCTGCCACTCGGCGGATCAGAATTCACAGCATCAGGACGACAATGTCGCGACATCCTCCAGCATCGTCTCCGAGTCTCTCCCCAAACGGAAAAGGGGTCGCCCTCCCAAAACGGTTATGCAAATTTCAACCGCGGTAGCGACACCTGAAACCGCGGCAGCCGCACCTGAAGCATCTTCTGAAGCAACCATACCCACGTTGACGGTTAAGACCGAAGCTGATCAGATTGTACACGATCACGTTGCGTTTGTTGCCTTCGATCCTCTGAACCTGACCTGAAAACTGTTCCGACAGGAATCTGGCGAAGCGAGCGTGCTGGACGAAGATGGCGCACCTGTGCGAGAACTGCCCCCGCCAGTCGGGCCGCTTTCCACCGGATTGAACACAAACTCAGAACAAACTGCCCACGATGACGAGGCCCGTCAACCCTCGTCGCTGGACGCCACGTGTAGATTCGTGCACAACGTACTCATGAAGACTCTAGATGCCTTGGGCGTCGAGGATATCTCCATCAGAAAGGTAAAATATCAATCTGCACGTCATTGTGTGCCCTGCGAGTGTGATCGACTGAGCATCATGCCGTGCACATCTGAAAACAGCTGGCAACGGCACTCAACGAAAGCAGCAAACTGCGCCCACTCGACCCTGCCGAGCTCGATGTCATACTTCACAAGCTGCAGCAAAGTCACAAAGTTGTGTTGCGGGATGGCTGCGTTCATAGACTGTAATGCTTGCTTCGTTCCCGCCAAAACCGAGCTGGCATGTCAGAATTGTCTAAATACTCTATACAGGATTCTTAGACAAATTTGTGGCTACCCCAAGCCTTTCACTGTTTGGGGCGCTGCATGCAGGGCGTGACGGTTGATGAGGACTATTGCAGCAACCTGTTGTGTCAATGACCCCAACGTGATCGAGAAAAAGCCCAAGCTCTGTTTTCGGTCATCTACGTAAAGCTTGCTGAAGTTGGAATGCAGCTAGACGAGAGACACCGAATGGTCCCATTTGTCTCCTTCTCACCGTGCTGCATCTTGTATCCTCCATCTGATCGAGATCCAAATGAACAAGTGTGTTACCCGAGTGCAGAGCTAATGCCTCTGAAAGCACTTGTCGACGTTGCCAATCAGCACTTGCAGAGCTCTGGGCGTTCGCCGCAGTCTGCACGCGAGCTATTGCGTCGGTTGGTTCAGAGTAGTTCTGTTCCCCGGCAACTCCTTCTGCATGTCAGTATGCGGAAGACCGGACTTCTGTGCTTGCAGTTGCTTACGCACAAAGCGATCGTTACACCAACTGTGTGCTCGTTTGTCAAACCTGAAGTGCTGACCCATCTGTCCGGTCGGATGAAGTCATACTGGAGCGAGCGAGGAGCATGCAAAATCTCCAAGATCGATATGGTTCCTTCCGATCTGCTTCGATACGTGGCGTCTACAATGAACGACAATGCTCCGACCGAAAATACAGAAGCAAATCCATGCATGGCAATGTGTCGCGCGTCTGAAACCGCCGGAACAGCCTTGCTTGAGTCAGGCAAGTCGCGTTGGGTGCAACGCATTCTGTGTCAGCACGTGTGAACTGTTTGGCCTCACCAAGGCGCTTATTGTTCTCAATTATGTCTTGTAATCCAGTTATTTCATTTCGCGTGCCAGTCTGGAACGGTGCATCGGCGGTTTCGTGCGATGTCGTTCCCGAAGGCATGGTTTCTGTGCCAGAAAATCTATCGGCCGCTTTGAGTGGCCAATTGAAATCTAGTGACAGTCTTCCGTCAGTGTCGTCGACGTCAAGTTTGCCCCACCAACCACAGTCTGCAGCTGTGAAGTCACCACGGAGCGGTGATGCCGCGCAGTACAAGAGAAAACACACGGCTTTGACAGCATCTTCTGGACCTACGGTCGCGGATCCTGATCGGATCGTGCCATCGGAAGCGGACTTGTGTGCACGCCAAGATGACAATGACAGCAATTGCAGCGCCCATACGCAGCGCGCGATCCCCGTTACCGGCACAACCGTCGTGTCCGACAAAAATGAAGTTTCGGATCGATTGTCTCCTGAGCGAGACATCATGGGTCCGAAACCTCTCCAAGGTGCCTTTGTGGTGACAGAAAAACCACCTGCTCATCGCGCATTACCTGACCATTCAACAGCCTTGCAAGGTACGTGCCTGTGATTGAGTTACAAGCTGCACGCGCGATCTTGCAACCCCTTGTCATGCTGGCGCTGTGCGTTCTAACGTGTGCTCAGATCAAGATACGTGCATGGCAACAGTGGCTGGGTCTTCTCAACCGGAGAGCTCCGAGCAAATGTCGCAAACAGAGGACTTGATCGCAAAACTGAGTTGGACGAAATTATTTGTCTTACTGACAGTTGAACCTCATGGTGTGATGGCGGACCCCAACGTCAAGGATGAGACTCTTGCTGGCGAGTCTGTGTCGTCAGCGGCAATTGCTACACTTGATGCTGACGAGGGCAAGGCGCAATCGTCAACGGTTCTTGCTGACACAGTGAATTCTCGCCCTGGAGCCAAGCGCAAATCCTCAGCTCGGTCCCGTGCGCAAGTTCAGACTGCTCAGAAGCGGACGCAGCATCGCAAGCGAGCTCGGCCAGCTGAAGACGACGATTCAGGACCTCTGACTCAAG
>ENA-ORBV01011869-ORBV01011869.1-microbial-mat-metagenome-genome-assembly--contig:-NODE-11869-length-13561-cov-58.501854_pt1 | contig 13561 bp, 12 predicted proteins | sample MGYA00237777_ERZ505514 | MGnify/ENA primary metagenome ERZ505514 (study PRJEB26160, sample SAMN06269048) | microbial mat metagenome | isolation source: Oligotrophic lake microbial mat | place...
TTCGAGCGCCTCGCGGACGCGTCTCGGAGTGCCATCGCATCGCGCCCAGGCGGTTGAGTGACACGGAGATCACGGAGCACGAATTCGTGCGAGGCTGCATCGACCCGGACCTCCGCGAAGCGACCGCTGATTGACGCAAGGGCCAATTGACACGGCGCGGGTGACATCGCCCCTTGGACCGCCGAGCACCAGCTCGGCAGGATCTTCACGCGTCCGGCATTCGAGCGCCTCGCGGACGCGTCTCGGAGTGCCATCGCATCGCGCCCAGGCGGTTGAGTGACACGGAGATCACGGAGGGCACGGAGAAGGGAATCAGCAATCAGGAATCAGCAGTGGGCTGCACGAGCGGGTGCGCCCGCGGAGTGGCTGCGTCGAGCGCGACGGCGGTGACGGGTACTCGTCGCTCCGCGGACGCTGCTCGCTGCGCGAGCGAAGGCGTGGCGCCCGCCGCGTTCGTCATTCGTACACCGACGACACTCGCGTGCCTTCTTCTCCGTGACCTCCGTGACCTCCGTGACCTCCGTGACCTCCGTGACCTCCGTGACCTCCGTGACACGGACCTCCTGCGGGCGACGGGACGGAATGCGAGTGCGATTCGTTGGGCACGCGACACTTCGGCCGAGCTGGAGCGCGGCGGACCAAAAGGGGCGGGGGGCGATGAGACGTCTGTGGACGAACGCACGGTCGGGCAAGGCCGACGGTGGCATCCACGGGTGTGCGACGGTGCTACGAGACCGTCCGACGAACGACGACCCTCACCCTCCGCCCGCTCCCGCGGCGCTTCGCTGGCGGGAGAGGGGATGGTCGCAAGCGCGGCCCGCGGAGCACGAGGGCACCACTCAGGCGCGTCACACGAATCGAGTGAATCGCGCGAATCGCGCAAGTCCAGCCAGCAAAGCCCAACCACCCCGCCCACGCACTCAGTCGTGCAACCCGCTGCTGATTCCCAATTCCCAATTCCCAATTCCGACTCCCCATCTCCCCGCTCTCCACGGCGCGGGATGAACCGCGCCGTGGAAGGGGGAAGTGCGTGTTCGGAGTTCGCGGATTGGGGCGACCCAGCACCGGTGTCGCGCCTGCTCAGCGCAGACGGCGCCGGCCGCCGCAGAGCGCGGCGAGGCCGAGCAGCGGGAACGCTGCGGGAGCGGGGATGACTTCGATGGTCATCGAGTCGTAGATCATGCCCATCGGCGTCCCGGGGCCGACGTCCATGGTCCAGTTGAAGATGGTGAGGCCGGTGAAGTCGTAGGTTCCGACCGCGTCGAGGATGTCGAGCGAATCGAGCAGGCTTCCGCCGTACGTCGCATGGAAGGCCATGTCGGCGTTGGTGATGCTGGTGTCGAGCCCGCTGAGGTTGTCGACGTTCTCGGCGATGAAGAAGCCATCGACCGCCGGGTTGTTGTTGCGAAGGACGAAGTAGGGCACCTGACCGGCGGGGTAGGGGTTCTGGAGCGTGATGGCTCCGGCGCCGGCGGTGAAGCTCCACGAGGCCTTGTCGATCACGTAGCCGCGGGTCGGGTTGAAACCGCTGTTGACGAAGGTGTTCGAGTCGAGCAGGAAGCTCATCTTGGCGGCGGAACCCGAGGGCACGCCTGCGAGCGCTCCACTCGAGAAGAGGTTGAACTCGACCGTGCCCGAGACGGTGACCTTGACGATCGCCGCGTCGACCGAGGCGGCGAGCGCCGCCGCAGCGACCGCTGTGGAGACGAGTGACGTGATCAGCTTCATCGAAAACTCCCTTCGAATCATTCATCAACTGTCGGATGTCATCGCTGGCGGCGCGCCGTGAACGAGCAGCGCCCAGCGTCCGCCGAGAACAACTCGGCCGTGAGATCAGGAGGCACTCGCCGCACCCCTGCCAAACGCGGTGCACCCTTTGCCCGGAAGGGAGGAGATGGTCCCGCAATATCTTCGCTATGGAAAGAGCAACTCGAAGGTGTGAGGGTGAGATTCCGCGTCTCGAACCGACTGGACCGCTGCCCGCACGCTGCCCTCGCGCTCGCCGCTCTATGCTGGCCCGTGCCCGCCCCCGCCCCCGTCGCTCCGCGCCCCAAAGGCGCGACCGAAGACCTCCAGACGCTGTGGAAGCTCGCGGCGCTTGGCTTTCAGCTCGCGGCCGTCGTCGGCGCGTGCCTGCTGATCGGCTACTTCGTCGACCGCTGGCTGGGGACTTCCCCGCGCTGGACGTCGGTTGGCGGGATCGGGGGAATCGTGATTGGGATCGTCGATTTCGTCCGCACCGCGATCCGCCTCAATCGTCAGATGAACCGCAGCCCCCGCAACTGAACACCGCAACTGGACTCCAGCCGCTGAGCCTCAGGAGCCGACTCATGGCGCGCACTCGGCACCCGCCGGGGGTTTCGGCGGTACGTCAGCACAGCCCTTCGTCCTCGCCCTCCGGAGTCACCATGCACCGCGCCATCCTTCCGCTCTTCGCCGCGCTTCCGTGGGTCCTCGCCACCGCACTCGGCGCTGCTCTCGTCGCCTCCCCGCTGATGGCCTCGCCACCGCCGAAGACCAGGGTGCCGAACGAGGCACCATCGCCGGCGGCGCCGAAACCAGCGGGGGCATCGGCCGCCCCGAGCCCCATTCGCGTGCCGGTCGCCACGCTCTCGTTTCTTGCCGGTGCGTGGAAGGGACCGATGGGACCCGACACCGCCGAGGAGATCTGGTCGGCGCCGCGCGGGTCGAGCCTCATGGGGTGCTTCCGGTGGATCGACTCGACCGGGACCGCGAACATGTTCGAGATCCTCACCATCACCGAAGAGAAGGATGCGACGCGACTGCGCCTGCGGCACTTCTCGCCGACGCTGGTTGCCAAGGAGGCGGGGGAAACGCCGATGACCTTCGTCGCCACCGAGCATGCGGCGGCGCGGATTGTCTTCAGCGCCGAAAAGGACGCCGGCGGCATCGACCGCATCGTCTACGAGGTCGTGGCCGATGAACTCCGTATCGACGTCGAGTTCTCACCCCCGACCGGGGAGGCGAAGCCGAGGCAGCCGCTCAAGTTCAGGCTTCGTCAGAAGGCGTGAGCGGCTCGTTCGCAATCGCCGTGATTGGCACCTGCCCACTGGTATTCGGGCCTCGCTCCGGAGAGACTCGTCTGGCCGCACCGCGTCATCCGCCGCGAGCGGCATACGCCGGTGACCCCGGCGACTCGGGAGAATGAACAGAATGAACATGGGCTTGGGAATCGGACCTGATCGTGGATCCAGTTCGCGGCAAATCCGGGGCGTTGCGCCGTGCGGGGGCGCCGCCATGATCGCGGCATTCGGTCTGCTCGGCCTCACCGCCTTCGCTGTCGCGGCCGTCGATGGCCCCACGGCTCCGCCGGGAGTCACGATCGGCTCGGTGGTGGCGCCACCGCCCTCGGCTGCGCGGCACCATGACTGCGTGCCTGATGAGCTCGAGCGCCACGTGCGCCGCGAGGCGGATCGGAATCGTCTTCGACTTGGGTTGATCCCCTCCGCGCCCGCCGCCCAAGGAACTCCCGCGAGTGGCCCTCGAGGCGGGAGTCGTCTCGAGGATGCGGCAGGCGGGGGCATCGCCGGCGCCGAGCCGCCACCGGTCTATCCCTTCTATCCCATGGCCGGGATCCTGAACGCCGACATCATGAACGGTGGCTTCGTCGATCTCGATCCGACGCCCGACTCGTTCGACTACGCCTGTCGTCCGTACACCTACAACGGCCACCAGGGGACCGACACCGAGATCCGCAGCTTCGGCGAGCAGTTCGTCGGCGTGCCCGTCTTCGCAGCACGCGGCGGCATTGTGGTCTTCGCCCAGGACGGTTGGCCGGACACCAACCTCTCCGGCGGCGTGCAGGGCAACATCGTCGCCATCGATCACGGCGATGCAACGGAGAGCCAGTACTACCACCTCAAGAAGGACAGCGTGACCGTCGGCGTGGGCGAGACCGTGGTCGCAGGGCGGCAGATCGGCGCGGTCGGCTCGAGCGGCAACAGCTTCGGGCCGCATCTGCACTTCCAGACGATCCAGCTCGTCGGACAGAACTGGGAAGTCGTGGAGCCTTTCGCTGGTGCGTGCCGACCCGGCCCAAGCTGGTGGGAGGAGCAAGGTCCGCTCGACACCGACGCCCTCTTCCTCCACGACTTCGGCATCACCCGCACCAATCTCTTCACGCTGCCGAATCCCTGGTGGGAGCCGTGGCCGCTCCCGACCGATCCGCAGATTCAGCTCGACGACCCGATGGTGGTCTTCTGGTGGAGGGTCTTCAACTTCCCCGAAGACTGCCTCATTCGGGTGCGCTTTGAACGACCCAATGGATCGGTGGCATGGGACGGGCAGTGGAACTGGGGCAACCGAGAGACGTGGCGCATTCACAAGACGTGGTTCGGATTCGATCTCGCCCCGATGGGCCCGGTGGTCGGAACGTGGCGGCTGCTCTTCGAACTCGACGGCCAGGTGATGATCGACACGCCCTTCGAGGTGGTCGCGAGTGTCGACCCGAACTTCAACCGGGCGCCGGCGGCGGTTGAGCTCGAGTTCGCGCCCGCGAGCCCAGCCACCGACGATGTTCTCTTCTGTCGCGTCCTCACCAGCAGCGGCTATGAAGATCCCGACTGGGATCTGGTGCGCTACCGCTACCGCTGGTCGGTGAACGGGGCGATCGTGCGCGACGTCACCACGGCGGCGCAGTCCGACGCGATCGCGGCGGGCACTGCGGCGACAGGTGCGGTGGTGGAGTGCACCGTCACCCCCAGCGATGGTGTGCTCGACGCCGCGGCGGCGACGCTGAGCGTGACCGTCGGCGGCGGAATGCCGGGCGATCTGAATGGCGACGGGGTCGTGAACGGCGCCGACCTCGGTCTCCTCCTGGCCGAGTGGGGCGCGTGCCCCAGGCCCGGCGAGTGTGCCGCCGACCTCGATGACGACGGCGTCGTCGGCGGTGCGGACCTCGGTCTCCTCCTCGCGGCATGGAGCAGTTGAGCTGCGGTCGGCCGCCACGTCCCGCGAACCACGGTGGAGTCGCGCCAGAGCAAGTCAGGTCCAGTTCGCCAGCGGCTCGCCCAGATCGGCGCCCTCGACGAGGCAGTGGTCATTTCATTTGGGGGCCGCCGCCCACGCGCTCGCGGTTCACGGGGTCCACGCCGTCAGGAGGAACCCGAGGTCCGCACCGCCCACGATTCCATCGCCGTCGAAGTCGCCGGCGGAGTCGGAGGTGCCCCACAGGACGAGCAGGCCTCCGAGGTCCGCACCGTTCACCACTCCGTCGCCGTTGAGGTCGGGCGAGGCGAAGCCGAATCCGCAGGTGAGCTTCAGCGTTCCCGTTCCAAAGTCATCGTCGTATCCGCCGACTCGGATCAGGTACGTGCCGCCGCTGACCACCGGAACAACCAACGTTGACGAGAAGCCTGCGCAGCCGATGGCATCGTCGTTGCAGCCGAGCAGGCGCTCGTCGGTCACCGGACACTCCCAGCCGGAGTAGACCGCGAGACGGGTGTCGAAGTCGGCGCTGCCGCAGGTGCTCACCGTGAGCACCTGGCTGCATGTGGCGATGTAGCGGTACCAGATGTCGGAACCGATCTGGGCGGTCCCGAAGGCCATGCACTCGGGGTGCGATGGTCCCTCGGTGGCCGCACCGATGGTGCAGAATTGAGTCTCGCCGTCAGTGATGAGCTGAGTCCAGAGGGCCCCGTCGCAGGTATCGCGGTACGGCTCGAGATCCAGGTTGATGAGTCCGGTTCCCTTCTGATTGCCAATCACCGCGTCGCGCCCACCCACCTGCAGGGAGTAGGTGTTGCCGGCGGTCACCGTGGTCGTGATCGATGGTCCTCCGAAGGGGCACTCGGGATCGACGGTGCTGCACTGCTTCACCGATCCGGCGCAGCCGGAGAAGGCCCCGTCGTAAAGGACGAGGGCGACGTCGAAATCGGTGGTGCCGCACAGGTCGATGGCGAGCGACCCGCTCTGACACGGGGTGAAGCGATACCAGAGGGCGTGCCCGATGGTGCCGGCACCGCCCTCGCAGTTGGCTGGAAGCGGAATTCCGCCGGAGGGGACGAGCATGGTGCTGAAGGGAGTTGCGCCTTCGTCGATTGGCAGCGCGGCCGTGCACGAGACGTTGGTCGGGGCGCACTGGAACTCGGCGAAGAGTGCGCACAGCGAGTCCCACTCGACGGAGCAGCAGGAGGGATGCTGGGCGCAGATGAGCTGGCAGCAGCTCACGACGTCGCAGCCGGCACCCGAGTGGGCGCTCATGCAGTCGCCGGCGCCCGGCCCGCAGTTGCAGATCGTGGTGCCCAGGATCGGGCAGGTGGGCTTGGTCTCGAGCGTCTCGAGCATGACCAGTTGAACCAACGGATCAAGCTCGAGGGCGATGTTGGCGAGTCCGCCGGGACAGCAGTGGCAGTAGCTCATGATCTCGCCCTGATCGGCGTAGATGCAGTTGTTGTCGGGATCCTGGCAGGCGGGAACGCCACAGGTCTCGGGTGTGTACGCGAGCGTGTGATTGCTCCCGAAGGTGTGACCGATCTCGTGGGCCGAGCCGATCAGGTCCCAGTTCTGAGGCGAGTTGCTCTCGAGCGGGTAGGGGAATCCGCCCTGCATGTCGCTGATGACTGAATAGGCCCAGGAGTCGCACGGGTAGCTCTGCCACGCGGTTCCGCCGCCGATGTTGCGACCACAGAGCATCTGCACCATGTCGCGCCCGAGCCATCCCATGTGCGTCACCCAGAATGCCCGAAGCTCGTCGAGCTGGCCGCCGGCGCCGGTGTTGTTCCACGGATCGCAGGGGTCATCCCAGAGCCGGATGTAGACCACGCGGAGACCAACATTGATCTCCCGCTGATAGATCTCGGAGACCGCGCCGAGCAGCAGTTGAACGTAGTTGAGCGCCGCCAGTTCATTGCCGCCGAAGATGTCCTCGAGGAACTCGTGATCGGTCTCGATGGCGATGTCGACCAGGTAGCAGCCCTCTGGGAGCGTGAGGTCGCCGGCGATGCCACCCTGCGCCGGGCCCGCCGGGGGACCACCGGTTGCGCCATTCGCCGGGGCCCCGGCGGTCGGTGGAATCTCGGCGATGTCGCAGGTAAACGGGGCCCACTCGATCGTCCCTTCAGGAAGATCCTCGAGGGCATAGACCACGGTTGCATCAGACCCTGCAGGCGGCGTGGCGATGATGATCCGCTTGCCCCCGCGGAGGATGACGCCCTGACTCCCGAGTGGCGACAGACCGAGATACGCCGAGGAGTTCGGATCGCCTTCGACCTGGCCCCGAAACTGGAGATTGTCGGGCGCGGGAAGCGGCTGTGACCTGGTCGAGCCGCTGCATCCGCGGGCCACTACCAGCGATCCCGCAGGCATTGGCAGCGACGAGCGCTGGAGCACCAGCGTGACGAGCTCGCCACCGCCGACCGGTACGTCGACGAGGCGCACCGCATCGAGGTTCTTCAGCATCGCATAGAGCCCGCTGTTGAGCGTCACCTTGACGACGGCGTCGCCGAGCGGGTCGTTCTTGCCACCCGGCGCCGAAGAGCTCGGTTGAAGCGGCGAGGGCAGCGTGGGAAGTTCGAAGGTCTGTCCAAAGGCGACTGACGCCAGGCAGAGGGCGAGAGTCGCGGCAGTGCGAACGAAGGCGAGAGCGAGCATTGGTGGCTCCTTGGGTGGAGTGTTCCGACACGGTGGGAGGGGCGTGACGGTGGGTGCGGCGGGAGTACCCCGGGCCGACGGGCAATCGTCGCCGAGGGGGGACCCCTCTTGCCAAGGCGCACTCGGACCTCGATCCGCGCCACATCGGGCAATAAATTCAGTGGGTTTTCTCAGGCCCTCAGCCGACTCGCGAATCGCAGCCGAGCTCGATCGTCTGGCCCGGGCCCGGCCGGCGTCAGATGTTGGTCGGGTCCCCAGGCGTTCTGTTGAGGACCACCGCAGCCTTGACGAGGCGACGGGCAACCGTCGCGCTGAACACATCCGCCTCGCGCCGCGAAGAAGCGATCAGCCGAGCGAGCTTGGCAAGACCAACGGTGGTACGAGTGCGATCGGCGCGAGGAGCGGCCGCCCATGTGGAGCGAGGCGACGGTCGAGCCGAGTAGTCCGCCTCCTGCTGCACCCCAGCCCATCACGACACCGAGGAGCGTGTGATAGACCTCATCACTGAAGACTCGTGAGCCAATTCCATCGGCGAAGTTCCAGACGAAACCCGCGCCGAAGTATCCAAATGAAGGCGGTCATGACGCGACGGTGCATGGGGTGGGCGAGGGTGGAGATCGGCCCGCCGGGGCGCGGCCGGGGCTGACCGTTGGCGTGGGGCCTTGTGCGGGAGCGGCGCCGAGGGGTTCTCGCGGGTGTGCGATCGGTCGACGGTCGGTTGATCGAGAAGGTTCTGTCCAGCCGTAGCCGACCCGGGGAGGGTGGCGAGGATCGCGAAACATCCCCCACCCTGATGCCATGGAAACGCAGCGATAGAGCGTTGTTTCACAGGATGCTATACTTTCACCACTCGGTGAAAGCGTCACTCCAGTGAAACACTCTCAAAAGAACCTAGTTCCCAAGGTACGTGACTGGCTCGAAGCCATCGGGGACCGCACGGGTGCCTTCGTCGTCGACACGCCCGGCGAATCGAGAGACGTGACCGGTCCGTGGGATGAAGTGCTGACCATCCGACCTCACGGCTCTTCGCTCCCTCTGCGCGTCGTGGTGGAGTCGAGGGTGCGCCTTCACCCCCAGAACGCACTCGCAGTCGCGGCTCGGATTCGACTGGAGCCGCGGCCCAGGGGACCGCAGACGGTTGCGGTCGTCGCGGCTCGGTACATCTCTGACCGTGTCGCGGCGATCTGCCGCGAAGGCGGCATCGGCTACGTCGATGATGCGGGGAACTGTCACCTTGAGGCGCCGGGCCTCTACCTGCACATCGAGGGACAGCGAAATCCGACTCCCGACACCCGACCCGCAGAGAATCTGTTTGCGCCCAAGTCCAGCCGCATCGTGCGTGCACTCCTCGAATACCCGGCGCGGACATGGAAGGTGCAGGACCTCGCGCGGGAGGCGCGCGTGAGCATCGGACTCGCTTCGAGACTGAAGCACAAGCTGATCACAGAGGCGTTTGTGGAGACGTCACCGCAGGGCATCCGACTTCGCCAGCCGCAGCAGTTGCTCGATTCCTGGGTCAACGCATACGCCAACGCGGCACGGGCAGTCCCCGCGTACAGCATGGATGAGCCGCGAACGCTCGAGCGTCGAGTTGCGGAGTGGTGTCGGCAACACGGCACGCGGTACGCTCTGGCGGAGTTCTCCGCAGCGGCACGCTGGTCGCCCATGGTCCGCTACACGCGCCCGGCGATCTACCTCGAGGAGCCACGCTCCGGCGATGTGCTGAGACCTCTGATGCGTGACCTCGATCTGAAGGAGGTCGACTCGGGTCCCTCGGCGGTGCTGTGGGTTACCGACGATGAAGCGATCTTCTTCAACTCGGCGGAGCGCGATGGCGTGACCGTCGCGTCACCCCTCCAGACGTACCTCGACCTCGTCAAGAACCCGGCCCGGGGACAAGAAGCTGCATCGGAACTGCTCCAGAATCAGCTCCTTCCGCGGTTCGCGGAAGCGGGAGTGCGTTCACCATGACAGATCGCATCCCCAGCGACGAGGACTCGCAGGCTGGTCGCGCGGTGTTGATCGAAGTCCTGACGATCCTGGGAAAGTACCGGGACGGGATGGTGCTGATCGGTGGCTGGGTGCCGGATCTCCTCTTTCCGAACACCGGGCACATCGGGTCCTTTGACGTCGATATCGCGCTCGACGAACGAAAGATCTCGCCCGACGCCTACCGGTCGATCCGCCAACGGTTGGTCGCCGCGGGCTACGTCCAGGCTGCTCGTCACGCGGGTGTGTTCACGACGCATCTTGGAGACCACGCCGGCGGGATTACCGTCAAGCTTGATCTCGTGACAGGGGAGGAGCCGGAGGAGCGCCGTCAGGTGCTCGCGCCCTCGTTCAGGAGTTGAGCATTGGACGCCTCCGAGGTGTCGAGATTGCCTTCGAGCACGCGATCAACATCTCGATCACGGGGGCTCTGCCGTCGGGCGTCGAGAACACCGTCGTCGCGCGGATCGTGACCGTACCTGCATATCTCTGCCTCAAGGCATTCGCTCTGAACGAGCGACTGAAGGCGAAAGACGCATATGACGTCTACTTCTGTCTCAGGCAGTACGAAGGCGGGTCGGGCGCGCTCGCGAGGGACTGCCGCGGGCTGTTGACGCTGTCGCGAGGACACGAGGCGATGCTGATCCTCAAACAGAAGTTCGAGACGCTCAGGAGCGTCGGCCCGCAGTGGGCGGCAGATGTGGCCAGCGGACAGGGCGATGACCGCGAGCGTGTCAGCCGCGATGCGTACGAGCGGGCGCAGATCTTCGTCCGTGAGCTCGAACGGACGAATCGCTGATCGGGTGCCGAGCCATCGATCGGTCTGGGCGCTTCGGTGGCGCCAAGACCTCGCTGGCGAGTTGACGTCCACCGATCCTCGCCCGAACCTGCCGCGATGCCCCTCGCCCCCGAACCTTTTATACGGCTTCCGACCGTCGCGCTCCTGGCGGCAAGTGCGCTTGGCAGTGGGGCGGTGGTCGCGGTGGTCTGGGCGATTGGGCTGGGGGTCGGGCGACCCGACTTCGGACCCGCCGGACTTGTCGCTGGGCTCGTCGTCATCGGGGCCGCCTGGGTCAGCATCCTGATCACCGTGCCGTGGATGCCGAAGCCTGCGAGCACCGCCGGACTGGCGTGGATGGCCGGTTCCATGCTGCGCATGCTGGGTGCGGCGGGGATTGGCTTTTTGCTATACTCCGCCCCTTCATTCGGCGGGACGAGTGGTCCGGCCGTGGCAAGTTCAGCCTTTCTTCTCACGCTCGCGGCGGCTTTCTTCGCCGGTGTGCTGTGCGAAGTGGCGGTGATTGCCCGGCACGTCCTTCCTCCCTCGCAGGCGTGACGTGCCCCTGCGAACCGAATGGATTGGGTGGTTCCCTCGGGTCGACCCGAGACGGACCGCTCTCGGCTTTCTCTCATACGGCCTGGCCGTACGCGCTGGCCCGCTGCTCGGAGCGGTCGTTTCGCTCGGTCGCATGATCCCTCTCGCCGGAGTGCTCTCTGTGATGCTGCTCTCATTCGATGATCCCGCCGCCCCGCAGGGTGCTGCACACGCTGGTCATGACGACCACGCGGATCATGCGGATCATGCCGATCATGCGGATCATGCCGATGATGGCCACGCCCACGTCTCGCAGCAGCCCACCGACCACGTCGTCGACAAGATCTTCAAGAGCGTCAACGGCAACGCCGTCCTGACCATGCACATGGTGACGATGCTCGTCGCCGCGGTGCTGGTGGTCCTGGTTCTCCGCCGCGCCGCTGCAGGAATTGCCACCGGACCGGAGTCGATGGGACACCGTCGCTTCGTCTCCCGGGGTCGGCTGGCGCAGTTCTTCGAGTCCGTGATCGTCTATCTCAAGGACGAGATGATCACGCCGATTCTCGGTGAGCAGAACGCCCGGCGGTATCTCCCGTTCCTGCTGACGACCTTCTTCTTCATCTGGTTCAACAACCTCCTCGGTCTGCTCCCGCTGCTGTCTGTGCAGCATCTCGTGGGCGGCTGGGGGTGGGGCAACTGGCACTGGGCGGTCGTCGGTGGCACCGCCACCGGCAACATCTCGGTGACCGCGGCTCTGGCGGTGATTGCCTTCGTGGCGATTCAGATTCACGCCTTCCGCGACCTCGGCGTCGGCGGCTGGGCCAAGCACCTGCTGGGCGGGGCCCCGTGGTGGCTGGCGCCTCTGATGGTGCCGGTCGAACTGGTCGGCATGATCATCAAGCCGAGCGCTCTGGCGATTCGACTCTTCGCCAACATGCTCGCCGGCCACACTCTGATGTCCACCGTCCTGCTCTTTGCCTACATGGCCCTGGGCAACGGACTCGGCTGGCTTTTCAGCGGTGGCATCGGGCTTGTCGCCACCGTCGTCGGCATCGCCCTCATGTTCCTCGAGATCTTCGTGGCCACGCTCCAGGCCTTCGTCTTCATGTTCCTGACGACCGTGTTTCTCAGCCTGATGAGCCATCACGACGAGGAGCACGAGCACGCCGAAGAGCACGCTTCCGACCATGCTCACGGGTCTGGTCACGAACCCGTTCCGGCCCACTGACCAACCGCCAGTTTCGACTGGCTCGCGACCGACAGCTTCGTTCGTTTCACGTTCCGTTCCAACCGCCGCGACCCGCGGCAGCAACTCGAACCCCCTTTTTGACTCTGGAGTCTCAGATCTCATGCGCAACCTGCTCACCCTCGTCGCCCTGACCTTCGTGGGCGTCACTGTTCTTGCCACCGAGCCCGCTCTCGCCCAGGACGCCGCCGAAACGGCCGTCAAGACCGCTCGCGGTTGGGGTGCAGGCCTCGGCATCGGCCTCGGCGCCGGCCTGGCCGCAGGTCTCGCCGTGATCGGCGCCGGTCTCGGCATCGGTCGCATCGGTGGCAGCGCGGTGGAGTCGATCGCCCGCCAGCCCGAGATGGCCGGCCGCATCTTCGTCAACATGATTCTCGCGGCCGCGCTGATCGAGGGCGTCGCCCTCTTCGCAGTCGTCGTCGGCTTCCTCGGCATGGGCCAGGCCAACGGCGCCTGATCGATTGGAGAGCCGCGCTCGGGTTGGAACGTCGTCTGCTGGCGGCGGACCGGATCGTGAGCGACGCCCACGTCGCCCCTCGGACCGTCCGCCGCCGGCAACACACCTGATCGGACTCGCACCGCCCCGCCATGGGCCGGACTCGAATCGAGGTCGTCCTCCGCAGTGCGGAGTCGACCAGCCTGAAAGGACCGCCTGATGTCCATGTCGATGATGATGCTCGCAGCCGATGCCGCTCAGCCCATGCAGTTCGAGTGGGTGCCCCACGTTCAGACGATCATCGTCTTTGTGGTGGTGCTGATGATTCTCTCCGCCATCGTCTGGCCGAAGATCACCTCCGGTCTCGACGCCCGCGAGGCCAAGATCCTCGGCGACCTCCGCGCCGCCGACGAGGCTCGCGAGCAGGCCAAGGCCGCGCTTGCCGACTACGAGCGCAGTCTGCAGCAGGCCCGTCAGGAAGCCGCCAAGGTGATTGCCCAGGCGCGGGCCGACGCCCAGGCCCTGTCCAACGAGCTGCGCACGCGAAACGAAGCCGAACTCGGCGAGATGAAGCAGCGGGCCATGCGGGAGATCCAGGCCGCGCAGTCGAGCGCCGTCTCCGAACTCCACGCCGAAGCCGCCAACCTCGCCGCGATGATGGCCCGCAAGATCCTCGGCCGCGAAGTGAACAGCGGTGACCAGCAGAAGCTGGTCGAAGAGTCGCTCCGCGAACTCGCGACCAGCAGGAGAGGTTGAGCGGTGGCCTTTCGAGCGCTCCGTTGGGCCGAGTATTCAGAGCGCTCCGTTGGGCCGAGTATTCAGAGCGCTCCGTTCGGCCCTCCGGGCCGACACTCGCTCTCGTGAATCGGGTCCGTTACGACCAACGACATGAAGCCTCCCCAAGCCCCTCATTCCTCATTGCTCATTCCCTGTCTCTTATACACATCTCCGAGCCCACGAGACT
>ENA-ORBV01011870-ORBV01011870.1-microbial-mat-metagenome-genome-assembly--contig:-NODE-11870-length-13561-cov-9.261050_pt1 | contig 13561 bp, 9 predicted proteins | sample MGYA00237777_ERZ505514 | MGnify/ENA primary metagenome ERZ505514 (study PRJEB26160, sample SAMN06269048) | microbial mat metagenome | isolation source: Oligotrophic lake microbial mat | place...
CTGATCTCCCCCAAGAGTCCATATCGACGGGGAGGTTTGGCACCTCGATGTCGGCTCATCGCATCCTGGGGCTGTAGGAGGTCCCAAGGGTTTGGCTGTTCGCCAATTAAAGCGGTACGCGAGCTGGGTTTAGACCGTCGTGAGACAGGTCGGTCCCTATCTGACGTGGGTGTAGGATGATTGCGGAGGTTTGCCCCTAGTACGAGAGGATTGGGGTGGACGGTCCTCTGGTGTTCCAGTTGTCACGCTAGTGGCAGCGCTGGGTAGCTATGACCGGAACGGATAAGTGCTGAATGCATCTAAGCGCGAAGCCCTCTCCAAAACTAGTCATCCCAAACAGTCCCCTGGAAGACTACCAGGTTGATAGGCTGGCGGTGTAAGCATGGCAACATGTTGAGCTTACCAGTACTAATCGGACGATCGGCTTGACCACCTTCTTTCAATGGCACATGCCTCTGGGTGTGCGTCCTTGAAAGTCGGGTCGCATTGCGACTTTCTGCATCGACCCCATGTTCCAGCAATTCACCTGTCTCTAACGAACCTTGGCGCCGCTTTTCGCGGCCGCCGAGGCCTCGCATTCCCGGTGATGATAGGTGCTTGGCCATACCCGTTCCCATTCCGAACACGGTCGTCAAGCGAGCACCGCCGATGATATTGCTAACGCGAGAAAGTAGGTAATCGCCGGGTTTTTTCTAACTCAGGGCATCCATGCGGTCACGCGTGGATGCCCTGAGTCTTTTTGTTATTGCCAACGTGAACAGAACTCGGTGGGTCTCTGAATCGGCTTTAGCCCTGTGCACAGCTCAGAGCCAAGGCCGATCGCCTCTCCTAAGGATGCCGACTATGGCGTGAGCTCGAGCTCCCTGGATTTCTTCCAGCGAAAAGATCCCGAGCGGATCTTGGACGGCAAGGCTGCCCAGGCTCTCGGTATGTTTGGCAAGATTGCAGCTGCTGCTGCGAAATAAGGAGCAGAGGAATGCGCGACACAAAAATGGATGCCGACTCGGTGGGCATCCTGCAGGATCACGAGTCAGCTCGCGCGCACCAGTCGTTCGGGTCAGTAGCGCCGAATGACTCCGACGACCACGCCACGGATTTCGACGGACGTCACGTACATGGGCTTCAAAGCCGCGTTGCTCGGTTGCAAGCGAATGCGATTCTTTTCGCGGTAGAAGCGCTTGAGCGTGCACTCCTCATCGGCGAGTACGGCCACGACGGTTTCGCCGTTCTTGGCTTCGACTCGACGCTCGATCAACACCACGTCCCCGTCACGGATGCCATCCTCGATCATCGAGTCGCCCTTCACGCGCAGCGCGTAGCACTCACGGCCAGGCGGTAGTAGATCGGCGAGATCGAGTTCTTCGGCATCCTCTATCGCCTCGATAGGACGGCCGGCGGCGATGCGGCCCAAGACCGCGATCGTCGTGGACGATCTAGAGCCGGCGGGCTCCGGTTCGCTTGCGGCGAGCTGCAGGCCGCGACTGATTCCTCGGGCTGCGCGAACGAGCACTCCTTTGCGCTCCAACTCCGCGACGTGCCCGAAGATGGTGACCTTGTTGACGCCGAGCGAGACCGCGATCTCCTCCAACGTCGGTGAAATGCCTTGATCGCGCCGGTAGGCCGCGAAGAACTCGAGGATGTCGCGTTGCCGGCGTGTCAACGACACGGATGCGGATGCGGTCCGCGTGCCGATCTCGTGTTTGCTGCGTGCGCTCACAGGATGAAGGTACTGACGATCACGAGTGCGAAGAAGAGGAAGGAGAGGCGTTCGGCGCCGAGATGAGTGAGTGCGTTCATGGTCGTCTCCAGGAAAGTTGAGTTGGGATGGGATCCGCGGTAGTCCGTTGTGGCCCTAACGAAACCCGAATCTACTCGCGGCTACCGACCCGAACAAGGCCCTAACCAGGAACTCTCCCGAAGTCCTTTTCCGAGGCCGGATTGCGACCCGGACGCCGGATCCGCCGACTACAATCCGAGCTCTCCTCTCCGGGCCCGAGAACCCTCCCCAAGTGCACGTTGAAACCCTGACCCTCGATCGTTTCCTCGTCCCGTTCTCGCTGCGCCAGGTGCCCTGCTTTCGCTTCGACGTCGTCGTCGTGGGCAGCGGTATCGCAGGAAGTGCCGCGGCCCTGGCTGCGGCCGATGGGGGAGCCAGTGTCGCGGTCGTCGCCAAGGCCGATCTGCGCGAGAGCAACACCCTGTGGGCGCAAGGCGGCATGGCGGCCGTCCTCGAGCGCCCCGACAGCTTCGAAGCGCACGTCTCCGACACGCTGAAAGTCGGTTGCGGCCTTTCCGAACTCGACGCCGTCGAGACAGTCGTGCGCGGCGGACCCGACGCCGTTCGCCGGCTGCTCGCTTACGGCGCTGAATTCGATCGACGGCCCGACGGTGAGCTCGTCGTCTCGCGCGAAGGTGGTCATACGCACGCGCGCATCGTCCACGCGCAAGGTGACGCGACCGGGCTCGAGATCCAGCGCGCTATGGTTGGCGCGATCACGACGCATCCTTCGATCACCACGTTCATGAACGTATTCGCGCTCGACTTGCTCACGGGACCCGATGGTCGCACTTGCGGAATTCTGACGCAAAACGCGCGCGGTGATCTCGTCGCCTATGCGGCCAGTCATGTGATCCTCGCAACAGGGGGGGGAGGACAGATCTACCGCGAGACGACCAATCCCGTCATCGCCACGGGCGATGGTGTCGCGATCGGTTTTCGCGCGGGAGCGATCGTGCGCGATCTCGAATTCGTGCAGTTCCATCCGACGTGCCTCTACATTGCAGGCGCCGCGCGTGTGTTGATCAGCGAGATCGTGCGCGGACACGGCGGGGTGTTGCGGGATCGCAACGGCCAACGCTTCATGCCCGACTTCCATCCTGCGGCCGAACTCGCGCCGCGCGACGTCGTTTCTCGCGCCGTCTCCGCGCGCATGCTGCAGACGAAGGACACGAGCGTCTACCTCGATCTGTCCGGCATTCCCGAAGATCCGCATGTGCTCTTCCCTGGAATCAGCCGTATTTGCCACTTCTTCGGCATCGACATCGCGCGCGATCCGGTGCCGGTTCGCCCCGGTGCTCACTACATGGTCGGTGGTCTGGCGGTCGATCTCGACGGACGCACGAATGTGCCTGGATTATGGGCCGTCGGCGAATGCGCGAGCAGCGGTCTGCACGGTGCGAACCGCATGGGATCGAATTCGCTGCTCGAGGGCATGGTGCTGGGATTGCGCGCGGGCCAAGCCGCGGGACGAGCACGCACCGCGCCCGAATTCGAAGTCATGGCGACTCGCAACGGCGGCGACGCGCCGAAGCCGCCGGCGGGGGTGCGCGTCAACGTCCAGGACATCATCTACTCGTTGAAGTCGCTGATGTGGCGACAAATGGGCGTCGAGCGCGACCGCGCCGGACTCGAAGACGCGTTGCAGAAAATCCGCTTCTGGGGTCGAGCGGTCTCCGACCTTGGCGTCAGCGAACCCAGATCGTTCGAGCTCGTGAACATGCTCACCGTCGCGTACTTGGCGACACTCGGGGCCCTCGCGCGCGAGGAATCGCGCGGCACGCACTACCGTTCCGAATTTCCCGAGGCGTGCGACGCGTGGCGTAAGCACACCGTTCTCACTCCCACGCTCGAAGGCTCGCGCATCACGCGCGTGACGATGACTCACGAACCCGTCCACACGCCGAGCGCGGTTGCATGACTCGTCCGCCCCAGCACACGCGTCCGCCCCGTGAACGCGTGATCGTGACGGGCGTTCGTTTCACTGATTTCGAGGGCGCTTCACCGCACGAGGATCTGTCCGAAGCCTGCGGTCTCGTCGCGGCGGCTGAAGCGGACGTCGTCGGTGAATTGATCATGCAGAAGAAGCCCAAGCCCGATGCCGCGACGCTGTTCGGCAGCGGAAAAGTGGCCGAAATCGCGGCTGAAATCGAGCGTTTGCAGCCCGATGCGGTCGTCGTCGACAACGATTTGACGCCGGCACAGGGACGCAACCTCGAAAAGGCCTGGGGCGTGCGCATCATCGATCGCTCGGAGTTGATCCTCGACATCTTCGCGCGCCGTGCGCGCACGCGTCAGGCGCGACTGCAAGTCGAACTGGCGCAGAACGAGTACATCGCGCCGCGCCTGCGTCGCATGTGGACGCACCTCGAGCGTCACGACGGCGCGATCGGCACGCGCGGTCCCGGTGAAACGCAGCTCGAGACGGACAAACGTTTGTTGCGCAAGCGGATCCAAGATCTGAAAGAAGAGCTCGCCGAGATCGAAGAACGCAAACGCCGCGAGGTGTCCTCGCGCAGCGATCTCTTCACGATCGGGCTCGTCGGTTACACGAACGCAGGTAAGTCGACCTTGCTCAATCGCTTGACCGGCTCGGACGAATTCGTCGCCGACCTTCTGTTCGCCACGCTCGACACGCGCACGCGGCAGTGGAAATTGTCGGACGGTCGCACGGTGCTGCTCTCCGACACGGTCGGCTTCCTGCAGCGTCTGCCGCACCACCTGGTTGCGTCGTTTCATGCGACGCTCGAAGAGACGTTGCACGCCGACTTGTTGCTGCACGTGGTCGACGGTTCACACGTGCACGCATCCGATCAAATGGCCGCGGTCGACGACGTTTTGCGCTCGCTCTCGTTCCACACACGCGGTGGGATCGTCGTATTCAACAAGACGGACGCCGTGGAGGAGCCGATCGTGCTCCACAATTTGGCGAGCACGTGCAAAGACGAGGTCGTCTTCGTTTCGGCCCGGACAGGCGAGGGGATCGCGCGGCTGGACGAGGCCGTGCGCCGCAAACTCGATGCGCGCTCGTACTTGGTCGACATCAGGATGCCGATCGCCGACGGTCGCCTCGATTCCGCCGTGCGCAAGTTGTGCACGCCGCTCGAAGACGAAGTCAGCGACGACGGCGAGCATCGTTTGCGCGTTCGGCTGACCGAGGGCGCGCTCGGCAATCTGCGCAGGCACGCGGGAAAAGACGCTCATTTCGACGTCGTCCTACCTCCGACCGAGTCGATCGTGACCGAAGACACGTCGGTCGAAACTCATCCCATCCAGGTCCGTCGAACGGAGTAGTCCTCCCTAGGTCTTGGCCGAACGCGTCCCGTGCGATGAACGCGCATTCTCCTCGCCGCTCGCCGATATGCGGAGTGCTCGAGTCCATCGAGCCCGCCCCCGCAGGAACTCCAAGTCAGCCATTCGTTTCGAGCGCATCGACTCGCTCAAGCCACGCCGGCTGCGGACCCACGCATCCAAGAATAGGGGTATGCTCGTGAGATAGCGGGGTCATCGACCTCGCCTCTCTTTCGAAGTTCGTCCCGATCCGAGGATCCCCCCATGATTCGCAACTCGTTCGTGATCTCGATGATCACGGCCACCTCTCTCGTGTCTGCTGTCGGCGCGCAGACCTTTCTCGAGGTCGAACCCAACAGTCAGAAGTCGGAGGCCACGCCGATTCTCGGCATCGTGAACGGCAACACCATCGGAGGCGTCACGACGGGAGTGGACATCACGGTCGGCTCGACGCTGGTCACGACCGCGGACTACTACCGCGTCAAGACCGCGGCGCTGCCGCTCGGCATCTACAAGCATCGTCTGTCGCAGCCGCAACTGCCGTACGTCACGACGATTCGGGGGCTGGACCAGACCGGAGCGCCAGGAATCGGCGGGACCGCGGGCGTGGCGGACGTCACAGCGCAGACCGCGACGATCACGAGTCCGCTGCTCTTCAATCAGTGGTACGGCTTCGGCAAGGAAGAGGAGGTGTACTGGCGCATCTTCGGGGCCGCGAGCACCACCTCGCCCTACCAGATGACGTTCACGACACTCGCGGTGACGCCGACGAACATCACGCCGACGTTCGAGGCGGGCTCGCTCACGATTTCGACCGTCGGGCTGACCGCGAATGACACGCACGTCCATTTGTACGACGCGAACCTCGACGCTCTGCCCGGCGGTTCCAACGACGACGTCTATCCCCCGAACGGCGTCAACTGCGAGATCACGCGCACGCTGACCGCGGGCATCTACTACATCGCGATGTCGCGCAACAACACGGCCTGGAATCAGCCGGCGCCCGCGGACGATGGCTACGCGAACGGCGCGCTCATGGACTTTCCGAACGTGCTCGTGCGCAGCATCAATTTCCCGACGGGCGCGCAGGATTGGACCTTCTCGGTCCAAGCCGCCAACGGTTTGCACACGCAGCCCAATTTGATCCCGCCCTTCTCGCCGTACGAGGTCACGTGGTGGCGCATCACCGTCGTGAACGGCGCGCCGCCCGTCGTGACGCCGAACGACGCGTGCGCGAACGCCATCGACGTCGGGCTCGGCGGCACGAAGACGGGCAGTTTCTTGAACGCGACCAACGACGGTTTGTCGAGCTGCGACACGGGTGGAGCGTTCTCACGCGACGTCTGGTATCGCATCACGAACCCGAGCGCCTCTGTGCGCACGCTTCACGCGGACACGTGCGGCAGCGCTGCGGACACCGTGCTGTCGGTGTTCAGCGCGTGCGGTGGGAGTGAGCTCACGTGCAACGACGATTGCGGAACCGGACCGTGCGGACCGAGCGCTTCGTGCGTGACCTACCCGCTCAATCCCGGCCAAAGCGTGCGCCTCCGCATCGGCGACAAGGGCATCGGCATCGGAGCGCTGTTCACGTTGCACACGTCGATGCTGTTCGACAACGACGAGTGCGCGACGCCGACTCACTTGCCTTCGGTCGGGGGGTACTCGTTCGACACGAGCGGCGCGACGACCGGCATCCAAGGCCAATTCGAGAGCTTGTGCTTGTTCGCAGGCGCGACGGATATCGAGAAAGACCTGTGGTACACGTTCACGGCTTCGAAGAACGGCACCGCGACGATCTCGACCTGCGGGCTGCTCACTTCGGCGACGTTCGACAGCAAGATCTCGATCTACGACGGCCTCGGCTGTCCGACGAACTCATCGATCGCTTGCTGGGACGACGACGGCGCGAGCTGCGCCCAATCGAACCTCGAGACGACACTCTCCTGGCCTGTGATATGCGGTAATGACTACACGATCCAAATCGGCGGCTTCAGCCCGACCGCGTCGCTCGTCGGCAGCTTCAACCTGTCCGAGGTGGGCAGCGCGTGCGCCACGCCTTCGACGGCCTTCTGCTTGGGCGACGGGAGCGGTTCACCCTGCCCGTGCGGAAACAACGGCACTGCCGGCAACGGCTGTGCGAGCATCGCTTTCCCCGCGGGTGCGAACCTGACGAGTTCCGGCATCGCCGGAGCCTCGGCGGGAACGGACACGCTCGTGCTGACGGCTGTGAACGTCCCCGGTCCGGGTCTCTTCTTCCAATCCAACGGATTGTCGGGGAGTCCCATCAACTTCGGTGACGGCCACTTGTGCGCAGCAGTCGGCATCTTGCGCATGGGCGTCGTGTTCCCGACGAGCGGCTCGGCGTCGTATCCGGGCGGCCTGACGCCCAATCCGATCCACATCGCAGGCGCGCCTGTCTCGGCGGGACAGACAAAGCACTACCAGTGCTGGTACCGCACGATTCCGGCGCAGTGCGGCCCGTCGAACTTCAATCTGACGAACGGGATCTCGTTGGTCTGGGTTCCGTAGGACTCGGCCGCTGCAGCGCAGTCGGCGTCGCAGTCACTTGGCTGCGACGCCGAGTTTTTGGAGCGGCGGAATCGTGAGCTCCTGACCTTCGGCGAGCGCATTCACGCTCTTCAACTTGTTGAACTTGGCGAGCGCGTCGACGACGTCTTTCTTCGACGTGCCGTAGTACTTGTCGGCGATCGTCGAGAGCGACTCACCGCGCTTCACCGTGTGCGTCGTCACGGCAGCGGGGGCCGCGGGTTGCGTCGGTTTCGCGGCTGGCGGAGTCGGCTTCGCTTGCGGAGAACTCGTTGGAGCAGGGTTCGCTTTCGACGGGGCTTCGACGGGCCGTAGCCCCTCGACGATCGAAGCGCCGCTCTTCTCTCCGACGATCACACGCGCACCGAATCCATCGGGCAGAGAGCGGCCGGAAACGGCTGCTGCATGCGCCAGAGCGCGCTCGTCACGCGCAGCGTCCGTGAAACGCGCGTGGTACAGCGACACCGCGCCGAACACGCACAAAAGCAGCAGGATCCACAGGAGAATGCGCATGGCGATCTACCTGTGGACCATGCAGCTCAGCGGGCTGCGCTCACCACTTCGGCCTTCTTCGTGTCGTCACTGTTCGAGCCGGCTTTCTTCTTGGCGCGATTTTCGAGCCACATGAGCACCGGACTCGCGACGTACACGGTCGAATAGGCACCGGAGATGACTCCGACGAGCATGCAGTACGAGAAGCCTTCGAGCACGTTGCGCGAACCCACGTTGAAGAGGAAGAGCACGAGCAACGTCAACACGACGGTCGACGTCGTCAGAATCGTGCGTCCGAGCGTTTCGTTGATCGAATCGTTCAAGACTTCCCGCAGCGGCTTCTTCGACTTCGGGATGTTCTCTCGCACGCGGTCGAAGATGACGATCGTGTCGTTCTGCGAATAACCGATGATCGTGAGGAACGCAGCGATCATGGCCAGGTCCAGCTCAGCCTGCAGGATTCCCGTCCACGCCGCGAAAGCGAGTGCGCCGAGCGCGATCAAGACGTCGTGGGCCAGCGAGACCACGACGGCGATGCCGTAGGAGTACTCGGCGAAGCGCACACGCAAGTAGAGGATCGTTCCGAGAAGGCTCAGGAGCACGGCCAACGCGGCCTTGTCACGCAGTTCCCCGCCGACCTGAGCGCCGACGAACGCTGACTCGGGTAGAGGTGAGCTGAGGCGGTAGGGGAGTCCGTTCTTGTCCTTCGTCCCGGTGAAGTTGCCTGAGATCGAGTTGGACAATTCTCCCACCGACTTGTCGCCGCGTACGTTGCCTTGGAATGTGTAGGCGTTCAGGTGGCCCGCGAACGGTGCCACGGTCGCGTTGTCGATGCCAGCGCGAGTGAGCGCCGCGACGACGTCGTCTTCGGCATGCCCATCCTCGAAATAGACCTCGCCCGACGCCTTGTTCACGCCCTCGACCGGTACCGCGTTGACGACGATCGGACCGCTCTGCAGCACAGGTTCGAGCGCGCGCTTGATTTCGACGAGCCCGTTTTCACCCTCGTTCTGCGTCGTTGCCGCAACCGTGTCCGCGCCGCCGAGCTTGAAAGTGATCCGGAACGATTTGTACCCGGTCGCTTTGGAACCGGAATCCGTGATCGAGGTGACCTGCGCCGACCTGCCGATCTCGCCGGGGATGCTCGAAACGAGCTCGCGGATCTTGCTTTCGGACTGCGGATCCTGCGTACGCGCAGTGACCGTGTAGCCGCCGAGGAAATCGATGCCGAGCTTTTTCTCATTCGGCAGCACTGCGAAGAGGATCAAGCCGGCGACCATGATGCTCATCGAGATCGGGATGCAGATCCGCGCCCAATCCATGAACTTGTACTGCGTGTGGGCCAGCACCTTGATCATCGAGTACGGCTTCGCGCCGGCCTTGACGTCGCGCATGACCAGCGCTTCTGTCACCACGATGACCGTGAAGAGGGTCGAGAGGATGCCGATGTTGAGCGTCGTCGCGAAGCCGCGGATCGGGCCGGTACCGACGAAATACAGGATGATGCCCGAGATCAACGTCGTCAGGTTGGCGTCGATGATCGTGACCGCAGCCTTGTCGAACGAAGCCTTCACCGCCTGCACGAGCTTGACGCCGCGCGACATTTCCTCGCGCAAGCGCTCGTAGATCAGGATGTTGCCGTCCACGGCCATACCCAGAGTCAGGATGATGCCCGCGATGCCGGGAAGCGTGAGCGTCGCACGCAAAAATGCGAGCGCACCCATCAAGATCAGGATGTTGACCACCAGTCCGATGACGGAGAAAACACCGAGGCGACGGTAGAAGAACAGCATGAAGAAGACGATCAACGCGAACGCCGCGAGCGTGCTGTAGAAAGCCGTCTTCACGTACTCTTCGCCGAGGCTGGCTCCGACTCGCGCCTTGTCGAGCAGTTTGGGTTTGATGCGCAGCGAACCCGCGCGCAGGACCGTCACCATGTCCGAGACTTCTTTGTTCGTGAAGCCGCCGCGTCCGCCCGTGATCTGGCTCCGACCCTGCAAACGTCCGTTGATCGTGGCCAGGGTGACGATCTCGCCGTTCATCACGACCGCCATCAGGCGATTGATGTTCGCCGCAGTGAAGTCGCCGAACGCGTTCTGCTTCTCGGTCTTCATCTCGAACGCAACTGCGGGATAACCGAGTTCGTCAGCATCCGAGCCGACCAGTCCGATATCGTTGCCCGTGAACACCCATTCGTTACCGACAGTGCCGGGAGTCTTCGGTCGCGGCAGGACGAGCGGCACGACCCGCCGCTGATTCTCGGCCATCGAAACTTGGTCCGCTCGCTGGCGCTCAGGGAACCATTTCAGTCCTGCCGCAGGACCTCCGTTCGGAAGCGCGGTGCGGTTGAAGTCGTCGACGGGAAGCGTCGGATTGGTCCGCCGCCAGTCGTCGACCTTCTTCTGCTCTGTCGCTTGGTCCGTTCCGAGGGAGACGAAATCGTTCGGTTCGGCTTGCAGGTAGAACTGCATGTCACCGACGTTCTCGATCTGACGCTGGATCAGGTCGTTCGAGATCAACTCGACTGTCGCGCCGGCTTCGTGGGCAGAGATGACGGTCGATTCGAATCCGCGCCCGTTGTCTTCGACGTTGAGTACGCCGCCCGAGCGGTTCTTGTAGAGGATTTTCTCGCCGTCGATGCGCACGGTGCCGCCGAGCATGCCGAACGAGTTCACGATGCGCGGATCCGTCGTTTCGATCTCGAGCGCGCGACCTTCAGGCGCAGTCGGGTCGGCAGCGATCGGCTTCGTCAGCTTCCCGAAGGTCGCGGTGCCGACGGTCTCCGCCGCTCCCGGCAGCTCGATGACGATGTTGTTTTCGCCTTCAGGTCGAAGGCTCAACTCCATCACGCCCTTCGGATCGACGCGACCGCGGATGATCGTCGCAGTCTCTTGGAGGAGCTCTTGCTTGCGAGCGAGGTCCTGCTGCGTGATGACCCCGTCTCGAGCTGCTTGCTCGAAGTCGAATTTGTAGACGAGTCTCGTTCCGCCCTGCAGGTCCAGACCGAGGCGGAACATTTTCTGTCCCGTCAGCGGAAAGTACGCGAGGATCGCGACGAAAATCAGCGTGACGACGACGACGAGCGTGGTCTTGCGACCCAGGTTCTCAGTCATGTGGATTCCGCGTAGCTAGAACTGGAAGAGCCCGACGTAGGGGGGGCGCGTTGGATTGGCGAGAGCGGGATGTGCTTGCGATCGACGAACACCGAAGCGTTCCGGAAGAGACAGCGCAGCGCGCGCGGACCCGATCGAGTCCGCGCGGAACGTGCTGCTAGGCGTGAACCGGGACTTGCTTCTCAGGCTTCCCTGGCGCCGACTCGGTCGCGGCGCCTTCGTCGGTCGATGCCGATGCGCGCATCGCCTTGTCGAACTCGCGCTCGCGACGCACTTTCTCGCCGAGCAATTCTTTGACCTTCGTCTGCTTGCCGATGCGATCGCGCAAGAAGTAGAGCTTGGCACGACGCACTTCGCCGCGGCGCGTGATGACGATGTCCTTCACACGCGGACTGTGCATCGGGAAAATGCGCTCGACGCCTTCGCCCTGCACGATGCGGCGCACGATGATGTTGCGACGGATGCCGCGACCCTTCAGTGCGATCACGGTGCCGACGAAGAGCTGAACGCGCTCTTTGTCGCCTTCCTTGATGAGGTAGTGGACCTCGACGTTGTCACCCACGTGCACGGTGGGGAGCTGCTTCTTGCCGTTTTCTCGTTCCAGTTTTCCGATGAGGTCCATGTCGATCTCCGTGCACCGTCGGGGCGCACACAAGGGGTCGAAACGCCAGGAATTCAGGCGCTTCGTTCATTCGTAGGTGGGTGTTCGGGGGGAGCGCTGCGCGGCCGTTCTCGAGTGGACGGATCCAACTCGGGTCGGCGCGTGCGTGTTCGATGAGCGGCTTCAGCGGCTCGGTGGCGCGCGATGGCGGCGTGATCGCCGGACAGCAGCACTTCGGGCACCGCTTCGCCGCGGTAGACGCGCGGGCGGGTGTAGTGCGCGTGGTCGAGGCCGCCGCTCGCGCCAAAGGAGTCCTCCAGCGCCGAGCGTTCGTCGCCGAGCACTCCAGGGATGAGCCGCGCGACCGCTTCCGTGATGGCCAAGGCCGGCAGTTCGCCGCCAGCCAGCACGAAATCGCCGACCGAGAACTCTTGGAACTCGAGCTGCGAGAAGATGCGCGCGTCGAAACCTTCGTAGCGGCCGCAGAGCAACAAAATGCGCTCGGCACTCGAGAGTCGTTCCGCGTGCGCCTGCCGAAAAGGTGTTCCGGCCGGGCACAAGGCGATCTTCTCGAAGATCCCGTGCTCGCGCTCGAGCCACTCGATGCAATCGACGATGGGTTCGGGCTTCAAGACCATGCCTGGACCGCCACCGAAAGGTCGATCGTCGACGGTCCGATGTCGGTCGCGGGTGAAGTCGCGAAAATCAACGAGTTGGATCCGAACCTTCCCGTTCGCTTGGGCGATCCCCAGAATAGAGGACCGCGCGTAGGCCTCGACGGCCTCCGGGAACAAGGTCAGGATGGCAAAGAGCGTCACGTTCCCTCTCCGTATTCCCGGCCGTGAGGCGGTGGAAAAGGCTCAGCAGGGTATTCGCGACCTACGGGAGCGTCAAGCACGAGGGGAGAGCGCTTGTTCACTGGACTGATCGAAGCCTGTGTGCCGGTGACGGCAATCGAGCCGCTGGGGACGGGCCTGAGGGTCACGCTTCGCGCGCCGGAAGGCCTATTTGCGGCGGCGAAAGGGCAGAGTATTGCGGTCAGTGGCGCTTGCCTGACCCACGTCGGGAGCGAGACGGCAGGGGCGCCGCTCGTTTTCGAACTTTCGGAAGAGACGTTGGAGCGGACGTGGTTTCGCGCGCTCGCCCCTGGAAAGAGGGTCAATTTGGAGCGCGCCTTGCGCTTGGGCGACCGTCTGGACGGCCATCTGGTGGCCGGCCATGTCGACGGGGCCGGGCGGATTTGCGCAATCGAACCGTGGAGCGACGGGGGAGCGCGGCTTGTCGTCGAGGTCCCGGCCGGGTTCGAGCGCTACTTGCTCGACAAAGGCAGCATCACGATCGACGGCGTGAGTTTGACGGTGGTTTCACCATGTGAGCGGACGTTCGCGGTCGCGCTGATTCCGCTGACGCTCGCGAAGACGACGTTGGGGGAAGCGCGCGTCGGCGATCTGGTGAATCTGGAAGCGGATATGGTCGGCAAGTGGATTCTGTCGCGCTCCCAGGGGTGAGTGGCTGTGTGTTTTGGGATCGCGAACCGATGGGTTCGGAGAGGGACACTGTGGGGACACTTGGGTCCCGACAAGACGCGTAGTAGGTCGCGACGTCCAGAGAGCGGGCGAGGGTACTGCAGCTGACGGTTCCATTCCGACATGGAACCGCACTCGGTCGCCGGGCCAGCACACTTGGCCGCCACACCCCTTTTCTTCTCTTGACAGAATTCCTGGCAGGTGAATGGCGGTA
>ENA-ORBV01011871-ORBV01011871.1-microbial-mat-metagenome-genome-assembly--contig:-NODE-11871-length-13560-cov-12.279982_pt1 | contig 13560 bp, 16 predicted proteins | sample MGYA00237777_ERZ505514 | MGnify/ENA primary metagenome ERZ505514 (study PRJEB26160, sample SAMN06269048) | microbial mat metagenome | isolation source: Oligotrophic lake microbial mat | place...
CCGTCGCAGAACCGTTCGAAGCCGCTGCCGTCGAAGAGGACCCCCCCAGCCGGCTCGTCGAACCGGTAGGTCAGCACATCCGCGGGCGTCGATACATTGAAGGTGTACGTGGCCAGATCACTCTGATTCCCAGCCTTATCCACCGACCGGACATACAGGGTGTGCCGGCCCGGCGATCCCGGCGTCAACGACACCGACGCACCCGACCCCGACACCGGTACCTCCAGATTCAATGCCACGTAGCGTAAGTTGATCAAGCTGCTTGGGGGTTCAGGGTGTGGATGCGGATCGTGGCTGGTCCGGCGTGGCGGGTGCTGGCTGGTTCGTGGGGTTTCTTGACGCGGTAGCTGTTGTGCCGGGCGCGTTTGACCGCGCGGGGGCAGTCGCGTTCGCGGCGGGGTGGGATCAGCAGCTGGGCGATGTCGCGCAGGTGTGTGGGTAGTTCATCGGTCCAGTCCTGAGGGGGGAATGTCCGCCGTCCCGGTGGCGGTTCGGCGGATCAGGCGCAGGGTCCTGGTGAAGGAGATCCGGTCTGGGTCGAGGTCGGCGGCTGCGGATGCTTTCGCGGTCAGGGCGCTGATCGCGTGGTGAACGATCAGGTAGGCCCAGATCTCTTGGTGGACCAGGTCCGGCAGCCGGGAGCGCAGGACCTTCCCGGGGCCACGCAGGTGGGTCTTCAGCTGATCATGGCCGGTCTCCTGTTCCCACCGCTGGTGGTAGACGCCGGCCAGTTCGTCGGCCCGGGCATCGGCCGGGTCGAGGATGGTGGTGAGCACCACGATCAGCTCACCGGTGCCGCTGCCCGTGCGGTCGGGCACGTCGTACTCGATGACCCGGGCCAGGTGGACCACGGGCAGGCCCCGTTCGTCGAACGCGTCCGGCACCGTGTCGATGTCGTCCAGGTCGTCCCCGGCGCGGGCAGCGGCCACCAGCCGTTCCCGGCGCCGGCCACGGATCTCGGGTTTGATCAACACGGTGGTGTAGGTGCCGTCCGGCAGCACCGTCACCACCGGCAGGCGCAGTTGGGTCGGGGCCCGCCAGACCAACGCCGCGCCGGTGGCCTGCGCGATGTCCCACGCGGCCCAGGAGTAGAACCCGCGGTCGGCGGTCAACAACTCATCGCGACGCAGCCGGGAGTACAGCGGGTGTGCCAGGGTCTTCTCGCCGGTGGCGTAGGAGCCGATCTGCGCCGCCAGGAACGCGTGGGTGCCGCACTCCGACAGCGCCACCACCCGCGCCTTGGGAAACGCCGACCGGTTCTCACCGCTGCCGGCGTACCCGAACTCGGTGGCGTTCTGGTCGCTGTCGGGCACGTCGACGTCGAACCCGTCGATCGCCAGCAGCCGCCACCCCCGCAGGAACGCCCCCCGCGCCGTGCCCAGCGCCGCGTACCCCGCGCCCGGCCCCGCATCCCCGGCCACCGGCCCACAGCACCGTTCGAACAGCTCCGCGAACACGCTGCGGCCCAACCGTTTACGTGCCTGCGTGATAGCGCTGGACGTGGGCACCGACCACGCTGCGTCCCAGCACCCGAACCGGTCCAACGACCCGGTCACCTTCGTGGCGACCTCTTCGTAGTCATCATCGCCGAACAACGCCAACGCCAACGTCAGATACGTCGTCACGTGCGCCGGGAGCTTGCCGTCCGAACGCCGCTCACCCACCCCACACACCGCGACCGCGGCGTCGACCTCCTCCCGCGACACCTGCGAGACCAGCACCCCCAACGTCACCTGATCCGGACGCACCACCGGACGATCCACCACATCCACCGTCATGGCAGCTGATCCAAACGGGCTCAAACCCGCCGGTCAGGCCGCCACGCCGACCACACCCAACCCAAACCCAACCCCAAGATCAACTTACGCTACGTGGCATTGAGCCTAGACCCAGCTACCAACGCGTTTACCCCACGGCCATCACCGGGTCCACGATACTCATGGACCAGGACCGACATCGGAATGGCCAGTTACATCATCGGCGGCATCGTCATCGCTGGATTCGTGGTCATGACCTGCGTGGTGCTGTGCCCCGTCATCGCCACCGCCGCCACCATGTCCGTATCCGCCGGATCAGGCGCCAGCATCCTGGCCGCAGCCAAAGTCACAGGCGCAGCCCTCACCGACCAACCCAACACATCCATCATCAAACCAGCCACAAACGCCGGAACAGATCTCGTGCTGTCCCCCGCCTCGCGCCGAGTACCATGGCCAGTGAACGATGGGTTCATGCACCCGCCTGTAACAACGACACTTCCTCGAGGAACACTCGTAGATAGGTTCGGCGGCGACGGTGGACGCTTCGTCGCGGAAGCCGGTACACCGCTCCCTCAGCGAGCAATGAGACCGGGGGCGGAGAATGCGCCGTATTCGATGTTCGAGGTGCAAGGCGATCTGCAGGTGCAAGGTGGCATCACGGCACCGGCCTTCTATCAGCCTGGCGGGGGAATTCAGTATACGCTGCCAGGCTCTGTCGACAGCCTTCTGCAGGCTGGCGTTCTAAAGAGAGTTGACTGATGAATAGATCTGAGTTCTTGGCGGCGACGGCCAGGGAAGGAGTAAGTGAGGACTCTTGGTCCCTGAGTGTAGACCGTGATGAAACCTACTGCCTGCTAGGTGAAGTCGACTCCTGGGTGGTTTACTACTCCGAACGTGGTCATCGACGTAGCAAAGTTTGGCACTCAACCGAAGAGGAGGCCACCAGCGATCTGTTCGATAGGGTGATCCGAGATGACACCACTAGGGTCACCTACCGTGTCCGTCACAAGTGGCCAGGCTGAGTTTGCGTGTACCCGCTTTCGTGCTGCCACAAAGAGCGCGTCGGAACTTGCTTCAGGAGTGGAGCGAACTGAATGAGCTTTCACTAACCTCGATCCTTCGTGATCTTGCTTGAGGCGGGTCGGGGGGCGTCGGTGCGCTCGCTCGGGACTGAGTGTTCTCTGGGGGTGCGACAGGTGCCTCGATGGTGCTCGGGTGGGCTCGGTTCCGACGCCAGGGGCCGGGTGATCTAGTGTGGTCATTTGAGCCCGGAGCGCCTCAGCAGTCGTTGTTTAACGGGTTCGGGCACGCCGCGATCCCTGATCCGCGAGATAAGGTCATGGACGCCTATCTCGCGTCGGTGATGGCTGGCGGCCCCACCGTTGTCGCGTCCATCACGGGATCGGCGTCGGAGGCTGGGCGCCGGGTCCTCCGGGCGTATGCGGCTCTTCGCAGTTGAGGGTGTAGCGGGCGGCGCGTCGGTGCCCGGGTAGAGGTCGAGGCCTCCCGAGGATGGAAGTTCTCACACTCACCCAGCCAGGAAGACCTCGACGTGCCTGACTGTGAGTCTGGGGGTGGCTGGTCGGGGACCGGCTGTTGAGAATGGTGCCGGCCGTCCCGCGTTGGTGCGACTCTGTGTCTGACCTGACTTGGCTCCAATTGGTGTGCAGTCCCCGGCGACGGTGTTCAGTTGATCATGGCGTGGGCGTCCCGCAGATTCGGGGGTAGTGGGTTTTCGGCGGTCAGCTCGTGCTTGCCGGTGCTGATGCGAACGGTGCGGGATCGGCGGGCGGTGCGGACGAACTTCTTGATCGACCAGCCGGTGCGGTCCTCGATGAAGTGGGTGACGGCCAGCGCGGCGAACACGATGGCGAGGTGGGCGTCGATGGACTCGCGTTTGTGGTGGTAGATCGGTCGGGCCCGCAGGTCGTGCTTGGACATCCGGAAGCTCTTCTGGATGTGCCACAGCTGGTGGTAGGCACCGATCACGAACTCCGGGTCCGGGTTGGTGAGGTTGGTGACGTAGCCCTTCAGCCCGGCCAGGGCGCGGGCTTTGGCCTCCAGGGCCCGGTTGACCGGGCGGTCACCACCGGCGAGCTTCACGAATCGGTTCCGCTTGATCGCGGTCTTGCCGGCGACGGCCTGCTCGGCCTTGGTGACCTGGGTGTCGATGCCGTGCAGGCTGCGGCGGGCGCTGTCGGCGCTGTAGCGGTAGTAGGTGACCTTGTCGCGGCGCCCGGCCGTCTTCTGCTTCTGCGTGGCCGGCCAGGGTTGGGTGAAGAAGTGCCCGTCGGGAATGTCCTGGACCTCGCCGTCGGTGTTGGTGTGGGCCTTGCGCCAGCCGAGAACGCCCGTAGGAACACCCGATGCGGGCGGTTATGGATCGGAGCTGCGGTGCTGAGGGCCGCGCGACGGTCCGTGAGCGTCGCTATGCGGAGGCTCTCAGGGGCTCGAGGGCGGCTAGGACGAGGTCGAGGCCGAAGGTGAACTCCTCTGCCGGGTCGTAGCCGGCAGCGACGAGCGCCGCGGCGGACTCGTTGAGGTAGGGGAACTCGTCAGGAGGTAGCTGGGGAAGGTAGACGTCCTCGGCCATGTCCGCGAACTCAGCGGAGGTGTCGAACGGCAGGCTGGCTTCCTGCAGGGCGAACCCGTAGACGTAGCTGTCGAGCAGCCAGTTGGCGTGCGTCGCCATCACGACCGAGAAGCCGGCCCTGCGCAGGCAGGCGGTGACCGCTTCGTGGTGGCGGAGGTTCGCGGGCCCCGGCGAGGTCCGTGACTCCATCAGGCCGTTGGCCCACGGGTGGCGTGCGAGAACCTGTCGGGCGGATACCGCCCGCCGTCGCATCGCCGTCTGCCAGTCGGTCTCCTCGGGCGGGAGCTCGATCTCTTCGAACACGACGTCGATCATGGCGTCCAGCAACTTCTCCTTGCTCGCCACGTAGTGGTAGAGCGACATCGCGCCCGCGCCGAGCACGCCAGCCAGCCGGCGCATGCTCAGCCCGTCGAGCCCCTCGCGGTCGGCGAGCCGGACCGCCTCGACGACCACCCGCTGCCTGCTCAGCCCCGCGTCGGACGCGACCTGGCGTTGTTCCCGCGCGGACACAGATCAGCTCCTCGCTCGCTCGAACGGCTTGACAGTCCGTACAACGTACGCCCATAGTACGGCGTACGACGCAGGGCGTACGGCGTACGTGTACGGCGTACGGGTGCGAGGTAGCGAGAGTCCACCTAGGACGTGAGGAGGCTTCCGTGGGAGCCGAGCAGCGATCGAATGCCGGAGCACGCCTGGTGCCGGGGGCGAGTCCGGCCGGGGCGGCGACGATGCGGGCCGCCGTCCAGCACCGCTACGGCCCGCCCTCAGTGCTTGAGTTGTCCGAGGTCGGGATACCGTTGCCCGGTCGAGGCGATGTGCTCGTCCAGGTGGGCGCGGCCGCAGTACATCCCGGCGACTACTTCGTCATGACCGGTGAGCCGTACGTGCTGCGCCTGGTGTTCGGGCTCCGCCGGCCGCGTCACGGCATCCCTGGCCGGGACCTCGCCGGCGTGGTGGCAGCGGTCGGGAAGGATGTCACCGTTCTCCGCCCCGGCGACGAGGTGTTCGGGTGGAGCACCGCTGGAACGCTCGCGGAGTACGCCTGCGTTCCGGCGGACAACCTCGTGTCCGTGCCCACCAACGTGTCGGTCGTGGACGCGGCAGCGGTGCCCACGTCGGCCCTGGCGGCGTTGCAGGCATTGCGCGGGATCGCGAACGTTCGACCGGGCCAGACGGTGCTGGTCACGGGCGCGTCGGGCGGCGTGGGCTCCTTCGCCGTACAGATCGCCAAGGCGTTTGGCGCCGAGGTGACGGGGGTGTGCAGCACCCGCAACGTCGACCTGGTCCGATCGCTCGGTGCCGACCACGTCGTTGACTACACGAGGACCGACTTCACCCGCACCGAGAAGCGCTACGAAGTCATCCTCGACAACGTGGAAGCCCAGCCCCTGGCGGCTGTCCGCCGAGCGCTGACGCCCACCGGCATCCTCATCCCCAACAGCGGACGCGGTGGCCGCTGGCTCGGCCCCCTCGGTCGGATCGTCAAAGCGCGCGTGCTGTCCGGGTTCACCCGTCAGCAGCTGAAGCCTTTCCTGTCGGTCGAGAAGCGCCAGGACCTGCTCACCCTGGCCGACCTGCTCGCGACCGGGCAGGTCACGCCCGTCATCGACCGCACCTACCCCCTCGACGAAGCAGCCGACGCCCTCCGCTACGTCGCAGCTGGCCACACCCGAGGGAAGGTCGTCGTCACCGTCTGACGACCGGACCGACGAGAACGACCCAACCCGTGCGTATGCACGTCCTGACCTGCCGCCACTCCGGCGGACGGACCGCTCCTAGCGAAAGAAGAACCGATGACCATCCGAACGAACACCCCGAACCTGCTCGACAACCCGCCGATCCCTGTGCAGGCCAAGCTCGCGGCAGCCTGGACCAGCCTCATGTTCCTCGTCATCTACATCGACTACTTCCACCTCTACCAGCCCGGCGAAATCGACTTAATTCGCAGTGGCGTCATCTTCGAGTTCGACATCAGCGGGACATTGATGTCCATTTTCTTCGTGATCATCGCGATCCCGACCCTGATGATCATGCTCTCCATGACGCTGCCCGCCCGGGTGAACCGCGCCACGAACCTCGTCGTGGCATCGCTGTACATCCCCGTCATGGTGTTCAACGCGGCAGGGGCGTCCTGGGACTACGCCTTTTACTACGCCCTCACTATCGGAGTCGAGGTGCTGCTCCTGGCCTTCATCCTGCGCTCCGCCTGGACTTGGCCCCGCACGCCCTCACCGTCGATGCCAGACCTCGTCGAACCCAACCGGTCGCAGATCCAGATGTGACGGAAGGCATATGGCTTCGATCCGAACCGCCGGTCTGACCAAGAACTGCGGTGATCTCCGGGCCGTCAACGAGATCGACCTCGACCTGCCCGGGCGTGCCCTCGACGTCCCGACCGGTGTGTGGCTGCCCCGCCGCACCGGCCACCCTGTCGCCACGACCCCCGGCCCCTACCGCGCCGAGGACCTCGCCTACCTGGTCGAGCTCGCCGACACCGGCCACTACCAGACGGTCACGCAGACCACCGTCGACCTGGACGACATCGCGGCGGCCCACCGGCTCGCCGACACCGGCCGCAATCGCGGCATCGTCGTCGTCCGCATCCCACACACCCACCCGAAGGGGCACCGGTCGTGATCGAGGCACACGCACTCACCAAGCGCTACGGCGACACGACCGCCGTGGACACCGGCGGCCATGCCGGCGCGGGGGGTGGCCCGGTCCCCGCCTCACGACGGTCGTGGGCCCCGGACCTCGCCCGCGGCGCGGTGCTGCTCGGCATCGCCCTGGCCAACGTGGGCCTGTACCTGCACGGCACCGAGATGGGCCCCGGTCTGCGACCCGTCGACGGAAGCCCGCTGGACCGGACGCTGGACTTCGTTGTCACGCTGCTGGTCAGCGACCGCTCGCGGCCGATGTTCGCCCTGCTCTTCGGCTTCGGCCTCGTCACGATGGCGCGGCGGCTGGGCGAGTCGGGCACCGAACTGCGGCGGCGACGCTCGGTCCTGCTCAGGCGCCAGCTGCTGTTGATCGCCTTCGGCGGGGTCCATGCGGCGCTGCTGTTCGAGGGCGACATCCTGGGGATCTACGGCGTGACGGGACTGGTCCTGTTGCTCCTCATCAACCGTCGGCCCCGCGTGCTCGTCGCCTGGGGGACGGTCAGCCTGGTCCTGCTCGCCGTTGTCTACGCGATAATCGCGCTGGCTCCGGAATTCTCGGCCGAGCCGTCGGAATACCTCGCGTCGGCGGTCGAGCGCCTCTCCGTCTGGGTCCTCGGCGTAGTCGGCGGCACGGCACTCATGATCGTGCTGGCCCCGATGCTCGTCGGGGTGGCCATGGCCCGAGCGGGGCTGCTCGACCGGCCGTGGGAGCACGTCCCCCTGCTCCGGCGCCTCGCGGTCCTGGGATCACTGGTCGGCGTCGCCGGCAGCCTGCCGTACGCGGTCGTGGTGGCCCGCGTCTGGGAGCCGGGGACCGTGACCTCGGGGGCGCTGGCCGCCGTCCACGCGGTGACGGGCACGGCCATGGGCGTGGCCTACGTCTGCCTGTTCGCGCTCTGGGCGGCCCGGCTGCACGAGCGCCGCGCTCCCCGTCGCGGCGCTCCGGCGGTCCTGGCGGCCGTGGGCGAACGGTCGCTCACCTGCTACCTGCTGCAGTCGATGATCCTGGCTCCGCTGTTGTCGCCGTGGGGACTCGGTCTGGGTGAGGGGATGGGCACGGCGACCGCCTACGGCATCGCCTTCGCGGTGTGGCTGTTCACCGTGGCCGTCGCGTGGTCGCTGGCCGTCTCCGGTCGTCGTGGGCCCTTCGAGGTCCTGCTGCGAAGGTTGACCTACGGCCCCCGCCCCGCTGCACCCGTCCCGGTCGCGGTCGCGGGGTAGCAACGGCGCCGTCGGCGTGACGCACGCCCCGCTGGTGGTCGGGTGCGGGGATGAGCGACGTCAGCAGCCCCGGGCCCCCCGGCCCCGTGGTCACCGTCGCGGCACAGGACGTCGTCGGCTCCCTCACGCCTTCGGCGTACCGGCTGGTCGACTGAGGTGGCTGCTCTGCCCGGCAGAGGTGGGCCGTCCGCGTCGGGGTCCGTGCTGGACGAGGTGTCGTCGCTGCTGGCCGAGGACGACGCGGCGTTCGCCACCGCCTACCCCGGCGACAACTCGCGGCAGCAGCCGGTGCACACGTGCGACGTCCCGGCCGACCGGATCGACGCCGCGACGCCGCGGGTCTGGGGCGACACCGCGCTGCTTCAGCATCTGCGCGTCACCCGCTGCGGACCGGGACGACCCCGCACCACCCCCGACGCGGTCCTGGGCGACAAGGCCTACTCCGCCCGCGCCCACCGCCGGCTGCTGCGCTCCCGCGGCATCACCGCCGTCATCCCCGAACCCTGCGACCAGATCCGCAACCGCAAACGACGCGGCTCCGCCGGTGGTCGACCACCCGTCTTCGACGCCGAGGCCTACCGCGGCCGCAACGTCGTCGAACGGTCCTTCAACACCGTCAAGCAGTGGCGCGCCCTGGCCACCCGATACGACAAGCTCGCCATCGTCTACCGCAGAGCAGCCGTCCTCCGCGCGATCACCATCTGGCTCAAGGACCTTTAGAGACACGCCCTAGATGTACTGACAGCTGGGCCTGGGTCCGAATGAGGGTCCCCAGCCTGGATAGAACGGCAGCAGTCATCGACCAGGCAGAGTCCCCGGGTAAGCGCACTGCGGGCACGCCGGGGGCGGCGCGTCCTTACCCAGAGGCTGCAGCGAATCGAGGCAATCGCAGGCGGCGTCACTCAGCAGCGCTTTACGACTCACCCGTCGAGCCTCGCCGAACCCACCCCCGATCTTTCGGAGACACGCCCTAGATGCCGGTCGCTGTCGGTCTTGGTGGTCTTCTCGATGTGCTGTCCGTCGATGACCAGGTAGTTGCGCTCGATATTCAGCTCGGCGCGGTTCATCCGGACGCGATGCCAACGTAGGGCGGCCAGCTCAGCCCGCCGAGCGCCGGTCGTGACAGCCACCCAAAGATAAAGACCGAACTGGGAATCCTCCGCAAAGGCCTTGTTGAGCAGCCGTGCGACCTCCTCCGGCTCGGGCGGTCGGGCCTGGCGGTGAGCGAACTTCGGCGGGTGAGCGAACTGCGCGGGGTTCCGCTCGATCCACCCCCAGGAGACTGCGTAGCTGAGCGCCCGCGAGAGCCAGGCGTGGATCTGCCGGATGGTCGCCGGCGCCAGAGGCTTGCAGATGTGCCCATCGCGGGGGCGGCCGTCGCACACCTCCCCACATCGTCGAAGGTGGACGTAAAACCGATCGATCAGGTCCACCCGGTGCTGGAGCTTTCGTACGGGCACGTGCCCTAGAGCCGGCACGATCTGCCGCTTGACGTAGCGCCGGGCGGTACTCGCGGTACTTACCTCGTGGTCGGCTACGTCCAGCCACGTCTGCATGAGCGTGGCGACGCTGGCCGTGCGGTCGGGGGTCGCCTCGGCGTCGACCTGGTCAACGAGCCGATCGCAAGCGATGCGCGCGGCGCTTTCGGTGTCGCAGACCTCGGTGACCTTGACCCGCCGACCCGTGATGGGGACGGCGCCAGCGCTCACCACGGCTCGAAACCTGCCGCTGGGCAGCGGCTCGACGTACCCCTTCGCCATGGAGAGAAGCTAACCGCGGTCAGGGCGTTTGTCCCACCGGTACGTGTCAAGGGGTTGGGGCCAGTAGGTGTTAGTCAGGCGGCTTGTTGATCTTGAGTGGGTGTTGGGGGTTGGTTGATCCAGGCGGTGTCGGGGAGGGTGAGGATCTTGGGAAGGGTGCTGGGGGTGGTGAAGCGTTCGGGGTGGGCGGCTCGGGCCGCGGTCATGGTGTGTCGTCGGGCGGCTTGAACGGTGGCCGCCCGGCCGTAGTGGACGTCGGAGGGGGTGTGCAGGCCGATGCCGCTGTGGCGGTGGGCGTGGTTGTACCAGGTGGCGAAGTCGGTCATGAATGTTCGGGCGTCGCTCAGGGACGCGAACCGGTCGGGGAAGACGGGGGCGTATTTGAGGGTCTTGAACCACGCTTCGCTGTAGGGGTTGTCGTTGCTGACTTTGGGACGCGAGTGTGATCGGGTGACGCCGAGGTCCTCGAGGAGGTCCGCGACGGGTTTGGAGGTCATGGAGGTCCCCCGGTCGGCGTGCACGACGTGGGGGATGCCGTGGACGCCGAAGACTTCCCGCATCATCTGTGCGGCCAGGGGCCCGGACTCGGCTGCGTGTACGTGGATCCCGACGAGGTACCGCGAGTAGATGTCGATCATGACGTAGGCGTCGTAGTAGACGCCCTTGCGGGGTCCCTTGAGTTTGGTGATGTCCCAGGAGTACACCTGCCCGGGACCGGTCGCGACCAGTTCAGGTCGCACCCGGGCGGCATGGCGGGCCTGGCGGCGACGGTCGGTGACCTGCCGGTTGGCGGCCAAGATCCGATACATCGTGGAGATCGACGCGAGGTAGATCCCCTGGTCGAGCAGGGCGGCGTAGGCGTGCGCTGGTGCGGCGTCGACCAGGTCGGCGCTGTTCAGGACGGCCAGGACCCGTTCTTGTTCGGCCGGACTCAACGCATTCGCGGGGGCCACCCGCTCGCGTAGCAGCGGGGTCGGGCGTGCCCGGTCCCGGTGGACAGCAGACCGCGCGATCCCGGTCACCGTGGTCGCTGCCCGGGTGGTGGTCCCCGCCCGGGTCAACTCCTGGTGGGCGTTGATCAGAACCTCCCGCGTCCGGGTGGCGCCACCTGCTCCGCCTCGCTCTCGGAGATCGCTTCCAAGAGCTCGCGCGCTTTTCCCATGATCTCCAGTGCGGTCGTCGTGGTGGCCAGGCGCATGCGGGTCACCTCCAACTCCCGGCGCAGCCGGGCAATCTCGGCCTGCTCGGCGCTGGGCCGCCCTACGCTGGCGCCGGCGGCCTTGCCCTGCAGTAACCCGGCGTCGCGGACCCGCCGCCACTCACTGATCAACGAGGAGTACAGGCCCTCCCGGCGCAACCAGGCCCCGCCCTGGCCTGCCGCGGCAGCCTGCTCGTAATCGGCCAACAACGCCAACTTCTGTGCCGGTGTGAACGACCGGCGCCGCCGGGGCTCTCCCGACCGAGGGGATCGACCACTCATGAGCCCATCCTGGGCCTTGGCAGGTGCTGCGGTGATAGTCACGGTTCTCAGTCCCGATCTCGCCCTGTCAGACGGAGTTGCTAAGAGCTACTGGCCTCAACTCACCCTGACAGACAGGGTTCTCGACACCGACGTCGCTTCACGGAGCTTCACCGGTCGGCTCACGAGTACCGCCTCAGCCCGCCTGGCCGGCTACACGCTGTGCATCAGCGTCGTGACCCTTGGCGAGCTGACGACCTGGACCCGGGTGCGCAGCTGGGGCCCCCGCCGACGGGCGGCCCTGGATGTGTGGTGCCGCCAGACCCTGCTACTCGACGTGGACGAAGGCGTCGCCATTACTTGGGGCGAATCCCAAGCCCGGGCGCAGACGCGAGGTCGGCCGCGGCCAGTGAACGACTCTTGGATCGCCGCCACCTGCACCTCACTCGCAGTGCCTCTCGCAACCTTCAACCGCAAGGACTACCTGGAGCACGCCGAGCACGACGCCCTTGTGCTCTTCGACCTCGGCTAGGGCCCGTCTACGTCACTTCGGCTGCAGCGCGCTCTGCTGAACTCGCCCATTAAAAGATCAAGACGCCGCGCTTCGCCCGAGCGTCCGGCGGGGGCGGCCCGAGCGTGCGGCGCAAGCGCCGGTGCCTAAGCGTCCGGCCTGCTCGCTAGGGGGGTCGTCGCAGCAGGAAATGTGCCAAGTGATGGCGAAAGCATCACGGATCGACGATCAAGCTGCCTCCGCCCCCCGGGGCGGCGCGGCACGCAGCAAGTCATATCTCGCTAATGATGCAAAGCCGCTGCGGCGACCCACAGGCCTTCATCCTTAAGAACTGAGGTGTCGGGAACGCGAAGTCCGCGGCTGAAAAACATGTACTCACGCCCTACCTTCTGCACCTGAGCTGTATGCGAGATATCAAATTGCAGGCATCTGAAGTCGCGGTACAGCTCCCGCGTTCTGCTATCGGCATCGTACGTGAGAATCCACGAGTGCGGCGAGTTTGCGACGCTCCGGGCGAGCTGCTGATGCTCGATCCACGAGTGATCACTCATGTACAGCTCCTCGCCAGGAACCACGTAGGGCGGGTCGATGTACATCAGGATTTGACGTTTTCGCCGGTTCAGTTGTCGGATGAGGTCGATTGCTCGCAGTTGACGAATATCAACGCAACCCGACAGCAATTCTAGCTTCTGAATTCGATTGATCAGGTCAGGCTTATTGAACCGGGCATCGATTAGCCAATTGCCAGTCTGCGCAAGGCCCCCGATTGGGCGAGCACTGAGAATCCCGGATCGATTGGTGCGGTTGAGAAAAAAAGTCGCAAAGCCAAGGTCGAGATCTTCGAAACGTTCCGGGGAAAGGTACACCGCTCGCTGCTGATGCCATGTTTCCAATGTGACTTGGCACTCGTTGATCCGTTGGCTCAACGCATCGGCGTTGTGGAATACGCACCGCCAAAAAGCGGCGATGCCGGGGTTGAGGTCGTTAATGACTAACTTGCCAACATGGCCATCCAATAGGAGTTTTAAGCCTGCCCCCGCTCCTCCGGCATAAGGTTCACAGTAAGTATCGACGAGCGTATTTTGATTTGCAAGAACGCGCGCTAGGTACGGTGCGAGCCGACCCTTGCCCCCGGGGTACCGGAGCGGCGAGACGAACGTCACGGTTGCCCGATTGCGTCGCTGATAGATTGGAGGAGCGGACTGAAGGCGACGCTGAATCTACGTGAAAGATGATGATCCGCCTGAGTAAGCCCGTTGTGTATGAATTGATGCATGTAGCGAACCCCAATTCCGTCGTACTCTTGGAAGGCCTGCTCCAGGTCTGCCCGAGTTCGCTTCATCGGGTTGTCAATAAGGGGATCAAGACGGATCAGGCAAGCCCGAATCTTCTTCGATAGGGGATCATCCTCTTTGGCGCCAGACCAGGCCAGGACGTCGGCTGAGGAGACAGTCAGCTCCAACACGACGCGAGACAAAATGCATGCCGTATACGGCCGCTCCTCCATAACAGTAGACCTACAGTAACTGGTCAGCCTCCTGAATGGGCGGGACCCGAAGTCGCGTTTGTGAATCTGAGGTGCGGTTGGGTGTGTCGCGC